>Ga0210390_10001770_pt1 | contig 19946 bp, 13 predicted proteins | sample IncBWH11OmetaG_FD_161050 | JGI IMG/M metagenome (GOLD analysis project Ga0210390, IMG submission 161050) | Forest soil microbial communities from Barre Woods Harvard Forest LTER site, Petersham, Massachusetts, United States - Inc-BW-H-11-O ... | reverse complement strand
TCTGAATCGCGTCGTAGGCCGCGAGCACAGCCGCTCGGCGAGAGGATGCCGACGAGTTCACCCGGCGTCCAAGGTCAGTCAGATACTCGACGCAGGCAGCGATCCCGGCGATGCATTCATGATTCAGCGTGCCCCACTCCCAGCGATTGGGAATCGCGTTGGTGTTGGCGCGAACCTTGTAAGGCTCAAACCGCAACAAGTGTTCACGCTTGCCGTAGAGCACACCCATGTGCGGGCCAAAAAACTTGTAAGTCGAGCACACCAAAAAATCACAGTCGAGGGCTCGCACGTCAATGGGACCGTGCGGCGCGTAATGGACCGCGTCAATATAAGCCATCGCCCCATGCTGATGGGCGAGGCGGACAATCTCTGCCACGTCATTGATCGTTCCCACCGCATTCGACGCGTAGCCGACCGCAACCAGTTTGGTGCGGTCAGTGATCTTGCATGCCAAATCGTCCACATCGAGGGTGCAGTCGTTTTCGTGGATCTCCGCCATGCGGATGGTCACGCCGCGCTCTTCGAGCGCGCGCCAGGGAGAAATATTGGCATCGTGATCGAGATGGGTAAGCACGATTTCGTCTCCCACGCCAAGTTCGCGCCCTATGGCGCGGCTGATGGCGAAGGTCAGCGCGGTCATGTTGGCCCCGAAAACGACTTCATCCGGATCGCAGCCCAGAAAGTCGGCCATTGCGGAACGCGCGCCCGCGATCATGGTGTCGGAATGCCGGCTGGTCACATACGCGCCGCCGGTGTTGGCGTTGTCGCGCTTCAGATAATCGGAAATGGCGTCGATCACGCGTTGCGGAACCTGAGTCCCACCGGGACCGTCCAGAAACGTCGCGGGATGTCCATTGACGGTTTGGCAAAGAGAAGGAAACTGAACGCGCAACCATTCTAGATCAAGAGCAGTCGTGGTTTCGGGTTGCATTGTAGGCAAGGTGCGTGTGTCCGTTTCGTCAGAAATGTGTGGAGACGGACTTTGACCCGTCTCTTCGCGCGCAGATTTCATTCCGTTACCGCACGAACGAAATCAGCCAGCATTCCGTAAGCGGTGGCATCCAACCCGGGATTGTTCTCCGTGATCGCCAAGCCCGGAAAGATGTCTGTTTCAAAATACACGATCGACGATGTTCCCGCGACCCAGGCCAGCGGATCGCTCAACGGCACCTGCTCCGGCCGGACCCTGGCGGTAACAGTCTGATCGGCCCGCTGGGCGCGGCAGACCAACTTGTACGGCCGGTTCTCGCTGCGCGCAGCGCGCACCGCCTCTCCGCTCAGTTCGCCGATACCCTGACGCTCGATTTCATCCAAACGTATCGGCGCACCCATCAGTACTCGAACCAGAGCAGCAACCTTTACCGCCGCATCCCAGCCCTCAATGTCATTACTCGGATCGGTTTCGGCGACGCCGATGTGCTGCGCCCTGGCCAGCGCCTCATCAAAGCTGAGGCCTTCTTCCATGCCGCCGAGAATGACATTGGTGGTCGAGTTTAGAATGCCGCGAAATCCGCGCAGATAAAGCACAGGTAGGCTGTCGCGGAACAAAGAGAAAATGGGCACGCCATCCATTACTGTGGATTCAAATAGAAATCTTCGCCCGTTCGCAGATGCAAGCGAATTCAGTTCCTCATATGCGTGCACGATGGGACCTTTGTTGGCAGTAATAGCGTGCACGCCCAATTCCAGAGCGGCGCGAATATGATCGATGGCGGGTTGGCCATCGCGCGGGCTCAGTGATGTGGCTTCGAACAGAACATCGGCCTTCGCCAGTCGCAACCACTCCCGGACATCACGCGGTGAGTCTAGCGCGGGCGCCCTCGCCCGCGATGGCGCCGAAAAGCCCTTTTTCAGAGCCTCCAAATCCAAGCCATCGGGATTTGCGATCCAGCCCGTCCTCCGGGTTGCGACTCCAGTGATCCGCCATGCGATGCCAAGCTCGCCCAGTTCACGATCCTTTTTCTGGAGTAGGCGAAGCAGCGTCCGGTTAACGTTGCCATAACCCAGCAGGCAGAGATTGAAAGTACGAATAACTGATCTCCTGAAGTTTTCCTGGCCACGGTGGACAGCAGATAATAAGCAATAATGGAGGCCGGGCGTCCCCGCCGGGTTGGACGGGCGCTGGCGTTACGCTCCTCAGCCCATCGTGTTCGTGTGCTCGGGCTGAATCTTGTAGATGACCCGCGTTTCCGACGGCTGCCGATAGGGATACTTGTCGACGCCCAAATACTTCTTGGCCAGTTTATCGATGTGCGCGTCGGCACCCTGCTCGGTGATCTCCACCACGCGCCCACGGATCTCAAGATAACGGTAGGGATTGTCAGGATCGACGATTGCCATTGCGACCCGCGGATCGCGTCGCACGTTGCGGTCTTTCTGGCGGCCCTTGGCGGAGTTGAAGAGCACGTGGTCACCTTCCAAATCGCACCACACTGGGGTCACCTGCGGACGGCCATCGGGCATCAAAGTGCTCAAACTGGCAAAGGCGCGCTTGTTGAATAGATCACGATACTTCTCCGGGATAGACTCAGGCATCACATCCTCCTCGCAATGGCATTGCCAACTTGCCAGAATTATAGACGGCATGACGGTTTTCGTGTTGCAGTCTCCACTTCCAGTTTGAAACAACACCATTTAGACTCTGTGATTCAACTCTGTCGAGAGCGAGTCATGTTGAGAGACACATTCTGCAGGTTCCGGTTGTCGCGGCTTTTCCTGGCATTCCTTTTGCTGATTCTTAGCACCGGAATTGGCGCCGCCGTCGACCGCCGCAATACACAAATTCCCACCATCGTCTTCATGACCGACTTCGGTACGGTAGACGATTCCGTTGCGATCTGCCGCGGCGTGATGTATTCGATTGCGCCGGAAGTCCGCATTGTCGACCTCACGCACCAAGTCACGCCGTTCTCCATTCTCGACGGAGCGCGATTCCTGGAGGGCGCGACCCCGTATTATCCGGCGGGGACAGTATTTGTTGTGGTCGTGGATCCGGGCGTGGGAAGCACGAGGAAAGCGGTGGTGGTGAAATCGAAACGCGGACAGTATTTTGTGCTCCCCGACAACGGCTTGATGACGCTGGTACAGGATCGCGATGGAATCGAGAGCGTGAGAGAGATCACGAATCGCGGTTGGATGATTGGAGCCGCCCTATCCTCGACATTTCACGGGCGCGATATCTTTTCACCCGTCGGCGCCCATCTCGCCCGCGGCGACGATTGGGCCGGCGTCGGTCCCGAACTCGAAGTCACCAAACTCGTCCGCTTGGATATTGCACCCACAAAGCTGGATGAGCGCGGGTTGAGCGGGGAAGTCATCGCAACCGACGGCCCCTTCGGCAACCTTGTTACCAATATTACCGGCGACGATTTCCTCAAACTGGGCTACCCGCGCGGCCACAGCGCTCACATCACAGTCGGCACGAATGAAATGGATGTTCCCTTCGTAAGCACCTTCAGCGACGTGCCGCTGAACCAGCCGCTGCTATACATCGATTCTCGTGGGCATGTTGGCTTGGCCGTAAACCAGGGAAGCTTCGCAGCAACGTATGCAGTAAAGCCCCCGGTGGGAATCTTCATCGCGCGGGCGAAGAATTAACAGGTCAATGGAGGACGGGCCTTTCCCCGTTCGGGTTAGTGTGGCAGGGGAACCTCTCGCCCGCGTCCTCAGGAGCCTACCAAGTGTTCACGTCCGCTCGATCTCCGGCAATACTGCTCGTAGCAGCGCCACGAAGTCGCCCTTGACACGCTCGCCTGTCGCGAGCACATCTTCGTGGTTGAGAACTTCATCGGAGATTCCCGCAGCCATGTTGGTCACGCACGAAATGGCCAGCACTTTCAATCCCATATGGCGTGCCACAATCACTTCCGGAATCGTCGACATGCCCACCAGATCCGCCCCAATCGTTCGCAGATATCGAATCTCCGCCGGAGTCTCGTAGCTTGGTCCCAGCAGCCCCGCGTAGACACCTTCATACAACGTTTTACCCAGGCGACGAGCAGCCCTAAGCGTGATCTCGCGATACGCCTTGCAGTACGCCTGCGTCATGTCGGGGAATCGCGGGCCTAAGCGGTCTTCGTTCGGCCCAACGAGAGGATTCTTCCCCTGCAGATTTATGTGGTCGGAAATGACGACGAGCGCGCCCTGCTTGTATTCGAGATTAATGCCGCCGGCAGCGTTGGTCAGGATGAGCGCGCCAACCCCCATTCGCCCAAACACGCGAATCGGAAACGTGACCTCCTTCACCGAATATCCTTCGTACAGATGCACGCGACCCTGCATGACCGCTACGGCGACGTTGCCCACCTTTCCAACCAACATTTGCCCGGCATGGCCGACCGCAGTCGAGCGAGGGAAAAAAGGAATATTAGCGTACGGAATCTTCGTCGCTTCGGATAGTTCGTCGGCAAACCCGCCCAGGCCTGAGCCGAGAACCAGTCCGACCGCGGGGCGAAGCGGAGTTTGTCCAAGCACGAATTGAGCGGCAGACTCGGCACTGGCAAAATCAGAGTCGATATTCACTTGCCTTCCTGTGTAGCGCGGTGTCCTCGCCGGCTGTCTAGCAGGCGATACGCCCGCGCCTGAGGGCCGCCAAGATGGCGGCGCTACAAAATCTAAAACTTCTTCTCAAACTCAGCAAATTCCTCTTCCAGCTTCCACTGCATCTGCGCCCGCTCGTTGGCATCCAGAAACTTTTGACAGGCTGGAGAAACCTTTGCGCCACCGGGACGATCGTTCGCACACCCTGCTGCCGGACGAAAGTCAGATTCCCACAGGCTGGACCCCACCAGAAAGCTATGCTCCAAACTCATGCGTGCCATACGTTTCAATTCCTTGTAGCCGAGAAAGTCGTAAGTTCGAACAGCCCGCAGATATTCATGTGTCATGTCCGACCGCGACACTCCTTCGTCGTCAGTAGCCAACGCCACCGGCACAGCGTAGCGAAGATAGATTGGGAGCGGATGCCCAGATCCTTTAACGCCGAGAATTAGATCATTCGAGGTCAGGCAAATTTCGACCAAAATCTTCTTACGTGCCATTTCACGAAGCAGGTCAAGCGCACGATCCTCGTTCATCACAGATACGCCGTGTCCAATACGCTCGGCGTGGCCCCGCTCAACCGATTCGCGGATATGGAAGCGCAACCCTTCTGGTGGGACCAGGCCCATGGCTAACTCCCCTGCGTGCAGGCTGATGTGCACCTTGGGATAAATGCCGTGGAGATAGTCAAGCATCTTCATGTGCAACTCAAAGTCGTGCATGGGCACATACCAGTCTTCCGGCATTACCAGGTTCAGGCCTACGAACCGAGGGTCCCCTTGCGCCAGTTCGAACCCGAAAAGAATTTGCGCGAAGACCATCTCGCGAGGCAACCCGCGCAGTACTTGATACAAGTAGCGAATCTTAACCGCGCATCCCGGATTCGCCTTCGGAGTTCCGCACTTCAGTAGCGAGTGCACTTTGCTCTCGTCGTCATCCAACCGCTTGCTGGTAGCGGTGACGATTTCCCCCAAACCACTCGACAACAATTTCTCACGCATGCGGGCGAAGTCGTCATCCCAACCCAGTTTTGCCCCCAGTTGACCGGATTGCACGGAATCCGCGGTGTGCATCAACTCGAGATATTGAAGATGATCCTCTGCCGCGCGCGACGCCGCTTCCGCAATCGCGTCTCCGATATGATTGTGCGTGGCCAGCGAGAACTTGTCGAAGGTCGCGAAAAAATGATCGTGTCCCGATTCCTCGCCTGGCTCCCAGTTACGCATCGACCAGGCATCGACAATCGAGTTGTAGAGCACATGATCGCCGTAGGCACAACGAATGACCGGTTTGCTCGTGTACTTTTCGCAAGAATCGTCGCACGGAGGAGCGATGAGAATCGCCGTAGTCCGATCCACGCACAGATTGTCGTTGGCGGCATCATCGATCAGATTCTCCGCATAGAGCGCTCCGCTAAGGTGAACGTGAAGATCGCCACCTTTGGGCATGTCACGCAGGAAAGCCAACTGAAGCGGAGGTTGCCGGCGGATGGATTCGAAGTACCGCGCGGTTCGCTGTTCAGCGCTTGCGCCCGACTGTGCTAAACCCATCGTGGTGAAACAGACGACGATCAAAAGAACAAACGACCTAGCCAGTCGCGCCACAGCATCTCCTCGGATAGTGTTTCTCAGAAACGGGCATTCTACCTGACGGATGTAGAACATGAAACAACGCGAATGTGGAAACGTAGCTTGCTACGTCTCGGGTCACCGACAGAGCTATCGTTTTGTGATTCCGAGGAGCGAAGGCGACCAGGAATCTGAGTTTTCGCTGGCCTAAGCGAATCACCCACTCCCTCTCTGCGTCGGCATGGGGCGGTGTCAACAGACGAAAAGCCCGTGAGACAGGCGTCCAGAGCGGATTTGCCGAGATTTTCACAAATGCGGTCAAGTTATTGCCGTCCGGCTCAACCGCCTCGTACCAGAAGGTCCAATCAAATCGCGCATTGGCGGACGTCACAGAGCTATGTGCCAAGAAAACTGCACCAACTCCGCTACACCAGCCTGTGAACTGGCTGCACTTCATTGAAAAATAACCACATACGTAATGCTGTTTTTTGTTGACTCTAGAAATAGAAAGAGTAAAAACATAATCGTTCTTTGACAGCTTCTGAAGTTTTCCCGGTTGGTGCGGCGTCCGGGGCTCAAGCGAAGTCACTCTCTACATTGCAAAATGACTGAGGGAGGGTTAGCAAGGGTCTATAGCAAAGCGCTGGTCGAGGCGAACAAGAAAATTTGTCGAAGGCAGGATAGAGTCCCGAGGCGTTGGGTTGGTTTATCCGGTTGGCGGTAAGCCCGGAGCCCGAGCAAAGATCGCGAGTAGCATCCGCAAGGATCGCAACTACGGCAGGTCGGCGAGGGTCTAAAGCGAGCTACTGGCCGAGACGAATGATCTCAACACCACCTCGGGACTCTTAATTTTTGTCTGCGGCAATTGGTGGGCGGTGGTTAGTCTGGGCTGCGGCTCTCCCCCAAGTTAATTGCGAAGTAGTAGCAGACGGCTACCACTGTCCACTGTTTTCATGGTCCCTCCTGCAGCAGAAATTTTTCCTTCGGCACTAGCCTTGCCCGATAGATTGAGTTCGTCGCGGCTACCTCAGCCACCGCATCTACATTCAACTCATACGAACCCTGCGGCAGATTCTCGCCAAAAGGAATCTCCAGGCTGGTCGTGTCCTTTTTCAAGGTAAGTCGCTGGTAGCCGATCGCGGTCGCGCGTCCCGTCTCATTCACCGCCATCATGATTACGGTCAAGTCGAAATCCTGCTCGGTTTGATTGGAAAGGATAATTGATCCCTCCAGCCGCCGGCCCGTGACCTTGGGATATCGCCCCCATTGCGCCAGCAGCGGAGCGGCGACCGTCAGCACAAGCTGCTGGGTGCGTTGCACTGCAGGTCTACCGCTATCGGTCACGGTCACGGTAAACTTAAACTCCCCCGTTTCCGTTGGAGCGCCGCTTAAAATCCCATCTCGTCCCAGCACAATGCCCGCGGGTGGGGCACCCTCCGTGATTTCCCATCGTAAAGGAGTGATTCCTCCCCGCGCGTCCAAACGCGCTTCGTAGTGTTGTCTAAGATACGCTTTGGGCAGGCTGGTGGTTTTCACCACGAGCGGTTCACCGGTCGCAGCGCCTTGTTGGGCGGCCGATATCGCCCGAGCCGCAACCAGTCCCAAGAGCAGCAACCGAATTGTTCTATTTCGATGCATGCAAAAACTCATCCACCGTCTTGATAAACATCGAATTGTCATCCACAAACGTCATATGGCCTGCTTTCGGCAAGATCACCAGCTTTGATCCCACGATCTTCTCATGCATCGCCTGCGATAGCGAGGGGTCGGATTCATCGTGATCACCAGCCAGAATCAACGTGGGCACTTTGATGGTTGCCAACCGCTCTGTGTATTCAACCGATTTCAAGTTGCCATCGATGATGAACTCTCCATGCTCGCCCCACATTTCTCGATACAGGTCCCACGCTATTTTTCCGTTGTCGACGGGATCATAGTTAGGATCAGGATGGTTCTGATAGAGGTAAGGGAAATAGCCTTCGCCCCAGGCCGCAATCATATAGTCGTTGGTGTAGCGATTTTTCTCGTAGTCCTTGCCGTGCCCAAACAAGCCCGCCGCTTCGAGTTTATCGATGCGTTCCCGCAATTCGTCCGACATGTTCTGCTTCATGCGCCAAAAGATTTCGTTGATCGCCTTGGTGCTCGACCAGGTGCTGCCCAGAATCAGGTGGCTGAGGTTGGCCTGATACTTCAGCGCGTAAGCCTGCGCCAACGCTCCTCCGTAAGAGTGGCCGAGCAAGCTGATCTTGCCCAGGCCGAGCGCTTGCCGCACGGTCTCAACATCTTCCACCATATTCTCGATGGTGTAGCCGGAGGGATCCTCGAGTTTCTGCGATCGCCCGGAGCCGCGCTCATCGATGAAAATTAATTTGTTATGCCGGGCCAGCGGCAGCAAGTACGGCAGAAAATAATCATGCGAGGCGCCCGGACCGCCGTGCACAATCATCAGCGGCGCTCCGCGGCCCAGCATCTTGTAATAAATCATCACCCCGTGCGCATCGACAAAACCTTCCTGCATGGGATAAACATTCGACGCCGAAGCGGAATGGATGGCGGCGGGCTTTTCAGCTTGAGCGTTGGTTGTGACGACCAACCCCAATGCGCACAGGAAAATTGCCAAGCAGCAGAATCCAAGATTTTTCATGGCTCGGCTATCCTAATTTGCGGTCTCCGCAAGAGCAACTGAAATGGCCATCGTCTCTAAAGACGTACCTACCTGCATCTCTACCGCGCGCCCCTCGACGCCGTTGCCGCTTGCACGATAAGCTAGATGCTTCCCGAGGGAGTGCAGCGCAATGCGCGATGCGGTTGCACGGCTATGGCCGGAGATTCAGTGGATCGAGAAGCCCAAACTCCGCGAGCAGGTCACCCAGACCTGGATCAAAGCGCTGGAACGCAGCCCGCTGAAGCCCGAAGACCTGAACCGGATTCCATTCACGTTGCTCGTGCCCAATTGTCCCATCACCTTCATGGAGCATAAGCGCTGCGTGGTCCACATCGCACGCCAAAGCGCCGAGTCCATGCAGGAATTCATGGGCCGCGCGCTGCCGATCAATCTGGACACGGTCATCGCAGGCGCAATTCTCGCCGACGTTGGCAAGCTGCTCGAATATGAACTGGGACCTGATGGAAAGAGCCGTCAAAGCGAGCGCGGCGAAGCCTTGCGGCATCCTTTCACGGGGGTTGCGTTGGCGCTCGAATGCGGCGTACCCGACGAGGTCTGCCACATCATCGCCGCTCATGCCGCCGAGGGGGATCTGGTGAAACGCACCACGGAAGCTTACATCGTGCATCACGCTGACTTCATGGCATTCTTGCCGTTTAAGAATCCGAAGAACATAAAAATCAAATAAGCCTCAGCCCAAGGAGAGATTTTTGTCCGCCCCTAAAGAATCCGTCAGCGGCAAAGAAACCATCACCGCCAGGATGGCGCGCTGGGCTGCCACCCTCGATTACAAGCATCTCTCACAGGATGCCGTCTATCAAGCCAAGCGCTTTCTCCTGGATTCCATCGGCTGTGCGCTCGGAGGCTATCAGCAACACGATGTAAAGATTGCCCTCGAAGTACTCGACGAGATTGCAGGCAAGGGCCGTGCCACCGTGATCGGCACTGGTAAGCGGATCGATCCGGTCTCGGCGTCACTCGCCAATGCCCTCATGATTCGCTGCATGGATTACAACGACATTTATTGGAAGCAGGATCCATCGCATCCTTCTGACATTTTCCCCGCGGCTTTAGCGGGATGCGAGCGCGCAAAAAGCAACGGAAAAGAGTTGATCGTCGGTCTCGTCCTCGGACACGAACTCGAAATGCGTTTCTGTGAAGCTGCATTCCCCGGCATCCGCGAGCGCGGCTGGCACCATGCCACCCTAACCGCCTTCGTATCACCCTTCGTTGCTGGACGCACTCTGCATCTTGCTTGGGAACAGATTCAACACGCGGTGGGCATCTCCGCCAGCCGCCACGCCACACTGGGAGCCGTGACCCTGGCAAGCTCACCATGATGAAGAATACAGTCGATCCCATGGCAACGCAGAGTGGAATGCTCGCCGCGCTCATGGCGGAGAAAGGTTATACCGGCCCAGAACACGTGATCGAGGGCAAAGAAGGATTGACCCACGTATTCGGGCCGGAGTGGAAGCTGAACATCCTCACCGATGGACTGGGCGATTCATGGCGCATCACGCAGTGCGGCATGAAGGCGTTTCCAACCGAGGCGCTGACCCATACGCCAATCTCTGCGGTACTCGACATCGTGAAGTCGAATGACTTGAAACCGGATCAGGTGACCAACATTCAGATTCGTTCGCTGGCCCGCGCCGCCGACATTCTCTCCGACCCCAGCAAGTACGATCCCCGCAGCAAAGAGACAGCCGATCATTCGCTGCCCTACGTGATCGCCGCGGCTCTTGCGGAGCGGCAGGTCACTCCGGTGCAGTTCACCATGGAAAAGATCATGGATCCAACCATCCGCGCTCAACTGAAGAAAGTCGAAGTCGTCGCCGATCCCGAGATTGAGAAAGTTTTCCCGGCGCTGCAGCGCGTGATTGTGAACATCACAACCACCGATGGGCGCACATTCACCAAGCAACTAGACTATCCGAAAGGCGATCCGCGCAATCCACTCACCGATCAGGAAGTCGAAGAAAAGTTCGCAGCATTGGCGGAAGGTGTATTGTCGGAGCGCGCCCAGACGAAGCTGAAAGACGCCATCTGGAATCTTGAGAAGATCGGTTCAGTAAGCAAACTGATGGCGCTGATGAAAGCAGATGTGCGAGCCAAGAAAGCGGCTCCGATCAAGCGAACGAGTAAGAAGAAACAACCGTAGAAACGTTGCTCGCAACGTTTGCTTTTGACTTGTTCGTTCTTTTAGATGTGTCATTCCGAGCGCAGCGAGGAATCTGCTTCTTGTTTGCGCCGGGAGATCCAATGCCCCAAACCATCGTAGAAAAACTCGCCCAAACTCACCTCGCCGAAGGCCCCAAGCGCCCGCTGCGCACCGGCGACTTCCTCTCTATCCGACCGCATCACGTCATGACCCACGACAACACCTCGGCGGTGATGAGCAAGTTCAAAGGCATCGGTGCGAAAAAGATTTACGATCCCAAGCAACTCGTCTTCGCCCTCGACCACGACATTCAAAACAAAGACGAAGCCAATCAGAAGAAATACCGGGCCATCGAAGCATTCGCCAAAGAACATGGCGTCGACTTTTATCCCGCGGGATCAGGCATCGGCCATCAGATTATGGTCGAGCGCGGATACGTGATCCCGGGATCATTCGTGGTCGCCTCCGACTCGCATTCCAATATGTACGGCGCGCTGGGAGCGATCGGCACGCCTATCGTGCGCACCGACGCCGCAGCCGTCTGGGCCACGGGCGAATTCTGGTGGCAGATTCCGCGGTCGGTGCAAGTCGTGCTCGAAGGCAAGTTGCCCGCGGGCGCAACCGGAAAAGACTTAATCATTACCCTGTGCGGTCTGTACAACCACGATGAGGTTCTGAACGCCGCCATCGAATTCAGCGGCCCCGGAGTCGCCAGCCTTTCCATGGACGCACGCCTCTCCATTTCCAACATGACCACCGAATGGGGACCGTTGGTGGGTTGGTTCCCTGTCGATGAAGTAACGATCAAATATTTGAAGATGGTACATCAGCGGCTGATGGCAACCGGCGTCGAGCGTTTCTCAGAGAATGACATTGAGAGTTGGACCAGGAATCCGCCAGGACCTGATGCCAACGCCGTATATGCCGCTCGCATCGTCCTTGATCTCGGTCAGATCACGCCTCATGTGTCGGGTCCCGACACAGTTCAGACGATGGCGTCTCTCGCCGAAATGGAGAAGAAAAGGGTCACGATTCAAAAGGCGTACTTGCTCTCCTGCGTGAACTCGCGCCTCGAAGACCTGGAAGCTGCGGCGAAGGTTCTCAAAGGCAAGAAAGTCGCGGCCGGAGTGAAATTTTATTTAGGCGCAGCCAGCAAATGGGTGCAGGAAGAAGCCGAGAAGCGCGGCATCTGGCAGACGCTGCTCGATGCGGGAGCGAATCCACTGCCCGCCGGCTGCGGCCCCTGCATCGGCCTGGGAGTCGGATTGCTCGAGCCCGGCGAAGTTGGAATCTCCGCCACTAACCGCAATTTCAAAGGCCGCATGGGCTCGCGCGATGCCAAGTGTTACCTGGCCAGCCCGGAGGTGGTCGCCGCTTCCGCGGTAGCCGGCTATATTCGCGGGCCGCACGAAATGGGGGATCGCGACCCGACCCGCAGCTACACCGAATTTGCGGCTAGTGCGGCAGCAGAGAAAGTCGACATTCTTCCCGGCTTTCCTGAGAGAGTTCATGGCCGCCTCGTTTTCCTGCCGCAGGACAACCTGAACACCGATGCGATTTACGGAAAAGACTACACTTACCGCGACGATGTCACCAAGGATCTGATGGCGAAAGTCGTGATGGAGAACTACGATCCGCAGTTCGCGTCTCGCACAGACGCTGGCGACGTCGTCGTAAGCGGATTTAATTTCGGAACGGGATCGAGTCGTGAGCAGGCGGTAACGTGCCTCAAGGCCAAAGGCATTCCGCTCGTCATCGCGGCCAGTTTCTCGCAGACCTATTTGCGCAACGCATACAACAATGGATTCCTCTGCGTGGAAGTGCCGGACCTGGTAAAGCGCTTGCGCAAGCAGTTCGCAGATGAAATTGCGAAAGAAAAAACCATCATTTCTGGCGAAGACATCGAAATCGATTTCACGTCCGGTGTGATCCAGTGGCGTAGAGAGAAGTTTGCCTTCCCGCCATTGGGGAGTGTTCCTCAATCGCTGGTAATCGCCGAGGGCGTGGAGAACCTGGTGGCGAAGCGCCTGGGCCTAGGTTGAACGCTCTGTGTCTCTGTGCCTTTGTGGTGAACAGTTCTTGGGAGAAACGCATTCATGGCGAAACATACCGTAGTAACGATGCCCGGCGATGGAATCGGAAATCAAGTCCTCCCCGAGGCCCTGCGCGTTCTGAGAGCAGTCGGCTTCGACGCCGACTACATTCCCGCGGACATCGGATGGGAGTGCTGGCGAAACGAAGGCAACGCCCTTCCTCAGCGAACCATCGATTTGCTGGCCAAGCACAAGCTGGGACTGTTCGGCGCCATCACGTCAAAGCCAAACAAAGAAGCGCAAGCCGAACTGAAGCCCGAGTTGCAAGGCAAGGGTCTGGTCTACTACAGCCCCATCGTGACCATGCGGCAGAAGTTCAGCCTCGATATATGTATGCGACCCTGTATCGGTTTCACCGGCAATCCGCTCAACTACATTCGCAAGCGCGTGGACGACGACTACGACGAACCGCAGATCGATACCACGGTGTTTCGTCAAAACACAGAAGGCATGTACGCCGGAATCGAGTGGACGAACCCTCCCGAGATCGTGCGTGGCGCGCTGAATTCGCACCCTAAATTCAAGGCCTTCGCCAGCGTGCCCGGCCCCGACATCGCGGTCAGCGTGCGCATTATTACTCGACCCGCCGCACGCCGCATCGTCACTGCAGCTTTCGACTACGCAAAAAAGCGTGGCTTCAAAGGCGTCACCATTTGCGAAAAGCCGAACGTGGTTCGTGAGACTTCTGGCATGATGGAAGTAACCGCTAAAGAGGTCGCCAGGAGTTATCCCGGAATCGCTCTATGGTCCACCAACATCGACGCGCAGTTGATGTGGCTGAACAAGAATCCCGAAGACTACAACGTGATCGTGGCCTCGAACCTGTTCGGCGATATCCTGTCCGATGCCTTCGCCGGACTAGTCGGCGGTCTGGGATTTGCCGCCTCCGGCAACATCGGGGACGAAGTCGCAGTATTCGAGCCCACGCACGGATCGGCGCCCAAGTACGCCGAACTAAATCCGCCCATCGTGAATCCAATTGCCATGATCCTCTCTGCCGTAATGATGCTGGAGCATGTCGGGGAGAACGAAAAGGCCAAGCGGGTACGCGATGCCATCGCCGCCGTCGTAAAAGAAGGCAAGGTGAGAACCTACGACATGATGCGCATCTCTGGTGGCGCGAAATCGATCAGCCAAGGCGCCGCGTCGACCATACAAATGACAGACGCGATCCTGGCAAAATTAAAATGACTTCGAAGAATGCTGTAAGGTTTCCCTTGTGAAGCTTCGTGTCCGCAGCCTGCCCCGAGCGGAGTCGAAGGGCGGTTAGCGACCTTCAATGAGCAGCGTCAACACACTCGCAATCCCGCGCCCAGCCGAAGCCGGCCACTGGGGCAAAGAGGTGCGGTCCGACTTGCACGTGGCCATCGAGCCGCGCGACCGCGGCGGTCTCGAGATCACGCTGGAGTCTCGCGTTGGAATCTACTACGGCAGTTCGATCCTGAGTCAGACTCGTCAGGTACTGGAATCTCTCGGGGTAAAACACGCGCGCATTTCCATTCACGATGAAGGCGCGCTGCCATTTGTGATCTCGGCGCGCATCGAGACTGCCGTCAAACGCGCCGGCTTGAGCGGTAACCAAAAGGCATTGCCTGAAGAGAGAATCGCGCTGCCAAAACCCACGCCTCGCGACCGGCTGCGGCGCTCGCGGCTCTATTTGCCCGGAAGCGAGCCCAAATACTTCATCAACGCCGGATTGCATGGGGCAGACGCGATCATTCTCGATCTGGAGGATTCCGTTCACCATGGCGAAAAAGATGCGGCGCGAATCCTGGTGCGCAACACGCTGCACGCCATCGATTTTGGCAGTTGCGAGCGCATGGTGCGCATCAATCAACTCCCTTTGGGGCTGCAAGATTTAACCGAGGTGATTCCGGAACAACCCGACCTCATCCTGATTCCCAAAGTCGAAAGACCCGAGCAAATCAGCCAAACGGATCGCATGATCGACGAACTAAAATCGCGCGACCGGATTGATCGCCCCATTTGGCTCATGCCGATCGTGGAATCGGCCGTAGGAATCGAAAATGCATTTGCCATCGCGACCGCGAGTCCGAATGTTTGCGCCCTGACTATCGGATTAGAAGATTACACGGCAGATATCGGCGTGGCGAAAACTTTGGAAGCTCGCGAGTCACAATATGCGCGAACGCGGCTGGTAAACGCGGCGAAGGCAGCCGGCATTCAGGCCATTGATTCGGTGTTTGGCGATGTTGGAGATTTGGCTGGCTTGCAGCAGTGGGGTGAAAATTCCCGCGCTCTGGGATTCGAAGGCATGGGGTGCATCCATCCCTCGCAGATTCCGGTCATCCACCAAGCCTTCGCTCCATCGCAGATAGAGGTCGACAAAGCGCTGAAGATTGTAGCTGCCTTCGAAGAAGCCCAGCAGCGCGGGCTCGCCGTAGTGAGTCTCGGATCGAAAATGATTGATCCGCCCGTGGTCGAGCGCGCCCGCAAGCTGGTGGCAAGGGCCAAGGCAATGGAGAAAGCCTAGCAAAGCCAGTGTGTTGACGGGCGACTCGCCCGTCCGTGCACTGCGATTGAAACAAAGTACAAGGAACGGAATGAGCGAACGGATTGAACTCGCGCAGAATGCCGCCGGACGCAGCGTGCCCACCATGGTCAATGGCAAGCCGCAGATTCCTTTTCTAGGCGTGGGGCAATATCAGCCGCGCGGGCGAAAGACTGCCCCACCCATTTGCTCGAGCAAAGATTATCCCGAGAACGGCGACAAGCGCGTAGCCGGTCTCGAAACCGCTCTGCGCAATTGCGGGTTGCGCAACGGGATGGTGATTTCGAATCATCATCATCTGCGCGACGGAGATCGCGTCGCGCTGCTGGCGCTTGAAGCAGCGGCTAAGATCGGCGTCAAAGATCTCATGTGGTTCCCGAGCGCGTCTTTCCCCTCGCAGAAAGCGGCGATCGAGCTTATGCAGTCCGGCGTCATTCATCACATCGAAGGCAGCATGAATGGGCCGCTTGGTGACTATTGCACGCAGGGCAAGATGCGCGGGATGGGCGTGTTGCGGTCTCATGGCGGGCGTTGGCAAGCCATTCAGGATGGCGAGGTGCACATCGACGTTGCTGTGATTGCTGCGCCGACTGCCGACGCGTTTGGCAATGCGGATGGTTCGCATGGAAAGTCGGCTTGCGGTTCTCTTGGCTTCGCGCTCGCGGATTCAACTTATGCTGACCGCGTTATTGTGGTCACCGACAATCTCGTTCCGTTTCCTTGCGTTCCCTGGCAGATTCAGGGGAACAATGTGGACTACGTGGTTGAGGTCGATTCCATTGGCGATCCCGCTAAGATTGTTTCGGGCACGACGCAGATTACGCGTTCGCCGGACCGCTTGCGCATCGCGGAGTTTGTGGCTCGTTTCCTGCGCGACGCGGGAATCATGCGCAACGGGTTCTCTTTCCAGGCAGGAGCGGGCGGAATCGCGCTGGCCTTTGTGGATTTCCTGCGGCGCATGATGAAAGAGGATGGAGTGAAGGCGCGCTTCGTGCGCGGCGGATCGACAAAGTTTCTGGTCGAATTGTTGCAGGAAGGTTTGACCGATTACATTCTCGATGGACAGACGTTTGATCTTGATGGAGTGAAGTCGATTGGCAGCGATCCGCGGCATGTGGCTACTTCTCCCTTCACCTCGTACAACTATCATGGCAAGGGAAACTTCGCGTCTTTAGTCGATGCTGTCGTTCTCGGCGCAACTGAAGTTGACGTAAACTTTAATGCCAATGTGGTCACCCACTCCGATGGACGGTTGCTGCATGGAATTGGCGGCTGGCAAAATTGTCTGGCTGCGGGGTGCACCATTCTTGCTGTTCCATCGTTCCGCGACCGCATTCCCGTGATCATCGACGAAGTCACAACGCTCACTGGGCCCGGTGAGTTGATCGACGTCGTTGCGACCGAGCGGGGCATTGCGATCAATCCGCGGCGCCAGGATTTGCTGGATGCGGTGAAAGGTTCGAGCTTGCCCATCCGTCCCATTCAGGAGATCAAGGCTGAAGTCGAGCGCATCTGCGGCGGCAAGCCCGCGCGGCCGAAGTTGGGCGACCGTCCTGTCGCCGTGGTGAAGTGGGTCGACGGCACCGTTCTCGACACAATTTGGCAATGCGCTTAAGCACGGCTTTTGGCTCTTGGCCTGAAGCAAGATTGAGCCACATCATCAACAGACTCATCTGCGAGACGAGTAAATGTCAAAGAGTGGAGAGATAAGGGTGGGGCACCCTCGATCTTGACTCTTGATCGAACGGCCGGAGCAGCCTCCAACGTTGGAAGTACAGAGATCCTTCGTTGGGAGTCTGCGGCTTCGCCGGAGACTCCACTGCCTCAGGATGACCGCACAGTCGGAGTGACCGGCTGCCCGCGAAGTGATACTCTTTCTCACGAATGAATCGGGATCCTGGCACGAAACTCGGTCCGTACGAAATTGTCGCCCTGGTGGGCGCGGGCGGCATGGGTGAGGTGTATCGCGCTCGCGATTCTCGTCTGAAGCGTGAAGTCGCAATCAAGGTTTTGCCGCAGGCACTTTCGCTCGATGCTGACCGGTTGCGCCGTTTTGAGCAAGAGGCGCTGGCAACTGCTGCGCTAAACCACCCTAATATTCTGGCGGTATTTGACGTTGGCGAGAGCGACGGCGCGCCCTACGTTGTTTCCGAATTGCTTGAGGGAGAGACCTTGCGTGAGCGCCTCCGCGGCGGACCAATCCCGGTACGCAAGGCTTTGGAATACGCTTTGCAAATTGCGCATGGATTGGCGGCGGCGCACGAAAAAGGAATCATTCATCGCGACCTCAAGCCGGAGAATCTTTTTCTCACCAGGGACAACCGCCTCAAGATCCTGGACTTCGGCCTGGCTAAACTGACGCAGGCCGAAGCCGGCGCGCACACCTCGATGCCCACTGCAACCCAGGGCACAGACGCAGGCGTAGTGCTGGGCACGGCGGGATACATGTCGCCCGAACAGGTACGCGGTCTGGCTCTGGATGCGCGCTCCGACATATTCAGCTTTGGGGCGATTCTCTACGAGATGCTCTCCGGCAAGCGGGCATTTCACGGAGACACTCCCGCGGACACGATGAGCTCGATCCTGAAGGAAGATCCCCCGGACTTGGGCGAAACCAATCGCAATGTTTCTCCGGCTCTGGAGCGCATTGTGCACCACTGTCTGGAAAAGAATCCCGAGGCTCGCTTCCATTCCGCCAGCGACATTGCATTCGATCTCGAACATCTCACGGGCGTGTCCGGGACAGCGGCGCGGGTACAGCCGGTTTCGGTGGCGCAGCCGCGCCGCCGGCTTCTGGTTGGAATTGGCGCGGGTCTGGTGCTGGCGTTGGTGATGCTTGGCGCCGGTTGGTGGCTGGGGAGGGCCGGCGGCCGCGGGCCTTTGGCCGAATATCATCGGATCACGTTTCGCACCGGGTCCATGGGGAATGCGCGGTTCACGCCTGACGGCAGTATCGTTTACAGCGCCGCGTGGGATGGCGGCGATAACCAGCTTTACATTTCACGTACGGATGATCCGGGCGCGCGCGAGTTGGGACTGAAAGATGCGGAGTTGCTTTCCATCTCCAAGAACGGAGAAATGGCAGTCCGGCTCAAGACGCTGTTTTACGGTGGCTATGCTCGAAGCGGCACGTTGGCGCGGGTTCCGCTGAGCGGAGGGACGCCGCGAGAGGTGCTGGACAATGTGCAGGACGCCGATTGGTCCGCGAACGGCGACAGCATGGCGGTGGTCCGGTACTTGCCGGAAAACAATCATTGGCGTCTCGAATATCCCATTGGCAAGGTGTTGTTAGACGGCATCAACTGGATCAGCCATCCTAAGATTTCGCCCGACGGCAAATGGGTGGCCTTCGCCGATCATGAAAACACGGGAGGCGATGACGAGGGTTCGGTCGCGATAATTCGCGCCGATGGCTCCGACAATAATCAGGACAAGAAACTTTCCTCCGGCTGGAGCTCAGTGCAGGGGATTCTGTGGTCTCCTGGGGGCGACGAGATCTGGTTTACATCCACCGACACGGGAAGCTCGGCGAACCCACGCGCCGTGACTCTCTCGGGCAAGCTGCGAACCATGACCAACGTGCCCGGGGGCATGTGGCTGCAAGACCTGCGCAACGGAACGGTGCTGGCTGTGGCAAATCACGTACGACTCAGCATTCGGGGGATGGAACCCGGTGGAAAAGAAGAGCATGAGCTGGGATGGTTCGGCTGGTCGGAGTTGCGCGACATCAGCCGCGACGGGCGGAAGATTATCTTCGACGAGGAAGGCGATGGCGGAGGAGCGAACTACACCGTGTTTCTCCGCGATACCGATGGATCGCCTCCGGCTCGTATTGGCGAAGGAGACGCCGTCGCGATCTCACCCGATGATAAATGGGTTGTAACGAGGCCGGCGAAGGGCGGGCCGCTGAGCCTGGTGCCGACGGGAGCAGGCGAAGCCAGACAGCTTACGCACGATTCCGTGAGCTACGACATGGCCCGGTTTTGTCCGGACGGCAAAAAGTTGCTGGCATTCGGGATTGAAGCCGGACACGGGGGGCGCGACTACCTGATCGATGTGAGCAGTGGGGATTCCAAACCCATTACTCCCGAAGGCATCGGCGGAGTGCAGATCTCGCCGGACGGCCGGAGTATCGCGGTGCGCGGTCCCGATGGGAAACGGGGAATTTGGCCGCTGGACGGAGGCGGGTTCCGTCCGATCCCAGGTCTGGAATCGGGCTACAACATTGTTGGTTGGACGCCCGACGGCGGCTCGGTCTATGCGGTTCCGAATCGGCGTGGCGCAAGGGTCGCGAAGGTTTATCGGGTGAACATTCAGACGGGAAAGATCGAGCTGTGGAAAACTTTCGGGGAAGGAATGGGCGCGGAGGGCGCAGCGGTTGCTCCGCCTTATCTTTCCAGCGACG
>Ga0210390_10001769_pt1 | contig 19951 bp, 37 predicted proteins | sample IncBWH11OmetaG_FD_161050 | JGI IMG/M metagenome (GOLD analysis project Ga0210390, IMG submission 161050) | Forest soil microbial communities from Barre Woods Harvard Forest LTER site, Petersham, Massachusetts, United States - Inc-BW-H-11-O ... | reverse complement strand
TTTCCGATTTTCCTTTGCCGCGCTAATTAGTTCAATCAATTCTTTTTAATTTCTCTTGCTAACTACTTTTTAGTTAGCCGCGCTAATTTATTAATTTGTGATGGAAATAGGAATGGCGCCGGGGGGAAGGCCGGCGCCATTCACTAATGAGAATTAATACGTTCCCGTACCATTCTCAATGCCACCGCGAATATCCGCTTTCGCGGGTTCGCTAAGCGCTGACCATTCCTCTTTAAAGGCGGTCAGACCCGAACCGAATTCGGGATTTGGTCGCGCCTGGAAGGACGATTTGAAGTAATTCCAGACTTTGCTAATTCCGGTCGAAGGAGCCTTAACCTCCGCCATTGTTACACGTTCCTTTCTGCCACCTTACGAATGGCGTCCAAATGGTTTTCTATCTGATCCAGGGCATTCGCTATACGTTCTAGCGCGACCCCTTGACTTTCCATTTCGCCTTGCATGTCGGATAGAAACGCATTGGTTCCCGTGTGATTTTCTGACATCTCGATAAGTTCACCGAGAATGAGTCTCAGAAGTTTCCTCATCCGGCTACCCACTTGCAAATCAGCCGAACGATTTCTTTGTGCGCTCCCTTTATAAGAGTCACCTTTGCCGAGCATTTAACTCCCACCTTAAAGTGGTGCTCGAGAACGATTGACGCGGCATGTGCGACATTCGCGTCAATGGAACCCATTGGAATTATCATTTGACCTCTCCATAAAGCCCTTACCGCCCCTGCACCGCAACAGCATTCCTTCCGGAATGTGCAGGGACGGTAAGGGGGTCTGATGGGCGGGGGCCGCACCGATACGGAACGGTGCGGCCCCCTGTTTTGGCAGGCGGCCCAGTCCCGCCTACCGTGTCGGCCGACTAGCTTTCGTCGGCGCTGTCGTCGTCGGTGTCGTCATCCCCCGCGAGAGCGGCGAGGAACTGATCAGCACCTTCGGTGTCATCACCGTAGAAGTCCACCAGGAATTCCCGGAGTTCTCCTATGGTGATCGTGTCGTCTGACGTCTTGACGGCGCGCTTGCGGGAATCGCGCACTGCGAAAACGACGATGGTCAGACCCTGCTGATCCCGAACAGGCTTGCCGAACTTGGCCGAGTAGCCGTAGAAGTTGGCCGCGCGGCGAACCAGCATGGCCACAGTGTCAGCAGCCTGCGGGGGAACGTGATAGCTGGCCTTTGGCATCTGAGCCCACTTGTCGGGCTTGCCTGCCGTTTCCCACGCGACGTGAAGACCCTGAACGACCTTGTCGATTGCGACCTGTCGTTCATCCCTCGCGCGGGTCGGAGCGGCCAGCGAAGCGAGTTCCTGCGTGACCGCTGCGGGCTGCTGCAACACGGTCAGGTCTAGACCCGTGTAGTCCCACTGCTTGGCTTCGCTGCCCGGAGGGCGGCCCCTGCGCTTGCCGTTGCCGTCCTTGTCATTCTTCGGCTTGGCGTCGGCGGGCTTGGTGTCGGTGGTGGGCTTGGTGTCGGTGGGCTGAACGGACATGATGATCACTCCCTAGGTTGGTTGGTCCGTCTGGACCATTGTACCATGACATGACGCGCGGCACTTGCATTCCGGCCGATCACCCGCCGCATGGTGACCGCAGGTCGCGCAAATGACAAACGTAAATGCGCGATGCTCTGTGATGCGATTTCGCGCGTTTCCCGCATCGCGTTTAACGACCGTTTCTTCATTGGTCACAACGTAATGCGGGAATGGCGCGTGTTCGTCTAGAAGGTGTAGCTCGGATATCACCGGACGTTGTACTTTTGGTGAATCGCGGCAATGATCCTTGACTGAATCTGCTTAAGGATCATGTATCGAACCATTGTCGGGCGGTAAGGTGTCTCACCCGCAATGAAATCTTCGGCAATAAGATCAGCATTAATGCCAATCTCACTGCGTACCGCTGTGGCGTACGGAACGAACCGCATGCTAGCGCGGAGTATGGCGTTAGCTGCTGCGGTCTCGCTGGCCACGTCCACTGTGGTGCTACCTGGTCCGTGCATGTTGCCTCCCTGTTTGATCTTGTATCGATTGGTTGGTGATCACGGTTTTACGCTCGCTGCCTAGCAGCTAGGTTGCATGCCCGATGGGCACCAGAAGCAACCTGCTAGGGTCGCGTACCGACTTGAACGGTCTACCCCCGGTTACGCCCTACTGCTGCTCATCCGAGTCCAGCTAGGGGATACGGGCCGGTATTCTGTGATCTTGCTTTTCGGTCTTGCGTGGTGCATCCGGTGTAACCAGGGGGCCGCCCGGTTCATTCCCGAGCGGCCCAAGATTTTTTAGTAACCGCTCTCGAACCGAACTTCGGCCCACAGCGCCGCAGCGAAAGCCTGCTGTTCCGAAAGCCCGTTCGAGGGACTGAGAGCGGTGCGAACCGCTTCCCGAGTGATCTCTGCGGCGTTCGCTACCTCTGCTGACAGACTCTCAGCAACCGCGTGCGTGGCATCGAAGGTCATTGGCTGGTGCTTGGCGATTCCGAACATTTCCGCTCCCTGGGGTTTTGCTTTTCCGTATGACTTAATTAAACCATGCGGAAGCCCAGCGGAGCAACCTAGAACACGCAGATTTTGATAACGGAATGATAACGAAATCAGCGCAGTCGATCTCTTCCCGTTCTGCGTTCCAACCACTGTAGGCGTTCGTTCGTGTCTATGGCTATCTGTCCAATGCTTTCGGCAAGGTGCTTGACTTCTGTTGTGAGGATTCCCCATTGGGTACCCGCACGCCAGAGAAGCCCAATCAGAGCAACCATTACCGTAAAGATGACAGAAAAACCGGTAATACCAATAGTAATGACGGCTGTATCGCTCACTATTTCCCTATGGCTTGCCCCATAGCGGAACGCTTGATTCGATGACGGATGCGTCATAATCCTTTCCGAGTTGCGTAGCACTAGCCCATTGAACCGCAACGATTCCTTCGGTTCCGGCTACGTCTATCCCGGTAAGAATGCTATCTGTCCAATCACCCGCCCAGAATCCACCGCTAGGCGTGGAATTCTTTAGGAGCGTAGACATCGATCCATACGCCATGATTTTCCACGGATTCAGGAACTCATCTAGCGCAGGGAGGTACGTTTTGTAAACGGCTGTTTCGATATCTACAGCTACGGTTACGCCATGTGGAACGCCTAGCTTTTCGAGAACAGACCACATAGCCCAAGCATCATTGCCCGCACTGGCGGCCGTATCGTCGCGGTTGCTAGCCGTCCAAATGGGCAAGAGGAAAGGTGCCCACTGGGCTTTCCATTCCTCTAGCGTCCATATGTGCGGCGTATCACCACCAATATATCCGGCTGCAATGTGCCAATGTGGCGGGTCGGTTGGTGGTTCGCTTGCGTCGTACATCCATCGCTGAGACATTAAACCCCCTAGCAATCTGGTGCGGTTCCCCAATCGACGGAGAATGTTGCGCCGGATGCCTCGAATTTGAGAACAGCCTGACGAGTATTGACGATTGGGTTATCGATATTCGGGACAGGTTCTTCATGCGTCCCATTGGAGATTTGAAACAAGCCGAAGCTTGTTTGTGTGCCGCCATTATCATCGTAGTTATTGGCGGTAGGCACGTCTCCACTTTCGTGATAAGCGATACATTCCGCTTCTGGTTCCGCCCAACCTGGCCCGCCTTCCTCTATCCATAGCGCGCCCACTTGTGCGGGCGTTAGCTCACTCTGAGAGATTAGAACGGGTGGCGGGTCGGCTGCATGACTAGGCGCATATCCAGCCGAGTGCTGTGGAACGTAGGCGGTTGGAGTTGGATGATCTGGAATCATCAACTTCCAGTGTGGAAGAATTAGCGCAGGATCACGAACCAGGTTCCTATTGGCATCGTAGATACTCACCCAATCATTCGGGTTGTTGTATTCTTGTTGCGCTATACCCCACAAAGTATCGCCCGATTGAACCGCGTAATAATGAATTGCGGGAGGCTGCGGGGACTGGACAGCAAATGGCAGCATTTTTCTCCAATGCCAGAGGAATATTATTTAGGCTGCTGCTTTGCCACTAGCAGCACCTCCCTTCATCATATTCTTGATTGCGTGCCTGGTAATGCTATTCATCACGACACTGCGGGGATCAGGTACAGCATCGGGCTTTACCAGGAGAGGGATAGCGAGTATTACCCATGCAACTATCCCGAGTATGGCGAGGATTAGCGCACCAATAAGAACAACAGGAATCGAGAGATACGTTTTACGGTCCATCGAATTCTCCTCAACTAGTTTCTAGCTCCTGAGCGATCATACCGGCCGTCATTGTTGAAGCCGTCGCAGTTAGATTACTCATTTGCAATTGGCATTGATCACGAGGAAGTGAAATAGGAGTCGGTGCAACATCTCCAATATTACCGAAGCTAGTCGTTCCAACCTTCATACGTGTTAGCAAGGTGCTAGAAAGCGTTCGCAGAGTATCTATAATCTCGAATACGCCCGCATTCGTGTCTACCGCTATTCCTCCCCAGAATTGCGCTGTTCCTACATAGAAAGGAAGTAGATACGTAATCGAGCTATTATTGAGGCTAGATGATACCTGTCCGGCCAGAATATTAGTTGCAGGGTCGCAAGAAATAAATGTCATCGTCGGGAATGTGATCGTTGTGAATGCCCCGGCGGGCTGTGTTCGCCATTCGTGCCGCATATATGGGCGCGACGATTGCAGCAATCCATAGCTAACTGTAACGCTAGCTGTTCCTGAGTTTGTAATAGTAACAGTTAGCGTGTCAGCATTAGAGGGGCCATGCCCTTCGATCAAATGCGCAGGTCCGCTACCGCCTGTATAAGCGGCATACATTGAATATTGCTGATTAGCTGTTTCAAGCCCAGACGTGGAATCGGTCCAAATGAACCCAACATTCACAGGCGCAATTGCCGTGTTTTGTAGTGTTGCCAATTGCAACACGAACTCATAAGCGATTTCCGAAACAGTGAAAGGGCCAAGCGTTATCGCGTTGCCCGTTGTAATAACGGAACCCGACGCGTCAGCTAGTGAGTCATACAGATTAAGCAATGGCACGCCGCCTGGATTGCCACCAGGCAAGCCCGTGGCCAACAGCGCGGCTATTTCTGTGGTTACCCCTATGTTGCTATGGAGCATTTCTGTAGGAATTGCTGTGTTCTGATTTATCTGTTCTACGAGAGTAGCCAAGCCCAAGTCCGCTAGCTGTTCCTGAATTTGGATTGGGGAAGGGTTCCAATCAGATCCCGTGGGGAATAGCAATGCCTGGACTGTTATGCCCTGTGAACAAATTCCATAGACAGGTACCGAGCCGTCAAAAGTGCAGGTATTCAATGGACCGAGCAACGTTGTGGTTTGCTGCCCTGCACTTATGGAAGGAGTATCCCCAATGTAAATGCTATTGACAGGATCGTTATTGACAACGCAAACAGGTATACCATTACCGGGAACCAGGAGAGATCCAAGCGAGCTAGTGACTTGGACGCTACCAAAGATTCCCTCTGGTCCTTGCAAGTCATTTACTGTCACTTATCACCTTAAACAAGCGTTGCACCAGAGCTTCCGCTTCCTACCGATGTTTGCGGCAATCCTGATTGTCCAGCGAGTGTGATTATGCTGGTTAGAGAATACGGCGTGCTCACAGTTTCTTTCTTGCTTCCACGGTTGAATATCATGTCCCGAAAATTGGCGTCCGTGAACAGATAGACCAACACGACAGCAAGTCCTATCCACATGATGTTTTCTTGGGTGCTGTTCATACTGCGGCCACATTCGAGGTTTTCCCTAGGCTTAGCCAACGGGTTAGATCGGTTTGAGTTCCACTACCGATGAGCCAAACGAAAGCAACGATCAGCATAAAGGCCAGGAGGAATTTGCCTAGGTTCTGGTTAAATCCTGCCAGAATTGAAAGCACTACTGTTCCGACTAGGATCACAACAGCGGTAGGGACTTTGTCCATTAAATCCTCCGGTATAGCTCCCAGCCCAAAAGGTAAACGCCTAGCGCGGAAGCCAAGAGCATTATCACAAGACCCCAAGTCGGTAGCCGTTCGGGCGGTTCGATGTTCACAGTTTCTTAAACTCCGCTGCTACATTCTTGTAGCTGCCTTTTACACCGATGATAATCATGAGTATTCCAAGCACGACTAGAAGTCCACCAACGGGATTCATCAGCTCCCCTTCGGATTGGACCGGACTTGGCGGGTAGCTGTAGCGGCCCTAGAGACCCCCTGAGCGGCCGTAGATTCTGGTGCCACTACTTGAACGACAGAGCTAGCGCGTATTCCTGTAAGCGATCGTAGGCCAGCGTACAAGACGATGACGCCTAGGAGGATTAGCCCGATGCGAATGAACCAATCGCCGAACTTGGAAACAATGTCTTTCCATATTTCCTCGAACGTTGACTCTAGATCTTGCTGTGTTTTCTTGGCGACGTTGTTATAGACCCAATTCAGAGGGTCAAGGTTCCCGAAAGGAAATGGGCCGCTAGATCCCCCACCACTAGCTGACGTGGTTGTTGCGCCCGTTGTTGGCACGGTTAGGTCACCTTCCCCCGCTAGCTGGAGAATATGTGGACCATAGGGATTAGGTTGCCCGTCGATAGTTTGAGCGCCATTGTACTGATTCAATGCCTGTAGCACGTTCCCATGAAAATCATTCAACAGCGATTTCATGTATTGAACGTATACCTTTTCCTCATCGGCTGGGTTGAATTCTGTTCCCTCTGGCACGCCTGCGGCCCCTGCATATTCATCGTAAGTCGAAGGAAGGAATTGTAGCCATCCCTGTGCATTTGATGAAGAAACAGCGGTTGCATTGAACCCTGATTCCGTATCGGCTTGTGCCGCGACAACCGCATACGGAAGACCCGTAGCGGTCGCCGCAGCCTGTACCAATGATTGGTAATTAGCCGGAACGTCTACAGCCATTGCTCACCAATCTATATAGCCGATATCCTTACCGGGCTTAGTTCCGCCACCTTCCTTAAGAGCATGGGAATACATCCAGTACATGACGCCAAGAGAAACCAGGCCACCCGCGATAATGGCGAGGAAACTCTTATTCTTCTCTCCGCCTTCCCCTGTCTTAAACTCGGTCGCTGCCGCTAGTGCTATGAATAGCACGGAGATTAGCGCGCCGATTTTTACCCATTTCCAGAGTGTCGGCGCACGATCCCTAGCGAATAGTGCCGTAGTTTGCGGAGAGCTATTCGTCGTACTGAAAATGTCAAAGATGAGCGCGGCATAAATGCCGAACAGCGCCGCCCATCCCATTTTCCCGTTCAAATCTTTAGCCGCATTCCAGGGTAAATGACCGGATGCGCGCCGATCGTTCCCTGATTAATCTTGTATAGATTCTCCCATCCGCCTGGAATTCGGAAACGGTTTGCTATTCCCTGGATTGAGTCTCCTGGCCTGACGGTATACGTACCGCCCGACGCGTAGGGAGAGGAAGAAAGCGCAGGCTTAGGAACACCCGAGTACCATTTTCCGCCGATGAATAGTTTTCCGAGTTCGTTCTTGGATCGCTTCGATCCCCACGCTTTCTGTTCCTGGGCTTTTGTCCAAGCCAATCCTCCGCTTTTCCCTGTAGCTCCACTTGGACCCGTTGCGCCGCGCGGCCCCGTTGCGCCGACCGCGCCAGCGGTTCCAGCCGGCCCTGTAACGCCCACAGCGCCACCCGCAGCGGACCCGCCTAGTACGCCTGCGGATTCAAGTGCTGCGAGCGTTCCTGCGATCCCTGTACCGCCTTCTGTGGATGCTGTTTCCGCTCCACTAGCAGCGTTGCTGGCCGATCGGTTGGTGAACCAGATAACGAGAAGCAAGACAAGTCCGGCCCCGCCCGCGATCCACCAGATCATTTGTTGCTGCTTTTTCTTAGCCGGAACCTTTGTATTTGCCTCCGGTCCCTTAACGGCTTCCGGCATTTCTCACCCGCTCATTGGGTTATAGATTTGCGGTCCCGCAATAGTTCCGGGGCCACCCGGATGAGTCGGCTGCGATCCAGGTCCTTGGTTATACCAATCCTGAATATTGTAAGAGGAAGGTCCGCGCTTAACGAACCCCGCAGAATCGCCCCGTGTCTGGCCAGGAATGTACGGAACAAATGCCTGACCAACAGGGTACGGACTCCAAGTCGTTCCGGCTAGCGTGTGGTAGCGCATGCCGTTATTAAGTTGGACATCCGTGTACCCCATGTTGTTATACCGACGTTGACCGTATGGCCTACGGTCTTTAATTACACCGGTATTAGACACGACAGCATTTACATCAGACGTGGTTAGTCCGTTGTAATTCTGCATTGGATAGTAAGGACCATTGCCGACGTGTGCCTGAATCGGATAACCAGGGTAACGATGTACTGCAGTGGGAAGCGGTACGCCTGGTCCCTGGTCATACTCGATTAGCGAACTCTGCATATAGTCCGGAATTGATCCCGACGGCTGATGAAACGTTTCCGAAACAGTAGTCGTCGGGATGTATCCAGGCTTGCGCGAATTCCTCGCCATCAGGTCTTGTTTCCGGCCGTTTCGATTGTCGCACCAAGACCAGTAAGCCCAGTGAATAGACTTCCGGCCGCCGTGCTAAATCCAGCGGCATGGGTGAGCACTGCGACGAATGCGAAGATAAGCAGCAGATATAGCATCCACTTCCAGAACTTATCCATCTACTTTGATCCCTACTGCCCTACGGTCGTCATCCGTGAGCGTTCCGGCTGCGGACCTTTCCTGATAATACTGAGACCAGGTAGGCGCAATGTCCAAGTCTGGTCCCGCAGAATGCGCAGGGTGGGCCGCCGTGGGAGTCGCACGATTCAGCGATTCTTCCAGATCCTTAATGCGATCCTGGTACTTCGCTTCTACTTCCGACAGCCGCGATTCGACCATTTGCGCAACGCGCGCTTCCAGGTCGGATACCTCATTCAGCGGTGCAGGTGGTTCCGGCGCGGTCCCTGCGGCCGGATTGATTCCCGTTGCCTGCTGTGCCTGCCCATAAATCGGTGGGTTTCCCACTTACTTATCCTTTCTTCCAGTGGATGTGTTGCAGCATGAGAAGCCCTGCACCGAGAAAAAACAACGCCCAAAGGGTCGGCGCTTTCGTCAGATGAAAGGGATTCCCAGAAGCAGACATTGCAGTTGGGAGCGGCGTAGAACCAGGCGTAGCGCCATAAGACGTTGGCGCCATTGACGATTGCAGTGCAGCCGAAGGGAGTACAGGTGGAACCGTATACACTCCCTGATTTGGCCACATTGCTGGACCCGTGTAAGCCTGCCCGAACGTGAGCGGATTGAATGCCTGTTCGGGCGCGACGTTCACGAGTTGCCCATTGATTACCTGGGAAGTATAGCCGGTTGGCATTTATGTTCCCTTCCCTTACTGGACTGCGACAGGAACCAGGAGTTCCGTGCCAACTTCGGCATAGGTTCCGTTTCCTGGTGCAGATGCGAACTGCACCAGAAGGTGAGCGTTCGCATTGGTGAGAGTGTTAAGTGCGCGGCTGTTCCCAATGTTGCCATTGATCTTAGTCGCCGCGAGGTCCCATGCAACCATTCCCTGGAAGGGAAGGAATCCGTGCTGTTCAATCCAGCGCTTTTGCATTTCGGGAATGTCGTCATCAAACCTCGGAAGGTTCGACCCGTAGAGAAGTTGGCACTTGGTGATGTTCGATACAGGCGAATACCCGCCAACACTGTTAGTGCCTAGCGTTGGGTCGAATATTTGTGCCCAGACAGAAAGAACCTGTCCGTATTCCTGGATAGGAATAATCGCCTGCGTAGTGGAACCGAACGTGAAGCGCCGCGATGCGCGCCGATACTGCCAGTTGAAAACAGGTGGCATTTCGGCTGGGTTCTCCGATGCGAATACGCCAACACGCCGCATGCTCATTGTTGACGAACCCGTAACCACTGACGTGGTAAGAGCGGCAGTAGCCGCGAGCGGACCAATATCGTAGTTACCGGAGAGAACGCTTGCCCAGTTAAACTGCGGGATGATGTTCCTTTCGCCACCACCCATGTACTGTGGTGAAACAAAAGCCTGCATTGGCGCAACTACGCCTTGCGCATTTGGCAGGATAGAACCATCTGGTGCCAAGTCCCAATACTCATCGAAGAAATACCCGGCAGGCCATTCCAGCGTGAACGGGTAAGACGTAAGCGAATATGGAGAGGTGACGGTCTGCGACATTGTCGCACCCGCGAGGTTTGCTTGCGGCAAAAGCGAGTTGGCAAACGACGTAGAAGCGATCGGGTTAGTACCGATCAAATCCTGCGTATTCCTCTGACCGCGCCCACGCATTGGACGGTACATCTGGAAGAATGCCATATGCGCACCCGAGTCGCATTCGACCGGAGAATACTGTCCCTGTAGCTTAAGCTTGGGGGACTGTAGCGCGTTATATGGCGCGGTTGGAGAGATTGCCAGCGTTCCGGCCGAGTAGGTTACGGCGAGGTTAAGCGAGATTTCGCTTTCCCACCAAAACACTACGTCAGTCTTTTGCAGTGGCCCTGGTGCATTGAATGGCGTTTGGGCCGCAGCCTGGAAAGTTGCAGGCAGGTTGGTCTGGTTATCGTACTGCTCTACCTGTTCCGTGAAACCAGGCAGACCGTACAGGGCGCCAACAGGAATGTTGTTGACCTGAGCGTTATTCGCCATTACTGACTTACTCCAAGCCCGGACTTAACGCCCGTAAGTCCGCCGTGGCCCTGATAATTGTGCCAGAGGAAAAGCAGTCCTACGAACACAAGGATCAGGAAAATCCAATGCTTGACTTTCATTGCTGAACTACCCCACCTTTCACGAGTCCGAGCGGCCCTGTCCAATTCAGGGACGCGAAAGCCCAGCCCAGAAGTGCCATCATCCCTAGCACTACGAATGTAATTGCCAGAGCGAACACTAGAGGCTGATCAAAATCCGATACTTTGGGCACCTTTCACCTTCTCATGTTGCGGACAGTTGCGCCAAATAAGAATCTGGCAATGCCAAGCTTCCGGTAATTGGTTCCGAAACTACACCTCCCGGTTGTACTTTATATTGGCGGAACACATAGTTCCCTTCGGGACTTTCGGCATCCCGGATTCCGATATCTTGTAGATATCGCATGTCCTTATCGGTACGGAGATGGAACAGAGTTGCACGCGAGAGCATCTTTAGAATCAATGGGGGAACGCCTGCAACCTGGTGCGCGCCCATATCCAAACCGATATTTCGCTCTCCGCCCGCGCGAGCTACCCGATAGAAAACATCATTCTTCGGATCAATGCCCCATGTATTGCGCTGGTAAAAGTCCAAGCATTCGTCCACGACAAGGCGTCGCTCACGTCCACTGACGTTCGCTTTCGTATATGCCTGGACTAGGTAGAGGATTCGTTTCCAGTCTTGTGATTCTCCTGATTGGAGAATTGCGATTTCGCCCGGTCGCTTGAAAAGATCACGGAAAGGCTTATCGTCCCAAATATCAACAACAACGCTGTTAGGAACAACAGGTCCTTTAGACCAAGACGAATAACGATGTGCAGCGTTTCTCCGCCCACGCCCGAACGGGCCGCGTTCTGTTTCAGCACGGAACCTCGGTTTAGAGTCAATGAGAATTTGCATGGCATCCGGCCGCCTAGCCTGAATGCTTCTGAGTGACCAATCCTGGAAGGATGACTTACCAGAACGCGTGCCACCAAATATCATGTGGCGTTCGCCTGGATCAGGCGTCAAGTCCTGGATGTGCATTCTCTGGAATTGGCTTTCCTTCGATCTGGCAGGCGAGAGCTACCAATTCCTCCGGCAGCTTCTCGTAATCCCCGGTAACTGTCCATTCCATAAGCTTGGCGAAATTCAGCATCCAGAGTTGGGCTGGACCTGACGAGAACAGTTGTTTATCGTCTTCCTCTACTTCCTCTATCAAGGCTTCCATAATCACCTTGATTTGACGCGCCATGAAGTCGCGGCGTTCCCACTTGCCGTATAGCTGCGTAAGCCCACGCAGTAGACCAACTACCCTTTTAGTTACAGGGTCAACCACTGCCAGGGTTGAAGATTGTTGGGACGATATAGTCGTCTCCTGGTTCTGATCCGTTCGTTCCAGGTCGCGCATTCTGTCCATCATGCTCATGTGCGAATCCCCTTTCGGGCTTTAGCCGTAGATTCCTCTGTCGATTTTCTTTCTTCGGGCGGTACTTGGACGCGATACGATTAACCTTTCGCATCCAGATTCCGAGCGTGACGAGAGATTCAAGGCTATCGGCAAAGGCAACGATTTCCCGACCGTGCTTCCGGAGGAACTTGTTTTTAGTCGAATACTCAGCGAACGGTCGCGCGATAATATCGCGTTCCTCTTTGGATACCTTGATTCTCCGCAGATCAGATTCGCTTACTACCTCGGCATCAATTCCCCGGAAAGCAAAATCGGTGTAGAGTTCTAGTCCGACCTTTAGAACGATTCGGCTAAAGAAATCTAGCCATTCGTCTTTGTCGGGTATTCCGGTATCTGCCGGACGCCTGGGCTTTTCGGGATCGAGTAGAGGCTTTTCTGCCGCTATTTCTCGGTCGATTGCCCTTCCGGCATTTCCTCCAGGAGTGCCTCCATCCAAATTTCTGATTCCCTCTGGGCTTGACGCCACTTCTCGCGGTAGCCCGACAGAATCAAATTCAGGATAATGGAACTCAGGAATTTGGTTAGCGTCAGCAAACCAAGACTCAGCAGCAGCATCCGAAGGAAGGTCCGGAGTGAAAACCGGAATTTCTTGCGTGTCATCGATTCTTAGCTCACCTTCGGCCGAATGACTTTCGGCGAGTTGTATTCCCTGGGCTGCTAGCGCTTCCTGCGCTTCCTGCGTTACCCCCGCTTTCGGTGGTTTGATCGGACGTCGCGCCCTCGCTGGTGGCATTAGTCACCTCTACCTTTTGAACATCATCGGTTCCGGTTTCCGGCTGATCTGCAAATCGTTCCTCTAGCCGCGAGAAGAATCCTCGTGCTTCGCCTATGAATTCATCGGTCTTGTTTTCTACTGCTGAGATTCGTTCGTGTACCTGGGCTAGCCCTATCTCAGCATCGGCGGCCCGTTCCTGGGCATCTGTGGCAGCAGCTACAGCCGTAGATGCCACCTGCGCGGCCCCCTGCGCGTCGCTGGCAGCCTCTTGTGCGGCATCGGTAGCCACGACAGCGGAGACTACAGCCGCTTCTGTAGCTTCCTCATGGGCCTGTTCGTCTTGCACTGCTGCGACTGCTGCGGCGGCCCCGGTGGCTGCTGCGGTCACTTCCTCATTCTGATCACTCATGTATAACTCCGGTTTGAAATAACACGACCCGACAGATGTAGGAACCAATTAGCAGAAGAATCGGAATAAGGCGGTGTAAGGGACTGGATAAAAAGTCCGCCCGTATAAACAGAACCAGCCGAACCAGCCGCCACAGTTTGCAGAATTAGCGATCCACCCGCAGTAGGCAATACCTGGAATGGACCGAAGGTCTGTAGACCTGTTCCGCTCACGTTCCCTAGCGTCGTGCTAATAAGGCCCGTGATCCTAACGTTGTGGTTATCCGTTCCATCGGCTGTAGTTCCGGTCAGTCCGAGCGTTGCATAAACAGTGTAGACCTGATTGGGATTCAATCCGCTAATGATTGCGATGTTCGCATTAGCACCAGGAGAGGTAAGAGCGCCGCTATTATTCAAGCTGACGTTTGTATCCGTACTAGGTGCCGTAAGCTGCCGGATATCGTCAGGCTTTAGCTTGAATGATACCGGAGATAGAAGCACCTTTCCTTGGGCATCTGTCGTCAGAGTTAGGTAGCGGCTACCGAGTTGCAGAGTAAATGGTGTCTGCGGCGGCCCGCAAACAAGTACCTCATTTATCAGTTCGCTCGCTGGTGAATAGTCCGCAATTACGAATAGGGATGTAGCACCTTCTGCGCTTTCTGTGGACTCCCCTTGATATTCTTCGACTATCCGCGTGTAGTCATTAAGGAAAGCAACCAACCGGTCAGCATGGCGCAACAGCCTAGCTTGCGCCCATTCAAGGAAGTGTTTAGGCGGTTGCACTTCCTCATTTGGCACGAATGAGCTAGGCGAATTCCGTACGGGAAGCGATGCTCCGGGCGGGAACCTGCCTAGTCCAGGTGGCGAATACAGCTCTCCGCTTTCGGGAACTTTGTACATAGGTTCCGAGGGAACTACGCCAATCTTTCCGCGCATTTAATACTCCTATTGTTATAGGATCGTTATAAACGACATTGCCCACGCCACCATTTGGGAGTGTAGAATGGTGACGTGGGCAATTCTTGGGATGGATTGCTCAACAAAGAAAGGATATCAGAAAAATGGCAAAAGGTCAAGTCCAGACCGCGACCAACAATGGCGGCGTAAATGCTGCACCGGCGGTATTTCAGCGAATGCTGGAAAGGATGGAACTCGCAGCGGACACGCCCGATGACAGCTTCCCGAATCCAATGATTTCGGGAATCGTCGGAATTCTGGAAGCCAACACCGATGAGGAAATGTGGGAGTCTGACGAACTCGCACAGATCGGCGGCCGGAACCTGCGAGACGTGGAACAGCGCATTATCGCCTACACCGTAAGGTACGGCGATAATGCGGAGATGATCTCGCCATTCCAGGCCAGCAACGGTCGGAAAATGTATCTCCTCATTCGTTCAATGAGGTACGACACCGGAGAGGAATTCGTCTGGAATACCTCGGCCCCTCTTCTGGTGAGCAAAATCCTCTGGCTTGCCGATCGTGCCAAGCTTCCGGCCGACGTGGTAATCCGTGGAACTCATCTCGGCGGGGATCAGTGGGTTCTGAAGCTTAAGCCCATGCCGCAGAGGGTCACGTCAGAACCGCCGTTCTAATCGAAATGCCTCTAGCCTAAATGGCCTATGAGGATTGGGACTCGGAACTCCGGGATGCCTTTGATGACATACCCGGAGTTTCGATGTTCCGAGACTACGAATACGAAATAGCCGAGGATCTTTTCGATAGGGGATTTACTCATCACGCTGATGAGGATGGTTATGATGCTGACGATGTTCAAGCGGCGCGAGAGGAATTCTTCGATTTCACGGGACTACCCGACGAATTTTTCCCGTGGGACGAATGGCGAGAGGCAATGGGATACGACTAACATTGTCGATTGGCTGGAATCCCCGGAAGGTCAGGAATGGTCCAAGGAATTCCACTTCAAGACTGGTATCGATGGTAACCACATTTATTACCAGCTTGTGTCAGTGAAAGATGACAATCGAGCGGTTGACGCTATCCTATGGTACGCAAGGGTGTGAATAAGAACCCTCTCCGTCCCTTTATCGGGTGGGACGGAGAGGGTCACAGAATCTTTGTTTGCCATCCCGATGGCACAGTTGAGAATACTCATCATTACATGCTGTTTGGGTGCAGCAATGGCGAATTGATAACCGGAATCTCACTAGGCACACGCGAATGTTTGGAACTCATTCTTTACGTTGCAGAATCAAATCCTGATGCACATCATGTTGGTTTTTCCTTTGAGTACGACGTTAATATGATCCTGAAAGATTTGGAATGGCGACACCTTGCTGTATTGACAGACATTGGACAGGTCAAATGGCACGGCTTCCGCATTAAGCACATTCCCCATAAGATGCTTAGTGTCAGCAAAGGCGGAGTCACAGCTACTATTTACGATACGTTCGGATTCTTCCATTCCAGCTATATGAAAGCACTCCGGAAATACAAGGTTGGAACGGCCGAACAGCTAAAGGTAATCGAAGATGGAAAGGGGAACCGAGGGCTATTCACTTATGCTGAAATGGAGTACGTCAAACGATATTGGTGGGAAGAAATATCACTGTTCCCGCCGCTTATGGATAAGATGCGAGAGGCTTGTTATGCCGCTGGATTCTATATCAAAGAATGGCACGGACCAGGAGCGCTGGCAGCGTTCACCCTCAAAAAGTATCGAGCTAAGACTTGGCACGGTAAGCGTGTTCCTATTCCGGTACAAGTCGCGCGGCGATATGCTTACGCGGGAGGTAGATTTCAATCGTGGCGCTGTGGATTGTATTTTGGCCGTATACACACGGCCGATATCAATAGCGCGTATGCGTATGCGTGCTCCCACCTTCCGCGCATGGATACAGGCAAGTGGGAATATCGTCAGCATCCAACTATTTCCCGTCCATCTGATATTGCGCATTTCGCGCTTTATCGCATACAGTTCGACGCATCGGAAATGGAGCGAACCGCTAGAGAGAATTGTATTCCCTTCCCGCTATTCCATCGGGACAAAAAAGGTTCGCTAAGCTGGCCTGCCAAAACCGAAGGATGGTTCTGGTCACCTGAAGCTGCAACAGTTGCAGGTTCAAAGTATGCAAAATTCCTCGAATGTTGGGAGTTCAAAGATGATGGCACACGCCCATTCAGTTTCGTACGCGATGCGTTTGAAAGACGACTTCAACTTCAAGACAACGGAGACCCCGCAGAAAAGGCTTACAAGTGGTTCCTTGCTTCTATTTATGGTGCGTTCGCTCGCAGGGTCGGGTGGAATAAACAGACGCGTATGCCACCTAGCAGTCATCAGCTTGAATGGGCAGGTTACATCACTTCCTATTGTCGAGCGTTCGTCTATCGAGCAGCTATCGACTCTGCTAAGAAAGGCGGTTTGATTTCAATTGACACCGATGGAGTCACATCTACAGTGCCATTCGATCCTAGTAGACTGCCAAATGGAGTCGGGACCGGTTTGGGGGAATGGAAATTGGAAGACTTCAACGCTGTTCTTTACTGGCAGAACGGTATTTATTGGCTACTGGGAGAAGACGGTGAATGGGAGGACCCGAAGACTAGGGGGGTTCCAAAGGGACATCTCAGCATCGCAAGCGCTCTCGATTCATTCCATGCTTATACACCTGGCTATGATGAGAGAAATCCCAATATCAGTCTGGTACGAACTCGATTCGTCGGCTATCGTCAAGGTCTGCAACATCAGTACACTACATGGCGACAATGGATACCGGAAACTGTTGCAGTAGAATTCGGTGGAAATGGAAAGGGAAGACATGTATCTAGTCTATGCAGGTTGTGTGCTAGCAGCCGTGGGGATAATCCGCCTAATGCGAATTCTCTACATACAATCACGCATTTTCCTCCTGACCATATTGATAGCTTTCCTCATAAGCTACCTTGGCTTGAACCAGAACCAGCGCCAGAGGACAATGTAACGGAGATGGGAATATGGCTAGACGAGTAATGGGTGCGCCGCGCTACTCCCTTTATGACGACATTCGTCGCAGGAGTGACCTGGACTCAAGCGAGCTAGCAGCACTAACCGTGATCGGAAATGTCTTCCAAGACATAGACATAGCCATTCCGATTAATTCGCTATGGTGGCTCATGATTCATATTCGACAGGGGAGGGTTCTGCACCATAGGAAGATAAAGACGCAAGACGAAAGGCATCCAAGTGCCCGATAGCCTAGAGGAAATAGAGTCATACAGCGCTCCAATTCCTCTAAAATTCGCTGAGGACTTCGGCGATCCAGACCTAGACACTGTCCTACAGTGGCACCTGAAAGTCTGTCAGCGTTGCTCTGAGAGCGTTGCAGCGCCACCCCCACCCTTCGGTGTCAGCGCCAAATCTAGGTACTGCACCGACTATTGGGAGATCGTAGGCGATTATGCAGAGTATGACGGACGATACGCAATGAGGGGGAATCCGTAACAGATGCGAAAGCCGTTCCTAGTGTCGAAGGAAACAATCGACCTGCAACCTGGTGATGTAGTGGTCAAGCTAGACGGTAAGGGGAAGGTTCTGGAAATGAATCAGCTAGCCCAACGCCTAGACACTCTGGGCTGTAATGGAATGCACTTCCGTACAAAGGGTGGAGCTAGTCACTGCTACACCTCGGGCATTAAGGTCTTGGTGGTAGCGGATGCGAAGTGATGAGCTACGCCAATTCGCCATCCTAAGAAACGGGTCAATGGTCTGCCCTGGGTGCTGGGAGAAAATCCCGCTAACCAACCTGGACCAGGCAATCAAAGCAGCTAAGCGGCATTCAAAACGTCACGCGGAAGCCGAGCGGAATATAGTAGCGGAGGGAGACATAAATGGTCTTGCCGGATTCCAATTCTCCAACATGTCAAGTGTTGGAATGCGGGGATCGGTGGATGGTTCTGCTGCCGAATAAACTATCGCCTACAGTGGCGGAAGCGGCTTTCGGCGACCCTAAGCCTGGTGACCTGCTGAAAGTCTGCCGCCCGCATTATCGATTCCTTAAGAGGGTCGACGGAATAACCCTCGGTTGGCGTACCGTGAATGGTAGGTCAACCCCCTACATAAAGGATGAGAGTTTCTAGATGTTCTGCACCAACTGTTGGCTTATGCGGCCACTTATTTCCTGCCCAGTGTGCGGGGTTAATGCCTGCTTTGAATGCGGGCAATGCTCCGACCCCAAGTGTATGAATGGAGCTAGTGATGGACGTAGATAATCAGAACTGTCTGTTCGTCCGATTCAACTGGGATCATACGGCACTACCCTATGATGCCAGCATGCCAGACGCCACATTCAAAGACCTGCATTTGCAGCCAACGCCAGCCTTCCCGGTAGGTCGAAAGGGACTAACTCTGGTCTCCTATTGGGAGCAAATGCAGCGCATGCGTCGCTATATAGGCATGCTCATAATGGATGGAGACGTGGCACTAGACCCCCTCGACGTTCACATTATGCGCATCTATATCAGCGAGTCACCGGAGGCTGTAATAGCCGCTCCTATTCGTCTGTGGTATGAGGGTGAATGGTTCTGGTCACACCGGGGAGCTGCCAATCTGCTAAACGATTCTGAGCCGGATGAAATACACTTCTTTTCCTTCGGGTTCACCTATCTTCCGGCCGCTCTAATAGAGGCTGCGAGCGATGCTGGAATACACGCGGAAGCCTACCCATATGTCGATGAATTCGTCTCGAAACTCGCGGTCAAAATGGGCTTGGAAATCAAGCTGGCCGAGGGTTGCACCCCTAAGCATATGCACTTCTAGGAGGAAATAATGGACGTTAAGCCATTCATAAATACGCTCATCGATGGTCCGATAGCTCGCTATCTCCAAGACAATCCGATGGCAGAAATTGTCATCATTGGAATGGACACGCCCGCTAGACCTATAGTCATAGCGGCGACCGGAAAACTCGAGATAAAGGACGTGGAGAAACTAATCAAACTAGCCGCAATGACGAGTCTGCAAAGGTGAAAGGCAATGGCACAGAAAATCCAGAAAGTAAAGGTCATAAGACCTAGCATCATCGAAACAGAGCTACTAGCGATAGGACGGTTGCTGCTTATTGCCATAGCAGCAATTGTTATATTGGTAGCAGCTTGGCACGCGCACCAGAATGGCGGTAACAATGGTGGGACTCCGACAACTCCTGACACAAATGAAATACAGAATATCTGCGGACATGGGGCAAATGGCTGTGCCCCCGGATGGCAATCTAGAACCACAAAATCCGGAGGATAAAGAAATAGACGAAGATGGCGTAGAATGGACTCCGAGCTATTCCCAAACGCGCATTCTTAGAAGGGAGCCTACTAGCTCATTCACTCGGGTTCTACGCCATTCCCTGGATAAAGCCAGGGAATTCTCAACAATAGGCCACAACATTCTGGTGGAATGCCCGGAATGTAAAGCGCTAATGTGGAATGACTTCACGGCGAGAATAGGACACGTCAATTACCATAAGTTTATCGATGAGCAGCTAGGAATTCCTCCGGATGAAATGGCAGAAAGGAATTGGGCCATTAAGGCGCCAAACAATAGAAAGGCCATGAAACGCAATCGGAATTCACGCTAGACCCCTCCCCTGCCCCCCACCCAAGTAATAGAATGGCCATTCGGATAAACATTTCCGAATGGCCATTCGTCGCTTTGTCGGGAATGTCATAGAATGGAACGATTCGATTTATGCAGAATGCCAATCCAATGCCCCAAAATGCAATTCGCGGGGAAAGGGATTCGGGCCGGATTTCTCGGG
>Ga0210390_10001767_pt1 | contig 19968 bp, 15 predicted proteins | sample IncBWH11OmetaG_FD_161050 | JGI IMG/M metagenome (GOLD analysis project Ga0210390, IMG submission 161050) | Forest soil microbial communities from Barre Woods Harvard Forest LTER site, Petersham, Massachusetts, United States - Inc-BW-H-11-O ... | reverse complement strand
GCGCCGGGATGATCATGGCGGCGCTCGGGTTCAGGCTGAACCTGTTGACCCTGCTGGCGATGGTGCTGGCGATCGGGCTCGTCGTCGACGATGCGATCGTCGTCGTCGAAAACGTCTACCGTCATATCGAGCAGGGCCGCACCCCGGCGCAGGCGGCGCTGATCGGGGCGCGCGAGATCGCCGGCCCGGTGATCGCGATGACCCTGACCTTGGCCGCGGTCTACGCCCCGATCGGCTTTCTCGGTGGGGTCACCGGCGCGTTGTTCCGCGAGTTCGCGTTCACGTTGGCGGGCGCGGTGATCATCTCGGGCATCGTCGCGGTGACCCTGTCGCCGATGATGTGCTCGTTGCTGCTCTCCCGCGAGATGCTGCACGGCCGTTTTGTGAGCGTGATCGACCGGGTCTTTTCGCGCCTTGCCGAATGGTACGGCCGGCGCCTCGAGCGCTCGCTTGACTATCGGCCGGTGACCGCGCTGTTCGGCGCCGCGGTGCTGGCCAGCCTCGTCTTCATGTATCTGCACACGAGCTCCGAGCTCGCCCCCGAGGAGGATCAGGGTGTGCTGTTTGCGGTGACCAAGGCGCCGCAATACTCCAATCTCGATTATGCCGATGCTTACGACGTGAAGCTCGACCAGGCGCTGAAATCGCTTCCCGAAACCTATCTGCGCTTTATCGTCAACGGCAACCCGGGGCCCAATCAGGGCATCGCCGGCGTCATCCTGAAGCCGTGGGGCGAGCGCGCCCGCTCGGCGCAGCAGCTGAAGCCGCTGGTGCAGCAAAAGGTCAGCAGCGTCGAAGGGCTCAGCGCCTTTGTGTTTTCGTTGCCGCCGCTCCCGGCGACGATCGGCGGGTTGCCGATCCAGATGGTGATTTACGCGCCCGCCGACTACAAGTCGATCTATCTGCAAATGGAAAAGATCAAGGCGGCGGCGCGCAAGAGCGGCATGTTTATCGTCGTCGACAGCGACCTCGCGTTTAACCAGCCGGTGATCCACGTCAAGATCGACCGCTCGAAGGCGAGCGACCTCGGCATCTCGATGCAGTCGATCGGCGACACGCTGGCGCTGCTGGTCGGCGAGAATTATGTCAACCGGTTCAACCTTAACGGCCGCTCCTACGAGGTCATCCCGCAGGTCCCGCGGACCGCCCGACTTTCGGCCGACACCTTGACCCGCTACTACGTCAAATCCGCGGCCGGCCAGCCGGTGCCGCTGTCGAACCTTGTCACCTTGTCGATGGACACCGAGCCCAATGCGCTGACCCAGTACAACCAGCTGAACTCGGCGACGTTCCAGGCGGTGCCGATGCCGGGCGTCACGACCGGGCAGGCCGTAGACTTCCTCGAGCAGCAGGTAAAGAACCTCCCCACCGGCTTCAGCCACGATTATCTGTCGGACACGCGGCTTTATGTAAAAGAAGGCAACCAGCTCGCGGTTACCTTTATCTTTGCCCTGATTGTCATCTTCCTGGTGCTGGCGGCCCAGTTCGAAAGCCTGCGCGACCCGCTGGTGATCCTGGTCAGCGTGCCGATGTCGATCTGCGGGGCGATGATGCCGCTGTTTTTTGGTCTCGCCTCGATGAACATCTACACCCAGGTCGGGCTCGTGACCCTGATCGGGCTGATCAGCAAGCACGGCATCCTGATGGTCGCGTTCGCCAACGAATTGCAGGTCAGCGAACGCCTCGACCGGCGGCGCGCGATCGAGCAGGCGGCACGAGTGCGGCTGCGCCCGATCCTGATGACGACGGCGGCGATGGTCGTCGGCCTGATCCCGTTGCTGAGGGCGAGCGGCGCCGGTGCGGCGAGCCGGTTCTCGATCGGCGTCGTGGTCGTCGCCGGCATGTCGATCGGGACCTTGTTCACGTTGTTCGTGCTGCCCGCCGTCTACACGGTTTTGGCGAAGGACCATCTCGCCGCGGCGCAGTCGACCCGCAGCCGCGAGCTCGCGCAGGTGTCGTAACCGATCCGACGCGCGAGCTCGGGGGGCAGGATACGTTCTTTAGCCTGCCGCGATCCAGTCGACGACGCGTTCGCCGATCATGATTACCGTCGCATGGGCGCCGCCCGAGCGGGGGACGCGCGGCATGATCGACGCGTCGGCCACCCACAACCCTTGGATGCCCTTGACGCGGCAGTATTGATCGACGACCGCCATCGGATCGGCGTCCGGCCCCATCTTGCAGGTCCCGGAGACGTGCCGCGCCGTGCCCACGGTCTGGCGTATCCAGCGGTCCAGCGCGTCGTCATTGGCCAGGATGTCGTCCGTCGGGTTGATCCGGTAGTCGGCCACGTCTTTGTAGGGGGCGGATTCCAGCAGTTTCGCCGCTAGCCGCACGCCGTCCCGTACCCGTCGAATGTCGTTTGGATGCTGGAGATAGCAGTAGTTGAAGGACGGCTGGACGCCGGGGTCGGCCGAGGCCAGCCGGACGTACCCCGTGCCATCGGGCAACCCGAGCGTGCAGTGAATCCGCGCCGCCCGCTCGGGGGGGACATCGCCGACCAGGTACTTGGTCCGCACACCGCGGACACGTTCCTCTCGCTCGTCGACAACCGGGCTGGACCGCAGCACCATGTCGTTGACGGCGCTCGATCCTTCGGCGGTGTAGTGCAAGGCAAAATGCGCTGCATCGCGATGCATTTCGAGCGAGACGCCGTCCCTTACCTTGAAAGTCGTCTGAGCGCTGAGGTGGTTCATCAGGTTCTGCCCGACGCCGGGGAGATGCTGAACCGTCGGTATCCCGTGCTCGCGCAGGTGGTCGGCGGGGCCGATGCCCGAGAGCATCAGCAGATGCGGCGACCGGATCGCGCCGGCGCTCAGCACCACCCGGCCGGCCGCCACGCGGAACACCTTGCCGCCGCTTTCGGCTTCGACACCGACCGCCTTGCCATCCTCGATCAGGATCTTGCGGACGAACACGGCGCCCCGCACCGTCAGGTTCAGATGGTGGCGCACCGGATCGAGATGCCCCATCGCGGTGCTTACTCGGACGCCGTCGATGTTGTTCGACGGTGTTATGCCCAGGCCGGCGGGGTGCAGGCCATTCTTGTCGTTGGTGGTGCCGAACCCGGCCTCCAGGCACGCCGCATGGAACGCCTGCTGGATCGCGGGGGTGGGGCCTGTCTGGCGGCGCCTGACCGGAATCGGCCCGTCCGAGCCGTGGCAATAATTATCCTGAATGTCGAGATCGCGCTCCGACTTGCGAAAGTACGCCACGACCTTGTCGTACGACCACTCGTCGTTGCCGAGAGCCGCCCAGGAATCGTAGTCCTCGGGAAATCCCCGCTGCATCGCCTGGCCGTTGATCGACGACCCGCCGCCGATCACCTTGCCTTGCGCGACGTGGATCTGCCCTTGCTCCTCGGTGATCGTGCCCCGCAACGCCCAGTTGTGGATCGAGTCCGGGGCTTCGGCAAAACGGGTGTGGCCGTATTTGACGTCGTCGGGAAGATGGGCGGGATTCGGGTAATCCGGCCCCGCTTCCAGCAACAGCACGGAGGTGTCCGCGTCTGCCGCCAATCGGCCGGCCAGCACCGATCCGGCGGCGCCGCCGCCGACGATCACCACGTCGTATTTCATGGGGTGTTCCTTCACCGACATTCCGCGGATTCTCGGGTCCGCGCCGATTATCGTCTCGCCTTTTCGCGGCCCTCGCAACCAGCCTCGGCCGTCACCATCTCGCTGGGCGAGAGGGGCGCGAGCACCCGATTTTCCCGCGAAAGGGGCTGTCAGCGCCGGATTTTCGCTGCGAACGCGAGGCGAATGCGGCTCGGAGCTACGTTTTCAGCAGCGCAGCCATGACTCGTTCGCGGGTCAGCGGCAGGTCGTAGAGGCGCGCGCCGAGCGCGTGCGCGACCGCGTTGCCGATCGCGGCGACGGTCGGGCCGCCCGACGCCTCGCCGATGCCGAGCGGCGGCAGGTCCGTCAACGGCTCGACGAGGTCGACGGCGATTTCCGGCACCTCGGTAAAGCGCAGCACCGGGTAGCCCTCCCAGTCGCGCGAGCTGATGCCGGCGCCGTCGAGCCGCACCCCCTCCTTCAATGCCCAGCTCGCGGCCTGGATGATGCCGCCTTCGAGCTGGTTCTTTGCCCCGTCGGGGTTGACGACAAGCCCGGCGTCGCACGCGCACCACACCTCGGTCAGTCGCACCTCTTCGTCGACCTCGACCGCGGCGACGACCGCGGCATAGGCGGCCATGTTCTTGTAGCGGGCAAAGCCGATCCCGCGGCCATGGCCGCTGCCGGCCGGCAGCCCGGCCCGCCAGCCGCACATTTGCGCCACCCGCTCGACGACCCGGCGCGCCCGCTCATCGGGCAATACCGACAGCCGGTAGGCCACCGGGTCTTCGCCGGCACGCTCGGCGAGCTCGTCCATCGCCGACTCGATCGCGAACACGTTGAGCGTGGCGCCGAGCCCGCGCAAGGACGAGGTCCGCACCGGGGTCTCCGGGATCAGGTGATGGACGATGCGCTTTGCCGCAAAGCCGTAAAGCGGCTCGCCGTTGCGCGTGCCGGCACCCGGCGGGTCGGACGACTCGATCGCGGGCGGCACCTCCGGCGGGTTGGGCAATGCCTCGGCGGCGAGCAGGTTCCCGCCGCCCCCTGGGCGGCTCGAATGCCGGCCGCTCCAGATCTCGGTCGTCCAGTCGGCCGGGCGGCCGGCCTCGTCGAGGGCGGCCTGCGCCGTCACCACCATCGCCGGGCTGACCGGCTCGAAACCGAACTCCTCCTCGCGCCGCCAGCGCACCCGCACCGGCTGTCCCGGCATCCGCATCGCGATGACAGCGGCGTCCGCCGCCGCGTCGTCGGCGCCGTTGTGGCCGTAGCAGCCGGGCCCCTGCACATGCCTGACCGAGATCGCCGCCGGATCGAGCTTCAAGGTGCGGGCGAGTGCGGCGCGCAACGGGTAGACGCCCTGCGAATGCGTCCACACCTCGAGCCGGCCGTCGCGGTAAAGTGCCACGCCGCAGGATGGTGCCACCGAGGCGTGCGCGACGTGCATGCGGGTGTAGGTCGCCTCGTAGCGGCTTGCGGCCGGTGTCGGGGCCGCTGGCGGCTCGGCGCCGACGACGCGGTCGAGCGACGGCTGCTGCAGCAGCCAGCGCGCCTCTTCCTGAAACGGGTTGATGGCATCCACACCGTCCCACACGACGTGGCCCGGCGCGACCGCCGCCGCCCTGTCGACGACGGTTTCGTCGGCACCCGCGATCGCGAGGAAGTTGCCGTCGCGGATGATTTCGATCGGTCCCGTCGCCGCGCGCCGCAACGCCGCCTCGTCGACCGCCCCGATCGTGGCGCCGCGCCGCGGCTGGCGGACGACGCGGGCGTGCAATGTGCCGTCGAGCGCCATGTCGTGAAGAAAGACCGGCTCGCCGAACACCTTGGCGCCGAGGTCGACGCGCGGTGCGCTGTGGCCGACGACGCGGAAATCGCCCGATTGCTTGAGCGGTGCCCGGCCGGTGGCGTGCCGCCCGAGGTCGACCGCGGCGGCGAGCGACCAGTAATCCTCCCCGGTCGGCTCACCGTTGCGGATAACGGCGCCGTCATGCACCGCGAGCTCGGCGCGCGGGCAGCCGAGGTCGAGGGCGGCACGGTCGAGGAACAATGAGCGCACCTCGGCGTATGCTAGGCGCAACGCGACGCCGCCGAACTGGATCGACTGGCTGCCCGCGGTGTAGCCCTCGTTCGGGGTCAGCTCGGTGTCGCCCGACCGCAGCACGATGCGCCCGGGCAAGACGTCGAGCTCCTCGGCCGCGATCTGCCGCATCGCGGTCAGGACCCCCTGGCCAATCTCGACCCGGCCGGTGGACACCCGGACCCGCCCGGGCTCGTCGAACCCGACCCATTGGTCGAGGCGCGGATTGGCGGCGAGCAGCGGCGGCAACGGCGCTGATGCGGCGGCGGTCATTGCGAGCCTCCTGTCTCGCGCATCCGCTCGGCGGCCAGCATCACCGCGCGCAGGATGCGGTGGTGGCTGCCGCAGCGGCAGATGTTGTCGTCGAGCGCCGCGGCGACCTCACGGCGCGTGGGCGACAGGTTGCGGTCGAGCAACGCCTTGGCCGAGATCAGGATGCCGGCAAGGCAGTAGCCGCACTGGCCGGCCTGCTCGTCGAGAAACGCCTGTTGCAGCGGGTGCGGCCGCTCGCGCGTGCCCAGCCCCTCGATCGTGACGATGTCGCGGCCGGCGAGCGTCGACAATGCCTTGCCGCAGGATTTCTCGGGCTGCCCATCGACCAGCACCATGCAGCAGCCGCATTGCTCGAGCCCGCAGCCGAACTTCGTCCCCATCAGGCCGAGATGGTTGCGCAGCACGTCGAGCAGCGGCGTGTCGCCGTCCGCGGCGACGCTGACCCTCCGCCCGTTCACATTCAAGTCGACCGTCTGAATTGCCAAATCGACCGTCTGCATTGCCGCCCCGCCTGCCGCCGCACCGTCGGGACTATATCAGACCCGGTCCGCCACCGGCACGCGATCCCGGCCACACCCCCTTGGTCGTCATCACCGGGCTCGTCCCGGTGATCCACGCCCTTCTGCGCCCCCGATCCGGGCGCGTGGATGGCCGGAACAAGTCCGGCCATGACAACTACGGAGGGGGTGAAAATTTGAATGCAGACTTGAACGGTAGCCCAGCCCCGGCTGCGATCCCGCGGCTCGGTGGCGTGCTATGGTCGAGACGAGGGCAGATTTGTGGGAGAAACGAGCGATGAACCGCGAATTCGCGACGATACGGGCCGAGGACCATGGCGACGGGCTCGTGCTGCTGACCCTGAACCGGCCGCAGGTCGCAAACGCGCTCAACACCCAGATGGGCCAGGACCTGCTCGCCTTTTTCGACGCGGTCAACGCCGCCCCAGCGCAGGCGCGTTCTATTGTCCTGACCGGTGCGGGCGAACGCGCGTTTTGCGCCGGCGGCGACCTCAAGGAGCGCAACGGCATGACCGACGACGAATGGCAGGCCCAGCACCTGCTGTTCGAGCGCATGATCCGCGCGTTTATCGCCTGCCCGGTGCCGGTGATCGGCGCGGTCAACGGTGCCGCCTATGCCGGGGGCTGCGAGCTGGCATTATGCTGCGACTTTGTCTATGCCGCCGAGAGCGCGCGCTTCGCGCTGACCGAGGTGACCCTGGGCATCATGCCCGGCGCCGGCGGCACCCAACAGCTGCCGCGGGCGGTCGGCGAGCGCCGCGCCAAGGAAATTATCCTGACCGGGCGCCCGTTCACCGCGCAGGACGCGTATGAGTGGGGCATGGTCAACCGGCTGTGCGCGCCGGGGAAAGTCGTCGAGGAAGCGATCGAAACCGCCCGCCGGATCGCCGACAACGCGCCGATCTCGGTGCGCCAGGCCAAGCACGCGATCCATTATGGGCTGCAAATGGACCTGGCGAGCGGCATGATGCTCGAAATCGAGGCCTACAACCGCATGGTCCCGACCGAGGACCGCCGCGAAGGCATTGCGTCGTTTAACGAAAAACGCAAACCCGTCTTTAAAGGACGGTAAATCCCGGCTATTCACATCATCAACTCCACCGGCTGCATTGGTTAAGACATCACCCAAAACGGTTGTTTCGAATAATGGCGTCGCGGGGCCGCGGCTTTGGCTGCGCCCGCACTGGGGATTTATAGCGGTGGCGGTGGCGAGAAGCGGGTCGCGGCTGCACGCGGAACGCGCTTCGATGCGCGCTGTTGACCTGGGGTGGCGGCGCATCGCCGCTCGTCTGGATTGCTTTACGGAGATGACGATGCCAACCAGGCTCAAGACTTTGGCGATCGCGGCCGCTCTCGCGGCGGGCACGTCGAGTGCCGCGATGGCGCAGTACGCCTGCCCGGCGGGATACACGTTTTACGCCGGCACTTGCCAGCCGGTTGCCGCGCCCGGGTACGCGCCGGCGCCGGGCTACCCGGCGGGGCCCCTTTCCGGCGCGGCGGCCGGCAGTGCGGCCGGTGCCGCGAGCGGCGGTGCGGCGGCGGGTCCGGTCGGCGCGATCGTCGGCGGGGCGATCGGGACCGCTACGGGTGCGGTCGCCGGCACCGCCAACGCGCTCGCGGGCGCGCCGCCGGCGCCGGCCTGCGGTCCCGGCTACACCTATTACAACGGCGGCTGCTACTCGACTCCCTACACGAGGTAGCGCGTAGGATGGGTTGAGCGTTCGCGAAACCCAGTTGCGACCAAATGTCGGTGGTGGGTTTTGCTTTTCGCTCAACCCACCCTACGAATGCCACGGGTGATTGGCGCTAGTAGGGTTCGCGCACGAAGATGAAGGTGGTGCCGGTCACGATCGGGGCGCTGGCGCCGACGAAGGAGACGTTGGCGTCCTTCACCTGGCGGGAACCGGCGCGGCCCGATGCCTGCAACGCACCCTCGATGATGTGCCACAGGCCGTGGATACGCCCGGTGCCGAGGCTGCCGCCAAAGGTGTTGAGCGGCAATTCGCCGTCGAGCTCGATCCTGCCGTCCTGGATGAAGTCGAGTGCTTCGCCCTCGCCGCAGAAGCCGTAGGATTCGAGCCCGTAGATCACCGAGGCCGAAAAGCCGTCGTAGATCTGCGCCACGTCGACATCCTTTGGGCCAAAGCCCGACCGCTCCCAAGTCAGTTTCGCCGAGCTGCGCCCGCCCTCCATGTAATCGGCGAGGCTGCCGATGCGGCCCGCCACCTCGAAATGCAGCCGCTGGCCGTAGCCGGCGAGATAGGCCGGGCGCGGTTTCAGGTCGCGCGCCCGCTCGGCGGTCGTCAACACGACCGCGACCGCGCCCTGCACCGGGATGTCGCAGTCGAAGAGGCAAAACGGATAGGCCACCATCCGCGAGTTCAGGTAATCCTCGCGGCTGAGCTGCGTGCCGTGGAAATAGGCGTGCGGGTTGTGCTGGGCATGGCGCCGCTGGGTCACCGCCAAGGTCGCCATCTTCTCCCGGTTCTGGTTGTGGCGTTCGAGCCATCTCGTATAGGCGACCGCCATGCCCTGGCCCGGCCCGCCAAATCCGTAGGGGGCGGTGAACTGGGCGGCACCCTGCGCGTGAGTACCCGGAAGGTTCTGGTAGGTGCCGCGCGGGTTGTGCATCGCCCGCCACACGACCGCGTATTTGCATACCCCGGCGAGGAGCGCGTTGACCGCCTGCTGCACGGCACCGCCGATGTTGGTCGTGCCGACCTGGATGTGCCAGCCGAGGTCGGGCAGTTTCAGCATCGCCATCATGCAGTTGACCGACACGATCGAGACGCCGTCGACCTCGGCATGCCCGGTCGCCGGCAATTCCGGGTAGGTCGCAAGGCCGTCGATGTCGGTCATCGCCAGGCCCGAGTCGGCGACCGCCTCCTCGACGGCGGCGAGCGCGTGCGCGGCGAGCGGGATCTCGGCCGAGCGCGTGACCTTGGAAAACCCGACGCCGCTGACCGCGACCTTGCACCGGTTCTCCCACATGCGGTTTTTCCTCCTCACCCGGAGCGCACATCGCATTTTGTACTTTTGTTCGTCAGCGGGCGTCCAGGGGAGCGACGCAGCATTTACCTCTGTTCAGGCCAGAGGCAGGCTCCGGGTTCCCGCTTTTCGCGGGAACGACGGGAAGGCGATGAGTCATTAAGCTGCTTTCTTCACTCGGCGGGTGTCGTCCGCGCGAGGAGAAACTGCGGCAGGGTGATGTCGTCGTTCAGCTGCTCAAAGACGACCGCGACCCGCCGCCCGACCTTCGCCTCGGTATAGGGCGCCCCCAGCAAATTGCCGGCGAGCAACGCGCCGGGCGCCTCGTCGAGCTCGACGATGATGCTGGCGTAGGGTACCGCGGCGGCAAAGCGCTTGTCGCCGGTGTGATACATGATCGTGTAGGCATAGATCGTCCCGGCCCCCTCGGCGCCGTCGTGGCGCACCGGCTCGAACTTGAGGTCGGTCGCGACGCATCGGGTGCAGGTCGCGTAGGGCGGGTGCTGAAAATGCCCGCAGCTCTGGCAGCGCTGCAGCTCGAGGACGCCGCGCCGCGCCGCATCCCAGAACGGCTTTGTCCACTCGTTCGGGACCGGGATCGGCCGCGTCACCCGGCTCCAGTCGCTCAATTCAGACATCGCGTGATCTCCTGACACGGCCGAGCCGGTCGCCTGAGCCGCCAGCCGAACGGTGCCGTGCTTCGACCTGGCCGAGATGGTTTTCGTGGGAATGTCCGACAGCCGATATCCTGAGCTCGCCCACCGTCCATCCTGACCGCCCGGCTCCTCTCGGCGCACGGCGGGGCGGTGCATAAATGGCGCACCCGGCGAGATTCGAACTCACGACCTCTGCCTTCGGAGGGCAGCGCTCTATCCAGCTGAGCTACGGGTGCGTGCACTGCGCGCGATCGGGCGCGGCGGCGGTTGATTACCGCCCTCGCAACGAAGATGCAAGAAAGTTCGGCTAAGGTGCTCTTCGGTGTCGCACCCTGCCGCCGCCGTGTGGCCGAGGCTGGCCAGCGGGGATGTTATCGCTTATTATTCGTAAAATTTTCGGCCGCCGGAAAGCAAAGGTTTGAAAGTAGACCGAAACCAATGCCGCTCGATTTTAAAAGCGAAATTAACGTTCCTGCAAATCAACCGGCAGAACTGCCGTTGACGGGTCCGGATCTGGTCGCGCAGCTCGAAAAGCGCTTTGGCCGGCTGCATCCCCGCCAGCGGCTCGGCATCGAGGACGACCATGAAGCGCGGGCGGCCGGTCGCGGGCGCGGCTCGCTGCGGCCAAAGCGCTGGTATCTGACCTCGTCGGTGATCCGCCGAGCCCTCAAGCTCACCGGCCTCTATTGGCGGGCGCGCAAAAACGCGGAGCGGGTCCAGGTCCGCCGCCATCCGGTGCCCTGTCCCGGCCTGCCGCCCGTTTTCGACGGCTTCACGATCCTGCAGATCAGCGACCTGCATGTCGACATCAGCCCGGCCGCGATGCGGCGGCTCGGCGAGCTGCTGCCGCTGCTGAGCTGCGACCTTTGCGTGCTGACCGGCGACTACCGCGGCAGGACCTACGGGCCGTGCGAGGCCACGATCGAGGGGATGGCGCGGATCCGGCAACAAATCGCGGTGCCCGTCTACGCTGTCCTCGGCAATCACGACTCGATCCGGATGGTGCCGGCGCTGGAGGCGATGGGCATCCATATGCTGGTCAACGAAGCCGAAGCCCTGTCCCGCTGCGGCGAGCGCATCTATCTCGCCGGCATCGACGACGCGCATTATTACCGGGTCGACAACATCGAAAAGGCGGCGGCGGGAATCCCGGACGGCGCGTTTTCGATCCTGCTGTCGCACACCCCCGAGATTTACCGTCAGGCGGCGCACGCCGATTTCGACCTGCTGCTGAGCGGCCACACCCATGGCGGCCAGATCTGCCTGCCGGGGGCCATCCCGCTCACCCTCGATTCGGTGCTGCCGCGCCGGATGGGGGCCGGGTCGTGGCGCTACGGAAGGATGATCGGCTACACCTCGGTCGGGGTCGGGTCGTGCGTCCTCCCGGTGCGGATCAACTGCCCGCCGGAGGTCACCCTGCACCAGCTGCGGGCCACGGCGCTCCCGCCCTAACCCCGCTCTACCTCGCCCCGCGCTAATAGGGCCGGTCGCGCAGGTCGAACGCGTAGAGCAGGCGCGACAATGCCAACTCGCCGACAAAGAAAATAGCGACCCCGACCGCGACGTCCCCAATGGTCAGCGACAGCGGGCCGATGCAGGCAAGCAGCGGGAACAGCGATTCCGGGATCTGGTCGACGCCGACGACCGGGCTGCTCGACGACTGCCCGAGCCGGCGCTTCAAAAAGCTCGAACACAGGTCGCCGACCATCGCGAGGCTGCCGACGAGGAGGCCGATCTTCCAGTCGAGCCCGACGAGCGGCGCGCCCGCGGTCGTGACCAGCACCGCGCAGGCCACCCCCCGCAAGGTCTTCGCCGGGCCGAGCACCGGCCTGCCGTCGACAAAATTGCGGCCGCCGTCGACCGGATGCGAAATGCGGTTGCCGAGCACTTTGCGGACCATCAGCGGCGTGCCGTTCGCCAAGGTCAGCAGCACCAAGAGCGGCACGAGAAAGGGGGAAAGCATCGCTCAGCGCCGGTCGAGAAGGGCCTGCCTGGTGCCGCCCAGATCCGCTTCGAACGTGCCGCGGTCGGCGCCCGACAGCAACGGCATGCCCGGCGCGAGGATCCAGCCCGCGACGTCGGCGCTCACGATCGGGCCATCGAGGTCGCGCAGCAGCATGTGGTAGCCGTGACGGTAATAGGCGAAGCTGCGGGCGTGGCGCGGGTCGTGCGGCAAGGCGCGCACGAATTGGCGCATCGGCTGCTTTGGGATGATCTCGTCATGGGCGCCGTACATCACCAACAGCCGCGCGCGCAGCCGCGGCGCCGATGCGAGCGCGGCATCCATCAGGTTGACCAGGCCCCAGATCGTGTCGACGCGCGTCTCCTTGATCACCAGCGGGTCGCGCCCCAGCGCCCGCAGCATCGCGATGTTGTCCGAAGCCGATATATGGAGGCTCTGGCCGGTCAAGGTCAGGCCCGGCATCAGCCGGGCGCCGACCCACAGCGCCACCCGCGGCGCCAGATCCATCGTCGAGCGGCCCCACACCGCCGGTGCGGTGAGGATCACGCCGTCGACATCGGGCACCGGGGTGCCGCTCTCGCCGGTCATCGCGACCACAGCGACGGCACCCCCCATGCTCTCGCCGAGCAGATATAGCGGCACACCCGGGTAACGCCGGCGCAAGATGCCGCAAGCGGTCGCGGCGTCGTCGGCGAGCACGGCGCGCCCCACCCACCGCCCGCGCTCGGGGGCGGCGCCAAACCCGCGCTGGTCGTAGGCGTAGGTGGCGATGCCGTCCTCGGCCCAAATCTTTGCAGGCATCGCGAAGGCGTGGCTGTAGTCGTTGAAGCCGTGCAAGGCCAGGATCACCGCCTTGACCGCTCCCCGCGGAAGCCACGCGTGCAGCGGCAGACGCTGGCCGTCGGCGGCGACGAAGTCTTCCCCGGAGAAGCGGGGCGGCGAATTGGGCAGGGCCGCCGCGTGCGCGGTTTCGCTCCCGGCGGGAGGCGGCGCATGATCCACCGTCGGCCCGCAGCCGCCGAGCACCAGGCAAAAGAGGACCAGACCGATATTGCCGTGGAGCGGACCTCGCCGCCGGCGCCCGGTCACGCGCTTGCCGGCCCCGCGGGTTTGCGCGCGAGCCCCATCCGTTTCAGCCCGGCGACGGCAAAATCCGGGAAGTCAGGAGCCAGATCGGGCGGCGCAACCGAGTGCAGACAGCGGCCCGTCGGCGAACCTTTCGCCCGATAGCGCGAGAGCCGGGGCCCCGAATTTGAACAGCGCATCATTGATCGTCCGCCGGCAATGCGTATCATCGAGCCGGACAAACGGTCAACCGGCCGCCGCGCCGCGCCGGCACAAAGCCTCCGGCTGGTTTATGGGACCCGCAGAAACCATCTATATCGAAGACATGGTCGCGGCCTGCAATGGCGGCGGCGGCCCGCTCGGCCATCCGAGGGTCTATCTCAACCTTGCGCCCACCGGCAGGGTCGAGTGCCCTTATTGCTCCCGCCTCTATGTCAACCGGGCGACCGCCGGCGCCGGCGCTGCAGCCGGCCCGACCGTCTCGACGGCGATGGACCCGCCGCACGACCGCCCTAAAAGCGCAACCTCCGGATAGCAGGCCACTCGTGGACGACCTGATCAGCCTGATCGGCGAGGCAAAGCCCAACCCGACCGATGCCGCCGCGGCGCCGTCGGCCGCGCCTCATCATGTGTTTTTGATCGACGGCTCGGGGTTTATCTTTCGCGCCTATTTCGCCCGCGCACGCGACCCAAAGGCCGAGCGGTTTCAAAGACAATCGGACGGCATGGCCACCGAAGTGGTCATGATATTCAGCAACATGCTGGATAAGTACCGCCGTGAAACCGACGCCGACCACATGGCGGTTATCTTCGACGCCTCCGGTCACAGCTTTCGCAACCGGATCTACAGCGACTACAAGGCCAACCGGCGAGAGATGCCCGATGACTTGCGCCCGCAGCTGGAGCATGTGCGGCGCGCCGCCGGAGCGTTCGACATCTGTCAGATCGAGATGGCGGATTTCGAGGCGGACGACCTGATCGCCACCTACGCCCGCCACGCGGTGGAAGCGGGCGCCAAGGTCACGATCCTGTCCTCCGACAAGGACCTGATGCAGCTCGTCGGCGACGGCGTGACGATGCGCGACCCGATGTCGGACCGGCCGATCGCCGAGGCCGAGGTGCGCGAGAAGTTCGGGGTCGGGCCGGACAAGGTTGTCGAGGTGCAGGCGCTGTGCGGCGACAGCACCGACAATGTGCCGGGTGTGCCGGGCATCGGCGTCAAGACCGCGGCCGAGCTGATCAACACCTACGGCGACCTCGAAACCCTGCTCGCGCACGCGCACGAGATCAAGCAGCCGAAGCGCCGCGAAGCCTTGATCGAGAACGAGGCCAAGGCGAGGTTGTCCAAGGAATTGGTCAAGCTCGACGACAAGGTGCCGCTGCCCTGCCCGCTGTCGGCGCTCAGGATCAAGCCGTACGACCCCGAGAAGCTGTTCCCGTTTCTCGACGAGATGGAGCTGCGCGCCCTCAAGTCGCGCATCGAGCGCCGGCTCGACATTGCCGCGCCGCTGCCGAGCGGGCCGAGCGAGCCCGCGACCCCCGAAGTCCCGCCCTTTACGGCACCGCGCAGCTACGCCCTCGTCGAAACGGTCGAAGGGCTCGACCATTGGATCGAGGCGGCGCACGAAGCAGGCTCGGTCGCGATCTGGGTCGCCGCGAGCACCGTGCCCGGCCGCCGGCCGGCGCTCGCCGGGATCGCGTTGGGATTGGCGCCCGGGATGGCGGCCTACGTCCCGCTCGGTCATCGGATGACGGGCGAGCTCGCCCTCGCCGAGACCGGCGGCATCCCGCTCGACGTGGCGATCGAAAAATTGCGGCCGCTGCTCGAAGACCCGGGCGTCCTCAAGGTCGGCCATGACGTAAAGACCGCGGCGCACCTGCTGTCGCGCCATGGCATAGCACTGGCGCCGCACGACTGCACGATGCTGATGTCCTACGTGCTCGACGGCGGCCAGTTCGACCATGAGATCGAGACCCTGACGAAGCGCTGCTTCGAGCACGAGCTGACGCCACTCAAGGGCGTTGTCGGCACCGGCAAGAGCCTGATCGCCTTTGCCGAGGTGCCGCGCGAGCAGGCGCGCGACTTTGCCGCCGAGCGCGCGGACGCGACGCTACGGGCGCACATCCTGCTCAAGGCGCGCCTCGTGCGCGAGCGGATGACCGCGTTCTACGAGACGGTCGAGCGGCCGCTGGCGCCGGTCGTCGCCGCGATGGAGCGGGAGGGGATCAAGGTCGACCGCGCGGCGCTCGCCGAGCTGTCGCGCGATTTCACGCAGCGCATCGCCGAACTCGAGCGGACGGTCTATGCCGCGGTCGGCAACGACTTCAACATCGGCTCGACCAAGCAGTTGGGCGACGTGCTGTTCGAAAAGCTGGGGTTGCCGGGCGGCAAGAAGGGCAAGACCGGCGCCTACGGGACCGACGCCTCGATCCTCGAAGAGCTCGCGCCATTGCACCCGGTGCCGGCGCAGGTTCTCGAGTGGCGCCAGCTGACCAAGCTCAAATCGACCTATGCCGACGCGCTCGCCGAGGAAATCGACGCCGAGACCGGGCGCGTCCACACCTCCTATGCGCTCGCCGTCGCGGCGACCGGACGGTTTTCGTCGAACAACCCCAATCTGCAGAACATCCCGATCCGCACCGAGGAAGGCCGGCGCATTCGCCGGGCCTTTATCGCCGAGCCCGGTCATGTGCTGTTGTCGGCCGACTACAGCCAGATCGAGCTGCGGCTCGCCGCTCACGTCGCCGACGTGCCGGAGCTGCGGCAGGCGTTCCAGGACGGGGTCGACATTCACGCGCTGACCGCGAGCGAGGTGTTCGGGGTGCCGCTCGCCACGATGGACGGGGCCACCCGGCGGCGCGCGAAGGCGATCAATTTCGGCATCATCTACGGCATCAGCGCGTTCGGGCTCGGCGCCCAGATCGGCGTGCCACAGTCGGAGGCCGCGGCCTACATCCGCGCCTATTTCGAGCGCTTCCCGGCGATCCGCGCCTATATGGAGCGGATCAAGACCGACTGCCGCCGCACCGGCTATGTCGAGACGATCTTTGGCCGCAAATGCTGGATCTCGGGGATCCGCGACGCCAACCCGGCGCGCCGCGCCGGCGCCGAGCGCCAGGCGATCAACGCACCCTTGCAGGGCTCGGCGGCCGACATCATCAAGCGCGCGATGACCCGCATCCCGGCGGCGCTAACCGGCTCCGGGCTGCATGCCCGGATGCTGCTGCAGGTCCATGACGAATTGCTGTTTGAGGTGCCGCAGGCCGAAATTCAGGTGACCGCCGGGACCGTCAAAGAGGTCATGGAAGGCGCCTGCGCGCCGCATTGCGAGCTCGCAGTGCCGCTCGTTGTCGAAACCGGCTTCGCCCGCAGCTGGGACGACGCCCATTAGGCCCTAACGCCAGATGCCGGATGCCTCGGTGCGACTGTCCGGGCTCAGGTGGCGGCGAAATCGATCAGCTGGCGCACCGGGGCGCCCGATTTGAGCGCGGCGAAGCCGTCGTTGATTTGGTCGAGCTTGAGCCTGCCCGAGATCAGGTGGTCGAGCTTCAACCGGCCCTGGCGCCACAGCGACAAGAGCCGCGGCATGTCGACCCGGAAGCGGTTGCCGCCCATCGAGGTCCCTTGCAGCTTGCGATCGCGCAGGAAGTCGTAGCCGTGCAATTCGATCTTTACGCCCAACGGCACCATGCCGATGATCGTCGCGGTGCCGCCGCCGCGCAACATCTGAAACGCCTGCTCGGCCGTGGTCTTGGTGCCGAGCGCCTCGAACGAATAGTGCACGCCGCCGCCGGTCATTTCCCGCACCGCCTTCACCGGGTCGGCGTTGCTCGCGTTCAACGTGTCGGTGGCGCCGAGCTCGCGCGCGAGCTCGAGCTTTGACGCAACCGTGTCGATCGCGATGATGCGCTCGGCTCCGGCGAGTGCCGCGCCGTTGACCGCCGACAGCCCGACGCCGCCGCAGCCGATCACCGCGACCGTCGAGCCCGGCTCGACCTTGGCGGCGTTGAAGACCGCGCCCACCCCGGTCATGACGCCGCAGCCGACGAGTGCCGCGCGGTCGAGCGGGATGTCGGGGTCGATCTTAACGATCGCGTTCTCGTGAACCAGCATCTCCTCGGCAAAGGACGACAGGTTCAGAAACTGGTTCATCAATTCGCCGCCCTTCCACGACAGGCGGCGCGAAACGCCGGGCGGCAACTTGACCTCGGTGTTCTCGCACAAATTCGGGTGCCCGGTGACGCATTGCGGGCACACCCCGCAGAACACCGAGAGGCAGGTGATGACGTGATCGCCGGGCTTGACGTAGCTCACCGCGTCGCCGACCGCCTCGACCACCGCCGCCGATTCATGGCCGAGCACGCAGGGTGTCGGGTGCGGGTAGAGCCCGTCGATGAAATGCAGGTCGCTGTGGCACAGCCCGGCAAAAGCGGTGCGCAGCAAGACCTCGCGCGGCCCCGGCTTGGCGAGGGAGACGTCCTCGATCGTCAGCGGCTGGTTTGCGGCATGCAGCACGGCGGCTTTCATCGCATGTCTCCTCGAAAATCAAGCTCTATTGCGGCCGCGCCAAAAAACAAACGACCCGGCAAGCAGAGCTCGCGTTCCGCTTAGATCTATCTCGTGGCAGGGAGGCATCGTTCGACCGCAGCAGCGGTATCGGTCGGCCGGGTATTGAAGCAGAGTTTCGCCCGCGGCGCATCGGCATGCGCGATATTGACGAGCGTTTCGAGGAGCGGCGTGTTCTGGGCGATCAGACGCACGCCCGCGCCAATCAAAATGCAATCGAAGGACTTATTCTTTAGCCGGTCGCGCAGAACCGCCGCTGCTGTCTCGCCAAAGTCGGTGAGGCAAAGCTCAGCATCATAGCCGAGCGCGTTCAGCTGCGCCTGGTTCGCCGCGAGCCCGGCGCGTATTGCGGCGGCATCCAGCCCCGAGGCGCCATACGCAGGGTCGGAGAAGTCGATCAGCGACGGCTCGAGACCGACGATCAATACGCTCGTTTTTGCCAACAGGACCTCCGCTCTCGACGATAACCCATCTGTCCGCGCTCCAATTAAACCGCGAAATTGAGGCGCAGCCCGGGTTCCGGCCAGTCCATCGCGGCAAGCTCGCCGGTGCCGGAAAGCGTGACGTAGGCGGTTTTCATGTCGGCGCCGCCGAAGCAGATGTTGGTCGGGTAGACATCCGGCATCTTGACCTGGCGCACGACGCGGCCGTCGGGCGCGACGACGGTGATGTGGCCGGTGACCAGGGTCGCGACGCAGATGTTGCCCGACGCCTCGACCGCAAGGCTGTCAAAGCGCTGAAAGCCGGGCAGCCCGCACACCAGACGGCCGCCGTAGGGCGCCGGGAACGGCGCGCTGCGCAAGACGCCAGGCGAGGCGATGTCATAGGCGAAGAGCCGCGAGGTCTCGGTGTCGGCGACGTAGACCGTCTTTTCGTCGGGCGACAGCCCGACGCCGTTCGGGCTCAGCATCGGGTAGACAAGCTCGGTCACCTTCGAGCCGTCGGGCAGCGCGTAATAGAGCCCGCCATGGTCGCGCTGATGCGCGTAGCGCTTGCCGAGGTCGGTGAAATAGAACCCGCCTTGGCGATCGAACACGATGTCGTTCGGCGCCGACAATTTGTGGCCCTGGCACTCGTTGTAGAGAACGCGCGCCTCGCCGGTGCGCGGGTCGATCCGCTGGACATACCCACAGCGGTAGTCGCGGGACGGGCCGGTCGACAAAAAGCCGCCCTGCGCGTACTCGTTGCCGCCGTTGTTGCAGACATAGAGCGCGCCGTCGGGACCCGTGGCGACCCCGTTTGGTCCGCCGCCGGCGTTGCCGATCGGCGATTTCGCGCCATTGGCCATGACCCGGGTCACCGCGGCGCCGGCGATCTCGCCCAAGATCACCGAGCCGTCGGCCATCGCCACCGGCCCTTCGGGAAACCGCAATCCGCTCGCGACCACGCGTATCTCGGCCATCGCGCCTTCCTCCCAGCCTGTGGACCGGAGCAATTCTGTCGCCCGCGGTCGCGGAAGGTCAAGGCGCCCGCGCGGCGATCCGGCGTCCGGTCGGCTGGGCCAAGTTGACAAAGCCGCTTTGTCCGACACAATCGGCCGCGGCCCGCCCGCTGCGGCGGGTGTGTCCCGACGGGCTCGGGCATCCGGATTAAAGGGGGGAAGCGTGTCGGACCTGGGCGTGACCGGGCAGGGACCGGGCGAAATGATGGGCAACGCCGGCCCCGGCATGCTCGACGGCGTGCGGGTGGTCGAGGTCGCCGACGAGCGCGCCGAGTATGCCGGGCTCCTGCTCGCCGGCCTCGGCGCCGAGGTCGTCAAGATTGAGCCGCCCGAGGGCAACGCGACCCGGCGGATCGGGCCGTTTCTCGACGACCAGCCCGGCATCGAACGCTCGCTGTTCTTCTGGAACTACAACCGCAACAAAAAGTCGGTCGTGCTCGACCTGTGCGAGCCGGCGGGATGCGAGCAACTGCTTCGCTTGCTGGCGGGAGCCGACATCCTGCTGGACGCGAGCTGCGGCGCGCTGAACACGGCATTGGGCCTCGATCGCGCGGCACTGGGGGCACGGTTTCCGAGCCTCGTGACGGCGCGGATGACGCCGTTTGGCGACGACGGGCCGTGGGCGGACTTCAAGGGCTCGGACCTGATCCATCTGGCGCTCGGCGGCGTCATGATGAATTGCGGCTACGACCCCGACCCCAGCCTCGAATACGACACGCCGCCGATCGCGCCCCAGGTCTGGCACGCCTATCACATCGCCGGCGAGCAATTGGCGACCGGCGTCATCGCCGCGCTGATCCACCGCCACCGGAGCGGGCAGGGCCAGGACGTCTCGGTCGCGATCCACGAGGCGGTGTCGAAGA
>Ga0210390_10001765_pt1 | contig 19985 bp, 19 predicted proteins | sample IncBWH11OmetaG_FD_161050 | JGI IMG/M metagenome (GOLD analysis project Ga0210390, IMG submission 161050) | Forest soil microbial communities from Barre Woods Harvard Forest LTER site, Petersham, Massachusetts, United States - Inc-BW-H-11-O ... | reverse complement strand
GCATTGAAGGGGCGCACCTCCAGCGAAATCGTTGCCGAGAAGGCAGTTGGGGCACGGCTCGTGAAATCGATCAGCAACATCCCGATGGTCTGGATACAGGACTTCTCGCCGAACAAACCCCACACCGTTATCTTTACATCCGGCGATGACACTGAAGCCAAACAACTAGTGATCGAGTTGGTCAACAGCACCGGGTTAACCGCGATTGATCTTGGGTCACTCGTAACGGGTGGGGCAATGCATGAGGTCGGCGCTCCACTATCCGGTCTCGACCTTCACTTCGTCCGCCGGCTTCGGTGATTGCTGCTCTGACATCTAAATATGACCTTTTCAACCTTCATTTTCCCGGAGATATCACATGAAGCGTTTCATCAGCAGCGTCGTCTTTGCTCTCACGATTCTCACCGCCACTGCGAGCTTTGCTCAAAGCCCATCACCTGCTGAGAGCAACGAGGCTACCCCAGCCAGCACCGCGTCGGACACTGTTGACGTTCAGCATGTGATCGACGCATACCACGAAGCCGTTCTGACCCACGATGGATCTCGACTAGCTCATCTATTTCTTCCGCAAAGCCTGTGGCTCAACGTGCTTTCTGATGAGGCTTACGCTCGTGCTAAGGCGAAATCGCCGGATGCGGTGAAGATTCGCGTAGGCAGCTACACAGATTTCGCAAAGCTGGTTTCGACCTCAAAGGCGAGCTTCAATCCTACCCACACACATCTGCAGGAGAACAGCGACGGGACGATTGCGTCGGTGTACTTTGACTTCGTATTCCTGGCAGACGGAAAGGAACAAAATCGCGGAAGCGAGACTTGGGTGTTGGTTAAAGGAACCGATGGTTGGAGGATAGCCGCAATAACCTACTCGTCAAATTCACACACTTAGGTGTTTGAAGAAAAGCGTCCCCTGTATTTCGTAAGAAGTAAGAGAAAACGGAGAACAGGAGAGCACGATCTGACCTGCGCAGGTTTGAAGAGAGACTGTCATAAGACCTTGGTTGGTAAATTGTAGTTCAGAAAGGGAACATCCTATGTCCGTAAGCAACGCTCCTGCGGCATCCACCGTCTCGCCGACCTCCTCCCCAAAAATCGAGATTCGCGCCTTGCTACCCGGCGACGACGCCACCGCCTTCCGTACCCTTAACGAAGAATGGATCGCACGTTACTTCAGCCTCGAAGCCCGCGACATAGAAACCCTCGGCGACCCCGAAACCACGATCCTGCGCAAAGGTGGATCAATTTTCATGGTCTACGCAGATAGTCTTCCGGTCGGCTGCGCCGCTCTCATTCCCCTCGGCCAGGGAGTCTATGAGCTCTCGAAGATGGCCGTCTCGCCGCAGTTCCGCGGTCGTGGCCTTGGCCGTCGCCTCCTCCTCCACACTATCGCACAGGCCCGCCTCCTCGGAGCCACGTCGCTCTTCCTCGGCAGCAACACCCGCCTCGCGGACGCCGTTCACCTCTACGAGTCCGTCGGCTTCCGCCACGTGCCGCCCGCTTCCCTCCCACCCAATCCCTACACCCGCGCCAACGTCTTCATGCAGATGACCCTCTGAACCCCGCGCAACGCCCTAAACGGAGGAGGCTCGCTGCGTTTGAGAAAGCTCAGGAGTTCCTTCACTTTGAGCGACACAGGGAATCGAGACGGCCAACTGTGCAACCAGACAAAAGAGAAATTCCTTCCTGCAAAGGCCCTTGCCTCAGTGTGCGCCCGAGATTGGTACCGCGATGTCGGCATAGCGCACCTGATCCAAGCAGGCGGGTTTGGACGATAAGAATGGCCCGAGGTCCAATACTCGGCGGGTTCGAGTCCCGTCGCTCCCGCCATTTCGAGCCTAAGCGAGACTCTTCTCTTCAGGCTTAACGCCTGCCACCTGCCCGCAAATCGGTGAGCACGACAAGTCTAGAATCTTAGTGGATTAAAGTTTGTTTCTTTGTCGAAGTAGTCCACATTTTCGATTTTCTTGAGCCACAACGATGCTTTGAGCGTCACAGGCAACAAGAGGAGCTCCAGACTGACTTTTGTAAGGCTTGCGACGACAATGCTTCTTGTTAATAACCGTGTCGGTATCATCCCCCACAAACCGAAGATGTAGAAGACGGCGGTGTTCACCACTTGTCCGCATAGTGTCGAAATCACGAACCGTGCCGCCATATAATGCTCACTAGTCCACACCTTCATTTTTGCCAAGACATAGTTGTTGGCGATGTCCCCGGCAAACATTGCAACGGTGCCAAACGAGACCAAGCGCCTTGTCATAGCCGATAACTGGCGAAAGCGCCGTGACCAGTCGCCGTCGCGTTCTGCCCGGGCAATGAGTTAAAGGAGCGTTTCGTGCGTGATTGCCCTGCAACGGGAGTGGTTCGCAAGAAATCGGGGGCACGATTGCAAATGATAGTTCGGCGGTCCGTTCTTGACGAAGACTGTTCGCCATACGTGACCCACTTCGATCTCGGACGATGCGTACCTCGCAGCGGGAGCGACATTGAACGGCAAGATCGTAGGATGGTCTCGGAAGTCATCGCCGTGACGCTGAGCAGCGGGACCTGCCCGGCTCACTGCAAAGCGTCACCGTTCGCGTACCAGAAGCCGGACAGCCTGCCGATGAAATGTAACCCGCGCGGATCGCCTAAATGACGTTTGGCACCAGAACTCAGGACGCTGGCAATGGTCCTCGGCCTGTGGGAGACTGTCGGCATGGCAAAGAACGGGCGTTATCTGCATTTCGAGAATTTGGACCTAAAAGCCGAAAACCTTGCCGGAGAATGTAGTTCCTGTCGGCGTACATTTCTGAGCAGGCAAAATACCAGCGACAGCATCGATGATGTCCTTCTGCGCATACGCTCAGAGTTTGAAGGGCACAATTGCCAGGGGAATGCCGGCGACGCCGCTGCCCGCGTGGTGAGAGGCGCAGTGCAAGAATAAGTCCGAGAAACAGGTAATTTGCTGCTAAAGTCCGGTCAGCAATTCGCCGATCTGGAATGGGGATCCGGGAATACCCCAGTTCCTGCGACCGAGGCTTTGGTTGGGTTGTTCCTCTCTGCCAACCAAAGCCTCTTTTTATCGCATAACTTTAACGCTGGGCGGCTCTCGCCACCTGCGACGACGCCCTGACCATCCGACTTTGATGATTCCTCCGAGTAACAATCGGGCGTGAATACTCTTGGGAGTGTCTGCTTGTCTATGCCTGTCCGCCCAACTGCGACAGTTCTATCTTGATGGCCTCAAGTCGCTGCTTCCGAAGCCTGTGTCGCGTTTGGGCGGCTGGATCGATACGTAAATCGCCTCTCCAATAGACGCCATCGGCACGCCGAAGCTCATCCATTTCTCGGGTGAGAGAAGCAATTCTCGACTTCTTCTTAGAGTCAATCACAGGTGCTCTCATTTCCTATCCTATCGACCACCGCTGACCCAAACTTTAGCCTTTTACGCGGCACTCACGACCAAGGACGACAGGAATCTGTCGTGCCCAAATCTGTGTCATCCAGGGGATGTAGGTTCGCCCCAATCCTGTTGACGGGGTATTACGCACCGAGGGGATTTGCTACATCCCCCTAATCCACCACAGAACTTGTTTGACTTGGCAGGGCCCGCGCGCGCGCGCGTATGGGAATGGCAGGAAGGCGTGTTGCAAATCGCCTGAGGTCACAAAATCTCACCAGAATAGGAAGTATGAAGGCATACCGCTTCAACGGCACAACTCAGAACATCGGAATCAACTACCTCACAAGCAAAGAGCCAATTCGGTTTGCAGGCCCAGGCATCATTGCGTCGATTCTCTTGACTGGAAAAGTGTCGCGTATCGAAAAAGCAACTCGTGCGCGCCACCAAGTTGGCTGAAGTTGTGAAAGTGCTTCAACAGTGGGAACCGAAACGGCACAATCCCCGGTCGAAGGGGCGATGAGTGTAATCAGGATATTACGCCAGGTGTGCCCGCCTAGGTTTCATGCTACATTTTGCTGCGCGTTGCTCTTGTGCAGTGAGAATTGTGTCGTCAATGGGAGAGTCGCGTAAACTTTCGTACCGGAACCGTTCGATTCGATCACCAAATCGCCGCGAAAATGGAGCACGCGCTCGCGCATTCCTCTGATTCCTACTCCCGTGCCTTGGGCTTGAATCTCAGCCAATCGTTCCGGGGACATTCCACTTCCATGGTCTTGAATCTTTACGTGGATGCTGTTTTCTTCGCGCTCCAGTTGAATCAGCGCGGTCTTGCTTCCCGAGTGACGATGGATGTTCGTCAGGCTTTCCTGAACAAGTCGAAAAATGAGCAGTTCCATTTCGGATGGAAGCCTTCCGAAATCATCAGGAACCCGCAGATCAATTTCCAAACTGCTGCGCTCCGCGAGACCTTGCACGTACCAACTCAGTGCCGAGGATATCCCGCTCTCATCCAGCAGCGGCGGATGCAACAGGTAAGACGTGGTGCGAAGCTCACGGCTCATTTGCTGTACGGCCTGTTCGATCTCGCTCGCCTTCTTGGCAAGCTGCGGAGCGTCGCGTGTCGCGTCCTCCACAAACTGCGCCAACTGCAGAGTCAATACGACTAAAGTCTGTCCCGCGCTGTCGTGAAGTTCCCGTGCGATGTGCCGGCGCTCTGCATCCTGAGACTCCATGAGCCGCCCCGAAAGATTTCGGAGTTCCGCGTTTCTTTTCGCAAGTTCCTGAGTGCGGAACTGCACTTGAGTGTCCAGTGCATCCGCCAATGTTCGATAACGTTCTTCGCTTTCGCGCAGCTGCTGCTCCATTCGTTTACGTTGGGTGATGTCCCGCCCAATTTTTGACGCTCCGACAATCTTCCCGTTCCCGTCCCGAAGAGGCGAAACCGTCAGCGAAATATCGAGCGGCGTCTTGTCCTTCCGCACACGCACGGTGTCGAAGTGTTCGATTCGTTCGCCTCGCTTGATCCGGTCGATGATGACGCCTTCTTCGTCCTTACGGTTGGTCGGGATGATCAACGAAATGTGCTGGCCTACCGCTTCGCTGGCGGTGTAGCCAAACAACCGCTCCGCACTGGCATTCCAACTGGTTATGACGCCGTCAAGCGTTTTACTGACGATAGCGTCGTCAGATGAGTCCACGATTGCGGCGAGCAAGCCAATCGCTTTATCCGCCTTAATGCGTAAAGCTGGCAACTCATCCAAGAGCGACTGGCTGATGCTGTCCCTAGCCTCCGGATCATTGAGGATGCAATCCGCCAGCGCTTCATGTGTCGCCAGTAGTTTGTCGACGTCATCTTCAAAAGCGATTTCAGGATGCGTTTCAGTCCAATAGTGTGCGGCCCTGACAAACGCTAAGAACAATAGCAAGTATTGAAGGCGACTCGGACCAAGCAGCCGTGCCAGTGCTTCAAGACAAAGCAAATAGTCGGAGGTCTTCAAGAACACATGCCCCGCCAACACAAAGATGGCATCTTCCATCTGCATGTTCGCCGTCGGCATTTCAACAATGGGCGCGGGGCAGGATGCACACAACGACAGATGAGATTGAAGCTCTTGTCCTCGTGGAAAGGGCCGTCGCAGGAGTTGAACAACGTCTGTAATACTTTGTGTACGCACAGTCGGATCGGCAGCGGGACAGCCGAGTCCGACCAAAAAACCGACATGACGAGCGATGCAGTAGCGGACGGCGCAGAAGCGCGACAAGTGGACGAAAAGACGCTCCTTAAAAACGGAGGGTAGAGGATTATCTAGATAGGCAGCTTCTGCGAATCCCCACAGTTTCTCAGTGATCTCGGGAGTCTCAGGTGCGAGCCGGAAGAAATTGGGAAGAACCCCGAATCGCTCTTTTACGCGATTGTCAAAGTCTGATGCTGCATTTCCCACTGAGATTCACCCCCTCCTGGAGACGTGCAAAGAACTTCGGACGACATGGGAGATCATACGGCTTTTCGGATTAGTCGTCGCTGGAAGGTCGCAGGATCGTGCACCTGCTACGTTAGGGACACCGTCTCGGTGACGAGGTTTCTAAGGGGGAGAACTTCAGATGCGCTGACTTAGCCCAGAGAATCTGAAAAGGAAGCAGAGTTTCATATTGCTACGCACGAGCGTAGCCTTCCGCTCCGCCCTTGTCAATCGGCGGATCTGGCTCCTGGCTGACTGACGAAACTAGACGTCGTTTGCCCTCCGTCCTACAGCCCCGATTCTTTTCTTTGTGTACGCTGTTATGTGCGGTAGCGGACATTCCACGCTACAATGAAATCGCCAATCAGGGACGCCGGAGGCATTATGGCTAAAGATCTGGTCTGGCTCGAAAACCACAGTTTCGCGGCTTGGGGCTGTTCTGGGTGCGCCTGGGTCATGCCGACCAGTCCAACGGTCTCAGCCAAGAAGTCCGCGCCAGCGCGCGCCGCCTTTACACAGCACGACTGCAAGAAGTTTCCTCGCTACATCTCAACAAAGGACAAGCGTCCGCCCCCACGTCAAACGGGAATGTGATCGCTCCCCCGCCCGACCCAGAATGGGGCGGTCGCGAAGGCCAAACGACGGGGAAAGCCGGACGCCTAGCCTAGGACCGCCCATCTTGGAAAAACCCAATCTAGCGCGAGAGATTCTGCGTGTCTGTTCAATTTTGGACAGATGCGGCTCCACGGTTTGGGTTGAAATGCCGAGGACAGGAGTCTGTTATGCGTCGGATTGGATTGCGGAACTGCCCTTATTGCGGCCGAGTTGATATATACACGTCCCAACCCAAGACTTGGCGAGATGAAGTGTGCTGCTTCTTCTTCCTTCAAGTCGTCCGATGTCATTCCTGCATGCACCGTTACTACCGTCCGCTTTTCTTGCCACCCGTGCCCGTGCCTACGCAGACTGCCAGGAAACCGGCAGAGACCACAGCCAATGACGAACAACGGGAGCGTTCAGCGTGATGAAAGCAGTTCCGGTAGGATTCCAACAGTGCGTTGCTAGGCTTTATCGGGGCTAGGATTAGTTTGAACCTCAGGCGGCAACAAAAACTCTTTCATCTCTTCGGGGGTCATTTCCCGGCCTATTATTTTCTTGAACCGAAGTTGGACTTCTGCGTGAGTGAGCGATTCTTCGTGGTCGAATGCTGTAGCCATAGCGGTGTAATTTTATGACAGGAAGACGTTGCCTGTCAGCCTTCAACCGCACCTACTTGCACAGAAATCAGGGCAGGAGTACATTCCGTGGCGCTAGCGATAGACTCTGGTCCCGATGGCCTTCTGGGGGAGAAGGTTCGGGACCTTTTCCGGCGAATCGACTATGTTTAAGGACGCTACCCCTCAAGTCAAAACCCGTTCTATGGTGGACTAGGGGGTGTAGCAACATCCCCTCAGTGCGTAATACCCCCCAATCTTGTTGACGGTGGAATTTGTCATCCCTAGAGTTGGCCCAAAACGGCTGCCCTTACCATAGGAATATCGCGGTTTACCGTTCGAAGCCGGCTAGATGGCTGGATCGTATGTGGGATTGTTCTTCTCCGACTCGTGAGATGCCAGGGGTGTACGGGCCAACACTATCGGCCGATCTTTTGGCCACGCCCGAGTTTCCAATATCACCTTGGGAGCGAGCCAGACCTACGCCAACGACGACAAGCGAGAGCTTTCGGAATAGATCTGGGAGCTTTAATTTATCGTCGTCATCTGTACCCCGACGGTTTCACTCTTTTTCTTATGCTCTCGCCAGGCACCAAGCGAGAGCGCCGCACAGATCACAATCAACACCAGCACGACCGTTGTCAACCAAGCGCCCAGCGCAGCGTTGCCAAAATTTCCTGTCTGTTCTGTGGTCACAGTGCTGTCGCAGGAAAAGCAATCGATAAACGCGTCAGTGCTGGGCTTCGAATTCATAGCTTGCCGCTCCCTGCTCAGGAGTCTCCCTCCGAATTCGAACTTGCATAGTTACTACTTTTGATCTTGTTACGAACTCCGGACGTTAGCGGGGCACGCGTGGCGTGAACTGAACTGAGCTTCCGGTCTCGCGACCCTCCTCTTTCCGATTGGAGGGCGACTGTAAACATAGGTTTTGCAGGAGATATAAAAACGGGACAAGGGAGTCAAATCCGGGCGGGGGAAACTCTCGCGCACTTGTTCTCGAGCAGCCAACGTGGCCAACTTGCGATCCTCGGAGATTTAGGTACTCGCAACGCTAGTGAAAAGGGAACATTTTTGGGGGTGTCGCCGACTCCCGAGAGTACAAAAGCGAGTTTTATCTTAGGGGGAGTGACGTGACCCATACTCCCCGACGTGCATCCTCAGAAACCGAGCTGAGCCTCTGGCCAACTGTCGCCCGTCAATTGTTTACTCCCTCCTCTTTGACGTGCTTTCACATTCGGGACTCACACTTTCTTTTTGAGATCCTGCTCCAGGAGCTGCGAAAAGCTGACGTCAAGGGACTGACTTCTATATTGGGTGAACCTACGGTGAACCAGTTCGCCTAGCATGGAATCTGATTTCATGGCCTCAATGTGAGACCGTACTTTCTCCTGGGCCTCTGGGGGCAATAGGCGCTTAACAGCCTCAAGAGCGGAATCGAGAGCTCTGTTCTCGATGAGAAGCTCTTGAACTTTGTCGAGCAACTGATTGGTGTGATTCGGGACGACTGTAGCCTCCTCTGGGCTCGGTGTTTTGAGGATGGGGCGTTCATCAGGGTTGACATTGTCAGCCGTCGACTGCGCGAGCATTTTCTAAGTCCTCCGGAATGAATACTCGTGTAAATCCAAGCGAACTCCAGTAACTACTTCGATTTTGTTACGAAATCCGAACGACGGCCTTGGACTCGAGGCTGTCGGCGTAGCGGCTTGTGTGACCCTGAGCAGGCAGGCCCGATGCGGGAGAACAACGGTTCTGACCGAAAGCGGTTTTGCAGTAACTGACCGTGCGACTCTCTCCGCAGTCCCCCGTTCGTGGTTGGCTTCACAAGAATTGGGAGGCGTGCCCGTCCCCTTGCCCCGGACACGTTGAACGGGGATTGATCGCGTGCCTCCGTCTTCGGGTCTCGTGGCCCACCCTACTGGTTACTACCTGTTATTACTCTCCATTACCCTCCCGCCATTGTGCTCAGCAGGGTTCAAGCTTATCGTCGGAACATGACCTACCGTAACGAGTCACCGACATCAAATGGCAGCCAAATTTATTCCGCTCTCGTAGATGCGCCCAAGTTGAGTAAACTCATCAGGTTAGCGCTGAACGCGGTGTTCGCAGTATTCGCGCTGACTACGATCTCCGTGGCCGCTGAGCTTCCGGAAGCCCCCAGCAGCGCCATCCGCAGCAGTAGTGCGGTAATCGAGGTTGTGGTGCCGGCTCAGCCCCCTGGGATCGTATTGAGCCGCGAGACCAAAATGATCGACAAAAAGTTCCTTAGCCTTGCTTTCGTGTCGACGGGCAGTACATTCGCGGATTCCTACACAACACTGTTCGCCCGCCAGAACTGGCTCGCGGGGAAAAAGGGCGTCTGCAACGTGGAGGTTGAGTCAGCCTATTTGTATGGAGCTCATCCAACCGTTGGGCGCGCCTACGCGGTAGCTTCAGTGAAGAGTGTCAGTTCCGTCTTCGCGGCCTACTATTTGCGCAAACATCACAACAAGTTCTGGAGTCTTCCGCTGGTGACCAACTCAGTCATGAGTCTTCAAGGCGTTGGCCAGAACATGGCCACTTGCAACTAGCCAGGGATGCGTCGACGACAATCACTTCACGATGAGAGTTTCGGGAAGTGAGTGCATCAGAGCTCCCGACGCTCCGGTAACTGTGATCGTGTAGGTTCCAGGAGCTGTACCAGGCTGTGGCGGCGTCGTGATACCGGTTCCTCCTGCGCATGCGGACATCAGGCAAAAAGCCGCAGTCATCAGAACCATCGAAATGATTCGCCGTAGCTTTCTCGATCGAGTTGGAGAGACCAGCAGAATTATTCCGAGCAGGCCAAGCCCCTGCTGCATCCAGATCGCAGGAATCGTGCGCTCTTGCGAAGGCCCGGCTAGTGGAACTACCTCAGCCTGCGACGCCGTCGTCGAAATGGTCAGCGTGACGGAGACGGGACTTCCGCCCGGAGTCACAGTGTTCGGTGACAAGCTGCAGGTCGTAAGGGCTGGCGATCCGCCGCAAGACAGGTGAACTGCACTGTTGAACGCTCCGCCTAGCGGGCTGAGCGTCAACGTGTAGCTAGCCGTGGCGCCGGCTTTGACGGTGTCGCTGTTAGGAACGCTCGTCAGAGCGAAATCTGAACCCGAGCCGGTCAACGCAATCGTTTGAGGAGTGCCGGCCGCGTTGTCACCGATTGTCACCTTTCCAATGCGCGTTCCGGTCGTGGTCGGAGTAAATGTCGCATTGATCGAGCAGGTGGATGCTTCCGACAGACTGGCTGGACAGTTATTGGTTTGCGCGTAGTCTCCCGCGACTTGGATGCTGCCAATGCTCAGTGTCGCGTTGCCGGAGTTGGTCAACGTTATCGTCTGTGCAACAGCAGAGGTTCCAACCGGCGTGCTGGCAAATACCAGCGCGGAAGGCGTCACGGTCACGACCGCACCCAGACCGCTGCCGCTCAGGCTGATGACGTGCGGAGATCCAGCCGCGTCATCCCCTATCACGATGGTCCCATTGCGAGTTCCGGATGTAGTGGGAGTGAAAGTAGCGGAGAACGTGCAACTCCCAGCAGCGGGTACGCTGTTTCCACAGTTATCGGTCTCAGCAAAGTCGCCGCTCGTCGTGATCGATGAAATCGAAAGTGATGCGCTGCCCATGTTTCGCAGCAGGACAGTCTGCGGCTGGCTGCTGGAGCCGATCGTCTGACTGGCATACTGCAAAGAATCCGGACTCAAGGCGACGGCTGGCGCAGACGCAGGTCCGATCTCGACGATGAAGCCGTTAGTACTCCCAGTCAATAGGCTCTGGAAAGCAGGCTGCATCACCGGGAAATCGGTTGAATCCGTCATGCCGGCGATATAAAGATTGCCATTCGCATCGAGAACCATTCCGGCTGGCGCTGGCTGGTCATTGCCGCTGCCGCCCAGGTAGGTGGCGAAGAGTTGCGTGGTTGCCGTTGGGTCGATCTCCACCAGCAGCAGATCATTCTCATTCGAGTAACTCTCGATCCCGTTCACCGAACTGAACGAGCCACTTCCGGTGTACCCCAGAATATAGGCGTCGCTGTTTGCGTCGAGCACAATTGCCTGTGGGAGCTCATCGTTGTTCGGGCCGAGATATGTCGAATACAACAACGTTGCACCGGCGGCATCGAACTTGGTCAGGAATGCATTGTTGCAGGCAAAACCATAAATGCTGGGATCGCAGATGCTTGTCGCAGTAACTGGGAATGTTCCTGCTCCAAATGTGTCTCCAGTCACATAAGCCGAGCCAGACCCATCCGCAGCCAGCGCTGTTATCTGGGTTTCCACCCCGCTGGGATCGTAAAGGTATGTCGAATACTGGAGGCTTCCAAAACCATTGAATTTGCTGACGAATCCTACCGTGTCAGCTCCCTGTTGTGTAGAGTCGGTGGTTTGATAAGCGCCCTCGGTGACAGGAAAGTTGTAGGTGTTGGTGCTGCCAGCGATGTAAATGTTGCCCGAGGCGTCGATCGTCATCTCGGCGATGATGCCGAAGGGCGGCAACCAGCAAGGAGTTCCGCCGCAGTTAAGTGGCAAATTTGAACTGCCTCCGAAATATGTAGAATAGATTAGAGAGGATCCCTCCGGATTAAACTTCGTAATGAACCCGTAGTTTCCATACAGCCCTCCGGGGTTCGCCGAGACGGTGGACTGAAAGGCACTAGCCGTCGGTAGATTGGTGGACGAGGTATATCCGGCAACGATCATCTCTCCTGTCGAATCAACAGCGACGTTGGACGGCACATCAGTTCCATTTCCTCCAAAGTACGTCGAGTACAACAGCGATGAACCATCTGGAGAGATTTTGGTGAGGAAAGCATTCGATGATCCTGGGTATGTTCCCTGAAATGGATTGACCATGGGAAAGTCGCTGGACCCCGTGTTGCCGGTGACGTAGACGTTGTTGGCTCCATCCAGCGCCAGGGCATAGCCGTAGTCTTGGCCATTCCCTCCGAGGTAGTCCGCGTAAATCAGATTCGATCCCGTCGGGTCCAGCTTCGCGATGAAAACGTGGGTGTTCCCGCCGGGGAGCGAACCCAGCGTAGCCAGAGGAAAATCTGTTGAATCTGTCGAGCCTGCGACGTAAATGTTGCCCTCTGCGTCGACCGCGATTCCACCAGGCTGGTCATCTCCACTGCCGCCCAGGTAGGTCGAGTAGACCAACACGGGGTCGATGACCAGCGGCTTGTTTGCGTCGTACTGCACGACTTGGAATGCGACGTGTGTCGGATCTGTCATGACATAGGCGCCCCGCACAGGAACTCGCCGCCCGTTGGACTCCTGGTAAATGACCGGGCTTTGGAAGTGGAGTTCCCCGCCGCCGGTCTGCAAAACCAGATTGCCGGTTTCGTCTAGCGCGATCTCGCTCGCGCCCTCAATCTCGAACTGGATCAGTCTCGGGTTCGCTCCGGGAGAGACGACAAAGTCATACTCCAATTGCTGATGACTTCCGTAGTAGACCAGGTCGATGCCTGGGTACACACTTCTACAGCGGACCCTGGCGTAGGTGGGCACGTTCCTCTGCCACTTCGCTGGGTCGCTGCCAATGAAGTAGTTTACGGTACCGAGCTGCCGATCTTCTCCGGCAATTTCGGGTGTCGGATTCGCTCCTAACAGCCTGAATCTGAGTGTCACTCCCGAAACTTGCTTTGGGCTCTTGCTCAACGGGCTATCTGTAGTCTTCTTCGTACTAACCTTCGTTGGCCGGAGAGTAAGCACCATCTCCCCGGCGCTGAGATACGCTGAATATCCCTTGCCGTGTGCACGAAACTTCGCTTCAGGTGAGATCTGACCCAGATTAGCCTCGAACGTCAGGGGCAGCCTGCCGTAGTTCGAGTTGGTCGCCCCGCCCAATGGGACGCCAGCACTTATCGGCATTCTCGCCGATACCTGCTGCGCGAAAGATCCGGTGCCTACGAACGCAATCGACAGGAACATCAACCCGACATATCTGAATCGCATTACATCCCTCGCACTCGAAAGGTTGACTCAGGCAACCGGCCCCGGGGGCAGCCCCCCCGCGCGCGCTTAATTACTGCACGATCATTACCGAACGCCTTGGAGCGGGAGGTGGTGCTAGTTCTAAGCACCCATGGAACTTACTGACGAAAGCGACTGAAGACATCTCTACGAATTCCTTGATCGGAGCCTCGATTCTGGAATATTGTCCGGCTACTGGACAACACGGGATATTTGTTCGAATCGCAGCAGCCCAGTCAGGTTCTCCACCTCGCAAGGCGACTCCAGACGACCTGCAAATCGGGCTTTATATTTCAGTTCGCAGGAAGAGAAGCGATTATCGGAGGGTCTTCTTCTTGGCCGCCTTGCGGGGGACGTTGTCCTCGGCTAAGACACATTTTCAAAATATATATAGAAAAGTCTCGTGAATTCGAAGGTCGACTCTTCAGTGCACGTTATCCGTCAGATCGCTCGCAGGCATTTCGGCGCTTTCCAGTTTGGTAAGCTCGGTTGCGAGCCATGCCTGGAGTCGGTTGAGGTCATCGTCAGGAATAAAAGAGAAACGAATTCCAGCCCGTCCTTTCCCATCTGCATTCACCACCGAACCGGACAAATAAATCAGCGCCCCGGCGCCAGGAAGGGAAAAGAGCATCGTGACCTTTTGATCGACTGCCAGTGAGCGGTTGCACTGCAGAGCCAGCCCGCCAATGCTGATGTCGCTGATTCTGGCGTCGAATCTGCTATCCCCTCCCACTCTAACCACCACCGGGAGGTCGACGGCGACCCGAGCGGAACGTCGGCGATTTTGCAGCATCGTTCCGTAGGCTGCACGCATGCAGCGTCGCGCATGATCAAGGTCCATCGGCTTATGGATCATGAAGTTGGCCCCCGACAGCAGAGCATGAGTTTCGGAGGTTTGATCAACCATGGCTACGATAGTTGAGTTGCTATTTGGAGACGATTTGCGTGCGGCACAGACGACGCGATTTGGATCGTGCGCGCTATTCCAGTCCACAATCACCGTATCCAGCCTGCGGTGGGTTACTGCTTCAATCGCCGAATCAAGTTCACCACAAACCTCAGTCTTGATAGCAAAGGTGTCCAGAATCTGATGCATGACACCAAGCACCTGCGCGTCCCTCGTGAATAGAAGTCCGTCGAGTCGAACTTGTTCGTTGATCATAGCTTTTCAGAAATCAGCATGTTTATGACCAAACTGGTAAACGGTGCGATTCATTGATCGCGCTCGATCGCTCCAACTAAAAGGTGCGTGCTAGCGAGTCCGCGCCGCTCGCTCTTATAGCTATTCGTCTGGTCGCAGCTCGCTACGACGCCGGTCGGACTTTCTGTGATAGATTGTTTTCAACTGGCGCTTGCCCATAGGCTGCCAAATTTTGTAGGTTTTTATATTCGGACTTGATCGACAACGGGCTGAGGTCATTTTCGTATTTCGCGGCGACGGCAGGAGAACGAGCCTTCGTTTTGCTGTCGGACCCTTCTGGCGGAAGTTCGCCTTTCGACAGGATTATTTCGGCGGGATCCAATTACATTCGATTTGCCATCAGGCCGGATTCTGATCTCGATCGCATGTGTGAGCACGAAACGTCGTCAGCTTCAGCGGCGTTACCTCCCTTAGAGAGTGACAGGAGTTCGGGAAGACACTCGCTGCACGGAGCCGCTCAATGAGCAAGCCGAGCTTGTTCAAGTTACTGGCTATTGATAACGATCCGCGGACCCTGGCCCTCATATCAGAAACGCTGGGGGACGACGGATTGGAGATCCTGACGGCCGAGGATGCAGAAGCAGGCTTCGAGACGTTTCTCCGGACGCGCCCCAGAATCGTGTTGCTCAATCTGCTCATGAAGGAAATGAGTGGTATGGATGTGCTTAAGCGCATCATCAGCTCTGACCCTGGCTCAAACGTGATCGTAATTTCGGGGCACTACTCGGCCGAATCAGCTATGGAAGCGATTCAGCAAGGCGCTTGCGACTACCTGACAAAACCCCTTGATTTTCGAAGACTCCGTCATCGAATCGCTAGTTTCCTCGCGGAGGCCGAAATACGCCGGAAAACCCTGCTGCTCGATCGCGAGCTAACGCAGGCCTGTCAATTCGAAGGGATCGTAAGTCGGAGTCCCCTGATGCTTGACGTGTTCGCGAAGATTCGCCGGGTCGCGCCGCACTTCCGGACCGTTCTCGTCACGGGCGCCACAGGAACGGGCAAGGAACTGGTGGCGCAGGCATTGCACCGCCTGAGTGCTGATCCCCCTGGCCGGTTTGTCGCTTGCAATTGCTCCGCTCTCGTGGAGAGTCTGGTCGAAAGCGAGCTCTTTGGTTACGTAAAAGGTGCTTTCACCGGTGCGACTCAGGATAAGGCTGGACTTTTTGAGAACGCGAATGGTGGGGCTATTTTTCTCGACGAAATTGGGGATCTTTCGCTTAGCGGTCAGGCAAAATTACTTCGGGTTTTGCAAGACCATCAGATTCGGAGAGTTGGGTCTTCCACGTCGCGAGAGGTCGACGTGCGAGTGATCGCCGCAACCAATCGCGATCTGAGGAAGATGGTGCGCGATGGACAATTTCGGGAAGATCTTTACTACCGGTTGGCAGTAGTCGAGATTGCTCTACCATCTCTGGCTAGTCGACGAGAGGATTTGCCACTTCTACAACGATACTTCGTGGAGCGCTTCGCCACGGAATATAAGAAACCCGTCCTGGGCCTGACCCGGAGAGCGCAGGGTGTCATGGCAACTTACCCCTGGCCGGGAAACATCCGAGAACTCGAGAACGTGGTGGGAAACGCTTGCATGATGGTGGACAGCAAATTTATTGATACCAATGACCTACCCGAGAGGCTGCGGGCCCCATTCACTGGAGATTCCGTCATCGATGAAGATCTCCTTCCACTCGATGAAGTTCAGAGACGTCACGTTATGCGAGTCCTTGCGCGAGTCGGTGGGAACAAGGCGCGGGCTGCAGAGGTCTTGGGAGTGGGACGGGCGACGATCTACCAGTTGCTCTCGAGGATGAAGCTCGAGAAACGCGACGAAAGTGCGTAAGTTTGAGTTCCGGTCCCAGGGGCCCGGTTGATAGAAGCCCACTCTAAACGATGTGCACTCGTCCCTAAATTGATTTCTGGTATTTTTCCGTTTCGGCTGCAATTCGAGAATTCTACGCTTCCGGCGCAGGTAGGCATCGAGTTCCATCTCACTGAAATCATTGAATTCTCGCCCGACCAAAGCTTCAATCTGACACTGCAGCAGGTCGCATAATTCGCACAGAATCCGATCAAGCTCGGCTGTTTCCATACCATTCCCAAGATCTGCGAGAAACTTACTTCACACCGTGACAACCCGCACCATGGGATGTGAGTCGAATCACATCGGAATGATTGAGTTGTGAGGATCAAGCTTGGGCGCGCGTTTGTCCTCCGACTTGCAGACCAGGGGGGCACTCTCTTTCTTCCCGCGTTCCGAGTAGTCTGTTCCCGCGCCAAGGGGAGATCACCTCGCATGACTGATTCCGGCACTCCTGCCCAGAACCGAGAAGACGGTCTCGATTCCAGACAGCACCTGCCGACCGGCAGTCCTGAGCGGCTTCTTGGACGCATGATCCTACGAATGCGGGTTGGTGACCGACTTGCATAAGGATTTCGGCGAAGTAGTCTGTCGGTTTGCGTGTTGCGAGTGAAATGAGCGTTAGTCAGGCCAAGGACAGGCCGCCTTGGCGCGGGAGAGAGTCATGACGCCAGAGATGGCATTTGAATGCTTACTGGTCTCTCGGGATCCCAGCGTCGTTTGCACCATGAACAGACTGCTCGGAGACCTTTCGATCAGTACAAACATATGCTTAAGCTCGTCGAAAGCCTTAGATCAACTGTCTGAAGGCACGGATCTGATCATTGTTGACTGGGAAGATGACTCCGCAGATCTGTTGTACAGAATCCGGAGGTCTGGGAGATGGCACAAGCCAACCGTGGTTGCGCTCTCTTCACAGGACCACTTAGTGCCCGGCGCCCATATTGTGATTCGGAAACCCGTAACAGAGTCCTCGGGCGCGGTGTCCTTGAAAGCGGCATATTCGAGGATGTTGTTTGATTACCGTCGCCATGCAAGGTATGCACTGATGAGTGCCGTCCAGGCGAGCAACGGCGACAATCAAACGGTGGATGTCACAATTACGGACATCGGTGACGGTGGAGTAGGTCTCAGCAGCAAAGAGGAATTCGCGGTCGGAGATCTATTGTGCTTTCGCTTGTTGTTGCCGGGCACACAGAAACCAATCTACATTGAGGCACGGGTACAGTGGACTAGGGACTACGGAGTTTCCGGTTGTGAGTACGTCCGGATCCCGCCCGTCGACCTCAATATTCTTCATGATTGGCTGAAGAACAAGGCCCAGATCAAAAAGCCCCTGGTGTAGAAATGAGTGAACGGAGAGAATACCGTCGTTGTCATCTCCCTCTGGCTCAGAAATCTCGTTCCTCAGAAAGAATGACGTATCAGGTGCAAATCGACAACAAATGTACATTCGCCAATGATGCCGAGTCTGCAGGCTTCCACGTCGATACTCTGAAGATCGACCGAGTCTTGTGTGCCGCATGGACACCGACCGCGAGACTTATGAACTCGTGAGCGTCATTGTGATGCAGGCTCACCACCTGGGGATGAAGATGGTTGCGGAAGCGTCGAAACGCGGGCCTCTTGACCGGTCACGACTGTCGCGACCATGGGCGCGGAGCCCGTCGAAAGCTGCCGGGCGTCCTTCTTGACTCCATCATTCGAACAACCTCATTGGCTCTGGCCTGTGATCGACTTGTTGGGCTTTGCGCACTGTCTTGCGTGAAGAACCCCGCAACACCGCAACTCCAGCTTTAAGACACTATTCTGGAATGGGAACGGCACTGTTCTCCGGACTGGGGGCCACAGTTGGTGAGTTTTCCGTTAACTTCCATCTCCGCTTCGAGTTTAAGAAGTAACTCGCTGTTCGCCTTTCGGCAGAACACTTGCAAGAGCAAACAACGCCGTCGAATTCGCAATACCCTGGCCGGTTGCGGTCAGGACGCTGCGTGATGAACGGACTTCTTCATCGAAACCCGAGGATTTGCCATGCAAGCGAAGAGAATTATCTGCGCAGCGTTGTCAGTTGTCTTCATGGTCTTAACAAGCCGTGCCCAGGAACGGCCGACGATAGCGCCATCGCAGAAAGCGTCTCCTGAAGTCGGCACTATCGGTCCGAACTATGGCAGAGTGCCCTTAATGTTCATGGCGAACCAGGGTCAGATCGATTCCCGGGTGAGATTCTTGTCACAGGGCAGTGGATACTCTGTGTTCCTCACCTCCGGAAGCATGGTTCTTTCATTGCGGCCTATGGACTTTTCTGGCCCAAAGACTTCGTCTGCTCCGGCTTTCGGCAAACAACAAAGAGGACGGTCGGCGCTTCGGCAGTGGGAGAAGGCCGCTCGCGCCCAGAAATCAGCCGCCGTCACCTTGGCTGTCAACCTCGTCGGTGGTAACCCGAATCCTCAGGTTGTCGGCGAGGCACCTCTTCTCACTAAGGTGAACTATTTCATTGGCCGCGATCCCAAGAAGTGGCACACGAATGTCCCCACGTTCGCCAAGGTTCGGTATCAGGATGTATATCCCGGCGTGGATCTCGTCTATTACGGCAACAACCGCAGCATGGAGTACGACTTCGATCTCGCTCCGGGGGCAGACGCAACGCGCATTCAATTCGCCGTGAAAGGCGCCGATGCGATGAACCTCGACTCTACGGGCAACCTTGTATTGACCAAGGGCGGAACTAAACTCCGGTTTGAGACACCTACTCTCTATCAGGAGGTCAATGGAATCCGCGCGCGAGTACCTGGGGCGTTTGTCTTGCGCGATGACACGCATGTGGGCTTCGAGGTCGGCAACTACGATACGACGAAACCCCTTGTGATTGACCCGGTTCTGGTTTATTCGACCTTCCTCGGCGGAAGCAGCGACGACTTCGCCGGCGGCATCGCGGTCGATTCCTTAGGCGACGCCTACGTGGTTGGCGTCACGGACTCGCCGGATTTTCCGCTAGCCAGCATCGGCTCGTACAACTCCACGCAGTTCCGGATGTTTCTGACCAAGCTCGATCCCACCGGCTCAAGCCTGCTTTTCGCCGATTATTTCGGCGGCACCAGCGGAGATGATGAAGCCTCAGAAATAGCGCTCGATTCCCTGGGAAATGCCTACATCACCGGCTGTGCGACCTCATCGGACTTTCCCCTCGTGAATGCCTATCAATCCACTTTCGCCGGCAGCCAGGACGCCTTTCTGTCGAAGTTCTCTGCCGATGGTTCTTCCCTGATGTACTCAACCTATCTAGGCGGATCGGCGTTGAACTATCTGGGTGGGTCGACTTCGCAGTATGGAGCTTCGGTCTCGGTCGATCCCGCCGGAGAAGCAGTCGTCGCCGGAGTGACCATGGCGACAGACTTCCCCACCGCGAATGCCTACCAGTCTTCGGTGGCGACGGACCAGTTTGGCGATTGGGGAGAGTACGGTTTTCTCACCAAGTTCGCCGCCGACGGCGCTTCTCTGGTGTACTCCACGTATCTGGCCGGCAGCACCCTCGAGACCGGTATTACTTGCTTCCCATCTTGTTTTCCTGATTCTGAAATCCTGGCTCTGGCGACGGACACCGTGGGAAATGCCTACGTCACCGGGTATACGATCACGACTGACTTCCCGGTCACCTCCGGGGCTCTCATCACTACCTATCCCGGCCTCTACAGTGACGTCGGATTCGTCTCAAAGTTCACCGCTTCCGGCACCCTTGCCTATTCCACCTATCTCGGAGGACAAAACTCCAGCATGCTGGATGGAATTGCTGTGGATGCAGTTGGTTCGGCGTATGTCACCGGATGGGACCCCGAGGGCGACAACTTTCCGATCGTTACGACGAGCATCTGCGATCCCTCGGTCTCTGCTTG
>Ga0210390_10001762_pt1 | contig 20002 bp, 14 predicted proteins | sample IncBWH11OmetaG_FD_161050 | JGI IMG/M metagenome (GOLD analysis project Ga0210390, IMG submission 161050) | Forest soil microbial communities from Barre Woods Harvard Forest LTER site, Petersham, Massachusetts, United States - Inc-BW-H-11-O ... | reverse complement strand
AGTGCGGGAACAGAATTTTCGCACCCAACTGCTGGCCTGGTATGACGAGCACGCCCGCCGCTTGCCGTGGCGCGAAACCCACGATCCTTACCGCATCTGGCTGTCAGAAATCATGCTGCAGCAGACGCGCGTGGCCGCTGTGATTGTGCACTATCACGAGTTTCTGCGCCGATTCCCGACCGTGCAGAAGCTGGCACGCGCGCGGGAAGCCTCGGTACTGGCGGCATGGAGCGGCCTGGGATATTACCGCCGAGCGCGCATGCTGCACGCGACGGCAAAGCTCGTCGCGGGCGTACGAGGCGGAAAGTTTCCACAAACGGCAGAAGGACTGCGCGAGTTGCCGGGCGTCGGCCGCTACACGGCAGCTGCCATCGCCAGCATCGCATTCGGCCAGCCAGTCGCGGTCGTCGACGGAAATGTAGAGCGGGTGCTGCAGCGGTTTTCGGGTCGTCAGCTCGCGGGCGAGGAATTTTGGCAGGTGGCGGACGCGCTGCTCGATCGCGAGCGTCCCGGAGACTTCAATCAGGCGATGATGGAGTTGGGAGCGACCGTATGCACGCCGCGGGCGCCAGCCTGCCTGACTTGCCCAGTCGTGGAATTGTGCGCGACCCGTGGCGAACTGACGGAAGCGGCAAAGGCGCCGCGGCAAAAGAAGCGGCAGATTCACTACGCGCTGGATTATCGAAGTGCCAACTCCGGCGAGGGCAAAGTGTTCCTGGTGCAGCGTCCGCGGGACGCGCGGTTGATGGCGGGGATGTGGGAGTTACCAGAACTGGCGAATCCCCCGCGTCCCGAGTCCTTGTCATTCCGACGGCTCGCAAAGCGAGCCGGAGGAACCCGCTTTTTCCCTGCGACTACCAGCCGTCTCCAAGGCCCAGGTCCGTCGCCATACCTCACGCTAAAACACTCGATCACCATCACGGACTACACCGTGCAAGTATGGCGAGTCCCCGCCCTGCCGCACGCAACAGGAAAATGGATTCCAGTCAAAAGCCTGTCACGCATCGCCCTCACCGGTCTAGCGCGAAAGATTTTGCGGAAGGTGGAAATCATTGCTGGCCCGGACAGGCAGGTCTAAACTTTAAGAATGAAGCGATTTCTCGTGGTCGCGGTGTGCGCGGTTGCCGCCCTGTACGGTGAGTTGCCCGCGATCGCTCAGGGCACGCCCGCGCAATCCGCGGTATCTGCGGACGCCCAACAAACTGGAGTCGTGCTGGTCAAGCTTTCGCCGCCGGTCTATCCCCCGCTGGCGCGTCAAGCGCGGATTATGGGCGATGTGGAAATTCAACTATCGATCCGCAAGGACGGAAGCGTCGAATCGGCGGCGCTGCTCAGTGGACACCCCATGCTCGCACCGGGAGCATTGGCAAGCGCTAAACAATCGCAATTCGAATGCAAGGATTGCTCAGATGAGGTCACCTCGTACACGCTGACGTATGCCTTCCACATTGATGAAGAGTGTCGTTTCGGTCCGAATTGTGAGCATCTTGAGAGGCCGCCGAAACTTGAGCAGTCGCCAGGCAGCGTCGTGCTCACTGTCGAACCGCCGTGCGAGTGTGATCCCGCCGAGACTATCACCATCGTGAAACACCGTTCGATGAAATGCTTGTACCTATGGAAATGTGGTCCTGGGAAAGAGTACCCGTTGTAACCCCATTCGGAGTAAGCCTCCTGTCTCAGTCCCAGTGGCAGGCTTCAGCATCTAATGTCAACTGAGACCGCGGGAGACATGCGCGGGCACAGCAGATATTTCGGAGGACGGACAAATGACCGCACTAGCTACTGGCGCGAAGGCGCCTGGTTTTGAATCAAAGACATTAGACGGAAGGCCGTTCTCGCTAACCGACGGACTCGCCCACGGCCCCGTCGTGCTCGTGTTTTTCAAGGTGTCATGTCCTACGTGTCAATATGCCCTGCCGTTTTACGAGCGGCTTTATAAAGCCTACGGACATCATGGCGTAACGCTGGTAGGAGTCTCCCAGAACGACGCCAAAGAGACCGCGGCGTTCAACAAGGAATTCGGCGTGACATTTCCGGTGCTACTCGACGACTCTCGTACCTATCCTGCGTCGAATGCCTACGGCCTGACCAACGTTCCCACGATCTTCTGGATCGCTCAGGATGGAGAAATTGAAGTTTCAAGCGTAGGCTGGCTCAAGGCCGACTTCGAAGAGATCAACCGCCGGATGGCTGAGACCGGCAAGATTGCTCCGGCCGCGATGTTCAAGCCGGGAGAAGATGTGCGCGACTTCCGCGCCGGTTGAGGATCGAAAAACTAGCCGCCAGTCTGGCGGATAAAAACAAGGCGGTGCTGGGCTCATCTGCGCATCCGGACACGTCCGGCCGTGCCCACCGTTCCAGCAGTGGTTGCACTCTCGTGCTGCGGATTCCACACTTCTCATGCAGCCCCGCGCGGAACCTCCTTTACAATCCTTGCAGACTTTCAGAAAAAACTTTCCAACGAGCGCCCCCTTGGTGGAAGAAAAACCATATATATGCAGGGAATGCTGAAAATTACGTCGGCGTGTCTGGTGGTGTGCGCGAGCTTGCTAGTATGGGCCGAAGGCGGACCCGTCGCCGGCGCCGCAAATGGCGCGAAGAGTGGCCGGAGTACCGCTTCCCCGAAACTGCCCGGAACTGCCATCGTGGCCCTCGAAACCATCACGCCCGAGCACATCCGCTGGCACGTCCGCTACCTGTCGCACGACCTGCTGGAGGGTCGCGGCACCGGCCAGCGCGGCGGCGACATCGCCGCAGAATACATCGCCACCCAATTCGCCGAGTACGGACTGAAGCCCGCCGGCGACCACGGCACCTACATGCAGAAAGTCCCGCTGGTCGGCATCACGACTTTGCCCGAGACTCAGTTCTCGGTCGTCCCCAAGCAGGGCGAGACCATGAATCTGAAGCCGCTCGACGAATACGTCGCCTACGACCAGACCCAGCAGCCCGAGTCCGACGTCGATGCCGAAATCGTTTTCGTCGGATACGGAATCGAGGCACCAGAATACGGTTGGGACGACTACAAAGGCCTCGACGTCCACGGCAAAGTTCTGCTCATGCTGGTCAACGAGCCGCCCTCCGACGACGCCAAATTTTTCAAAGGCAAGGCGCTCACCTACTACGGCCGCTGGACCTACAAATATGAAGAGGCGGCCCGCAAGGGCGCAGTAGGAGTGATCCTGGTCCACCAGACCCAGATGGCAAGCTATCCCTGGGAAGTCGTGCGCAATTCAAACTCCGGCGAAAAGTCATTCTTGAAGCTGGAGGGCCCCGCCCTGAAAGTTGCATCGTGGATTCATCTGGACGTCGCGACCCGGCTCGCATCAGCCTCCGCCATGAATCTCGACAAAATGATCAAAGACGCGCAAACGAAAGAGTTTCATCCCGTAAGCCTGGGCGCGCGCCTCAAAGCGCACATGGTCAGCAAGGTCCGCAGTTTCGAATCGAACAACGTGCTCGCGATGCTCCCCGGTTCGGACCGCAATCTCTCCAGCGAGGCCGTCCTCTACACCGCGCACTACGATCATTTCGGCATTCGCCCCGACATGCCTGGCGACAACATTTTCAACGGCGCCGACGACAACGCCACCGGATGCGGCATCCTGCTCGAACTAGCAAGAGCCTTCGGCGCAGCGTCACAGAAACCGCGACGATCGATCCTCTTCGCCGCAGTCACGGCCGAGGAACAAGGCCTGCTGGGCTCAGAATATCTCGGCAAGCATCCTCCGGTTCCCGCCGGAAAGATCACCCTCGATCTAAATTACGACGATGTGAAGCCCCTGGGAGCGCCCGAAGAAGTGCAAGTCTCCGGCGCCGAGCGCACAAATTTCTATCCAGCGGTCGAAGCCACGGCGAAAGAATTCCGCCTTGCGATCCGCGCAGACGCCCTGCCCGAAGCGGGTCACTTCTACCGCTCCGATCACTTCAGCCTGGCCCGCGTCGGCGTCCCAGCCTTCTCCATCAACGAAGGCATGAAGTACAAAGGCCACACCGAAGCCTGGGGACTCGAACAGGAACACGAGTACGTCGAAAAGCATTACCACCAGCCCAGCGACGAATACCGCCCCGAGATGGATTTCGTCGGCGACTCAGCCATGGCACGATTCGGATTCGCCCTGGGCTGGGAAGCCGCCAGCCTCCCGAAACGCATCGAATGGCAAAAAGGTGACGAGTTCGAAGCCGCGCGCGCGAAAACCCAGTAGCGCCAGAGCCAGCCCCACCCCTCTCGCGTTCGATGCGAAAGAAGTGGGGATTTTAGCCTCAGGATGTTTGTAGTGCGTCAGGAGGTGCGTGCCACATAATGTGTCACATCGGAAGCCCTACCCGTCTGCAGACTCTTCCGCTTTGCTCCTCCCTCCAAACTTGCCTAAAACCAACGAAAACCACGGCTTAAGCGCGGTAACCTAGGTAACTTTAGCCGCCGCTCTCTGCATGCTAACCTCGACATGTCCATTTGAAATCAGCAACTTCCAAATATTCCTGATCCAAGGATGCCGAGAATTCCTATCTTTCGACTAGGTGGAGCGCCGGAGAAACCGGCGCCGCCGAATCTGGCTGCATCAACGCCTTTCGTCGCGCTCGAAGGAATCTCGGTCGGCGTCGACAATCTGCGGCACGATGTAGCGCTGAGCCCGCGGTTTGTCGAACTCGCGCGGGCGCAGATTGCGCGCTTGATCGCGCGCCACGGCGAGCTGGAAGGATTGCTCTCGGCAGAAGCTCCACAGTCAACCCAGGGTCCGTCGTGGATGCGAAACCAGGCCGGCAGGACGGCGCGCCCAAAAATTGATCCTTCGGACTGGCGGCCGGCGCTGACCGAGTTGCAGGTCGCGTCCCTCAATCGCGCCAAGAAAGAGTTCAAATTATCCGTCGACCTGCTGGCGCGACTCGCAGTAACGAAATTCCTGCGCACGGAAATGAACCATCAGTTCCTGCAGGTGCTGGAGCGCTGCCGCGTGCTGCTGAAGTCTTACGACAACATGCGGCAGCAGAAAGCCCACGAATACCGCGAGCGCCTGGCGCAATTCCAGGTGCGCAAGAAAATCATCCTCCGAAAAACCGGCCAGGAAATCTTTGAGACTCTGCGCGAAGTGGAAAAGAGCACGCTGGGCCGCACCCGCCGGTCGCTCTTTGGCGAAGAAACAAGCGGAGGCGCCTACTTCACTTACCCGCTGTTTCTGAACCGGCTCCTGTTTTCCGAAGACGGACGCGACGATTATCTCTGCGCCGAGCACTACGTCATGCTCGGCAACTGGGATCGCGATGCCGATCGCTACGGCCGCATGCGCGAAGTGGTCTCAGGATTCCTGCGCTCGCAATACGGCGAGGAAGTGAGCGCCGAGACGCTCGACTCGTGGATGAACGTCCCCGAAAACGCCCGCTCTCTGGTCGGCACAGGCACGCCGGAAGGTTCAGACGAGGGCATGGCGCAGCAGGATCGCCTGGCCGCCTGGGTGCGCCTGCTCGAAGACGAGCAGGTCATGGAAAACGTGATCGCGTCGTACTACGTGGTTCCCCTGCTGGGCGAATACGCGCCGCGCATCAATCCGCAACAGTTGAAAAGTTCGCTCACCGACCGCACCGAATGCGACCGCGTCGAGCGCATGATTCAAGAGCATGGCAAGCTCACTCCCAACAGCCTCTATGCAGCGGTCGCGAAAGTTGCCAGTTGCCGCGGAGCCGAGCGCGCAAAAGTGGCGGCTAGATTCCTCGGGGATTTTTTCCACTATCACCGCGACCTGCGCCGTCTGGAAGTCTTAAACGCCGCGCTCGATTCCATTAACCTGGTCAGCAACGAACGCATCCAGGAATTGTCGCGCGTCAACGGAACCCTCTACGAGTTTCTGCTCCCCGAAGAACAGGGCCAGACGGATTCCGAAAGGGTCCTGCGCCACGTGGTCCTAAAGGCCGACGTCCGCGACTCAACCCGCCTGACCCGCACGATGATGGAGAAGGGCCTGAATCCAGCATCCTACTTCAGCCTGAACTTTTACGATCCCGTCAACAAGCTGCTGGAAAAATACGGCGCCCGAAAAGTATTTCTCGAAGGCGACGCCATCATCCTCGCCATTCTCGAGCGCGAAGGCGAACCTGGGCTAGGAGTCAGCCGCATGTGCGTGCTGGCCCGCGAAATCATCGAAATCGTTCGCGGTTATAACGAACTGATGCAGCGCTCAGGCATGCCTGGCCTGGAGCTCGGCGTAGGCATCACCCTGCAGGAATCGGCTCCGCTCTACCTGATGGATGGCGAGCACCAGATCATGATTTCCGAAGCCCTCAACGAAAGCGACCGCCTCTCTTCCTGCAACAAGCGCGCCCGCAAAGTCATGGAGCCCATCGCCGGACCGTTCCACGTGTATGCATTTCAAGGTGCAGAACTGGACGAGAACGGCAATCCGGAAGATGTGATTCTAAGCTTCAACCTGGGCGGCATTCGCATGAATGAAGCCGCCTTCCGCAAATTGCAGCAGGAAATCACGCTCGAACCACTGAAAGTTCGCCTGCCCGCCTCGCTCACCTCCGACCGCGGCGAGTACAAGCTGTTCAGCGCCACCGTCGCCGTCGACAAAGACATCTTCCGTAACATCGTCGTTCGCGAGAGCCGAATTCCGCGCATCGATCCCGCCGACTTCTCCGTCACCGGTTGGACCGAACGCTCCTACTACGAAGTCTGTACCGACCCGGCAATCTACGCGGCCCTCGAAAAGCGCCGCGGCGCAGCGCGCTGAGAATCTTCCCAACCTCGCTCGCACCAAACCGCACTAAAAATTCGAATCTGCACGCGTCGGTCGAAAGGGAATCTTAAACGTCGCCTCAACATCGACCGGTGAGCCATTTTTTGTAGCGGGCTGAAATTGCCACTGGGAAAGTGCCTGGCTGGCAAATTGATCGAGCCGCCCATCGACGCCGCGCAGCACGCGCACATCTCCCACACTTCCATCGGCGTGGATGATCGCATAGAGGATCACCGTCCCAGCCACATTCTGCCGCATGAGTTGCAGAGGATAGGCGGGATCGACTTTGCGGGTCGCCATAGGCTGCGAGAGATCCTCCGCGGACGCGTTGGCATCGTGATTGTTCGAATCGTGATGTTGCGAGTCGCGGCTGCCCGAATCATGATCCCGTTCGGCAAACCGGATCACCCAACTGCCGCTGGAAGAATTCAAGTTCGGCATGTTGAGCGTGACCGAATAGAACTTCCGGTTGCCGAAGACGGCTCGTTCCGGTTCCGACAGGTTAGCCGCACTGTCGGGCTGCATTGGCCGCGATGGCGCGCTGGTCAAGCGGGAAGGACGCACGCTCGCCATCAGATTCGGGTTGACGGAGCTGGCTGGGGTCTTGCCAGGATCGCCCGCAACCGCTGCCGTTTTTGCCCCGGCGCTTCCAACGTAGAGTCCCGCGGGCACGTCGCCGCTTCCCTTCCGCAGCGAACCACTTCCGTTTGCATTCCTACCGTTACCGCTGGCGCCAGCCGCGCCGGACGCGCCGGAATGTCCTTCAGGAGTTGCGGCAAAAGCCCCACGCCGGTTCCCGGACGGCGAGTCTGGTGGCGCGCCCACCGTCGGACGCAGGTTCAGCGCAATCACGCGCCCGCGCGCCCCAAAAGCCCCGGAAGATCCCGTGCCTGAAACCGATGGCGGCGGAGCCACCACTTGCGGACCAGCGCCGAACCCTCGATATCCAGCCCGCGTACGCTGCTCCGCGACCGGCAGCAGCGGCGCAGGAGCAATCACGGAACTCCGTCCGACATTCAGATCGCCGATCGCACGAGTCAACGCATTCTCAACCGTCGGCGGCGGAGCCACCACGGCAATCTGCGGAAACTGCATCGCGCTCGCATTCGCAGCCCGGATCTCCGGCGGCGGGGCCACCACTGCACTCTGCATCGCAGGCGCGATGCGCGTGATCTCGGCGGCCGGAGTCAGCGGAACCGGAGGAATCGCGAGCCTCGGCTTCTCAACCTCGTCCGACCAAGCCACAATATTCGGCGCAGCAACATCGCGTTTCAATTTGACATCGGGCGGCGCCACCAACGTCTGAGACCGGTTGTCGGCCTCGGGCGGAAGCGAAATAATCGGCTGCCGCGCAAACTCCGGATCCGGCTTCTTCCTCTGCACCGACTGCTCGCTGCGGGTATCGAGCGCAGGAAGATACTCCGACGCTTGGTAATAGATCACCTGTGCGTGATCGAAAACCGGCCTCGCCACTACTCGAGGCTGGAGCGCGAAGAAACGGGTGAGGCCGATCAGCAGTGCGATTGCGATGGCGTGATAAGCAACCGACTCGATGAATCGTCTCCAGGGCAGACGCCGCGGCACAAACACGTCGGGCCAGAATGCCGCCGGTGCCGATTGAAGTTCGAGCCCAGAAAACCGCCGGGGCAAAACCAGCTCGCGCAGGTTGCCGAAGAACACACGAGGCCGTGAAGGCAATTCGACCAGAAGACGCAAAACAGGCACGGGCTGCGCGATTTCGCCGGGAAGCCTGTCTGCCGTCATCATATCCATAGTAGATGCGTAACGAGGATTCATGGTAGATGCGGAAGAAAGAATTTGGGATAGTCGGGAGGACATCGGCGCAGGCACTTCTAAGGTCGATCTGCAACCAGGGGCTCTCGGCTCTGCAGCCGACGCAAGTTGCCCAATGTCAACTCCTCCCGCGAAGAGCGTTTATAATCTTTTGCTTCGGCATTCCGCCGCAATTCTGATTGTAAGGACAGATTCTTGCTCGATTTCTTAGGCGATTTACGACGGACTCACATGTGCGGAACCCTGCGTGCCTCCGACGCCGGCAAGAAAGCCGTGCTCATGGGATGGGTAAACCGCCGTCGCGACCTCGGCAACCTGATTTTTATTGATCTCCGCGACCGCACCGGCGTGACCCAGGTCGTGCTCAACCGCGAACTCGACGCCGCGGCCCACGACAAGGCCAGCACCGTACGCAACGAATACGTCATCGCCGTCATCGGCTCAGTAAAGTTGCGCGACGCCGACACCGTCAATAAAAACATTCCCACGGGTGAAGTAGAACTCGTAGCCAGTGAAATTCGCATCCTGAACGAATCGAAGCTGCCGCCGTTCTTGCCCTCCGACACGGCGCTCACCAACGAAGAAACACGTCTGAAATATCGCTACATCGACCTGCGCCGCGAAGCAATGCAGTTCAACATTGAGATGCGGCACAAGGTCGCCAAGGCCATCCGCGATTATCTTTCGGAGCAGGGATTTTTCGAAATTGAAACTCCTTTCATGACCCGGTCGACCCCCGAAGGCGCCCGCGATTATCTGGTTCCGAGCCGCGTGCAGCCGGGGACGTTCTACGCGCTGCCGCAATCGCCGCAGATGTTCAAGCAGATCCTGATGATTTCAGGATTCGACAAATATTTTCAGATCGTCCGCTGCTTCCGCGACGAAGACCTGCGCGCCGACCGCCAGCCCGAGTTCACCCAGATCGATCTGGAAATGACCTACCCGCAGCCAGAACGCGTATGGGAAGTAGTCGAAGGATTTCTGACGGCAGCTTTCAAAGCCGCCGGCAGCGCCATCAAAACCCCCTTCGTCCGCATGGACTACGACGAAGCCATCCGCCTCTACGGCATCGACAAGCCCGATCTGCGCCTGCCCGCCTTCACCGACGTCCGCGACTGTTTCACCGCAGAGAATCTGCAGGAACTCGCGATCAATGCGAATCTCCCCGTGATCGCCATCCGCACGCCCAAGGTCGGCGAGCTGTCGCGCAAAGAGCGCGACGACATCAAGCCCATGTTCCACTCCAAAGGCGGTGCGAAAATCTTCGAAGACTTCAAACGCATCGCCAACAAGTTCCCCGAAGCCGCCGCCGCGATCGCAAAGAAAGCTGAAGTGGCGGAAGGTGATCTCGTGGTGCTCGTAGCCGGATCGGCCCAAGCCGGCCCGCAGACGCCGATGCCCGCCCACCGCAAAGTCACGCCCGCCGAACTGGCGATTTACGCATCAGCAGGATTGTTGCGCCTGGCCCTGGCGCAGAAATACGCCGAGCGCCACGGCATCTCCAAAAAGACCGGCGACCCAGCAAAAGATTTCCGCTTCCTCTGGGTCACGAACTTCCCCATGTTCGAATGGGACGAAGGCGAAAAACAATGGATGGCCGCCCACCACCCGTTCACATCGCCGCACGAAGAAGACATGAAACTGCTCGAAGCGGGCGTCGAGTCGGTAAACGATCCGCAATCGCCTCTGAGCGCCGTGCGCGCGCTCGCGTACGACGTAGTCCTCAACGGCACGGAACTGGGCTCCGGCTCGATTCGTATTCACCGCCAGGACATTCAAAGCAAAATCTTCCGCGCGCTGGGCATGACGGATGAAGAAGCGAAATCGCGCTTCGGATTCTTTCTGGAAGCCCTTGAGTATGGCACCCCTCCCCACGGAGGAATCGCCCTCGGCCTCGATCGCATCGTAATGATCATCGCCGGCGCCGAAAGTCTGCGCGAAGTAATCCCCTTCCCCAAAACCGCCCGCGCCGTAGATTTAATGTGCGACGCCCCCACGCCAGTCAGCGACCGCCAGCTGCGCGAGTTGGGAATTGCAGTAAAGAAGTAAGGTCGGGGATAGCTGATTTGAAACTACTACCGCCGCACTGCTAGTCTGCCTGCTATGGCACGCCGCACATCGAGCAAGCCAAAAAACCGGAAGGCTTCCGCCAAAGCTCCTCGCAGACCTTCCCAGCAGCAAAATCTGAAATCGCCGCCTCTCGCAAAGCACGCCAAAAATCGGGCACCCGGCCTCCCCGCCCCCGGCAAGCACTTCCTCAGCGACAAAGTCGGCCACTTTACCGAGTCCGTCATCCGCGAAATGACGCGCCAGGCCATGCTGCACAACGCCGTGAATCTGGCGCAGGGCTTCCCCGACTTCCCCGCCCCCGCAGAGATCAAACAAGCCGCCCAGCAGGCCGTTGCCGCCGACGTGAACCAGTACGCCATCACCTGGGGGGCAAAGAACCTACGCAACGCAATTGCGCGGCAGATGGCCGTGTGGCAGAAAATAACGGTCGACCCGGAAAAAGAAATCACAGTCTGCTGCGGATCGACCGAGGCCATGATCTCGACTCTGCTGGCCGTGTGCAACACGGGCGACGAAGTCGTAATCTTCGAGCCCTTCTACGAAAACTACGGCCCGGACTCGGTGCTGAGCGGGGCGAAGCCAAAGTTTGTGAAGCTGCGTCCGCCGGCAACGGACGGCGGCGAGTGGACGTTTGATCCGAAAGAATTGCGCCGGGCTTTCGACAAGCACACGAAAGCCATCATCCTCAACACGCCCAATAACCCAACCGGCAAGGTTTTCACGCGATCAGAGCTGGAATTGATTCGCGACCTGTGCGTCGAGTTCGACGTCCTGGCCATTACCGACGAAATCTACGAACACATTCTCTACGAAGGCACGGAACATATCTCGATGGTGTCGCTCGAAGGCATGCGCGAGCGAACGGTCACCATCAACGGCATGTCGAAAACCTACAGTGTCACGGGATGGCGCGTAGGCTGGGCGGTTGCCCCAGAAAAGATCACGAACGCGATCCGCAAGGTACACGATTTTCTGACCGTGGGCGCGCCCGCCCCGCTGCAGGAAGCCGGTGCCGCGGCACTAAGCCTGCCCCCGGAGTACTACGCCAAACTGGCCGAGGGATACCGCGTGCGCCGCGACCATCTGATGCCATCGTTGACCGCAGCTGGATTCAAGTGTTTTCGTCCGCGCGGCGCCTACTACGTGATGACCGATATTTCTACGTTCGGATTCACAGACGACATTTCGTTCGCAAAATATCTGGTCCAGGAAATTGGCGTAGCCTGCGTGCCAGCATCAAGTTTCTACCGCGATCCCCGCGATGGCGCAAAGCAAGTCCGCTTCGCATTCTGCAAGAAACCGGAAACGCTGGACGAGGCGGCGCGCCGACTGGCGAGGCTCACCCACTGATCGCTCGCACCCTCACGTCTATTTCGCAATCACTCCGCAGGCGATGCGGTCCCCTGAATTGCCCGACGGATCGGTCTTGTAGTCGTCGGCTTTGGCGTGAACTACAATCGCCGTCCCGCCGTTGCTGAACAGCGAGTGTGGTCCCTCCGCAAGGGTTACGTCGTCGTCCTGAAGCCGGACTCCGTTGGCCTTGCCCTGAGCATCGACGGTAAAGTTCTTCACGTCGCCGGCGTGGTGGCCGTCAGGATTGTCGAACCCGTGCTTTTTGCCCTCAGGATTAAAGTGCCCACCTGCCGATTTGAAGTCGGGCCCTTCACACTTCGGAACCTGATGGAAGTGAATGGCGTGCTCACCCGCAGGCAGGTCGTGCAAGTGAAGTTCGATTCCCACGCCCGATCCCTTCTGCCACAGGGAAGCCGTGCCAACACTCTTTCCTTGGGCATCCGCGAGTTCCACCTGAACCTTGGCCTGGGCTGCGCTCCGGGAAGCCACAGCAGCTATAACGAGAAATCCGATGGCTAGACAAACAAACCGTTTCATAATTTCGAGCCTCCTGCAGGCGGCCATTATAGCCAATCCTCCAGGCCCGGTTGTCGCCCGGCGGGTGGGCCATTCGTGCGACCCAATCGGGCGAGTTGTCCACAAAGATGTGGAGTATACTGCGAGGAAGTTCCAAGAAATTCTGGTGGGGAAGAGTGCACTTATGGCCCTAAATGCAATCGAGCAGGTGGCGACGCAGGTTCCGGCCGACGATTTTCAGGCCCTCGAAGAGAAAGTTTATCGCACCATAGAGATGTACAAGGCCGCCCGCCAGGCGCAGGCGTCCGCCGAGCGGGACACGCAGCGGCTGCGGCAGCAAATGGAAGATCGCGACGCGGAACTGGTAACGCTGCGCCGCGAGACCGTGCAACTGAAGAAAGAACGCGAAGAAATTCGCGGACGCGTCGAGAAAATGCTGCAGCAGATCGAGTCGTTGGCTGAGGCCAGCTAGTTGCTCGTGGCAACTGAGACGCAGCCGGCTGCGTTTCCACGGAGAAAACGTTATGGCAACGGCGACCAAAGACCAAATCGTGAAAGACGCGCAGAACTCCAGCGTGCGCGTGGAGATCTTCGACCAGGCCTACAACCTGCGCGGCTCCGATGCGGAATACATTCTTAAGCTCGCGGAATATGTCGACACCAAGATGCGCGCCGTCGCCGAAGCCACCAATACCATTGATACAGTCCGGCTGGCCGTGCTGGCCGCGCTGAACATCGCCGACGAATATCACCTGCTCAAGAAAAAGCAGGACGGCGGGTCGACCGACTATCAGAAGCGCGCGCATCTATTAGCAGATGCGCTGGACAAAGTGCTGGGCGACGGCGTGCCGGGCAACGACCGCAAGGCCAGCTAGTCTTCCGCGCCCGAGCCTCCCAAGAAATCAGTGGGTCAACTCGCACAAAGTTAATCACAAAGTTAATTTTGTCATTCCGAACCGGGCTGAAGGCCCGGTGAGGAACCTGCTGTTCGGCGCGCACCCTCGTATTCCTCGCGCGATAAAAACGCAGAATGACAGATTTAAACTGGCCCACCACCGCGAAATCAGACTCATCGCCTCGGCGGCTATTTAGAGTCAAGAACCTCCCGCACCTTGGCCACTAGAGCCGACAGCGTAAACGGCTTAGGCAGAAACCACAGGCCCGCGTCGAGCACCCCGTAGTGCACAATGGCATTGCTCGTATAGCCCGAAATGTAAAGCACCTTCACATTCGGAGACACCTGCAGGATCTGCTCGGCCAACTGCCGTCCATTCATGTGCGGCATCACCACGTCCGTCACCAGCAGCCGAATGTCGCGATGATTCTCTCTACAAATCGCGAGCCCCTCTTCCGGCCCATTGGCGGTCAAAACTTTGTATCCGCAATGCGCCAGCACCGACGAACTCAGCTGCCGCAGCTGTGGGTCATCTTCGACCAGCAGAATCGTCTCAGTGCCTCGTTGCACGCTCCGTGAGCGGTTTTCCGAACCCGAAGTTTCGACCGGCTGGTCAACTCGCGGCAGATAAATCTTGAAAGTCGTTCCCCGATCCGGCTCGCTATACACCCAAATGTAGCCCCCGCTCTGCTTCACGATGCCGTACACCATCGAGAGTCCGAGCCCGGTCCCCTTGCCAACTTCCTTCGTCGTGTAGAACGGCTCGAAAATCCGCGCCTGCGTCTCCGGACTCATCCCATGCCCAGTGTCGGTGACGGCGAGCATCACATAGCGCCCAGCCACCGTCGGTTGGTGCCGCTGCGCGTAAGCTTCGTCGAGCTGCTCGTTCGAGGTCTCCAGCGTAAGCTTTCCGCCGTGGGGCATCGCGTCGCGAGCGTTCAGCGCCAAATTCATGATGACCTGCTCGATCTGCCCCGGATCCGCCGTCACCGCACCCAGATCGTTCGCCGGCACAGTTAGCACTTCAATGTCTTCTCCGATCAGCCGCCGCAACAACGAATCAAGATTCAGCATGATGTCGTTCAGGTTGACCACCCGCGGAGTCATCACAGTCTTGCGGCTGAACGCCAGCAATTGCCGCGTAATGCCCGAGGCTCGATCGGCCGCCGACTTGATCTGCGCCGTGCTGTCCGCCAACCGGCTTCCAGCGGGAACGCCTTCCGCCAATATCTGCGAATATCCCAGAATCACCGTCAGCAGATTGTTGAAGTCATGCGCCACGCCGCCAGCCAAGCGCCCCACAGCCTCCATCTTCTGCGATTGGCGCAGTCGTTCTTCCAGAGCTAAATGCTCGGTGACGTCATGCACCAGCGACGCCACCCCAAGCACTCGTCCCGACTCGTCGACCAGCGGAGTGTTGTACCAGTCGCAGGTAATCGTGCGGCCGTCCTTGGTGAGGTTGTCATTCGTGTTTCGAGTTCCCCCATCCTGCCTGAGCAACTCCTGCCAGACCTGGTCCACCATCTGCCGATGCTGCGGCGGAACAATAAAACCGCCATGCTGTCGAATCGCCTCCTGCTTGGAATATCCAAAGATCCGCTCCGCCGAAGGATTCCAATCCGTGACGCGGAAGTCGAGATCCCATTCCACCACCGCCAGCGGCGTGTGCTCGAAGTGAATGTGCAGCTTCTGTTCGGAACGGCGCATTTCCTCTTCGGCGCGCTTCCGGTCGGTAATGTCGCGGCATATCCCCAGCAGCCCGACAACCTTCCCGCTCGGGTCGCGAAGCGGCCCTTTGTTGCTAAGGTAAATTCGAGATACTCCGGCTGCAGTGCCTCCCTCTTCGAAGGTCTGCATTTTGCCTGATTGCAGAACCCCGCGGTCCAGTTCCATGATTATGCGCCCGGTTTCCGGGTCGTCGAAGAGCTCAGTGTCGTCCTTCCCGATAACTTCATCGACGGTCCGCCCCAGAAATCCCGCACCCGCCGGGTTCATCATCAGATACCGCCCCTGCAGATCTTTCACGAACACCGCGTCGGTCGTACCTCGCGTGATCCCCTGCAACAGCGCGAGATTCTCCTGTAGCTGGCGCGTACTGATGAGCAATTCATTTTGGACGAAGAACATCCGTCCTCCGGCCGCGGCAAACGACACCAACGCCAGGATCACGGACCACTCGAACTGTTCCTGCGCAATCCGCAACACGAGCGGAAAGACGATGGCGGGGATCAGCAAAGGAGAGAACTGTGCCAGCAGTTGCATACTCGTGCCACGGGACTCGAACTCCGGCAATTGCTCCTCACTGTCGGTCCAGGTTGCAGCAAAGCCCGCCACCAGACAAAAGCTGAGCGTCCACGGCAGATCGAGCCACGTTCCCTGCCGATAAGTGCCAGCAGTCATAGCGTGGCGAGTGATGTTGGTGGTGGCTCCGAAGAAGAAGAAAAAAACTGCCAACCGAAAAAAGAACGCACGCGCCGTCCGAAAAGGACTGATCAGCCCTCGCACCAGGAAACTAAACGCCAGCAGCCCGAAAAAGATGAGAGCCACATGAAAAGTGCGAGGAAACTGCCATCGCGAGGGAACATAGAGCAACGACAGCTCAAGCGATAGCACCAGCGCGCACACCTGTAAAAAATCGCACATGCGCAGCCAGCGAAATCCCCGGCTGGGGTCTCGCGGGCTAAGAAACAACGTTAGCATGGCGGGCACAGTCCAGAAGAACACCAGGATGTCGCTGGGCCAGAGCTCCGAGTTCGGAGCGTGCAGATAATCAAAGTAGAGCGTAAACACGAACTGGCTGATGAATGCGAGGACGAGCGATAAAGAAACCAGACGCCACACGCGCCTGCCAAAAGTGCCGGAGTGTCGCGCGGCCGACCAGCAGATAACGGCTGCAATCAGAGCCGATGCCGCATCGGTCCAGTGCCCCCACACAGAAGCAAAGTGAGTGCCGTAGCCGGTGGCGAGTATCGCCAGGTGCACCACCACCGGGGTTGCCGCTGCCGCAAGTGCGGACGCGCGCAATTTGGACATTACTCAGACTTCTCCAGCGTACCGCCAACCCACCAGCGAGCACGCGTCTGGGGCCGATGTTACGCGTACGCAGTATGAACTCACAATTGCTCAACAGAATCAAGTCCTTCTGTGGTCCGAGGGGGGTGGTTCCAAGGCGGCGGTCCGGCTGAGGACCGAGGCCGGCACATTGGAGGTTTCCACAAGGCTGCAGCTTTCCGACGGCTTAATTTTCCCCAAATTGCAACCATTCGCATCGCGGCCGCCGGCAAGTCCATTTGTGAACTGCTCATTACTTTGGTTGCAAACGACCTGCCATCTTTTTGCGCTCTTCCACTTGCCAAGCGCCCGGCTTTTCCCTAGCATCCTGATTGAAAGCCGGCCTGCCGGGTTGGTGATGACGGTAACCGATTTTTGAACCAATGCTGAATGAACGGGAGCTCGACTCGAACTAAGATCCGGTGCGCAACGCTGCGCCATGCGCAGATGCCTAAAGGATCTCGGCGGGCACCCAACGTCTACCGACGGGTTCATTCTCGGCCCGTCACACGGCACAGTGGGTCGGCTTGCTTTCTTTGTATTCTCTACTTTGTCATGCTGAGCGTAGAACATCCCCGCGAAGCGGAGGATGTTCGAAGTCGAAGCATCCCTACCGGCGGCACACTCTCGTTTTCGCGGCGCAGCCTCAATGACGAACAAGTGCCTAAGCCAACTCCTGCTAAACTGAACCCCGGAGCAGATTCCCGATTCTCCGCATCTAACCAAACCGTGTATCCACAACTCTTCCATCTAGGAAAATTCTTCCTCCCAACCTACGGATTCCTCGTCTCCATGGGCGTCCTGATCGGCCTCTGGATCAGTGTGCGCAATTCCGAGCGCCTCGGCATCGATGGCGACAAGGCGTGGAACCTGGGAATTCTGGTAGTGCTCTGCGGCATTCTCGGCGCCAAAGTCCTGTACATCATTAACGACTGGAGCGCCTACAAAGACCACCCCGCCGACATTTTCAGTTTGGCAACACTGCAAGCCGGCGGAGTTTTTTCCGGAGGCCTGATCGCCGCATTCCTCGCCGCAGCCTGGTACGTCCGCAAACACCACATGCCGGCCCTCGGCACCTGCGACGCCTTCGCCCCCGGCCTCGCCCTGGGCCATGCCATCGGCCGCATTGGCTGCTTCGCCGCCGGCTGCTGCTACGGCAAAGAGACGCACCACTGGTGGGGCGTAACCTTCACCAACCCGCTGGCCGCTGAGATCACCGGAACGCCTCTCGGCAAGCCCCTCGAACCCACACAGCTATTCGAGTCCGCCGTCGAGTTCGCCAACTTCCTGTTTCTCATGTGGCTGCTCAAACGCAGAAAGTTCGACGGCCAGATCTTCGGCGCGTTCATGTTCATCTACGGCGTAGCCCGCTTCTTCCTCGAGTATCTGCGCGACGATCCCGGCCGCGGCTCCGTCTTCGGCGGCGCCATGACCGGCACACAACTAGTAGCGATAGGCTTAGTCCTCGCCGGCGGCTTCATCTGGTGGCTGCGCCCCGGCGCAAAAACGGCTCTGGCATGAACTGCCGGCGCGACTCGGTAGATCGTCACTAGTTTTTGGGTGACGCAGCGGTCTCAGCACTGCGAAAAGGCCTTTCTTTCGAGTGCGGGCCTTAGCCCCGCTGGGTTATGGTGCAGTTTGAGTCGCCAACCTCAAAATCTTATTTGGGGTCATCCTGAGCGGAGCCGTCTTTCAGGCGTAGCGAAGGGATCTCCCGCTTGCCCGGCCTAACGCGTAAGCCAAACTGCACCACTACCCCCTGCCGGGGGATGGCAGCGAATCGATTGTGTGGGCCCGGGTCTCTGACCCGGACAGGCCGGGCAACGCTCGGCCACGCCCCATCCCGCACGCTGTCAAGCAAAAATTTCCCGCGCCCTCCTAACCCACTCTCGCCAAAGCAACTTCTGCTGGTCCAATCGCCGAGAGATTCCCCTCGCCCTTGTTAAAATAGATATATCCGTGTTCACAAGCACGACCAGCCCCGTCGTCAGCCTCAAATCGACGGGAAACCACTCAAATCAAAATCTAACTCGCAACTCCTTATTTCATAATATTTTGCCCGTAACTCCCTGGCGCTCAATATTTTACCCGGACAGAAGTGGATCAAACCCGCGCAATTCAAACAAAACAAGTACCTTACCGCAAAACGATAAAAAAAAACTCGCAGGCGGTCCCCCCCGTCCATGGACGCTGTGACCTCAACCCCGACCACCTTCACCGTCGAGCCAGACGCCGCCGGCCAGCGCCTCGACCAGTTTCTGGCATCGCACCTTGACGTAAGCCGGGCGCGAGTGCAGCAACTCATCTCCCAGGAAAAAGCTCTGGTGAACGACGAGCCCGCAAAACCCTCGTTGAAGCTGCGCGGTGGCGAGCGCATCAGCGTGCTCGGCGCAGCCGAGCGCCCTCCGCTCCGCGCCATCGCAGAGGAAATTCCCCTCGACATCGTCTACGAAGATGACGACCTCGCCATCATCAACAAGCCCGCCGGAATGATGGTGCACGCCGGAGCCGGCGCGACCGGTCCAGACGGAGAAGACCACCGCAATCGCGGCACCCTCGTCAACGCCCTGCTGCATCATTTCGCAACTCTGTCGGCCGTAGGCGGAGACATGCGGCCCGGCATCGTCCACCGCCTCGACAAAGAAACCAGCGGCCTCATCGTCGTCGCGAAAAACGACGAAGCCCATCGCAAGCTATCCGCTCAGTTTGCCAGCCGCGAAGTGAAGAAGACTTACATCGCGCTGGTCCACGGCTGGCCCAAGAAAGATCGCGGAACCATCACCGCCAGCATCAGCCGCGACCGCCTGCGCCGCATCCGCATGACCACGCGGGGCACCGGTGGCCGCGAAGCCATCTCGCACTACACAGTCATCCGTCGCCTGGACTCGCCGTTCGGCAAGTTCACGCTGGTCGAAGTGAAAATCGATACCGGCCGCACTCACCAGATTCGCGTCCACATGGCGTCGCTAGGCCACGCGGTCGTAGGTGATGCGCTCTACGGCGCGCCCCGCGAGATGCGAGCCAGGCGCGGCCGCGCCACCGACGAAGGCGGCGCGATTTCGTTGACGAGAAATTTCCTCCACTCCGCGCAGCTGGAATTAATTCATCCCCGCACCGGCGAAAAGATCGCGATGAAGAGCCCGCTCCCGCCGGAACTGCAGGCGTTTCTGGAGATGGTAGAGCGAGACACAGCCAGCGACACGCCTTCAAAAGGAAGTTGAGGCGCGCTGCCGGAGTTGAAGCTCACTCCGGGCGGACGGATATAATGGTTTTGAATCCGATGGAAACTCTAAGAGCAAGATGGATCAAAGGTTCGGGACTTCCTCTGCTATTGCTTTTAGCAGCAAGCGCGACTTCACAGTCGACTGCTCCGGCTTCGACCGCCGCAGCCCCTCAGACGCAGCCGGCCGGCGCCGCACCCGCCCCGCAAGCGCAAAAGCCCGCCGATCCTAACACTCCACCTGACGACTCGCTTGCCACAATCGTCGTGCGGCCGAACGAAGTCAACGTCGTCTTCACGGTAACCGACAAACACGGCAAGCGCGTCACCGACCTCAAGCAAAACGATTTCCACGTTCTGGACGACAAC
>Ga0210390_10001759_pt1 | contig 20011 bp, 20 predicted proteins | sample IncBWH11OmetaG_FD_161050 | JGI IMG/M metagenome (GOLD analysis project Ga0210390, IMG submission 161050) | Forest soil microbial communities from Barre Woods Harvard Forest LTER site, Petersham, Massachusetts, United States - Inc-BW-H-11-O ... | reverse complement strand
ACGGCGGGGGCGGGAGCGGACGGGGGGATGAGCGACGCGGCGGCCTCGGTCAGCACGCGGTGGCGGGCCGCGGCGGCCGCCAGCGGGGCCAGCGTGGCCGCGAAGGACAGGTCCTCGGAGCGGCCCGCGTACACGCCGCCGAGCAGTGGGTCGACCAGTCGGTCGACGATCTCGGCGCCGAGTCGGGCGCCGATGTATGCGGTGACCGAGACGTCGCCGGGCTCGGCGGGCAGGGCGGGTTCGCGGCGGGCGCGGGCTACTCCCTCGGCGGAGACGACGCCGGTGGCGGCAAGTTCGTCGATATCCGCGGGAACGCCCATGAACTGCCTGCGCGGCAGCGGGCGCATCGCGCCGCGGGTGAAGATGGCGCTCGATGTGACGCCGGCCGATACGAGGTCCGCCCCGAGGCCTGTTGCTGTTATCAGGTCGATGCCTTCGGGGCGGCGGGCGAGCAGGGCCTCCGCTCCCTCGTCCATTGGCACCCCGGCGACCTCGGACGCGGACAGCTTCCCGCCTAGCCGCGGCGAGCCCTCCAGAAGGGTGACCGTGACCGGCTCGTCCTTGAGGAAGAAGGCCGCCGCCAGCCCGGCGATCCCGCCACCGACGATGACCACGTGGGGGGGTGTGCCGTCCGTCATGATCCCTAAGCCTGCCACAGGGCCGTCAGCGCCTGAGCCGCGGACGCGGGTTCCCGCGCCGGTCTCAGATTATGGGATAGGGCAAATAACGGCCCGCTTGCCGTCCGTTTCGTCCCTTTTGTCGGGCGCGCTTTTGCCCTAACTCAGAGCGTAGTCAGCTAGTGGCGGTAAGTAGCGGGGCGGCAGGGGCGGTGGGGGCGGCTGGGGCGCCGGGCTGGGGCGCGGGGCCGGTCACAAGAGCGGGAGGGCGTCGAGGAGGGAGGGGACGACGGGGAAGCCCGAGTCCGCGATCTCGCCGTGGTGGTTGGCGCGGACGATCTGGATCGCGCGGATGCCGACCGCCTCGGCGCCAACGCAGAACTTCACCTGGTCGTCGACCATGACCGCGTCGGTGGCGGCCACGCCGAGATCGTCAAGGGCGGTGAGGTAAATCTCCGGGGACGGCTTGATCGAGCCGATCTCGCAGGACAATACCGCCGCGTCCACGAGCGAAAGCACACCGCGGTACTCGAGCAGCTGCCGGGTATTGTCCTGGCAGTTACTGACCAGCGCGATGCCGGTGCCCCGCGACCTGAGCTTGCCGAAGAACACAACCGTGTCGTCGTACAGCCGACTCCCCTCGCGCAGCAGCCTGCGATCCTCGCTGACTAGTTCGCCGACCAGTTCGGGGCGAGGGTCTTTCCCGCACGCCCGCAGGGTCAGGGCGAAGGACTCGGCCATGGAAATCGTGCCGCGGTCTCGTTCGATGGCGGTCCTGTTCCACTCCGGCACCCAGACCTCAGTGTCCACGTCGGCCAGCGCGGTCATGGCCCGCAGTCGCAGTGGGTAATCCGACCTGAGGATGGTGTCGTAGACGTCAACCAGGCACGCCTTCCCCACGGGATCAGGCCCGCACGAGCTTGGCGCGCAGTTGGCTGACCTCGTCATCGCCGAAACCGTTGCCGGCCAGCCAGGTGGGCAGGCCCCCGTAGCGTGCGTGCAGTTGCTCGAGGAACGCCTTCATCGTCTCCTCACGGGGCAGGTGCGCCGTTACCGGGCGGCTGCTGATGTCGCTGGCATAGGTCTTCGACCTGCGCAGCCGCTCGATGATCGCGTCGATCCGCTCGCCGGTGGCCATATAGTCGGCCACGATCACCTCGGGCTCCACGCCGGCCACGGTCAGCGCGAGCGCGACGATCACCCCGGTCCTGTCCTTGCCGGCCGCGCAGTGCACGATCGCGGCGCCGTCGGCGGTGCCGATGGACCGCAGCGCGCCGGTCACCTCCTCCGGGCGCTCTTCCAGGTAGCCGAGGTAGTGGCCGCACATGAGGTCATCGGGGAAGCGGGACCGGTCTCGTTCGGCCTTGCGCAGCAGCAGGGCCTCGGCGACCGCGTCCGTGCGGGACCCAAGTTCGGGCAGCACGGGGTGATAAGCGTGCCGGACGCCAGGCACCGTGTCCAACGGGCCGGGCCCTTCCAGCTCGACCTCGGCCGTAGTGCGCAAGTCGACGACCGTCGTCACGCCGATCTCGTCAACCAGCTTGGTGACGTCCGAACCCGTGAGTTCCTGCAGGTTCTCTGAGCGCAACAGCCTGCCCGGCACGGTCGTGCCGCCGTCCGCTATGGGCAGTCCGCCGAGGTCGCGGACGTTGACGGCCCCTTCAAGATCGATCCATGCCATGTCCTCATTGTCCCATTTCCGTGGCGGTAGGTGACACCGGGCTGCTCGAGAAGCCCCGGTGAACAGTCGCCGACCCGTGGAATGGCGGGGGCTAGCGGCCCAGGTGTGCCAGGACCGCCAGGACGCGGCGGTTGTCGTCGTCGGAGGGCTGCAGGTCTAGCTTGAGGAAGATCGACGCGGTGTGCTTGGCGACAGCACGCTCGGTGACGAACAGTCGCTGGGCGATGGCCGCGTTGGAGCGGCCCTCGGCCATCAGCCCGAGGACCTCGCGCTCGCGCGGGCTCAGCTTCTCCAGCGGTCCCTGTTCGGCGGCGTTGCGGGCCAGCAGCCGGGCGATGACCTCGGGGTCCATCGCGGTGCCGCCGTCCGCGACCCGCTTGACCGCGTCGGCGAACTGCGATCCGTCGAACACCCGGTCCTTGAGCAGGTAGCCAACCGCGCCCGCGCCGTCGGCGAGCAGTTCGCGGGCGTACAACTGCTCGACGTACTGAGACAGCACGAGGATCGGCAGGCCAGGAATCTCAGCACGCGCCGTCAGGGCCGCGCGCAGCCCCTCGTCGGTGAACGACGGCGGCAGCCGGACGTCCACCACCGCGACGTCGGGCCGTTGCGAGCGTACCGCGGCGAGGAAGTCGGTGCCGTTGTCCACCGCGGCGGCGACCTCGAAGCCGTACGCTTCCAGCAGCCTGATCAGGCCGTCGCGGAGCAGGAACAGGTCCTCGGCTATGACAACGCGCATGGCACTTCCATGGTGACAGTGGTCGGCCCGCCGATAGGACTGTACACCGCGAGCACGCCGTCGAACGCGGCCAGCCTGCGCTCGATCCCGCGCAGCCCGGTGCCGCGGGAGGTGTCCACGCCGCCCGACCCGTTGTCCGCGACGCTGATCCGCAGCGCCTCCGCCGAATACCGCAGGTCCACCTCCACGGCCCGCGTGCCCGCGTGCTTGGCGACGTTGGTGAGCAGCTCGCTGACCGCGAAGTAGGCGGCCGACTCCACCGGGGCGGGCGGGCGGCCGGGAAGGTCACCGGTCACCGTGACGCGCAGCGGGGAGTCCAGGGCCAGCGCGCGGACCGCCGCGGCCAGACCGCGGTCGGCCAGCACTGGTGGGTGGATGCCGCGCACCAGGTCGCGCAGCTCCGCCAGGGCCTTCGCCGACGCGTCCCTGGCCTCGATGAGCAGGGCGCGCGCCGCGGCCGGGTCCGTCTCGATCAGCCGGCCGGCGGCGTCCAGCGTCAGGCCCATCGCGACCAGCCGGGCCTGCGCCCCGTCATGCAGATCGCGCTCGATCCTGCGCAGCTCGGCCGCGCCGGTGTCGAGCGTCTCCCGCCTGGTCCTGTCCAGGTGCATGACACGCAGCTGAAGCTGGGCCTCGTCGGACGGAGCGAGCACCACCCGGGCCAGGCCACCGTAGCCGCGCAGCATCCAGGGCGCGATCACCACGCCGAGCGCGACCATGCCGATGCCGATGAGGAAGATCACGGTCTGCGAGTTGCCGGGGAACGCGGGCGGCGGAACGATGTGGTCCAGGCTGCCAAGCGCGTGGATGCTACCGAGCGCGGGGATGATGAAGGCGACCACGCCGACGACCACGAGCGTGAGCGGCACGAGCAGCAGCACCCAGCCGATGACGGCGTTGACCCCGAGCCATAGCAGGTCCCGCCAGGTCGCCACGTCGTTGAGCAGCCAGCTCATCCGCTGCCTGAATCCGAGGCGGCCCGGGGCGTGGGGCGCGGGCTGGTATGCGCTGGCGATCGGCACCCCGCACCACCGAGCGGACAGCTCGCGGGTCAGGGTCGCCAGCCACCTCGAGCCGGCCAGCGCGCGGGGCAGCACCAGATAACAGCAACCCAATGCGAGGAGCCCGCCGAGCAGGTCCCGCACGGACTCGGGGTCAAAGCCAAACTGGCCTCCCAGCATGCCCTGCACGTAGTGCCCGAGGCCGAGCACGGCGAGCACCACCGGCGCGACGATCAGCAGCAGCAGCACGGCCCCCACCAGCACCAGGCCGGCCAGCGCCAGCGAACGCGGCAGCGCTCGCACGCTCCAGCGCACCGCTGCCGGGCGCCCTCGGCGGGCGCCGGACCCGCGCTCCCCCGTGACCGGAGCCGTCACGCCGCTCATCCGCCAACCTCTCTCCGCGCCGCCGCACTGTCTTGCCACGCGGGGTCGCCGCATAGGCATCCGTCAAGGCGCTGCGTCCAGTTTGCCTCCGCGGCGGCCCTGGCGGCAGTGTCGCCGGACCCCGCAACGCGGGTGTATCCAGGTACACCTGGCGGACGCCGGTCAGCCGTATGTCCCGCGCCACAGCCCGCTTCATACGGTAACCAACCATGGACGTCATAGAAACTTCCGCGCTCGGCAAGCGATACCGCGGTAAGTGGGCGCTGAAAAACTGCACGCTTGGCATTCCAAGCGGCCACATAGTCGCCCTCGTCGGCCCGAACGGAGCCGGCAAGACCACCATGCTCACCATGGCCGTCGGCCTGACCAGGCCGACAGAAGGCACCGTCACCGTGGTCGGCGGGGTGCCCGCGGGCTCGCCGCAGGCGCTCGACCGGATCGCTTTCGTCGCGCAGGACGCGCCGCTATACCGGAACCTGCCGGTCGCGGATATGCTGCACCTGGCGCGCAACCTCAACAGGCGGTGGGACCAGGGGCGGGCGCTTGACCGCCTCGAGACGCTCGAGATACCGCTCAGCCAGCGGGTCGGCGACCTGTCCGGCGGCCAGAAAGCGCAGCTCGCGCTGACGATCGCGCTGGCCCGGCGGCCCGGCCTGCTCGTCCTGGACGAGCCGCTCGCCTCGCTCGACCCGGTGGCCAGGGAGGACTTCCTGGCGGCCGTCGTGGCGGCCGCCGAGCAGGACGGCGTGTCCGTCGTGCTGTCCTCGCACGTCCTCGCCGAACTCGAACGGGTAGCCACCTATCTCGTCGTGCTCACGCGAGGCCAGGTGCGGGTCGCCGGGACGGTGCGAGAACTGCTCGCCTCGCACGGGGCCGGGCTGGAAGAAATAGCTCTCCGCTACTTGCGGGCGGGCGTCCCATCGGTATCCAGAACGGAGGGGGCGGCATGATCTCTAGCACGCCTACCGCGCGGCCGGTGGCGACCGCCCGGCCACGTCCCGTGGCATGGACAAGGCTCGCCTGGGTGACCCAGCGGCAGCGCCGCGGCGCCGTCATCGGCACGTCGATCGTGTTCGGCCTGTTCGCCGTGTACCTGCTGGTAATGGCGATCATCCAGAACAACGCCTACGCGACGGTCACGGCGTGTCATCCGGCCGCGGCGCTGAAGTGCCAGGCGCTCGCGAACGCCTTCTACAGGGATTACTGGGGCGGCGGCGCCGGGCGGGTGATCCAAAGCGGCGGCGCGCAGACCGTCTCCAGCCTGATGTTCGCGCTGCCGGTGCTGCTCGGCGCGTTCGTCGGCGCCCCGTTGCTCGCCCGCGAGTTCGAGACGGGGACGTTCAGGTTCGCCTGGACGCAGGGCGCCGGACGCAGCCGGTGGGCGGTCGCCGCGCTGGTGCTGCCCGCGGCGGCGCTCACCGCGGCGGCCGGGGCGTTCACCGCGCTGTTCTACTGGTACTTCCGCCCGTTCCTGGCGGACAACCAGGTCAGCGAGATGCTGCCGCTGGCGTTCGCGCTTCTCGGGGTGGCGTTCGCGGCCTGGACGCTGTTCGCGTTCGCGCTGTCCGCGTTCTTCGGGACCCTGTTCCGCCGGACGCTGCCGGCGGTCGCGGTCACGCTGGTGGTCTACATCGCGCTGGCGATCGGGACCGCGACCGCGATCAGGCCGCATTACATGACGCCCGTCACCGTGTCGGGCTGGAACGGCGGCGTGTCGCCGGTATGGGTGATCAGCAGCTACGCCAAGTCCCCCACCGGCCAGATCCTCGGCCAGGGCGACATGAACAGCATCGTCTCGCACCTGCCGGCCAGCGTGCAGAACTCGCAGAATCCGAACGCCTTCACGGACTGGCTAACCCAGCACGGCTACACACTGTGGCAGACCGTCCAGCCGGACTCGCGGTTCTGGCCGTTCCAGCTCATCGAGGGCGGCTGGCTGCTGGCGGTCTCGGCGCTACTGATCGGCGCAACCGTGTGGATGGTGCGGCGACGCGGCGCGTGAGGAAAGGACCGTCGCCGCTGAGCCACCCGGTACGGGCCAGGCACTCAGCGGCGACGGTGTCTTGGTGTGGTTTGTCCGCGGTCACGCCGCTGGCCGCACGGCGCGCGGCAGGTGCGGAAACAGTGGTCCACGGCTGCGGGCGCTGGCCGCCTCCCGCTGCTTCGTGCGCCGGATCTCCCTGGCGGTCCGTGTCCGCGCCGCTCGCTCGTGCTGCTCCCTCAGTTGGTCGGCTGCGATGGTCGCGATGATCAGCGGGTGGTTCATGACTTCTCCTCGGTTGGTCCCGTTGTCTTCGGTTGCTTGGACCGCGGGTCGTCACCGAACTCATCGCCGAATTGCCACGATTTGACCGATGAATCTCGGGCGCGGCGACAGTCTTACTCTTATGGGTAAAAACACGGCAGAGGAGGACCTCGGGGCGGGCGTGACGCTGCTCGAGCGGGCCAGAAGCGGTGACGAAGACGCGTTCGCCGAACTGGTCGAGCCGCACCGGGGCGAGCTGCGGGCCTACTGTTACCGGATGCTCGGCTCGGTGCAGGACGCCGACGACGCGGCGCAAAGCGCGCTGTTGCGCGCCTGGCGGGGGCTGGCCGCGTTCGAGGGACGCAGTTCGGTGCGCTCGTGGCTGTACGCCATCGCCACCAACGCCGCCCTGGACATCACCAGGCACCGGTCCCGGCGAGAACTCCCCGTCGGGTTCGGGCCGGCCAGCTCGGCGGACGCCGAGTTCGAGGCGGCGGTGACCGATCCGGTCTGGCTCGAGCCGTACCCGGAGCGGTGGCTGTCGCAGAGCGATCCGGAGTCGCCCGAGGCCAGGTACGAGCTAAGGGAAAGCGTCGAACTCGCCTTCATGGTGATGCTGCAGCGGCTGCCGCCGCAGCAGCGCGCGGTGCTGATCCTGCGCGACGTGCTCGGCTTTTCCGCGGCGGATGCGGCCGCGCATCTCGGCGTCTCGGTCGCCGCCGTGAACAGCGCGCTGCAGCGCGCCAGGACCGCGGCCCGCGCGGAGCAGCCGGGGCGCAGCCAGCAGGCGGTGCTGCGTTCGCTCGGGGAAGGGCGGGTGGCGCGGCTCGCGCACCAGTACGCGGACGCCATCGAGGCCGGGGACGTGGAGACGCTGCTCGACATGCTGACGGAAGACGCGACGTGGTCGATGCCGCCGTTCCCGAACTGGTTCACCGGGCACGACGCGCTGCGCGCCTGGCTGGTGAAAGATCCCTTGCCGTTGCGTTGGCGGCATCACCAGGCCACGGTGAACGGCCAGCTCGCGGTCGGCTGCTACCTGTTCGACCAGGATGCGGGGGACTTCCTGCCATACGTCATCGACGTGCTGACGCTATCTCCCGACGGCAAGATCGCCGCGGTGACGGCCTTCCTGCTCACGGCGGACCGGGAACCAGGGGAGTTCTTCGCCGCGTTCGGCCTCCCGGCCCACGCGCCGCAGCCGTAGCGAGGACGCCGTCCGCCTCGACCGCGCGAGCGGCCTAAGCAGCGGTCCGGGCCGAGGCCTCGTGGACGAGGTCGGTGAGCCGGGCCAGGGTGTCCGGGCTGATCTCGGGAAGGACGCCGTGGCCGAGGTTGAAGATGTGGCCTTCGGCGGCGCGGCCGCGGGCCAGGACGTCGCGGGCCCGTGACTCGACTACCGGCCAGGGCGCGAGCAGTACCGCGGGGTCGAGGTTGCCCTGCAGCGCCTTGCCGGGATCGACCCGGCGGGCGGCCTCGTCCAGCGGGATCCGCCAGTCCACGCCGACGACGTCCGCGCCCGCCTCGCCGAACAGGCCGAGCAGTTCCCCGGTGCCCACGCCGAAGTGGATCCGCGGCACGCCGGCCGGCTCAAGGGCGGCGAAGAGGCGGCTGGTGTGCGGCAGGATCGCCCGCCGGTAGTCCTGCGGGCTGACCACGCCGACCCACGAATCGAAAAGCTGCACCGCCGACACTCCGGCCGCGATCTGAACCTGCAGGAACGAGATCGCCATGTCCGCCAGGGCGCCGATCAGCGCGTGCCACAGGTCCGGGTCGCCGTACATGAGGGCCCTGGTACGGTCGTGGTTCTTCGACGGTCCGCCCTCGATCAGGTAGGAAGCCAGGGTGAACGGCCCGCCGGCGAAGCCGATGAGCGGCTTGTCGCCCAGCTCCCCGACCAACGACCGGACCGCTTCCGTGATGTAGGGGACGTCGGCCGCCTCCAGGGGGCGCAGCCGGGACAGGTCGTCCGCGTGCCGGAACGGCCGGTCCACCACGGGGCCCACCCCAGGCTTGATCTCGACGTCCACGCCGATCGCCCGCAGCGGGACAACGATGTCGCTGAACAAGATCGCGGCGTCCACGTCATAGCGGCGCAGCGGCTGCAGGGTGATCTCCGTGACAAGCTCGGGCCGGGTGCACGACTCCAGCATCGGAATGCCTGCCCTGACCCGGTGGTACTCGGGGAGCGAGCGTCCGGCCTGCCGCATGAACCAGACCGGGGTGTAAGGAACCGGCTCCCTGCGGCACGCGCGGATAAAAGGGGAGGTCATCTGCGGCGCAGTCACCAAAGGATCCTCTCACAGCCCGTTCCGCAGCTGCGACACGCCGCCCGAGATCCTCGGGAAACGCGCTCGTACATGCCAAGATCGGGACGAGTCCCGCCATCTGCCGTAGCGAAAGGAACAGTCATGAACCCCCTCGGGAACTGTCCTGGATGCGGTGGCGACGAGCCGTTCGAGCAGATCCACACCGGCGGCTGCCCCGACACCGACGGCGGCGAGTGCCCGGAGTGGATGTGCACGGTGTGCGGTGCGGGAGTCATCATGGGAACCGTCCCGTCCGCCCTTGCTGGGTCCGCCCGCGCCGACGAGGCCGACGCGGCCAGACAGCACCCCCGTGCGGCATAGGGCCCCAACCGGACGCCCGCGCACCACGCGCGGCCAGCTACGACGTACGCTCGGGCCATGAGGTTGGCGGACAATCCCTTGGCTGACGACGCGGTGTTCGCCGCCGCGGCGGCCGAGTTCGCGGCGGGCAGGGAGGCGATCGCCGATCTGCGGGACGACATCGCCTTCGAAGACTCCCCGGCTCCGAAGCGGCTCGCCCCGTACGCGACGGCGCTGGCCGCGATCGCCTACCGCGACGGCGACGAGGCGGGCACCGGCCGCCTCGTGCTGCTTTACGACCCGGCCGGCCAGGAGGGCTGGACCGGGATGTTCCGCATCGTCGCGCAGGTTCACGCCGAGGTGGATCCCGAAATGGCCGCCGACCCGCTGCTCGGCGAGGTCGGCTGGAGCTGGCTGACCGACGCGCTCGACACGCACGCGCCCGGCTATTCCGCGCCGAGCGGCACGGTGACGCGCGTGATCACCGAGGGTTTCGGCGCCAAGGAAGACGAGCCAGCGGCCACCGGGTTCGAACTGCGCGCCTCGTGGTGCCCCGCGGACGCCGACGACGTCGGCGGGGACGTGGCGGCCTGGTGTGACCTGATCGCCTCCGCCGCCGGCCTGCCGGCCCAGCCGCCGGGGACGCGAGCGCTGCGCCCTAGCGGGCGGCGCCGGTGACGTCCGGCAGCGAACCCGACATGGGCGGGGACGAGGCGGTGGCGGGTGGGCCGGGAATGGGCGGGGACGAGCAGCCAGAAACGACCATAATCGACCTGCTCGAGCCGCGGGACGGGCTGCCACCCGTGACGAGCACGCCAGAAGACCTGGCCGCGGCGGTCGAGCGGCTCGCGGCCGGTAGCGGTCCAGTGGCCGTCGACGCCGAGCGGGCGTCAGGTTACCGCTACGGGCAGAAGGCCTACCTGGTCCAGCTGTGGCGGGAAGGAGCGGGCACCGTCCTCATCGACCCGGTCGCCTGCCCGGACCTGAGCGGCCTCGACGCGGCGCTGGCCGACACCGAGGCGGTGCTGCACGCGGCGTCACAGGACCTGCCGTGCCTGGCCGAGATCGGCTACCGGCCGCGGCGACTGTTCGACACCGAGCTGGCCGGCCGGCTGCTCGGATACCCCCGCGTGGCGCTCGGCACCGTGCTCGAGGAGGTGCTCGGCTACCGGCTCGCCAAGGAACATTCGGCCGCCGACTGGTCGATCCGGCCGCTGCCCGAGGAGATGCTGAGGTACGCGGCGCTGGACGTGGAGGTACTCGTCGAGCTCAGGGACGCGCTCGCGGTCCAGCTTGCCGAGCAGGGGAAGACAGAATGGGCGCGCCAGGAGTTCGCGGCCATCGTTTCCGCCGTGCCGCCACCGCCGCGGCCCGACCCGTGGCGCCGCACGTCAGGCATTCACAAGGTACGCAACAGGCGCGGGCTCGCCGTGGTCCGCGAGCTGTGGGAGGTCAGGGACGCGATCGCCAGGGAGGCGGACCTGTCGCCGCGGCGGGTGCTGGCCGACCAGGCGATCATCGAGGCGGCCAGACAGCTGCCGGACAGCCGGCCGCAGCTTGACAAGATCAGCGGGTTCCTCGCCAGGAACGCGCGGCGGCACAGCGCCCAGTGGCTGACCGCGGTGCGGCGGGCCCGCGAGCTGCCCGACAGCGAGCTGCCCGAGGTGACAGGGGCCGGGGCGGTCATCGGTCCGCCACCCGCGCACCGCTGGTCCGAGCGCGACCCGGCCGCCGCCGCGCGGCTGACGGCGGACCGCGAGACGATCGCGGCGCTGGCGTCCGCACACAAGCTGCCCATCGAGAACCTGCTCGCGCCGGACGCGGTGCGCAGGCTGAGCTGGGAACCTCCCAACCCGGCGACCCCGGAAACGGTGGCCGCGGCGCTCGCCGGCTACGGCGCCCGGCCCTGGCAGGCGGAGCTGGCCGCCGGGCCGCTCGCCGCGGCGCTGGCCAGCGCCGCGGCCCCGGCCGACCCCGCCGCTCCAGACAGCGCCGCCGCACCGGCCGGCCTTGCCGCACCGGCCGACCTTGCCGCACCGGCCGACCTTGCCGCACCGGCCGACCCCGCCGCTCCAGACAGCGCCGCCGCACCGGCCGACCCTGCCGCTCCCCCGGTCGGCGACGCAGACCGCGAGTCCGGCGCGCCTGGCGATGACGACACGGATCCCCGGGCGGACATCACGGCGGAGCAGACGCGGTGATCTTGCGGCTGACCGCACCCGCGGCGACCGCGACGCTCGCGGCGGGGGCGGCGCAGCTGGCCGGCCGGCCGCAGCTGCCGTCATTCCTGGCCGCGGTGCAAGGGCCGCTCGACCACTACGGGCTGTGGGCGATCGGGCTGCTATTGCTGCTCGAGAACATCGGCGTGCCGGTGATCCCTGGCGAGCTCGCTATGATCGCCGGCGCCATCTACGCGGGCGCGGGCCAGCTCAACGTCGTCGCGGTCGGCGTCGTCTCGTTCGCCGCCGCCGTCATCGGCGCCACCATCGGGTACGCCATCGGGCGATCCGCCGGGCGCGCGCTCGTGCTGCGCTACGGGCGGTACGCGCTCATCAGGGAGCACCACCTGGAGAAGGCCGAGCAGACCGTCGACAAGTACGGCGGCATCGTCGTCGTGGTCGCCCGGTTCATCGTCGGGCTGCGTGAGCTCAACGGGATCATCTGCGGCGTCTCCGGGATGAACCCGGTCACGTTCACGACGTACAACCTGCTCGGCGGTGCCGCCTGGGTCGGCACCTGGGTCAGCGTCGGCTACTTCGCCGGGGGCCACATCGAGGGGATCTACAACGGCGTGACCAAGTACGCGCTGTACGTGATCATCGTGGCCGTCGTGCTGGTCCTGGGGTTGGTCGCCGTCCGGCTGCGGCGCCGCCAGCTGCGCCGCACCGCCACGCAGCAGGTGGCGGAGCCTAAAGGGGCCGACAGGTCGTAGGCGTCAGCGGCGACAAGCTGACCGCCCGCCACGTGCAGCGCCCAGAAGCCCGCCGTGTGCAGCGGGTCCCTGACGCCGGCGGGCACGTCCCGGACACCGAGCGCGTCGAGCGCCGCGGCCAGCAGCAGGGGCAGGTTCTCGCGGTGCGCGCAGAACACCGTCGGCTGCCCGGCCGCCACCGCGTCGGCGACGAGGGTGGCAGGGTCAGCCGCATCCGTTCTGGATGTCTCGAGAGATGATTCTGGCCGCACCTTGGCACCGATGAGTTCCACGTACGGTCGGACAGTCTCCGTGCAGCGTTCCGCGGCGGAGCTTATGACCAGCGGGGCGAGGGCGGCTGGGGCGAAGCATGCGAGCAACGGGGCCAGTGCCTTGGCGTCCGCACGGCCACCGTCGTCGAGCGGGCGGGTCGTGTCCTCGCCCTCCCAGCCTGGTTTGTGCACCGCCTTGGCGTGCCGCAGCAGGATCAGCGGCACTGTGCGGGCGGGGAGCCGGGCGAAATCGTCGAGCACGCTGAGGTCGCGCTCGTAGCTGGCGCGCTCGCGGGCCTGCGCCAGCGTCAGCCAGGCCACCTGGTCCACTTCGCTGTTAGGCACCGCTGCCTCGTCGGTACTGGCCACCCGCGCGGACCAGTAGTGCACCCGCTTGGGCCGGCCGCTCACCTGGTAGCGCACCGACACGAGCCGACGGCCCAGGATCGGCCGGACGCCGGCCTCCTCGAACACCTCGCGGGTCGCGGTGAGCGGCAGCTGCTCATCGGGTTCCTGCTTGCCCTTGGGCAGCGACCAGTCGTCGTATTTCACGCGGTGGACGAGCAGGACCTGGGGGTCGGTCCCGTCCGGGGCCGGCCGAGTGACAACGGCGCCGGCGGCCTTGATCAGCTTGCTGGCAGGCGGTGTGCTAGCCATGTGCGCTGTGTCCCTCGGCTCTTTGTCGTGCCCCGGTGTTCATGCGCGCAAGTTGATCAGGCTCTCCTGCACATCCCGTAGCGGCCTGCCCTCGGCGTCCCGGGCGTGTCTGGTCCAGGTACCGTCGCCGTCCAGCCACCACGAGTACGTCCCGTCATCCATGCCGAGGACGATCAGCTCACGCAGTCTAGTGCAATGACCTGGGTCGGTGACCCGGACTAGCGCCTCTACCCGGCGGTCTAGGTTACGGTGCATCATGTCCGGGCTGCCGATCCAGACCTCGTTCCCGGCCTCTGGGTCCTCGCCCGGTTCGGGGGCCGGGTCCGGGTCGCCGGTGCCGAACGCGTAGATCCGCGAGTGCTCGAGGAACCGTCCCAGGACGCTGCGCACCGTGATGGTTTCCGACAAACCAGTCAGCCCGGGTCTGAGCGCGCACATGCCCCGGATCCACAGGTCGATCGGCACGCCCGCCTGCGAGGCCCGGTACAGCGCGTCGATCACCACCTCGTCAACGAGGGCGTTGGACTTGAACGAGATCCTGGCCGGCTTGCCGGCCCGGGCCCGCGCCGCCTGCCTGTCAATGCGCCCGACGATGCCGGCGCGCAACGACTCGGGAGCGACGAGCAGCCGTCGGTAACCGGTCTTCCTGCTGTACCCGGTGAGGTGGTTGAACAGGTCGGTGACATCCTCGCCGACCGTGCGGTCCGCGGTGAGCAGACCCAGGTCCTCATACAACCGCGCCGTCGTCGGGTGGTAGTTGCCCGTGCCGATGTGGCAGTAGCGGCGCAGGCTCCCGCCTGGCTCCTCCCGGACGATGAGCAACAGCTTGCAGTGCGTCTTCTTGCCGATGAAGCCGAAGACGACGTGGCAGCCCGCCTCCTCGAGCTTGCGCGCCCAGGTGATGTTCGCCCGCTCGTCGAACCTGGCCTTGAGCTCCACCACCACGACGACCTGCTTGCCCGCCTCGGCCGCGTCGACCAGGGCGTCGACGATCGGCGACTCGCCGCTGGTCCGGTACAGCGTCTGCTTGATGGCCAGCACCCGCGGGTCGGCGGCGGCCTCTTCGAGCAGCCGCTCGACGCTGGTGGTGAACGAGTCGTAGGGGTGGTGCACGAGCAGGTCGCGCTCATTGAGCGTGGCGAAGATGCTGGTGTCGGTGGGCACCGCCCGGGTGGACGGGACGAACGCGGGGTACCGCAACTCGCCCATGGGCAGGTCGGCGATCGCGCCCAGGCCCGCCAGGTCCAGCGGGCCGCGGATCTTGTACACCGCCGCCTCGTCGACGCCGAGCTCCTTGACCAGGCGCGACTCCACGTCTCCTGAGATGTCCTCTTCGACCTCGAGGCGGACCGCCGGCTCGAACCTCCGCCTGACGAGCTCGCGCTCCATCGCCTGCAGCAGGTTCTCCGTGACGTCCTCGTCCACTTCGAAGTCGCGGACCCGGGTCACCCGGAACACGTAGTGCTCGACGATGTCCATGCCGCCGAAGAGGTAGTTCAGGTGCGCCGCGATCACGTCCTCGATCGGCACGTACCGGCAGTCCCGCACCCGCAGGAAGCGGGCCAGCAGCGGCGGCACCTTCACCCGGGCGAACAAGGTGGCGCCCGTTCCCGGCTCGGCCAGCGTGACAGCGAGGTTGAGGCTCAGGCCGGAGATGAAGGGAAATGGGTGCGCCGGGTCCACCACCAGCGGGGTGAGGACCGGGTAGATCCGCTCCCTGAACAGGTTCGTCAGGTCGTCCCGCTCGGCTGGGGACAGCTCCTTCCAGCGCAGGATCTCGATGCCGTGCTCGGCGAGCTCGGGCTGGATGACGTCGGTGAAGACGGCCGCGTGCCGTCTGGTGAGCTCACCGGCGCTTCTGAGGGTGTTCCTGAGCACGTGGATCGGCAGCTGCGTGCCCCCGCCCTCCACGGGGAAGCCCGCCACCATGCGGCGTGTCAGGCCCGACACCCGGACCATGAAGAACTCGTCCAGGTTGGACGCGAAGATCGCGAGGAACCGGACCCGTTCAAGCAGCGGCGCCTGCGCGTCTTCTGCGAGTTCGAGAACGCGCTGGTTGAACAGGACCCAGCTTTGCTCGCGGTCCAGGTACCGGTCGGCGGGCAGGTCCTCGTGAACCGTCGCGGGCGCCGTGGTGCCGAGCGTAACCGCGGCCGCGGGCGTGGCCGCGGCCACGGCGGCCAGGAGCGGCTCGGCCGCGGGCAGCGCCTCAGTCGCGCTGGCGGGCTGGTCAGCGCCTTTGGCGGGGCGCGCGGCACCTTGTCCTGATCTCTTCGGCTTCCTGGTAGCCGTGGTCTGCCCCTGTCTCGACTTCGCTGGTGAGGCGCCTGGTGCGATCCCGGTCTCGCTCATGATCCCCATTGTCCCCGGGAGCCGGCGGTCGCGAAACGGGCAGGGCTCCGCCGAGCGCGCGGCGAGCCCCCAGCCGCTGGGGTTCCCGGGTCCGCTAGGAAAGGTTGTCGGCGTCCAGGGCGGGGAAGGTGAACTCGCCGCCCAGGTACCGCAGTGCCGGGTCGTCCGGTGCGGGCTCGCCGTGCACGGCGATCACTTCGGCGGCGTAGACCTCGGCGTCGTCGCGTGGCTGGTAGCCGAGCGCCTCGGCCTCGGCGAGGGAGACGAAGCCGCCACGGGTGTTGGCCGAGACCCCGTACGCGAGGCGGAACCCCGGTTTCGGCGTGGTGAGGCAGGCTTCGAAGAGGCGGCCGGCGTCGTCAGGGGACAGCCACGTGGAGAGCATTCGCGTGTTGCGCGGCCGTTCGAAGCAGGACAGGATCCGAATGCAGATGGCGTCCATGCCGTAGCGGCGGGCGTACAGCGCGGCCGTCGCCTCGCCCGCGGCCTTGGAAACCCCGTAGTAGGTGTCAGGAGCGGGGTAGGCGTAGTCAGGAACAGGGAAACTTTCACGGGGCGAGAATCCGACGGCGTGGTTGGACGACGCGTAGATCACCCGGGGAACACCGGTCCGGCGGGCGGCCTCGAACACCACGTAGGTGCCGTTGATGTTGACGTCGATGATCCGCGCCCAGGGTCCCTCGGAGGGGACGCCGCCCAGGTGGATCACGGCGTCCGCGCCATCGCAGGCGGCCGTCATCGCGGCGAGGTCGGTGACCGAAGCGGTCACCACCTCCTCGGACTGGCCGGGGGAATCCACCGGGGCCACGTCGAGCAGGCGAAGCACCCGGCCCGGCCGCGCGAGGCGGGACCTGAGCATCGTCCCGATCCCGCCAGCGGCGCCGGTGATCAAAATGGTCGGCATGGACCTGAAACTACTGGGTCGCGCGGCTACCGCGGGTGCGCGGGGCTGGTCGCGCGCGGATTCTCCCCCGCGCCGGGCTGGACGGCCCACACGCGCAGGAAGACCGGCGCCTTGTGACCGGCGGCCGAACACGCCGTCATCGGGTGCCTGACATATCGGGCAACGTGCTGGCCAGGGAGAACGACCCGCAGCCCGGTCGCGGCGACCGGACTGCACCGGTGCGAAGGGACGCTCTCGACCACGGCGGCGTGGGCGGTGGCGCCCGGCGCCAGCATGATGCGCCGCACCCGCACCGACCTGTCGAGGATGGCGGCGTTCCCGACCTGCCCGGCCCCGTCGAGGTACGCGGACACCTGGGGGTAACCGCTCAGGGTGCACGCCGCACCCGAGATGTTCGTGAAATCGACGGGGAGGCTGGCGGTGTGCGCCGTGATGACGCGGGCGGCGGCATCCCGGCTGGCTATCGAGATGTCCAGCCCGGCCGGGGCGCACCGCGGAACCCCCGCTGGCGCGTGACGGCCTGCCGGTCCGGTGTCGCGAGCGGACGTGAGCGAAACAGGCACCGGCGCCCCCCTGGTGAGGGTGACCGCCAGAGCCGCGGTGCCGGCGAACGCGACTGCCGCGACCACTCGCCAGGCGACGCGGACGGATGTCCTCATCGTGGCCCCCTTGCGACGAACAGCCCGTTACACCATCTTTATCCTCCAACCATGGATCTGCCTAGAGGCGGCGTGCACGTGCACGGAACAAATCAATCCTGGTCCGAAACGCACCGATCCCGGTCCGAAGCGCACCCGATGTTCCGTATGATCGGTTCCGTTCCCATCCGATTTGGCGCGAGTCAGGATGTTGGCCAGAGTGTTGGGTCTCAACTGGCAGCGTCTTTATCTATAATTCCTACATGATTAATTGTAATAATGATGTGTTCCTCCCCCGGCCTGACGACGCGGCTATCGCGGTCGGCGCGCCCGGAGCGGGTTCTGGTTACTGGGCAGGCGGGCCTTCCGCGGTCGCGGCCGAGGATGGCGTGTACCTCGCCTACCGGCTCCGCAGGCCGGTCGGCGTTGGCCGCGGGTACGCGGTGGCCATCGCTTTCGCCGATGACGGGGTGAACTTCGAAACGCTCGCGGTGATCAGCAAGGAAGAGATGGACACCGAATCGCTGGAGCGTCCCGAACTCGTCCGGCTGCAGGACGGCCGATGGCGGCTGTACCTGAGCTGTGCGACCACCGGCACCAAGCACTGGCGGGTGGAGGTGACAGACGCCTCGCACCCCCGAGAGTTCGACGTGCGGCGGCGCGAGGTCATGCTCCCGGGTGATGTCACTAAGCGTGCCGTGAAGGATCCGGTCATCCAGCATCGCGACGGGAAGTGGCACCTGTGGGCGACCATTCACCCGCTCACGGACCCGAATGAAACCGATCAGATGACGACCGAGTACGCGACGAGCGCGGACGGGCTGGACTGGACCTGGCACGGCACGGCGTTGTCGGGCCGGCCAGGCGAGTGGGACTCGCGCGGCGCCCGGGTGACCGCGGTCAGGTTCGACGGGCAGTCGGTCACGGCGTATTACGACGGACGGGCTAGCGCGGCGGAAAACTACGAAGAGCGGACCGGCGTGGCCGTCGGCGCCGACCCCGCGGCGCTGATCTCGACGTCGGTCCCTGGCGCTGGTCCCGCCGCTTTCTCGCCCTACCGTGGCGGCGGGCTGCGCTACATGGAGCTGCTGAACCTGCCCGGCGGCCGGACCCGGATCTACTACGAGATGACCCAGCCGGACGGCTCGCACGCCCTGCTCACCGAGCTGCGCTGACGACCGGGCTGGCGGGGGGACCGGGCTAGCGGGGGCGGCCGTTTTTCGCCTGGCCCTGGCCCGCCGGTCGGGCGCCCACCATGCCCCCGGACCGGGCCCGGGGTGCCAGCCAATCGCCGAAGTCCTCGCCAAGCACCCTCTCTAGCAGCTTGATGTCGTCTTCGAACACCGGCAGCAGCGTCTGCCGCTGATCCCAGCTGAGCGGCTGCCGCTCGCGGCGGCCGCGCTGCAGGAACCGCTCGAGCCGGTGCGTCGCGGTCGTCGCCGCGTTACCCGGTAGCAGCCGGCCGAGCATGTCGCCCGCGCGCATGCCCAGCGAGGCGGCCCGATGGCCCAATGTCCGCTCCGGGTGCGCCGTGACGTTCTCCCGCGGGACCTCGGCGACGATCCCGGGCTCGACCCCGAGGAACGCGCATATCTCGTCGAGCGTGGCGGCGGGCTGGTCGACGAGCCGCCGGTACCTGAGCACGAGCACTTGCTCGCGCGGCAACAGCGAGAACGCGTAGTCCAGCTGCTGACCGTACTTGCCGAGCCCGGTGTAGTGCCAGAACGATGCCCACCCGGCGGCGACCCTGCGCTCTTCCTCCGCGCAGGCCCGGACGAAGTCGCCGATGGGCTCCAGGCCAGCCGACCACAGGTGCGTCCAGTTGGAATGCGCCCGCTCGACCGGATCCCTGAGCACCACGATGAGCCTGGCCGCGGGGATCGTCCGCGTGATGCGGCGCAGCGCCGCCCGGTCGTACAGGTAGAGCGGCGTCGACTCGCCGCACAGCGCGCCCGCGGGCGCGGCGTCGAACAGGGCCTCATACTCGCGGCGTTCCCAGACATGCTCCCGGTAGGTCAGCGCATCGCCCGGGCCGCCCTTCGCCGGCGGCGGACCGTCCGTCAGGAAGAACTTCGGTTCCTTGATCGCCGACATGTACAACCCCGGATGGCGAGAGAGCGCTACGTGCAGGGCCGTGGTCCCGGCCTTCGGCGCTCCGGCCACCAGGAAGTCGGGCAGTGCCATGCTTCCCCTCGTTGTCGCTGGTCTGTGTCCATTTACAACTTTTCAGATGATGTTAATCGGAAACCTCGCGCACGGTCAACGCACCTGTCCGTTGGTGCTTTGTACCCAGACAGCGACTCCTAACCCACCCGCCACCTAGGAACCCCCCGCCGAGGCTCGCCGCGTCCGGGGCGAGGCGGGCTAGCAGGATTTCGAGGAACGTGGATCACTTTCCATGCTCCAGCCTGGAAAGTGATCCACGTTCATCCGTTCCCTGGCAGGAGTCCCAAGGGGCGCCCCGGGACATCGCGTCCGGGGTGAGGCGGGCCAGCAGGAGAAGGTGCACCAGGGCGTCGCACCAGCCGTCCTCGGCCGACCCAGTGTCCAGGCGGGCGAGGCAGTCGGTCGCCGCGTCGAGCACGGCGCTGAATATGGCGTCGTCCGCGGCGAACTGGAGGTCTTCGGCGGGCGTGGCCGGGGTCGGCTTGTGACGATGGCGCTCAAGAATGTCCGCCGCTCGCTGGGCCATCGCCAGTCCCAGCGTCTCGGCCAGCAACAGCGGGTACCGCATACCGGTTGCGCTGCCCCAGTCCCGCATGTCTGTCCTCTTCACCACGCGCAGTGCGCCGGTCCGCGCGGACCGTCGGCCGCGGTACTGGGGCGGCCCGCGCCGCGGCTGGCACTATCATGCCGGGGGGCAGCGACATTATTACGAAGAGTGAGGAGCGGCGCCGAGACGGCGGCCGGCGGCAGGCTCAGTCCGGGCGTGTCTGCCCGGGCGGGTTAGGCGGCGGGTTAGGCGGGCGGGTTAGGCGGGCGGGTTAGGCGGGCGGGTTAG
>Ga0210390_10001758_pt1 | contig 20024 bp, 18 predicted proteins | sample IncBWH11OmetaG_FD_161050 | JGI IMG/M metagenome (GOLD analysis project Ga0210390, IMG submission 161050) | Forest soil microbial communities from Barre Woods Harvard Forest LTER site, Petersham, Massachusetts, United States - Inc-BW-H-11-O ... | reverse complement strand
CCCAAATGGGCGAGTCCATTTTTGAGGGGACTATCACCAAATGGCTGAAGAAGCCAGGTGACAAAGTGCAGCGCGACGAGCCGCTGTTTGAGATCTCTACCGACAAGGTGGATGCCGAAATCCCCGCTCCTGCTTCCGGTATCCTCCAGGACATTAAAGTGGTCGAGGGAAACACGGTGCAGGTGAACACGGTGGTAGGAACGATTGCAGGGGATGGCGAAGCTACCGCACCGCCGCTCGCGAAGGCTTCTCCTGTTCAGGCGCCGCCCGCGAAGGCAGAACCGAAGCCTGCTACACCGGTTGCTCCGGTTGAACGCCAGACGACTCCGGAGCCTGCACGCGAAGAAGAGGACGATCACGCGCGCTCCTCGCCCCTGGTTCGCAAGATTGCTCGCGAACATAACGTAAACCTGTCTCAGGTGTCAGGCACCGGCATGGGCGGCCGCATCACCAAGCAAGACATTATGGCGTTTCTGGAGAAGCCGGAAACGGAAAAGCCGGAAACCGCAGCCGCGCCAGCTGTTTCTACCCGCGTGAGCGCGCCTGCGACTTCATCGGCCGCATCTTCGGCGGGGCCTGCCACGGCTACGCCGGCCGCCGTTCCCGGCGACATGGTGCCGATGACGCAGATGCGCAAGATCATCGCCCAGCGGATGATCGAATCCCGTCGCACCAGCGCCCACGTCCATTGCATGTTCGAAGTCGACATTACCCGCATCGTGCAACTCCGCAATAAAACCAAGGCGGGTTTTGAGCAGCGTCATGGGGCGCGACTCACGTTCATGCCGTTCTTCGTCCGCGCCGTGATTATCGCGTTACAACAGTTCCCGATTGTCAATGCCTCAATTGAAGGCGAAAATATCCGCTATCACCGCCACGTCAATGTGGGCATTGCGGTCGCGCTCGATTGGGGACTCATCGTGCCCGTGCTGAAGAATGCCGACGAACTGAATTTCCTCGGGCTGCAACGCGGCATCTCCGACCTGGGTGAGCGGTCGCGCTCGAAGAAGCTCAAACCTGAAGAGGTGGAGGGATCGACCTTCACGGTGACGAACCCGGGACAGTTTGGCGCGGTCTTTGGGTTGCCGATTATCAATCAACCGAATTCGGCAATCCTGGGGGTGGGCGGCATCACCAAAGCTCCGCTCGTGGTCACTGACAATGACGGCAATGACTCCATCGCTATCCGCTCCGTCGTTCATCTGACCCTCGGCTATGACCATCGTCTGATCGACGGCGCAGTTGCGGATCAGTTCATGGCTTTTGTGAAGAAGACGCTGGAGAACTGGAGCGAAGAGGTCGGATAACAACCAGACGTGTGGTTATCGACGCAGCGAAGGCTCAGGTCTTATCTGGCCTTCGCCCACACCGAAGCATTTAAGCATTCCACTGCGCCGTCGATCACCTTTCCCAAACCATCCGTAAACTTTGCCTGATCCACGATCTGCCGATTGGCAACCGCGCTGCTCATCGACAAGGCTGCTTGCAGGAATGACAACGCGGCGTCTTTCTTCTCCGCTCCGGTCCGATGGTTGAACAAGCCTTCAATCCCGTTCACCACTGCGGGGACGAAGGCAATCGTCTGTAGGAGTGTGGTTAGAAAGTTCATTGCGGTAGCTCCTGAATTGTTTCGAAGATTTGGGACGTGTTGGAACAAAGCGGATCTGGTTCAAAACAACCGGCGGACGAAAGAGGATTTAGTCTACTTCGGGAAACCGCTCAGCACTGCTTTGACGAGATACATGATCATCGCAAATAGAGCACTTAGGGCAAGCCCGCCAACTGCACCTGCCACTCCCGAAGTCACTGATGATCTGCCCTGGCGCGTGGACAGGGAGGCGTTCACTTCGTCTCGCCACTTGTTGTTTTCCCTGGTTTGACTGTCGTACACTTCGCGACCGACGAAACTTGCTTCTTTCTGCCGGGCATCCTCGTGTGCATGATTCAAGAGATCCAGGCGCCTAAGCATTTCAATATGGTCCAGTTCCAGCGCTCTTTCGGCCAACTCAAAACGCAGGTCGATGAAGGTTTTCCGTTGCGCCGCCATTTCACGCTCGAGGGCGAGCAGCGCGAGCAGATGTTCCTTCAGGGATACCGAATTACTTTGGTCATTCAGATTCACAAGACACCCCTCATTGAAACCGGTTGTTCGCCAGTCGTATCGCCAGCGGCTGCTTGCTAACGCAAGCGCTGCGCAGAAATGTTTGAATGTGTTCGTCCAGGCCCGCTTATAGCGGGTAATTGTCCAGGTGGAGGGCCGCGGTGTATCTGGAGTATTTTGGCGGTACCGACCCATCATACTGTTGCAGGTAACAATCCTGTACACGAGCCAGTCGCGGAATGACAAAAGCCTGGGTCGTGAACCGACCTACCAAGTTTCGATCATTCCCCGGTCCCCATCCGGCGTCGCTCCAGCGAACTTCAATTCCGCCTCCGCTGGGTGGCGCCACACCTGCATCGACGCTGACCGTGGTTGATGACACCGCCGTAATCACCGCTGCCGTCAAATCAGACAAATACGTTGTCCCGATCTGCGCATTGGTTAGCTGAGTCACAAACAGAGGAGTTGTAGCTTTCGCTGTTTCAAATTCAAATGCCATGGCCTTGGCCGCGTCGTTCGTGAACTTGATCTTGTAACCGAGGTGTTGGCCTTCCCAATTTGTTATCGCAATCTCGACCTCGCTCACGATGGCAGTAAATGTCGCACCTCGCGAGGGAACCGCAATGTTCAATTCGTCTCCAGGAAAAATGTCAACGGCGCCCCCCGGTAGATAGTCGCTCCAGACGTCATACTCGCCTGTCCATGCCGAACCTGTAGCGTCATCCAGCAGGGCCAAGGCTGCCATTTCACAATCCGCGGCGGTGCGTGCCGGCGGCTCTTTTGGGTGGCGCACGGTGCCATGTAAACCATTGTCGATTCCGCGCTGTTGCGCGGCGATGCTTGCCGGATTTGTGACCCGCGCAAGAGCGGGGCCAAGGCTGCGGTAGTGAACCTCGATTAATTGATTGGCTGCGGGGGCGTATTGCGGATAAAACTCCAACGCCGAACTCGACGTGATCTCGCACTCCGCGCCCTCCTCCAACGAGCCCACGAGTTGCGTGATATAACCTTGTCCCGGGAGTGCGCTGCGGACTTCTGCATCCACGGCTTGAATCAGCCGGGTGAACGCAATCGCGCACTGCAGATTGGCAGAGTTTGCCAACGCGCAGGTACAGAAATCCGGTGCGCCGGGGATGACTCCGTCATACAAAACGGTGGGCGGCGCGACCAGGGTCGCGGGACTCGTGGGATCGATGTCCTGCAGCTCCAATACGACGCGCACGTCGGCGGCGACTTCGGCCCCACCAAACCCACTTCCCGCAGGATGGACAGACGAATGAAATATCTGCTGCCTGCGATAGATTTCCGGGGAGTATAACCGCGTCGTCAGACGATAATGGTGCCCCGCGATCGTAGTGATCGGCGTGCCGCTGCTGGCGCCGTTGACCAGAGCCTGGATATTCGATTGAGAGCCATCCGGCGTGATCTGAAAGCCCGCAAGGCAAGCCGCAATAGAGACCGCAGCCGGATAAAGTCCGCCCAGCACCCCAGTGGAAGCGGCACTGAACATGACATCGCCGTGCTGAATCACTAACGCTCCCCCGAGTTCGACCTTTTCCGCCAACTCGATTTCGTCAGCCACGCTGCAATTCGCATTCCCGTTCGCCTGAACGCCCGTCACGAAACTGCCGTTGCACTGCGTAGGCGTCTGCGCCAGCTGCGTCGCAGTGTTCGCATTTTCGGATAAATCCCCGTTGCTATCGAGCTTCGCCACCTCTACCACCGCCGCGCCATTTTCCGAAACCTGCAGCTTCCCGCTTGCTCCAAACCCTATCGCCGATTTCCCCGTCAGTGCCGGAGTCAGCGTTCCATAGCTCCCCTCCACCGCCCACGACCCGGCCCCTGTCGTCAGCAACGAACTCGCCTGCGCTGTTCCCGCCACCGTCAGCGCGTTATCCAGTTGCACGTTGGTCTTGAATTCCTTGAGTCCCGACGTCAAACGCTCCAGGAAGTTGGTCCCGTCCCCCACGTTTCCTATGTAGTTCGAAATCGAGACCGGCGCGCCCATGCTGATCCCCACTGTCGATGGGTTTCCATTTCCCTGGTCATACCCAATGAAGGCGTCATTCGCGTCATTTGAAGGACGGTTGTTGGCGGTCGCGATTGTCTTCTGGAAATTCGAATCAGATAGCGTGATGATGTGCCCCGGCCCGGTGCCGAGAGTAGGAAAATTCAACCGCCCTTTCAAGTTCGTCAGCAGCCCGCCATCTTGATTGGGTTTCACCGCCAGCAAGAATGCCCCCTGATCGTAAAACGTCCCGGGAGCCATGGACGTGTAACAACTTAGCCAAAGAGGCGTCCACCCATCAACCGCCTGGCACTCGGTCGAGATCACCGCCGGAGCGCTCATCCCTTGCACCCCCACGATGTCGCTCGGTGCACTTTGCACCCACGCCTTGGCCGCATCCAGAACGCTCCCCGAATCATGGTTCGTCGCCAGGATCAGGTTGCCTGGCCAGTAATCCAGCAGCGGAAAATAGGCGGGCGTCGCTACCGTATAAGATTGCAGGGCTGCCTGCGTGTCCGTAAATGTGCAAACCCCATTCGCGCAAGCCGCAGCGCGCGCTACACTCGTCGCGACTGCATAATTCCTCGTCCCATACGGCGCTTGCTCGCGAGGGTTATTGGGAGACAGGTAGGTCACTCGTAATAAATCAAAGGTACTGGCCCCGGCAACATCGGCCGTCGTTACGACTATGTTGCCTGATCCATTGGTCAGCGCGTGGCCCGCGTAAAGTGGGTTCGAAGCTCCATAGGTTGCGCTGTTGGCGACAATGTAATAGCGATAGTCCGTACTTCCGGTGTTGGCAAATTGCGGAATCGATCCCACCGGCGCCACCGCGCCCTCAACCTTGACCGTCGCCCCCTGCGCGATTACACCCGCTTCCCCGATCGCTCCCGCCGGGTTCGCGCAACTCCCCACCTCTTCATAAACGTTGTCCAGCTCAAATCCGCCATATCCGCCGCGTTTTATTCCTGCCCGCACTCCGTATTGTGCGAATCCCTCGATCACGCTGTCGGAAATCTTCACCGTGTTGCCGCTCTGCCAGTCCACTCCATTGCCCGCGCATTGCATGGAGATGTTCATGTTCTTCAGCCATCCCACCGCGGCGTTCGTGTTGAATGGCCCCGGAGCATAAACCACGGGATTGCACACGCTCGCGTTACACAGCACGCCATAGTCGGTCGATCCCGTTGCCAGCGACGTGTCCAGCCCGTCGAGAAGAAATGACTGGTCGTTGTCCACTTGCACATAGCTGCTGAAGGTCCCTCCCGTCGGCGGAATCCTTAAGGTCACATTGAGCAGTCTGGTCTTCTGCCCGTTCACTTCGATAAAAGGACTCTGCCCGCCGATAACCATCGGCCGCCCTCGCGGATTCAGCAGGGTTACATCAATGAAGGCGTTCGGATTAGAGGGATCGCCAGCAAAAATGCAGGTATCGCTCATGTAACAGTCCACGATTGATCCTGAAAAGTCCACCGTCACGTTGGACGCTCGCACCGAAACCCGCGCATACGCTTGCAACTCCCCCGGCGGCACAATCACTTTTCCAGACTGCGAGGGTCCGGCCGGATTACTCGCGATAAATCGCGCTGCGATCAACGCTTCCTGCAGGCCACCGGATGCGCTCGATATCGTGTATCCGGCGGGATGAGCATTCAGGGTCGTGAACTGCAGCGTCCCAGATTGTCCATTTCCGGTGCAGGTCCCGCCGGTGACCAGCACCGCCTCGGCCGTGCCCGTCCCCGAAATATAGACGTAATACCACGGCTCTGTTCCCGTTACGCCCCCCGCACACACCGCCAGATTTACCGTCTGGGATCCGGCCGTACCCAAGTTTGCGCCTGGCGACTGCGACCAGCTAAAGTCGGTCGCATACTTCACCGCCTGCATTCCCGCCGTCACTCCACCGCCCGCTTCCGGCGCGTATTCTCCCAGCGATGCGACATACGTCATGACTTGGTTGTTCGTGGGCGTGGTCGTTGCTACCGGGACACTTTGGATGGAGACCGCGTTGCTGCTGCTGCCGCATCCTCCCCAAGTCGAATCGCCGTGCAGGCACAACGTGTTGTTCGCCGTGCCGGTTCCCAACTCGCCGCTAGGGACCAACCCTGCATCCAGGTCTGCCTTGCCCGAAAGTCCCACGTCCGCGTAGCGTTTGGTCGCGGCCTGCCCGGGCGCCGTCGGGTCCCCGCTCAGCGTCAGCGGCCCCGTCATCGTCCCTCCCGCCGTGCTCACGTACGATCCATTGCCTACGTTCTGCGTCGCATTGTCGACATACAGTTTGTTGGCGGCGTCGGTTGGATTCACCGGCGTGGGCAGAGCAGGCGCAATCGTGAACTGCTTCTCCCCTACAATCGTCTCTGTCCCGCTGAGGTGCACCACCGCCGCGTCGTTCGCTTTATTCGCTAACGCAGCGTTCACATACTGTTGCGTCGCCATCTGCGAAGCCGAACTGCCCGCCCCCAACGTAGTTCGCACCGCCGATATCGTCGTCGGCGAAGTCGTCGGCACCACCCAGTACTCGGTCTTGACCGTTCCATCATCCAGTTGGTACACGACGGTATAAATCGTATTCGCCGGTGTGGCGTTCGCATTCGAAACCAAACCGACCGACAGCGACCCTCCGGTCCCGAGCGTGATACTCGTATTTCCTGCCGCCACCGCCCCCAGCGCCGCAGTGGTAAACTCCGGCCACGAAATCAGCAGCGTGCCTCCAGCTGGAGTTCCGTCGGCGCGATACACGGTATCGCTAATCGTCGTGGTGGGAATCGTTTGCGCTGTCACCGCCGATGCCGCCAGCAGCGGCAGCAAAAGAAAAAGCCACCCAAAAGGGCGGCGCGCGTCCAACATAACTCCTCCATGCCTTGGTACGTTTTAAAAAGTTTCCGCGACCACTCACACCTCGGCGTCCGCCTTGGTATTGCGCAAGGCCAACTACGCTAAGTTGTCGTGAAGTAAAAGCGCGATTATCGAACTACGTCTAAACCGAGAACCGAGAGGCCCCGAAGCCCTACCTACTTCCCAGCCTTTACCTGTTGCTGCAAAAATTCTTTCACGCTATTCACGTACACATCCGCGAAGTCCACCACTGGACGTCGAGATTCGATCAACTGCAACGCATCCCCGAGTTTCCAACTCAGAGAGCACAAGATCGCCAGTGTCATCATCGGCGCTCGATGTACTCCTGCGGCGCAGTGGACGAAAAGCTTGCTTCCCTCCTCGTCCAACGCCTCCAGCGCAAAATCAACGCCGTGCTGAAAAACCTCCGGGGACTTCGGCTGGAAGTCATCATCAATCGGATTCCATAGCACCGTAATCCCGTGGGGCACAGCCAGGGGCGTGTCGTCGAATTCAATTTGCATGTCAAGAATGTGGGTGACGCCGGCGCGTGCGACCTGTGCCATGTTCTCCGCTGTCCAGATACCACCTCCGACCGCAATTCGACCGGTCACCCAAGTCATATCCATCAGGAAAGTCCCGTGTCGCAAGATTCTGTGTGTTCTCGGCGAGGTCCGCAAGTCGCCCCGCTCTCCCAAAGCCGTGGACCAACGCCCGGCGGCTAGCGACCAGCCCTCAGCAATCTTCGACCACTCACTGACTTTCATTTTACGGTATCGCTCACTTCTTCCACTGCGTCCGTGACGCAATCTTTCGTAACTTCGGTACCGGGTTGTACCTCTTCCGGAAGCTGCAACCGCCGCAACAATGTTTTCGCCAGCGAATCTTCCTCGACCGCTCCTTCGGGATTCGGTGCCGGACACAGCCCAACCATCTCAAACAAGTATTTCATCGCCAGGTAGTGACCCTTGTCGACTTCCGCCATCGTGGTCTCTACCATTTCCACCGCACGATTCCCCACAAGATTCGTGATCTGTTCACGAATAACTCCGAGGTCAACTTGTTTCGGCGGTTTTCTCGATGCCGATAAAGTTTTCTTTGGGCGTTTGCGTGCCACGCTCGTCTTAGCGCTTTTCATTAATCCCCTGACCGGCCTTTGACCCGTCGCACCAAAAAGTTAGGGCGCGCTTTGAGGGCGCGCCCTTTTTCCCTAATCTTTAAGATCTAAATCAAGAGTATCACATTGCAGGGGGTAAACCCGCCAAATTTTGAAAAATATATTTGGCTTGGATTCAGTCGCTTGCGGGAAATTGACCGGTTTTACCCCCTTGACAAGTTTTCGGCACTTCGCGTTTCTGTCTTCGGCACATGCGGAAGCCTTCCAAACATTGCTCGCCATTGCTCTCTTCATGACTCGTCTTGAATCTTCGTCCCCAAAAAAGTCAAGGCGCGCTTTGAGGGCGCGCCCTTTTTCCCTAATCTTTAAGATCTAAATCAAGAGTATCACATTGCAGGGGGTAAACCCGCCAAAGTTTTAAAAATATATTTGGCTTGGATTCAGTCGCTTGCGAGAAAAGGACCGTTTTTACCCTCTTGACAACTTTTCGGCACTTGACGTTTTGTCCTGGGCAGACCGGTCATTATCCTCCTCCGCAAGAGAATCTCGCTGACTCGATCCAGCGCTTCCGGAAAAAGGCGTTCCACCGTACGATACCCGCATCCCAGGAGCCGGCCAGCTTCTTCCTTTGAAAACTGTTGCAGCACAATCTTTGCAATCAACTTCTTCTCGAACTCGCTCAGTTCGTCCAGGCTCCGTTCGACATCGTGCACGAAAATCACCGAATCTTCGAAGGTCGACGATCCATACGAGGTAACCCGCGTCCGAAAAAATTCCCGCCCTAAAAGCGACGGCATCCGGCCTACCTCAATCGAAAGCCGCAAATACCGGCGCAGCAAGGCAACTGTACGATCCCGGTACAACCACAGATCAGGATTGACGCTCGGGCCCGGCGTGTCGGCCAGGACCGCCTCTTGCTCGGCCACGGACATTGCATCCTCTGCCGGATCTTCCCCGGGCGCGCCCGTTTCAGCCGCATCCGTCGGCGTGTCGATTTCCGTCAAGCAGATGTCCAATGAATCGGTTGCCGTGGAATCAGCCGCCGCAGGATTAAGGTTTTCTTCTACATCTGTCGAAGCCTGCTCGAAGGCAACGCAAGGTGGTATCCTCGGCGTTTCGGCGAATGCATGAAGGATCGCGATCATGACGCCGCTCATGCGTTCCCCCCTTCGCCGAAGAAGGCCGATAACTCTTCGCATTGGCTCTTGATCTCGACTCGATCGTCTACCAAGTGCGGCCGTCGCTGCCTGCGAACCGCGGGCAGATCCGACATCTGCAGAGCGCATGCCGGGCAATACACGTCGTCGGTTCCCCAGGTACGCATCCACAAACCGCCGCATCTTTCGCAATACTTCAGTTCCAACCGGACTATCTCCAAGTCTTCCATTTCCATGATTGCCTCCCTGATGAATTCGTTATGGTGTGCTTGCTGGCCAAATAAAAAAGCCCTGTGCCGATTGCTCGGTCACAGGGCCCGTTTCTCTTACGGAGAACCTGTTGAATTTATTTAGCTATGAGTATAGCGATAAGATTGCAGGTTCACCGCTGCCTGCGGAGTCCTCAGGTCAGCGGCGGCTTGCGAAAGTAGCCCTCCTCATACCCGGATTTCAACACGCGGCCGTTTTGCACGACCACACTCACTTTCCCGGTAAACTGCAGCATGCGAAGCAGTTGTTCCATGGCAGCAGAAAGTACTTCGGCGGAGCGGACCTTGCGGCGGAACTCCACAAAGCCCCCTCCCTCATTTTCGGATTGTGTGGTGCAGGTCATCGATTTATTCCCACTAACATAGTAGTTATAACAGACTAGTTACTATATAACTTCCGGTTCCAAAGATGTCAAGGATGACTATGCATTTGACACAGAGTTGCAAAGAATTGCATACTGACGGAGCCGTGACAGGGAGTGTACTCTAGTGGAAAAGGTGTGCGAAAATAGTTTGTTTTGCTGTTGAAAACTAACGCCTAGGAGGGTAGGCTTAGTGAGATATTGAAATAATGGCGAATTTGCGCTAGAATTCGCCGCCCAAGGGAGGCACTATGAAAACGAAATCCCTCCTACTTTCCCTCAGTGCGGTGGTAGTCGCGATAGGATTTTCGGTGGCGTCTGCGCAGACTTCAGGGAGCAGCGTAGCTCAGCAAAAAAGTAAAGCGAAGACACCGAAATCCTCTTCTGCGGTGTTAAAACCTGAGCCATCCTCGACAAAAGAAGTGACTCTAAACGGCTACATTTGGAAGCTCAGTGATCTTCAACCTTTGAGAGCTTCAAATACTTCGTCGGTACCGCTAATCCAGCACCCGGCGACTCAAACTCCCGCACAGTCTGAGCCAATAGTCCCAAAATCTGACGCGCATCCGCCTGCTGCCCAGTAGATAGGGTAACGAGATCGGAAGGGTTCTCGCTCTTGGATTTTGAGTTGTTGATTGCAATGGCGTAATCGGCCAGTACGGGAGACCAAATCGTTGTCTCTTCGGTGACTATTCCCACTACCTTGTCCTGGTCGTTAATCACTGGACCTCCCGAGGCCCCACCAGTGACAGGCATTTGCAGTCTCATGACCTCATACGTGGCGGTGAAATCCTGGTCACCTATTTTTCCAACATGAATCGGCATGTGAACATGCCGTGCACTAAGAATACCCTCATAGAGGGCTGGCATTGGCTGCTGTGGTTTAGGTTGCAAAGTTGCGGATAAAGTGTCAAAAGTTGGGAACCCGAAGGCAATCAGGTGTTCCCCAATACGACTTAAATCTGAGTCTCCTATTTCCAAATGGCACGTAGAAGGTAAATTTGTTTTGATGACAGCCAAGTCTGCTCCAGCCATATTTTCGTCTTCTTTCGTGTCGGTGACCTGAATCTCCTTTGTGACTCCCCAGTATGTGGTAGCTTTCAAATTTGATTTGGGCGTGAGCGTGGTAATCGCCGCATTCTTGTGCAGAAAATCCATTGATAACTCGACACTCATGACTACATGCGCCGCAGTGACGATAGTACCGCCATCACTAACAAAAAAACCTGACCCAGAACTTCCATCGTCTGACGTAATCCGCACCATTGCACACGACCACTTATCGTATCTGGCAGGCAAACTTGAGGGCGACTCGCATCGTCCGATTTGCAATGCAAAAACGAGGAAGAGTGACAGCAGAAGTGGCGACTTCATTTCTTAGACTCCTGCGCCAAGGGTGTTGACCGCTTGGCGATTTGACAAAGTTGGTGCGCTAGCGAAACAATGTGTATCCGGTGATCCCATAGATATGCCACGCTAAAGATATGCAATCCCGAGAAGTTCTGATACTGCACTTCCTTCCAACGCCTCGGGCCTCGGGAAGCTGCTTGCTAACTCATTCAAAGAATCACCCAAAAAGTTTGGTGGCGGAGGGTGCGGGCCACGATCCCGCAAGCGCCCTAAAGGACGCGGCAGATTATAAATCTGCTCCCTTACCAATTAGGGTTAACCCTCCGTTATCAAAAAAGCCGATGCCCTCCAAATGCATTGGCGCGACCTGTAGGCCCCGCTGGGAGTCGAACCCAGTTATCTACCCCTGCGAAGGAAGCGGCTGGCCGTCTGCCTCCGGGGCCACTGGTTACACTTCGGCACACGCGCAGCTACAGTGCTAAAGAGCACCAAGATATTCACACATGCGATTATTTTCACGCTTGACAAGCAGGCAGGGTCGGAAGAAAATACAGATGTCTTTCGGCAAAAAGACCTTGCCCGCTGCCACGCGGCTTACAAGAATTCAAAACTAGGCGGCCTCATTGGGTCGCCTTTATTTTTGAACGCTTCGATATAGCGTACACCTGAGTGAGTATCTGTCAAGCGTGCAAAAGTCGGACAGATGTGGAAAATTGCACCACGAATTAGGCAATAGTATTTACTAGAATGGTTCTGATGTGAAAGTAGACAAGCAGAAATTCGATACGCTTCTCGATAGGTTGATAAAGGCCGATCCCCAGAAGCGATCCGAAACCAAGCCCGACAAAAAGCACAGACCTAAGGGGGCCGCACGGAAAGCGCGATAGGCGTGCTTACAATCCTGGCGATTTGTGGTTTTTTCTCGGATACTCAAATTCCATCTTATCCGATGCCGCATACTGTAATAGACCAAAACCGGCCTCGCTTTGATATGTCTCGAACTTGCAATGGATAAATTTCACGTTTTTAAGTACGATTGCCCCTCCCGAATAGAAGATATCTGAATTAATAAAGGTCATATTTATCCAGGCAGCACCATCCAATTGTTGAAAACAATTCGCTACTGCACCATCGCTAATAGTCGTCGCCAAAATCTTTGGGTTCCTAACTTGGTATGCCTCTGCACCAAGGATTGACTCGCAATTTACGGTAATATTGATGAACGATGGAACCGGAATGAGGGAGGAGCGGTATTCCGCTAGATCGTATTGCATGGAAAAAGAAGCGGTCTGCAATTCCGGATTATTATCTTTGTTGATTCGACCGAGTTTATCGGAGACGTTTCGGAAAAAGTCTCCCTCTGCTGGAATCTGTTCATTCCGTGCCACAACAATGAGGGATGCGGCAGTATTTAAAAGCTTCGCGGAAGTGGTAGGGGATGAGTTTGCGGCAGCATCAAGTAAGCGTTTTATTATTTTTTGTGTTTCCTTTGATTGATTGTCCGCCAGCGTTTGGACGGCCTTTTCTAAATTCTTGATGCGTGTGTCCAGCTTTCCAATATCACCGATTATGCTGGTGACGCTGGCATTGATCTCTCTGACCGGAGGAGTGAGTTTTGCATCAATCAGGCTGTTAGTATGCTCATCAGAGCTTTTTGCAGCGCTGTCCACATTACGATAATGCACTTGAAGAAAGACCATGATAATCCCGATCAGTAGCGTTATGAGCGGTGCTATCCATTGAGCCAGATTCCCGTACCAGTGGGGATTCCACGGAGGTTGCTGCCCTGGCGGTGGCGCTGATGACGCGGGCGTGCCCATATATGCAGGGAAAACTATTACCTCACAAAATTCGCTTAGTTGTTCCGAAGCTGTAGTTTGCATTGGGGCATACTCCGGTGCTACGCTGTTTGGAGCGTTGCCCGACGCGACAATTCAATTAAGGCAAAACGCCCGCCTGCCAGCGGGCCGTTCTGTCTGGGGAATATTACTCCTAAGTTCAGGGCCGCACAAACGGCGTAAAGGCGTTCTCTTCGGTTAGCTTCGCATAGGGCAACGTCTTGCCAGCGCACATCCGGCTCACGGTCTGCTCGAAAATGTCGGCATCTTCCCGCCGATTGAAACGATACCCAAACTCATTCAGGTAGCGCTGCAAGTGCTTTATTGAGACCTGATGGAACGACCCTATCAGGCCGCGCTTGAGCAGTGAAAACGCGGATTCTACAGTGTTGGTGTGAACATCGCCCTTCACGTAAACCTTGCTCTTGTGCTGAATCCGACCGTGGCGCACGTTTTTAAACTGCGTCATGCGGAAGTTGTAGGCGGGGTTTTCGTCCGTCATGATCGCTTCAGCGTCTTTCGAGATGTGCTTCTCGACTACGTCATACAACGTGCCAGCTTTGTTGTCCTTGGTGTGAACCAAGCGCAGAGGCCCGCCGCGCTCACGAATGCCGATGACTACGTCTTTGTTTTTGAGTTTTCCCTTTTGTCCGCGCTGGCGTCCGCCGATGTATGTTTCGTCCACTTCGACGACGCCTTCGAACTTTGGGACTTCACCATCCACCATCGCTTCCCTGATGCGGTGCGCGAGATACCACGCTGTCCGGTAATTGCAATCCAGATGCCGGGAGAGCTGAAGGGCGCTCATGCTCTTTTTCGCGTCCACAAGCAGCGCAATCGCCATGAACCATTTGCTTAAAGGTAAGTGCGAGTCATGGAAGATTGTTCCATTGGTCGCGGAGAACTGCGAATTGCAGGTTTTCTCCAAACACTGGTAGACCTGCGCACGTTTGTTCTTTGTGGCAGTCTTGCGCGTGATCTTGGATACCTCTTTGGCTCCGCAGACTGTGCAGCGCACGCCATTAGGCCAGCGGCGATTCTCAAGGTAGGTGAGGCATTGCTCATCGGTTGCGAAGGCTTTTGGAACGTCTATCAGTTTCATGGTTAGTTCCTTGAAGCGAGTTCCCGAATCTTACGGACAAGTTCTTCTGCCCTAATAATGCGGGTTATCACGGCATCTTTTTCGGTTTGCGTGCGCAGTTCGCCACAGGGCCAAAGTTGAATTGCTTTCAACTCCGCTCTGAGGCTTCCTAGCATGTGAAAACTATACGCTTGACATGCGTCTGTGTAAAGTGCATAATCATCATGTCAAGCACTTTTTTCTGTCAGATGTTTGTGATTTTCATCACCATAGCAGAATGCTATTGCCGGGAAGCTGTTTCCGGCTGTGGAAAACTCGCCCTCAAGGAACTTCTGCCGTAGTCAGGCCTTTTGTTTCCTTTGAGATGTTGAACAGGTATTATCAATAGCGATCCGCTATAAATGATGGTATACTCTGGCTATGAAATTTAAAGTACTGCAGGAAAACCTTCGCAAAACCTTGTGGCACCGCATCGAAGAAGAGGGCTTGACCGGCTTGCGCCTCGCCGAGCAGACCGGGTTCAAACAAGCTCATATCTCCAACTTCCTCAATCGCAAGCGGGGCTTGAGTCTGGAGGGCATGGACAAAGTCTTGCGGGTGCAGCATCTCTCCGTGCTCGACCTGCTGGATCCGGACGAAGTCAACAAACGTGCCAGCATCCTGCCGCCCAGCGAAGACGAATTTGAAAATGTCCTGCTCGTCGACGGCGCCATTGCCGCCACCGAACCGCTGGTCATGAGCATGAACGTCAAGGAGATTCTCAAGTTCAAGAAAAATTTCCTCCACGGCCTTCGTGCCGAGACCGAGGGCCGGCGCGACGACTGGGAGCGCTTCGTTGTGATTCAAGTCGACGGCCGCGACGGCATGAGTATGTATCCGCGCCTCCTGCCCGGAGCCACCGTTCTCATCGATCGCCATTACAATTCCCTCAAGCCCTATCGTAAGGGCGAAACCAACATGTACGCGGTGAACAAAGACGGCGCATCTACGATCAAGTATGTGGAATTGGCCGGCAACAACCTCGTGCTGCGGCCACATAACCAGGCCTACCCGGTCGAGGTAACGCCTCTGGAAGGCGACAAGAAGCCGAGCGATTATTTGGTCGGCCGGGTCTGCTATGTGGGAATTGAAACCTAGCCGAACGCTGAACAATGGATGAATCGTATCGTTGAACCGTATCAGGGCATCGCTTCAGCGATGCCGTACTGCTCTATCCTGAAACTGCCCTAACCGTGGGATAACCATTCCACAGTTCTGCTATCATTTTTTCTGCCGCTTTTATTTCGTGCCGTATGGACGATGACATACCCAGCATTCGCGTTTCCTCGGAGGAATTCATGGACGAAGCACCCGCCCTCTCATCCGTATCCCGCCGTAATGAAGACATTGCGCTCGACTTGATGAAATTCGTCGCGATGACCACGGGCTACGGCCGCACCAGTTCCTCCGGCGTCGGCTTTCAAGGCTCTGGCGCGGCCTCGAAGCCGGAAGATTACGCCAACCATCTGCTCGAGCTCTATGGAAGATGCCTGGACGCAGTGCAGCGAAAGAAGTAGAGACGTAGCTAGCTACGTCTCTAGCGCCAATCAGAACAGCCTGTCGCAGACCGGCTCTACACGGGCGGTCCAGCTGGAGCGCCCGACGATTTGAGTTTCGGCGTATTCTGGCTTGGATTCTGCAAAAACAAAATAATCTCCCGATCGATGCGTTCGACCGCCGGATTCTTTGCCGTGCTCTTCTTCAGCGCGTTTTGCACCTCACGAACTCCGGCCAAGGCAACTGCCTGCACTTCCGGAGTCGCATCAGCGTTTGCCACGAGGATCATCAACCTCTCCGCGATTTGCGTTTGCACCACTGCCGCCAAGTCTCTTTGAGCTGCAGTCTTTGACTCTCCCGAAAATCCGGCGCTGATCAATGCAGAAATCACAAATTGCGGCGAGGGTGCGTTGCTGTCCTGCCGCGAAATTACCGCCAGCCTTTCCATTCGCGGCGGATCAAGCAACCCACCCACAACAATTTCTGCGACGGCGCGAGCGCCATCCTGCGGACTAAAAAGATAACCGGCAGATGAAGTGAAACGTTCGGCATCGGCTTCGCGATTCTCAACCGGCGCCAGCCCGGTCCACAGGCCCGCCGGAATCGTCACTTCCGCCGGATCAAGCGCGCGCAAAACCAGCCGCAGCGCTTCTTTCTGTCCATCCGCGGGCCACACACTCACAGGTTGCTGTCCATCGCCGGCGAGCGAAAGCGGGATCTTGGCGCTGCCGACTACATTAATTGCGGCGGCAAGAGCGTAGCGATGGAACAGGAAAACCAGCGGAAAGCGCGAGGCCAGCATCGAAGCCGGCTCGCCTGGCCGCAACATTCCGCTGCCATAATGCGCCAGCAAGGCATCGCGCACCGGAAAGACTTGCTTCAGCCAAGTCACCGGATCGGGTCCATCGTCATACGCGTTCCACCGCGGATCGTCGTAATGTCCCCAGCCAATACCCTTGATGATCGCTCCCTTGACAATGGCGTCGAGCCGAGCCCGTTCGTCTTTCATGGACGTTCCCGGCGCGCCTTCGCTGTACCCCCACTCAATCGCGAAACGGTCGTAGCTGCCCACGCCCTGCATGTAGGCGTCGGAAAGATCCGCCGTCCCGTCTGCGCGGATGCGCACTCGCGGGGCAAAATAATCCATCACCGAGCCCCGCCCGTAGGTGCTCGCCACAAAGTTGTGATCCAGGCCGAGCACGTGTCCCATCTCGTGGCAGGTCAGCAAGGCGATGCGATCCAACATCACCTCTTCTTCACTAGTGTACGGATCAAAGTTATCGAGCGCCGCGAATGTATCGAGCGCCGGTTCCTCGGCGCTGCGGCCCGACGGCATCGTCGACTCCCAGTAATTGTTCACTGTGCGCATGCGATGCGAATCGAGTTGCACCACACCATGAACAATCTCCCCGGTGCGCGGATCCACTTGAACCATACCTACCGACCAGCCGCGCCCCGACCGGTTCGTCCACTGAATCGTTGGGTAACGAATGTCGAGCGGATCCGCGCCCTCGGGCAAGTCTTCGATGCGGAGCGCATCTTTGAATCCAGCCTGCTCAAACGCCGCATTCCACCACAGCGCCCCGCGCCGCGCCGCCGAGCGAACGGGCTCGGGAATCGCGCGGTCGAGATAGAACACGATAGGTTTGACCGGCGCACTCAGCGCGGCAGCCGGGTCTTTTTTCTGCAGCCGCCAGCGGCTAATCAAAAAGCGCGTAAGCGGACGGTCATAGGGCTGGGAAAAATCCTGGAAGCTGGTCCCGAAAAATCCCACCCGCGGATCCTGCTCCCGCGGCTCAAATCCCGCCTCCGGCAATGCCACGAACGAGTGATGCTCGCGCACACTCAGAATATGCGCATCCGGCTGGTTCAACCGGCTCTCCGAATCCGTGGAGAACGTCAGCAGAACTTCGAATTCTGTATTCAAAGGAAAACTGCCACTGTGATCCGGATCAACCAGGCTGCGATCTTTATCCAAGCGCCAATCCGCTCCGGAGGATTTTTCATCCCGCACGGTTGCTCCTCCCACAACCCGCGTCGGTCGCCGCAACTGTGATTGCAAATCGAAAGCATCTCGGACGATGAGCGGTCCGGCATCCACCAGCACGGCGCCATCCTGTTCGGCTTCGACCGGTAGCACAGACAACACAGAAGTAGGGAAGCTCGACTCTACCGAATGCTTGAGTTCCGCGCCGCCACTTTCAGCGCGAAAATCAGTATTCTCCTGGATCACCAACACGCGCATGCCAACCCGCCGGAAGCGGCACAGTCCCGCGCCCCCAAACGAGCTGCGATCCGCGAACACCTGCGTCGACCCCACTCCCGTGCCCATTCCGGTGAAGTAAAGAAACTCCCGATCGAGCGCCGCCGCTGAAAGCTCGAACAAGATGGCGTTCTTTTTTTCATCCCAGTAGTAAGGCAGAAATCCGTCATGCTTCTGCAATCCCGCCGTGCGCGCGGCCACCGTGGCTGTTCCCGCGGGCGTCTGCGCAGGAGTTTGAGCGCGCACCAAGCTGATCGCAAATGCGAAGGCAACCACACCCGCAAGCTTCATAGGCCTTGTCTTATACACCATGCGGCGAGGTATCCTCAATAAGGCAGGAGGACTCTCATCACCTAGCCCTGGACGCCTCGTCCGGGCGATTGGAGGCGCGGGGTCACTGGCTGAGGAAAAAGTCGACGCCAGCTTGGGTAGAGACATGCAAAAGATCACAATAAAAACCCGCAAGAAACGTGAAATTCTCGACCTCACGGACACCGTCGAGGCTCTGCTCCACAAAAATCACCCGCAGGCCGCAGGCGTCGTTCATCTATTCATCCTGCACACCACGGCCGCGTTGACTACAGCCGACCTCGATCCCGGCACCGACCTCGACATGCTCGATGCCTTCGAAGCCATGATTCCCAAACTGCGCTACCGCCATCCCCACAATCCAGCGCACGTGCCCGATCACATCCTCTCGGCGCTCATCGGGACATCGGTCGCGCTGCCATTCGAGCGTGGCCAACTCCTGCTCGGCACCTGGCAGCGGATCGTACTGATCGAACTCGACGGCCCCCGCCAGCGGGATTTAGTAGTCACGGTGACAACACCGCAGTAGGGAATCCAATTGAGGTGCATTTCATCGCTAGCAGTTGTTATCATCGTCAACCCTAGCTGGCAGCCCCGCAGTGTCGCGCTCTGTTTCTGGCAGTGTCGCGTAGCCCCGCCCGGAGGAACGGTTTGCGGTCGGCTCCGAGCACGTGTGGCAATCTGCGGCTTTTCTTGCGAGTGGCGCGCTAAGGCTTCGTCGGCGGTGTACTGGTTGCCGGCGCTGTCGGTTCGGCGGGAGGAAGCGGGATTGGCCGGTAGAGCGCAGTCTTTACCGAGTCGGGCAGTTTATCCGCGTTCGCCACCAGCAGGCTGACCTGCCACATCTGGGTTTGCGACAGCGATTCACTGAAGCTCGGCATTCCGCTAAGCCGGATGCCGTTGGCAATCTTCCAATAGCTTTCGCCCGGCGGATCATCGGTCACGCCTGTGCCTTCAAGCAGCTTCGGCGGCTTGGGAAACATCCCTCGTGAGATTGCCGTTGGCGTGCCTCCCGGAAAACCGTGGCATACCGCACAGTTCTCCCGATAAACATTGGCGCCGGCGAGGAAGTTGGGTTCATCCGCCGGAACCGGGACGGTTTTTGGCATCTCTTTGTCAATGTGGGAGTGCAGTGCGCTGTTCGCCAGCATCTTCTCAAAGGGCATGGCGGGCGCAGCGGTAGCTACTGGCGCGCTCCCGGTGGCGAAATAGATGAACACGCACAGCGGTATCAGAATCAAACCAACGATCAGGCCGATTAAGAAAGTTTTCACCAGGCTCTCCTTGAGGGCTGAAGTTCGCAGTATACACAGAACCCCGCTGAGAATTTACCAAAGAGAGATTCAGTAATTGGAGCAAAGAGAAACGCCGCTCAAAGTGGAGCGGCGTTGGGCAGAGTTGAGATCAGGGACCGCGTTTAGCGATGGCCTCCGTGAGAACCGCCGCCTCCATGCGAGCCGCCGTGCGAACCCGAACTCCCGTGCGAGCCGGAACTACCGTGCGAACCGCCAAAGGAGCCATGCGACGAGGGCGCCGAATAACCGCGGCCGCCATACGATCCTCGCGACGGGGAACCGCCGTACGGCGATCCGCCGCTATAGCCGCGATAACCGCCATTCCCGCCATAACCGCCGCCGTAGGAACGAGCCGAGTAGCTGCTCCGGCTCTGGGCGGAGGGATAGTTGCGCGGTGCAGGTAGCGCGCGTCCCGACGGACGCGGCCCATTGTTAGGCATGCTGTTAGTCATGCCTCGTCCCATGGTCGAACTTCCGTAGGAGCGGGGCGAAGACATACTTGG
>Ga0210390_10001756_pt1 | contig 20027 bp, 18 predicted proteins | sample IncBWH11OmetaG_FD_161050 | JGI IMG/M metagenome (GOLD analysis project Ga0210390, IMG submission 161050) | Forest soil microbial communities from Barre Woods Harvard Forest LTER site, Petersham, Massachusetts, United States - Inc-BW-H-11-O ... | reverse complement strand
CAGTGGAATTGTTCCCAATACTTCACTTGCATGCCCGTCTTTCCCCCAAACCCCTGTCAAACCACCACCCTTTGCAACCCCCCATTGCCCCAATTTTCTGCTGCTCCTCCTCCTCCTCCTGATCCCACGTGGTGCTGGTACGCATCGGGAGCCTACCCTTGCGACGATCCGCCTGAGCCCGGGGAACCACCGCACACTGAAAACCCGCCACCCATAATGCCTACACCTGGTAAACCTCAGTGGCCTAATGGACCGTGGCCCGGGGAGCCGGGGTGGGACGAGTTGGAGTTGCAAGAGATCAAGTACGAGTATAATTTGACACCTATGTTGCCCCACACCTTGTCGAGCTCTATGCGACAGGATGGGGAATTTTATCCTTTAGAGCGTAAGGGGATAGCCTCGGGGGCCGGCCCAGCCTTTCGTAGTGTGGAAAATGAGGTTTGCCTCTTGATAAGAACGAAGGCGATGTCAAGCACAAACCTCTCCCGAGCGGTCCCAAGACTAGCTTCGGTTCGCCAAGAGAGGTTGAGGACCAAGGCCAAGGGCGACCCCGCATTGTTGGGGGGCCCGCCGGGTCGATGGTCGAAAACGGCTGCTTCCCGAAACGGCTGCCTCCATGATCAAGTCGATTCGAACCATTTTTGTCGTCGCTTTGGCCATCGTTCTCATTGTGGGAGAAGTTGTTGTAAAACTACCGGCGATTCAATCTGAGCTCGGAACGGCCGAACCCTACCTATCACCAATCGAACTCGCCTTTTCGCCTGACGGGCACCTGCTCTACGTAGCGTGTGAGGGGAGCGACGAGTTGCGCGTCTTGGACGTTCAGTCCGGCGAAGTGGTTCGGAGCGTTCGAGTAGGGCGGGTGCCCCGCGGAATTGCGTTATCGCCCGATGGCCGACGCATTTACGTGACCAACTCGTGGTCCGACACAGTAACGGAGATTGACAGCGCCACGCTGAAAACGGTGCGCAACCTTCCCGCGGGATTCGAACCGATCGGCGTGGTCACGGACCAGACCGGCAAGACTCTCTACGTTGCCAACCGGCTCAGCAATGACGTCTCCGTGATAGACCTGAGCATGGGTCGAGAGATTACGCGACTGCCAGCAGGACGAGGCGCAAGTTACCTCGCGCTTTCTCTCGACGGCAAACAGCTATTCTGCACGCACATTTATCCGAACATTGGAAATTTTCGCACGCAGCCAAACTCAGAAATCACCGTGATTGATACGGCGAGCAGGACGGTGGTTGAGCGGAAGCAACTGCACAGTGTCGCGGGCGTATTTCATGTCGCGATTGCCCGCGATGGCAAACTAGGGGTCGCAGCACTACTCCGGCCTAAGAATCTGATCCCTCTCGCGCACGTCGAGCACGGCTGGGCGTTCGGCAATTCGGTGACATTGTTTGGCGAAGATGTTGGCGGCACAGTTCAGGTGCCAATCGATGAACTCGACCGCTATTATTCGCTCCCATGGGGAGTAGTTATTACTCCTGATAAGTCAAAGATTTTTCTCTCAACGGCTGCATCGGAAAGCATTACTGTCATCAGCGTCCCGAAGTTACTCGAATATGTCCACGCGCACCCGGGGTCGTTCGCCAATGATCTGTCGGCATCTGCCAACTACGTGTCGGCGCGAATTTCGGTTGGCCACAACCCACGCGGCGCCTTGTTATCGCCCGATGGCAGCCGACTCTATGTAGCCAACCGGCTCGATGACAATATTTCTGTGATCGACACATCATCGGAAAGCGTAGTAGCCACTATCGATCTGGGCGGACCGAAAACGATCAATTCGCTGCGGCGGGGCGAACAGCTTTTCTACACCGCCGATTTTGCGTTTCAGGGACAGTTCGGCTGTTCCAATTGCCACTTGGACGCAACCATCGATGGCTTGCAGTGGAATTTGGATCCGAGCGGCTTCGGGCAGAACATCGTGGATACGCGGTCGATTGAAGATCTTGCCGGAACCGAGCCTTTTGGTTGGAGTGGGAGCAATCCTGATATGCGGGCCGAAATTGGTCCGCGGCCCGAAAAGTACTTCTTTCGATCCCAGAGCTTCAACAACGAACAGCTGACCGATCTAGCCGCTTTTGTTTACTCACTTCCATTTCGTCCAAATCGTTACCGCTCGGCAAATGGAAGGCTGACCCCGGCCCAGGAACGCGGCAAAGCAATTTTCGAAAGAACGAAATACAAGACACGAGCGAGTGGCAACGCAATCCCAGTAACAAATCAGTGTCCCTATTGCCACAGTGGCGTGAAATACACGAGCCAGCGCAAGATGGATGTTGGCACCGGGAAGTCAACCGACAGTTCAGCGCTCTTTGATGTGCCGCAACTGCGCGACGTTGTTTATTCCGCACCGTACCTGCACGATGGCTCGGCGCGTTCGCTGGAAGAAATCTGGACGAAATTCAATCCGAAGGACCAACACGGTGTGACGAACGATCTCACCATCGACGAATTACATGATCTTATCGAGTATTTGAAAACGCTGTGACAAAGCATGGCTCTTTATCTACTGCGCGGAGGAGAAATCCTTACGCTGCCGCAAGTCGAGTTCTGTCAGGTCATTGTCTGCGCGGAGTAGCGCGGGTCCGACCCATCGCCACTGTTTTCCCGAATATCTTTGCCTGCCTGCTTTTCCTGCTGGCCGCCGGGCTCGGCAATAGGGAGGTTGAGGCCTCTCCGGCAGGGGATTCAGTGACCGTCCTTTACACCGCTGCGAAGCGCTACGAACCGTTGGCTTGGATGCACGGCGGAGAGCGTTTTCCGACCGGCGCAACCATCTATTTGCGCGAGCTGTCCTTGCGGGCGCCGGCACACAATGACTCACTGAGGCAAGATGTGTTGATTCCGAACTTTGCCGCGTCGACCGATGCCGCAATTTCATTTGATGGCCAGAGGGTCTTATTCTCGGGAAAACGGAGAACGCAAGACCCCTGGCAAATTTGGGAAGCCGATCTGGCACGCGGCCAGCCTCGTCAAATCACCTTCGGCCCCGAAGATCACGTTCGCCCCTTTTACCTTCCCGGCGATCGCATCGTATGCGCCCACAAAGTTTCGGGACGATTCGTGATCGAAGCTGTCGATTTGACGGGAAGAAACCCCCTGCAACTCACATACGGTCCATCGAGCTACCTCCCCACAGATGTCCTGCTCGATGGGCGTATTTTGTTTGAAGCGGGGTATCCGCTTGGAACCGACTCCACCCCGGAGATCTATACCGTGTACTCCGATGGCAGCGGCATTGAGTCCTACCGTTGCGATCATGGCAACGCGCGCTACCAGGGCAGGCAGATCAGTTCCGGCAACATCGTGTTTGCATCTCGTGCGGGTCTGCTCCCATTTGGGCTGGCTCAATTCATTTCTGCCAGTGCGCACGAAGTTCACCTCGACGCCCCCGCGGGAGAGTACGCAGGAGACGTCGCCGAAATAGCTTCCGGCGATTGGCTATTGCCCTGGCGGCCGGCTCAGGAAGCACATTTCCAACTCGTCGCATGGGAAGCTGGCGCGCATGCCTTGCGCCTCAGTGTGGCTGACGCAAATCGAGACGTGATCCAACCCGTGATTGTTGCGCCGCGCGTTGTGCCAAAGCAGCATCCGTCTGCCCTGCACGACACGCCGAATGCGAACCTCCTTTGCCTCAATGCCTACACCTCGAAATCTCGCTTCGCGCCAGGATCCATTCACTCTGCGCGGATCTATAGCCTCAACGCGAAAAACAAGCCTGCTTTGCTGGGAACCGCCCCGGTTGAGGCCGACGGATCCTTTTTCGTTCAAGTTCCAACTGAGACAGCGCTGCAAATCGAGTTACTCGATAGCGCGGGCCAAACCTTGAAGCGCGAGGCAGGATTTTTCTGGATGCGTCGCGGCGAACAGCGAGTTTGCGCGGGATGCCACGCTGGCCCCGAGACTGCGCCGGAGAATGCTGTCCCAATGATTCTGCTCAAATCCACCACGCCCGCCGACGCGACGGGCGCCAAGGTACACACCGCTTCGGGAGGGCACTAGCTAGGTGAATCGACGCAGAAAAGCTCACAGAGCCAATCGTATGAATGTTCCGGACCCGCTCGCAGAAGTAGCTGAGGTTCCCATAGCGAAGCGGGCAATCACCAATTGTGCGGCCATGAATGAAGCTTACGACTACGGCAGCGCCTTCTCGCGCGGCACGCGGATCGATCTGAGCAGACTCACCATTCTACTGATTTCAGGCACCACGAGCATCGACGCTCGGGGCAGAACTGTGCATACTGGTGAGCGGCTCCCTCTTTACGTTCACGAAGAATACGATGCGAGTTTTCTTGAACCGCGCCTATTCTCTTTCGCAAACGGAGGTAGAGGTCTTGGTCAGGAGGCAATCTGTAGGCGTGTCGGTTATCAACCCTGTCAACCATGGACTTGCTCTTACGCTTACGATGCTTCGGTTGCTACACGGAAAGAATAACGTCCTGAGTTTTTTTCAATAGACGCCAACAGGATAGTAGGACGACAGACTACTCATCGCCAGCTAGGTAAGCCAGCCGTTGCGAAACAATCGTCCAGCCATTCGCTGTACCATTCCGAGAATGTCGCTGCCGAGCCGGCGAGCAGTACCGGCCTTAGCCCTTTGTATTCGCTGCGTCGATCCTCCCACAGTTTTCCCGCTTGCTCTCCAGTGACCAAAAGCCAGATTCTCAGCGCGCAGCCTTCGTGACAAATGGGGAAAGCGCCATTCATCAGTTCGGAGGACCAATACCTGCCTTCGAACTGCTCAATCTGCCTGTCGTATTCCGTCTCATCTCGCTTCATCAAGTTGGCTTCAGGATAGCCTGACAAATCGTTCCACTCTTCTTGAAACCGAAAGGGTTCTGAGAGCGAGCCAACGAAGCCGTCATGCTCTTGCCATGGACGTTGGTCGAAATTGTCATCCATGACGCCAAGAGGAAAAACGCCGTAAAACGGACCTGCGCCGCCATTCCCGACTCCGGTCACGAACTGGCGATAGTCGGAAGGAAGCACGATCTTGTGATCGCGCTCGAAGGCGGAAACTTCCGACTCGGACAAAACAGGATTCATCTGGAAACCGTGCGCGCCGGAGCCAAAAGTCATCGCTCCGATTTCCCGTAATCTGGATACCGCTGCTTGCATGGATGGAAGATTGAGGTCTGACATGCGCTAAAGTTGTTAGTTGCGGCGTGCTTGTCTCATCACTTCACTACAGTTGCTTCTCCGACAAAACGTCCTTCCCAAAGATAAAATGTTCCAGCTCGGCGAAGAACCCCTGCAATGTCCTCCCCCGTGATGTGCTCGCCGTGAAGAAATACAAAACCAAGTCGTCGGTGCTCGCCCGGCGAGAAAGGCGCATCTAGCAATGGCCATCCATCATAGAAAACTGTATCCGTCGATTTCGAGCACGAGCAGGGGCAGCCCCAACCCGGTTGCACGGTCAACTGCTTTCCCCCTTCTTCCATGGGGTACAAATGCACATCGGCGACAAGCTGGGGAGACATTTGTCGGAGTGCTTCGGCGCGCGTCTTTCCAGCGGCAAAGAATGGGATCACGGGATCATTCGGCATTTCGACTTTATCGTACAGCACGCAGCTGCTCTATCTCCATGCTTCCATACCTCTCACGGAACAGTGGCGGCATCAAGCCGTAACCCAAGTTCGAGTGTGCTGTGCATCGAGTGATAAAGCAACCTAGCGCCAACTAGGGACGGAGAACTTCACTAAACTGGGGAAATTCCTTTGGACCCAACCGACAGTGTGATCTGACATGTACAGGTACGCTTTGGCGCCCTTACTGGCGTCGATCGATCGAGCTTTTGCTACGAACGCATCGATTGAGCCGGCTTCAACAGGAATATACAGACATACAGACTGTGGCTCATCGGGTCCCGTGCACCCGTCTGTTCGGAGCCTCGTGACAACCACGGCGTGTCCCGCTGAATCCACGCAGCGGAAGCTCATGGAAATGCCACCTCCCGCGACGTTCGGCTTAAAAGCTCCAAGCTCAACATCACGGGCATCTTTGACGTGCGATGGGAAACTGCTCAGAATCTCCGCCGTCTTGGCCATATCGTCGTGGGCCAGGTACATCTTGGTCGCTCCACGAAAAGGTCCGTTTGAGCAAGTGACTTGACACTCGATAACGTCTTGATCGGACCATACGACCTCAAACTCTATTCCTCGCATGATTTCAGATTGTAAGGGCTGCGTGGCAAAAATGACTCGATCATTCGCCGCCGGCGATCCTGGTGCTGATCTGTAAGTTCGAACTGGACGAGAGCAGGCGAACCTGGCATGCTGGCCTGCAATGCCGGCATACTACCGAGCGCCACTCGGGACCTTCGTTACTGACACGGCGAGTTCGATTATTGGAGCGCTCGCCGTCGCAAATCGCAAGGCCCGGTTCCCCCTCGAACCCGAGGCCGTAGAAGCTTGGGAACTGCAACTTCCGCCATTGGTCCACGGATGCCGGCAACTAATTTCGGAACTACCCGAGGCGGCACGATTCGAAATTCTCCTGGAGTATCCGATCCCGCGTGTCGGCAAGCGTATCGACGCAGTGATTTTGATGCTCGACGTAATCGTTGCAATCGAGACAAAGACTGGGCTCTCTGCGACCACAGCCGAGCGCCAAGTTGATGACTACGCGATCAATCTGGCTTGCTTTCACGAACCTAGTGCCAATCGAATTGTTGTTCCGATGGTCATCTCCGATGGGCACGTAGCATCCGCCGGCGCCAGGCCGTTTGCTGACGATGTTGTACGCCCATTTCGACGGGCCGATACTGACGAAGTTGGCGATGTGCTGATCAGAATCGCTCGCGAGGAACGCCACTCTGGCTCGCTACCCATTGACCCAGCGGCGTGGGATGCCGGGATATTCCATCCGATTCCGCCGATCATCGACGCTGCAGTCAGACTCTATTCTGAGAACGAGGTCTTCGAAATTGGGCATGCCTGCGCAGCTAGAGAGGATCTCGACAAAGCTATTTCATCTCTCACGACCATAGTGCGTCGGGCTCGCGAGAGAAACGAAAAGTCAATTTGCTTCATTACTGGGGTCCCCGGTTCTGGCAAAACTCTTGTCGGCCTGAACGCCGTCCATCACCCGGATATACGAGAGACTGCTTCGTTCTTATCGGGGAATGGGCCATTGGTAAAGATATTGCGCGAGGCATTGATCCGCGACGACGTTCGCCGGGGTCGGATTGATGGGAATCGAAGGACTCGCAGAGCAGCCGAGACAGCGGTGCACGCATTTATCCAAAGCGTCCATCGTTTCGCGGATGACCACTACAAAGACCAGGCTCCAACCCCCGCACAAAGGGTCATTGTCTTCGACGAGGCTCAGCGGGCATGGGATTCCAAGCAGAACGAGCGGGCTAGCCGGCCCACAGTATCCGAAGCCCACATGATGATGGATGTCATGAATCGTCATGCCGGATGGTGCGTGCTGGTTTGCCTGGTCGGAGGGGGCCAAGAAATAAATCGCGGTGAAGCCGGCCTGCCGGAATGGGGAGTTGCCCTTCGAGGTTTTGAAGGCTGGAACATATACGCATCCCCCGAGGTTCTAAACGATACGTCTGGTGGTTCGTTCTCTTTGTTCTCGGAAGACGCCCCGCGGCCGAGTCGGATTTCGACGATTGAAGATTTTCACTTGAAAGTCAGCAACCGCTCTATAAGAGCAACGCAGATGTCCGAGTGGGTGGATGCCATTCTCCGCGGAGATCACTGCGCAGCAAAGGACATTGCCCAAAAGATGTCCAGTCCTCCGGTGGTGTCGAGAGACATCTCCACTGTCCGCGAGTGGCTACGAGAGAAGCGTAGAGGTCTGACTAGGGCTGGCCTGGTCGCGAGTTCTGGAGCTGCTAGGTTACGGGCAGACGGACTTGAAACCTCCTTTGATTTTCACCAGCGATTCGAGTGGGAGAGATGGTTTCTCGATCGCGACTCGTGCGAAGAGGCAGGCTGCGACCACAAATATTGTAACGATGTACGAGCATCCTCCAAACTTGAGGTAGCCGCCACTCAGTTCGAGATTCAGGGGTTGGAACTCGACTGGATAGGAATCTGTTGGGGCGAGGATCTTCTGTGGGGCGGAACGGAGTGGTGCAGCCGCAACTTCAACGGAAAGACATGGAAGGCAAACAAAGACCCACAGAAACATAAATATCGTGTGAACGGCTACCGAGTGTTGCTCACGCGGGCACGACAAGGAATGATCATTTACATTCCTAAGCCAGACAACTCCGACTCATCGCGACTCCACAATCAACTCGATGCGACCGCACAGTTTCTTATCCGATGCGGCACGGAAGAACTGACTAGTTCACTGGGGCATCTAAACCACCTGGATTCCGCGGCCGGCGATACATCAACGCAACCCTCCCCCGTTTCGATCGCACTCCCGTAAGATTCGGCCACATCCTTAGAAAGGTGGACGAATCACGTGATCGAAACCATATCGCCCTGGCCAAGTGTTCGACTGCGCCATGAATCGGCTCCCTTGCTGAAAGAGCGGGAGCAATACCTCAAACATCTTTTGCAGCAGGGATACAGTCGAGTCTCTATAAGGAACACCGCGGCCTACCTAGTCCATGTAGTGCGCCTGCTGAACATGGATTCGATGCGTATCATTCCTCAACAAGAGATCGAAATGGCCGGGCAATCATGGGCAACCTACGAAGGGCCGCTTCGAAAAAAGGTGAGCCCCAGAGGGTCACCAAGGGTTTTCGTTCAAGTAGCGCACAAGTGGCTGCGCTTTCATGGGCAGTTGGAGACCCCGCCACCGAATCGCTTTCATCGAATGATCGCGGAGTTTATCGACGCGATGCGTTCTGTACATGGACTTGCTCCGGATACAGTGCGCGGCTACAGCTCCAGGGCGTTCAATTTTCTGAAATGGTTCGGCGAGCGGCATGAGAGTCTTGAAACGGTATCGTTGCTGGACGTAGATGAGTTCGTGGCCGGTAAGCGTCAGGAGGGCTGGTCGGTTCGATCTATCGCGTCGCAATGCCAGGCCTTGCGGTCCTTCTTTAGATATGCAGAGATCCGAGGTTGGTGTGCTCCCCGGCTGGCGCTGGGAATTCGTAGTCCGAGAATTCCGAAATACGATGGCCGGCCCAAAGCTCCAACCTGGGCAGAGGTTCGCAGAATACTCGACTCGGCGAGCGGATCGTCACCTAGCGATCTTCGCGCCAAGGCCATTCTCCTGCTGTTTGCGATTTACGGGCTCAGGAGTAGCGAGGTGGCCGGGCTTCAATTGACCGATTTCGATTGGCGCAATGAGACCTTCAGCGTACGGCGCGCCAAGCGAGGCGGAGTCCAGCAATATCCGATTCAATATGAAGTCGGCGAAGCGATCATTCAGTACCTCCAGAAAGGCAGGAAGCGCTGTTCAAGCCGTCACGTCTTTCTGTCCAAGTATCCACCGCACGGACGGATTGGTCCTGGACCAATGTGGCAGATCGTCGGCAAGAGAATGCAGAAGTTGGGAATCGAGTTGGAACATGTGGGTCCTCACTCGCTCCGACATGCCTGTGCCACTCGCCTACTCCAGAAAGGCGCATCCCTTCGCGAGATAGCGGATTTCCTCGGTCACCGCAACATCAAGTCAATCGGCATCTATGCGAGGTACGACACTCGCTCGCTTCGTAAGGTTGCCGCTTTCAGCCTGGCGGGTGTGCGATGAGACTACTCGATGGAGTTCAGACCTACGTAGATGGAAAACGCATCGGCGGAGCCATCTATGCCGAGGGCATTAAGAGCCTTTCGGCATTCTGCCGACATGTCGGCAATCTGGAACTGAGCAGCATACGTGAACGTCAAGTCGTCAAGTAGCATCGTTTCTGGATGGGCCCCACACGTCGCCCGTCACGTGGCGTCAAAAGTACAACGTGTTGAGGCACTTTTTCCTGTTCTGGGTGGCGCGCAATGCCATGCATGCACTGCCCATGCCGTCACCGCGGCCACCGGTTGCAACGACTTTTGTTCCCTACATCTATTCGCGGACTGAGATTCGCCTTCTCCTGTCCAGCGTTCGATCCTCCCAGGAGAAGAGCGGCTGCAAAATCGACGCACGCACTCTTCGCACACTCTTGCTGTTCCTCTACGGGACTGGAGCCTTGGTCGGTGAGGCTCGTAGGCTCCTTCGTGAGGACGTTGATTTCAAACGAAGAACAATTATTCTCCGCAGCAACCGGTTCAATCGTTCGAGGGAGATTCCGATTGGCCCCGACCTGTACGAGGTGCTACGGAGATATCGCTTCACGAATCACCGAAAGGACAAGATGAGAGCTCCAAACTTCTTCCTCACCAAGAAAGGAGACCCGAACTGTAACGCCCTCCACCTGATGTGTGTCGATTCCCTCCGTGAGCGATGGCCCTGACAGCCGAATGACCATGAGTGAAGGCGAAGCGAGAGAAGGCGTTCTTGCCCCCTTGGAGAGAGCGATCCAAACCGAAGCAGGACTCTGCGTCGTGATCTCGTGAAAGACAAGCGCCGAAAGCAGGCAGACAATAGCCTGCGGGAGTCGCTTGGTGACCTCAGCGTAGGAGTGGTGTTCCGTCACGTCGGCGTCTGGAAGTGTGTAGATTCCACGTCCAGGCCGTTTGAGTTTGCCTTGATGGTGGAGACGAACGAGATACTGCCGCGGAAGGCCGATGGCCCCGATATCGCGGGGCCTAACGATCCCGTGTTCGCCGATGTGCTGCATAATCCTTTGAAGAGGTGTTTGCCTGGGATGTTTCAATATGTCATTACGTAATCATAACTAATGACGTATTGCAACACTGTCGTAGAACACTCGGCCCACCTAAATTCAGGTTTTTCTTGGAAGAAGAGCTTGATGCGCAGTATGCGGCAGGTGTTTTCGGGATTCGCGCCGGTGATGTACGGCCTCAACACAACATTTTGCAGACACCGTCTGCAAAATTGCCTCGCCATCCTCAGATGAAAGCTTTGGCCTGCGAGCGTTCTATGGAGTCACGAAAACCTGCGCGACTCCTGAAACATTTGATCGAAAATGGCCTCTTCGGAGAATCCCATCGCCTTGAGCGTCAGGAGGCGTAACAATACGTGCAGCTTCTGATTGAAAAGAAATAGCTCCTTCGATCCTGCTAGTACTTTCCCCTTTTTCTCGATTCCGGGATGCGTCAAGTAATTCCTGGTCTGCTTCAACGTTTGCTCGAAGATGACAGGATCACCGATAAGCTGTTTTAGGCGCGCAGGATCGGTGTCTGCCAACAAGGATTCAATGCGGTTCTGAAATGACGGCTCGTTCACAAAGTTAATTGCCTCTTTGCAGCGATTGGCTATGGCGGACTGTCCCCAACTCTGTTGAGCGATGAAACTCGACAAATCCTCTTTGACTTGTTTGAAAACCTGTGGCTCGACGACCGTGGATTTGTACATCAACCGATGGAATGATTCGATTGCCTGTGCAAGGGAAAGAAATTCAGTTTCTACAAATAATGAGCTATGGCGAATTGTGCCATAGATCAGACTTTCGAGCGGAGTGAATTCCTCTGACATCGAGAACCACGATGCAACTGCACTTGCAAGCTGGGAGCTATCAGAGCGAAGCCAAATCGCTACCGATGGTTTCTCGACTTTCCCGCCACGAGGTCGAATCAGCCATCCGCTCTCAGTCTTCTCGGACTTGCCGGCGAGGCGCATGGTCTTGGCGCGTACCGAGCTTCCAAGGCAAAGCGACAAGAAATTCTCCAATCTGTGCATCACTTCCACGAACCACTCTAGCGATCTAGGCTCCGACAGGTTCGAGCGTGATTACCGGTTCGCTGTCCGCTTTGAAGCTCCTGCCCCCGATTTTAAATTCGAAATTCGGATCGATGTCGATGGCCAGATGGAAGCGCTTTGCAAGGATGCAGACATCGAGAACAATGCGTCTTTCCTTTGGGAGAGAGATGAGTGTGGCCCTGTCAGCATGGGTTATGGACGCACCACATCCCGGAAACCATTCACTGATCCCTGTATAGGTCAGGTCGGCTGTGGTCAACACTTCGGTGGTATCGTTTGCTAGGTGCCATCCCATCAGACAAGCGCCAATCACTCTGAAGTAGCGCCAACGAACCCCACGTCCCTTTGAATAGTCGAGTAGTCCGGGCGTGTTGATTTGCTGCAGACCGATTATTGTGCAGTCACCTTTAACTGTGAAACCATGAACTACATCAGGTACTGAAGCGTCATCAGTTCCCATGAGCATGGCCGGAGTTGGTGTAACCAGTTCTGCGCGAGTAGCAAGTTCGAGGCGCTTCCCATTGCAACTTAGGGTTCCGGCGAACTTGTCATCGGGTCTGGCCACATCCCAAAAAACTCCCTCCAACTGGAATTTCGAGTAAAGGTCGAATTTTTCATCCATAAGCCGGTCTCAATTCTTTGCGGGTCGTCCAGACCATACTATTGTCAATCTCTTGCGTGTTCGGCTACCCCTTCCCCGATACTAAAGACATTGGAGCTGCACGAAGTACAGCCGCCAGCAGCGGCACGTGCAAAGGAGATTTGCCGCTAAAAACGCCCCAGCGGGGCAGCGGCAAATCAGAACAATCTCGGTGAGGAGAATCCGGGCCGGACATTGGGACGATTACCTCCCCGCGCCAGCCTCCGCCAGCGGCTCCGGCAAAAGACGGCTTGGGGAGGTTTAGGTCAGCGCGGCTTGTTGCGCAGACCTCTTTTGGACTGATCGCGGGCCGCTGCCGCTTTTGACGCCTTGGCCTTGGTATCGTCCGGTTCCGGTTGCGGCAGTTCCCATCCCGCCATGCCCTGCAACACGCGGTCGGCGTGCTTGATCGTATTCACATGCCCGTAGTGCTGCTCAATCATGTGGACGGAAGTTCCCATCTGCTCGGCGAGGAAATACACGTCCACTCCTTCCTGCAATCGGAGCGTGGCATAGGTATGCCGGAAGCAGTACGTCGAACGCGGAACGCCCTGTGTGCCTTCACGCAAATTCGCCTCGTTCAGAAGGTCGGCAATCAGCGAGCTGTAAAGGGTTTTTGCAGGCTTGCCCGTGACGTTGTTAAATACTCTGTCGTTCGGTTCCGTGGCTTTGGAAATAACGCGGATGCGCTCCAGATAGTCTCCAACGCTCTTGGGAGCCACCAGCTTGCGCGACTTGCCCTTGCCCTGCACGAACAGCACAACGATCTCACGCCCCTCGCGATCTTTTGCGGACATGATGTCGCGCCAGCGCAGATTCTTCATCTCCGATGGCCTCATGCCTGTATTACACGCAATCAGGATCATGTTGTAGGTGATGGTGCGATACCAGACGCTGGAAGGTTTATCCGCCTCAGCAATCCACTTCCTTCCGACAGTGTGGAGTTTGCGGTATTCCTCCAGCGTGAACTCGTCGCGCCGCATGGACTTGAGCTTCGGACGCTCGTCAAAACGCTGGCTGGCGGGAACGTAGCGTTTCTTGATGGCGTAATTCATCACCGCACCGAAGATGGACATCTCAAAGCGGATGGTGGAATCACTGATATAAGGAACCACCCGTTCTTCGGAAGGTTTGACTTCAATCGGTCTCAAAACCCTGATGCCGAGGGTCTGCTGAACCTTGGTGCGGCGCTCGGCTTCCTTATCCGCGAAGGCTTGCGCCATGTCGTCGCTGACTTCCCGAACGCCGTTGCGCTTGTGACGACCCGCGCCGTTCTCCCGCCGCCACGCTGGGTAGCCGCCCCAAAGCTCGTCACCGATAAGCTGGACCTGCGTTGATCCTACATATCTGTCTAAAGCGCCTTCGATGACGGCGCGGACCTTCTTGGGCCGCGCGGCGCTGATTTCTCCGCGCTTCGCCCGCGCCTCCTGGGTCAGCAGATACTCTCTTCCCACCTCGCGAAAGGGATGGTTGAACACAGGAACGTCATGTTTTAAGCGGAATCGGATGTCTGCGTCTTGATCGAAGGCGCGTTCCCGCGCCACATCGGCGTCGGTTGTCTTGAGCGAAACCGTCTTGTAACGGTCGGCCTTGGGCATCTTCATGCGGCAATACCACATCCGATGCTCCACGTCGCCGCGCCGGAAGAGAATTAGCCCCGGCTTGAGTTCCGATTTGTCGGTGACGAATGGCATGTTCGCCTCTGTCTATTTCGATGCGTCCTGTGCAGATTCCGTGCAGATTTTTCCGGCAAGTCATTGAGGCCACGTATCTGTGCAGGACTTGTATAGAGGATAGCAAGACATTATGTTGCTTGTTTATATTTATTTACGATATATTTGTCATCCTGAACGCAGCATCGGTTCCACGAAGTGGAACCGATGCGAAGTCGAAGGATCCCTAAAGCAACGCGGCACCCGCCACACGTCGGGAAATTCTCTTCGTGTATGGGAAATCGTCGTCCCCATCATGGGAACGCCGTCATGGAGTCTCCGCGCCGCTCATGGAAAAGGGATCCTTCGACGGCGCGGCTGTTTCGCGTTTGCGAAGCAGCAACTTCGCTCAGGATGACAAGGTGTGCAAGGGGACTGAAGCCTGGACCTACTTCACCACGATATTGAGCAACTTGCCGGGAACGTATATCTTCTTCACGACCTGCTTGCCCGCGATGGCCGCCTTCACCTTCTCATCGGCGAGCGCCCGTGCGATAACCGTTTCTTCGGTGGCATCGGCCGGCACGACCACGCGGCCCCGAAGCTTGCCGTTCACCTGCACTGGAATTTCAAGTTCCTCTTCCTTCGCCAACTCGGCGTCAAACTTCGGCCACGGCGCCTTGAGCAGATTCCCTTTTTCGCCGAGCATGTCCCAGAGTTCGTGTGCGAGGTACGGTGCAAATGGCGCCAGCAATAAGACAAGATTGCGCTGGACGTCCGCCAGAAACGGCGCCGGAACTTCATTCCGTGCAATCGCTTCTTCCGCGCCGTACAACACATTCACTAACTCCATGATGGCCGAGACGCAGGTGTTGAAATGCCAGCGTCCCTGGTATTCGTCGCTGACGCGTTTGATGGTCTGGTGCAACTTGCGCTGAATAGCGCGCGCCGCCGGCGGCAATTCGGCGGGGACAGGCTTTCGCCAATCCGGATTCTCCGGCCGAGCATTCTTCACCACGAACCGGTACACACGCCCTAAAAATCGTTGAACCCCTTCCACGCCCGAATCCTGCCAGTCGAGGTCACGGTCGGGCGGCGCGGCGAACAAGCTGTTGAGACGCGCCGCGTCGGCGCCATAGCGCGCGACCATCTCGTCGGGCGAAACCACGTTGCCCAGACTCTTCGACATCTTGGCGCCGTCTTTGATCACCATGCCCTGCGTGAACAACCGCTCGACTGGCTCGTCGTTCGTGATCATGCCGAGGTCCCGCATAAAGCGCGTCCAGAAGCGCGAATAGATCAAGTGCAGAATCGCGTGCTCAACGCCGCCAATGTATTGGTCGATGCCGCGATCGCCAAACCAGTATTGCGCGATCTTCCCGTCGAAAGGCGCGCGATCGTTATGCGCGTCGGTATAGCGATAGAAGTACCACGACGAATCGACGAACGTGTCCATGGTGTCGGTCTCGCGCCGCGCCGGGCCGCCGCACTTGGGGCACGTCGTGTTGACGAACTCGGGGAGTTTTCCTAACGGCGATCCGCCCGTGAGCGTGATGTCGACATTCTCCGGCAAGATCACGGGCAAGTCTTTTTCGGGAACGGCAACGATTCCGTCCTTCTCGCAATAAAGCATCGGGATGGGCGTGCCCCAGTAGCGCTGCCGCGAAATTCCCCAGTCTTTCAACCGATACGTGACCGTCGCTTTGCCGAACTTATTTTCCTCGGCGTACGCGGACATCACTTTGATCGCTTCCTCGCAAGCCATGCCACTGTATCGCCCGGAGTTGATCAACATTCCTTCGTGCGCCACGAACGGAAGCTGCGGCTCGGCAATGGTCTCTTCCGGATCGTTCGTAATTGGCAACACGACCAGGCGGATCTCGAGGTTGTACTTCTTCGCAAACTCGTAGTCGCGCTCATCATGAGCCGGCACGCTCATAATCGCGCCGGTGCCGTAGTCCATCAAAATATAGTTCGCAACCCAAACCGGAAGCCGCTCGCTGTTGAAGGGATTAATGGCGTAGCGCCCGGTGAAGACGCCGTGCTTTTCAATCTCGCCAATGTCGCCGGCTTCTCTGGCCATGCGTTGCTCGGCGATGAGTTGATCGACCTTCGCGCGCAAGTCAGGATCAGCCGCGGCCAGGTCTTTCACGATCGGATGCTCGGGCGCCAACTGCACCGAGGTCGCGCCGAAAATCGTATCTACACGCGTGGTAAAAACCGGGATGGTCGATCCCGCCGGTCCGAATCCAGTATGGTTTTCTGCATAGTCGAGTTTGAAATCGACCAGCGTACCTTCACTGCGCCCGATCCAGTTGCGCTGCATGGTGCGCACTTTTTCTGGCCAGCCGTCCAACCTGTCCAAACCATCGAGCAATTCCTCGGCATACTTCGTCGTACGCACGAACCACTGCTCCAACTCGCGCTGCTCGACCAACGTATCTTCGTGGCGCCAGCAGCAGCCGTCGACAACTTGCTCGTTGGCTAACACCGTCGCGCACTTCGGACACCAGTTCACTTTGCTCTTCTTGCGATACGCAAGCCCGCGTTCGAACAGCTTCAGAAAGAACCACTGGTTCCAGCGGTAATATTCCGGCAAACAAGTGGTAACTTCGCGTGACCAGTCGTAGGCGAAGCCGAGGCGATTCATCTGCGCCTTCATGTTGGCGATGTTGCGCAAGGTCCACTCGCGTGGGGGGGTATTATTCGCAATGGCCGCATTCTCTGCTGGCAGGCCAAACGAATCCCAGCCCATGGGGTGAAGCACGTTGCAGCCATTCATCCACATATAGCGGGCGAGCGCATCGCCGATGGCGTAGTTGCGCACATGCCCCATGTGCAGCGCGCCCGAGGGATACGGCAGCATCTCGAGCACGTAATATTTTTTCTTCGCCGAGTTCGACTCAGCGGCATAGAGCGTGGGATCTTGTTGCCAGCGCTCCGACCACTTGGTCTCAACACGTTTCGGGTCGTAGCGCTCGTCGTTGGGACGAGCGGGGACTCCGGATTCAGATCCGTTACCAACGCCATTGATCGTTTTTTCGCCAATCGCCATAGCAGGAAACTACCGATAGATAGTCCTCTATTTTACACGTCGCAACCTAAACTCCCGACCCGGCAACTGCACGAAGGTCGGATTCCGGAATTCATCCGACCACATTCACCAGAATTCCAATGGGCGGAATGGTAATACGGATCTCATCGCCCGCCTTCAGAGTGAACCCGTCCGGAGGCACAACGCCGGTCCCGGTCAGCAAAAAGCACCCGTGCGGAAAACTATTGTTCCGGTAGAGATACTCCACCAGTTCCTCGGGCTTCCGCTTCATCTCTTTCAGCGTGGTCGCGCCCGAAAACACCGACGTTGCGCCACGGCGAATATCCAGCGCAATTTCGGTGGAGGCCGGCAACGGCTCATCCTGAACCAGGAGACACGGCCCGAGAGCGCAACTGCGGTCGTAAACTTTGGCCTGGGGCAGATACAGTGGGTTTTCTCCCTCGATGTCGCGCGAACTCATGTCATTGCCGATGGTGTAGCCGGCAATCTTGCCACGAGGCGTAACGAACAGAGTTAACTCCGGCTCGGGTACGGACCACGAAGCATCGTCGCGAATCGCCACTTTGGCCTCGGGACCCACCACCCGATGTGGCGACGATTTGAAGAACAACTCCGGCCGCAGAGCCTGATAGACACGGTCGTAGAAGTCTCCGCCGCCCGCACCTTTCGACTCCTCCATTCGCGCGTTGCGGCTGCGATAGTAGGTAACGCCGGCCGCCCAGACCTCCTGGCTGCCGATCGGAGGCAGCACGTCGTGCGGCGTCACGCCATCTGCCGGATTCGTCTTTCGAATCACGCCCTCGATATAGTCACGCAGATCTTCGCGCGCCAACAATTCGTCCCAGGAAGAAACAGTTAGCAAGTAAAGGCGGCCGGAATGCTCGGCCACAACGCTGTGTCGGCAACGGTATAGCTTCATGCAGAAGAGTATCGACCGTAGAGACGTGGCTTGCAACGTCCTCACGGCCGATTCTGTTTTCAGCGTAATCCAGCGCTTGGATGCCGCAGGTCGCCACTGGATGGGCGAAGTGGAAGCATCTCAGATCCAAATATTCTTACAAACACCCGCGATCACAAAACCGCCAAACGCCTCGAACCTCCCCTCCGGCAGGCCTTCGTTCAAATGGCGAAGACATAAGACTCCGTGGTCGCAGTCGGACTGGAAGTATTGCAGGTACGCCATAGACCGCCGGTTCCCCCTCCACTCGACCATTCCCGCGAATCCCAGCGCCAGTTCGGTCACGGGCTTTTCGCTGCCTGCAATCCGCTCCTTGATCAGCGCATCGTTCTGCGCCGTATCGCTGGTCAGCGCTTCCCAGCCGCGCGCCTCGCCGTTCACCGATATCCGCATTATCCATTGTTCTTTTCTTAATTGCTCGAACCGGAGCAGTTCATTGAGGCACGACTCTGCAGACTTTGCCAGAGTTCCAACCTTCTTTTGCAAATCATGCTTCGATAGGTCATGCTTCGACACATCTGGCTCGGGCGGATCAGGATCGGGCATAGGCGTCGACCAAACTATCCAGCTTTTCGCCGTCGCCGGTCAAACCCCGACGCGTTGTTATTCCGACCGGAGCGGAGCGAAGCGAGCGCAGTGGAGGAACCTGCTTTCCCCGCCAACGTCGCGAAACCTGCTTAGCCGCCTGCTCTATTTGCGGTGCAGGCGCGGGCAACGGTAGACTTGGGGTGGCAGAATCTGAAGCGCGGCTTCTCCTGCGGCCGCGGCGATAAGTCGAGCTGCGCTCGACGGATGGGCGAGTCGCCCGTCCCGACACAGGCGCTCTACACAAGCATTTCCCAGGGTGAACTTATGCTAGTCGTCATGAAGGCGCAGGCCACTGAAGAGCAGGTCCGCGCCGTTTGCCAGAAAATCGAAAAGCTCGGCTATCGCGCACATTCCATGCCGGGCGCAACCCGCACCGCCATCGGCATCACCGGCAACAAGGGCGAAGTCGAACAAGGCACGCTTGAAGAGATGCCGGGAGTGCAGGAAGTCATCCAGGTTTCAAAGCCCTACAAACTGGTCAGCCGCGACGTCAAAGAAGATAACACGGTCATCACTTTCCCCGGCACGGCAGCCACCATCGGTGGCCCTGGCCTTGCGATCGTTGCTGGCCCATGCGCCATCGAAAATCACGACCAGGCCTTTGCCGTGGCCGAGCGCGTGCATCGTGCCGGAGCCCAGTTCTTCCGCGGCGGCGCCTACAAGCCGCGCACGTCGCCCTACTCTTTTCAGGGGCTGGGCGAGGAAGGCCTGCGCATCATGGCCGAAATCCGCCAGCAGTTTGGTATGAAGATCATCACCGAGGCCATCGACAATGAGTCGCTCGACCTGGTCGAGGAGTACGCCGACGTCATCCAGATCGGCGCCCGCAACATGCAAAATTTTTCTTTGCTGAAACGTGCAGGAAGAGCCCGCAAGCCCGTTCTACTGAAGCGTGGCATGTCGGCCACGCTGGAAGAATTCCTCATGGCGGCGGAATACATCCTGAGCGAAGGCAACTATAACGTCGCGCTCTGCGAACGCGGCGTGCGCACTTTTGCTGATCACACCCGCAATACGCTAGACCTGAGCGTGGTCCCTGCAGTGCAGCGGCTCAGCCATCTGCCGATTCTGGTCGACCCCAGCCATGGCACGGGTAAACGCAACAAAGTGACCCCGCTGTCGCGCGCCGCGGTCGCCGTCGGCGCCGACGGATTGATGGTCGAAGTGCACAACCAGCCTGATCAGGCCATGTCCGACGGCCCGCAGTCCCTGTTCCCCGATCAGTTCGACACCTTGATGGAGCAAGTCCGCCAGATCGCCGCTGTCGTGGGAAGAACCGTGCCCGCAATTGGCGTGCGGGAGCCGGTCGTAGTCAGCAAGTAGAATAGGGCCCGGCTATAACCTAAATCTCTGGAGCTAAGAGTGATCCAGCGTTGGGCTCTGATT
>Ga0210390_10001755_pt1 | contig 20031 bp, 9 predicted proteins | sample IncBWH11OmetaG_FD_161050 | JGI IMG/M metagenome (GOLD analysis project Ga0210390, IMG submission 161050) | Forest soil microbial communities from Barre Woods Harvard Forest LTER site, Petersham, Massachusetts, United States - Inc-BW-H-11-O ... | reverse complement strand
ACAGACGACTTCAGCGCTGCTCGGCGGCAACTGAGACCGCAGGAATTCCTGCGTGAGCAAAACTCGCAAATCAGTGTCCGCTAAAACGTATGCCAGACGCTCCGCCGGATAGCTTGGGTCCAGGGGGACCACAGCACCGCCCGCCTTTAACACGCCGAGGATGCCGACCAACATCTCACAAGAAGGCTGCAGATAAAGCCCGACGGGCATCTCCGGACCAACGCCTCGCTTCTGGAGATACGCCGCCAGTTGGTTGCTGCGCTGGTCCAGTTCGCGATAAGTCAGCTGGCCGCTGTCGCCGACGACAGCAATCGTCTCAGGAGTGCGCTCGGCTTGCTTCACAAACAACTGGTGGAGGCAAAGGTCTGCAGGATAGTCTGTGCTAGTGTCGTTCCACTCGACGCATAACTGCAGCCGCTCCGGCTCCGTCAGCATCGGGAGACTTGAAATCGGTTTGTCTGGATTCGCGGCGATTCCTTCCAGCAAAGTCGTAAGGTGACCGGCCATGCGCGCGACCGTTGCTGGTTCGAAAAGATCAGTGCTGTACTTGAATCGGCCAACCAGGCCCGAGGGCCGATCGTCGAGTTCCAGAGACAGATCAAACTTCGAGATCCCCGAGTCCACTTCCGACTGGGTAAGCGCTACTGTCCACCCGTCCTGGGTTGCGGGCAGCGGCGGTTCAAGAGTGAGCAGCGCCTGAAACAATGGATTGAAACTCAAACTACGGCTGGGGTGAACTTCGTTCACCACCTGCGCGAATGGGGCATCGTCATTCGACAAGGCATCGAGCGTAACTTCTCTCGTCCGGCGCAACAATTCGCGAAAACTGGGATCGCCGGACAAATCGCTGCGCAAGACTACGGGATTGAGAAAATATCCGAGGAGTCCCTCGAGCTCAGATCGCTTGCGCCCTGAACTCACGGTGCCGATGGACACATCGTCCATCGCGGAATAGCGGTGCAGAAGAACGCTGAATGCGGCCACCAAACTCATGAAGAGGGTTGCGCCTGTCTGGCGGCTCAACCGCACCAGTGTGTCGCTCAGGGCTCTTGAGAATGCGACCGGCTGAATGGCCCCACGGAAACTCTGAATTGCCGGCCGGCGACGGTCTGAGGGCAATTGCAGGACAGATAGGTTCCCTCCGAGTTGTTCACGCCAATACGCCAGTTGCGATTGCAGACGCCCGTCCCGCAAAAGCCATTCCCGCTCCCAAATTGCGAAGTCGGCGTACTGGGTGGAAAGCTCGGGTAAGGGCGATTCCTGAGCGTTAGAAAACGCCGTGTAAAGGGCTGCCAACTCGGGCAGAAACACACGGTAGATGGAGTAGCCATCAAAAATTATGTGATGGAGGGTTAGAAACAGCCGGTGTTCGGTGTCGCTGAGGTGGACCAGCAAAGCGTGAAACAGCGGTCCCTGCGACAGGTCGAAGGGACGAAGCGCGTCCTCTGCGGCCAGACGCCGAGCTTCCGATTCCTGCTGTGATGCGGGAAGCCTACGAAGATCGGCCACCTGCAGTTGAACCGGCTTCACCGCTTTGACGACCTGAACCGGCTCGCCGTTCGCCAGGGTAAATGTCGTGCGCCAACATTCGTGGCGCCGCACAATCTCGGTCAGCGTGCGCTCGAGTACGCGCACATCCAACGTGCCTCGACGATGAATTGTCACCGGCTCGTTGTAAATCGGAATCTCTGGAACCAGTTGGGTGTGCACCCAGATCTGCTGCTGCGCGGAAGACAGCGGGGCCACCCTGGGACCGGCCAGGCTCCGAACGCTCGGCACGCTCGGCTGCGCGGCCGCAGATGCGTTGCCGGATTCTTTCAGTTCTACTTCGGCTCCCATATTAGACAATCAAAGTTCAGTTACTGCGCTGAAGTTGCGGTAAAGGACAGAGGCAAAGCCTTCAATCCTCGCAAGCCCAGGTTCTCCCGCCACGTAATCGGTCCGGGCTCAAGTTGGATGTGGTTGAGCCGACGAAGAAGCGAGGAAAAAGCGATTTGGGCTTCAATGCGGGCCAAGGGCGCTCCAAAACAGAAGTGAGCTCCAAAACCAAATGCCACGTGACGATTCTCTTTGCGTCGGATGTTCAGGCGATCGGGATCGGGGAACTGCTCTGGATCGCGGTTGGCCGCAGCCATCACCGCCATGACCGCATCTCGCGCGCGAATCTTCTTGCCCCCGATTTCAACATCGGCGGGAGCGATCCGCCCCGTGTGTTGGCTCGGACTTTCGAAACGCAACAACTCCTCTACGGCAGAAGGAATCAGGGACAGGTCCGCCCGCAACTCCTCAAGGACTTCGGGATGTCGCAACAAGGTCAGAATTCCGTTGCCAATCAGGTTAGTCGTGGTTTCCTGGCCACCAACCATAGTCACGATAAGACTGGCGACGACCTCTTCCTCGGTCAGCCGGTCGCCATCCACTTCGGCGACAAGCAGAGCGTGAACTAATCCTTCCCCGGGCCGGTCTTTTTGCTCCCGAATCGCCTCTCGAAAATATGCGGTCATTTGCTCAAGCGTGGTTAGGACACGCTGCGTGCGATCGGGATTGTGCTGAAAGTTGCCGAGCATTTCCGCGAAGTCCGCGGACCAAGCCTTTAGCCGCCGGTGATCGGAGATGGGCACGCCCAGCATTTCCGCGGTGACAGTTGCTGGAAGCGGAGCGGCGAAGTCATGGATCAAATCCATGCGGCCGACGGGTGCCACATCGTCGATCAGGCGGTCGGCAATCTCCTGGATGTGGGAACGAAGTCTCTCGACCCGCGAGGGCGTGAATGCCTGCGAACACAAGCCGCGCAGGCGGGTATGTGCGGGAGCATCCATGAAGAGCATTTGCTTGACCATCACCTTGGCGATGGGACTCAGTTGGGATAGACCCATGGACGTCAACTGCGTCGGCGTCGGTGTGCGATTCGCTGAAAATTCCAGAAGAACGCGCTGCACATCGTTGTAGCGGGTTACCACCCAGGCATGCAGAAATGGGTCCCAGTGCACCGGGTCTTCGGTACGGAGTCTTGCGTAAAGAGGATACGGATCGGCGAGAACCTCAGGATCAAGCAAGTGGTAAAGGCTCAGCGCGGGTTCGGGTTTTACCGATGCGGATTTCATTTGACGTTCTTACGCGATTTTCGGTGGGGTGTGGTTGGGCGCAGCCATACCTTCAGTCGGCGTTAATCCCGTCCATGCGAAGCATTCGCTCGATCTCTGCCGAGAGTTCCGCGGCGGTCGGGCGATCGAAAACCGTGCGCAGGGGAAGCTCGACTCTAAAGGAGTCCCGGGCACGGGCGATCAACTGCGTGCCCAGCAGGGAGTGTCCACCGAGAAAGAAAAAGTTGTCATGCACTCCGACCCTCTCGGTCCCCAGCAACTCGGCAAGAATCGAAACTACGCGCCGCTCGACCGCGGTCCGAGGCGCAATATAGACATCGTCCTCGATCGTATTGTCTGCACTCGGATCTGGAAGCAGAGCTCGATCGACCTTCCCACTGGCCTTCAGCGGGAGGGCCTCAAGCCGGACGAAAGCCACTGGCACCATGTAATCGGGCAAATACGAACGCAGGTAATCCTGCAGTGCGCTGCGGGTAAGTTGTGACTCGGAACTGACAAGATATGCGACCAGACGCTTTTCGCCGCTTGCTTCCTCCCGCGCCACAACCTGACTGGCCTGCACGCCTGAGTACTGATTCAGCCGCATCACAATTTCGTTGGGTTCGATCCGGTAGCCCCGAATCTTGACCTGCTCATCGCTCCGTCCCATGAAAGCGATCTGTCCGTCGGGCAGATAACGCGCCAGATCGCCGGTCCGATACAGGCGGTCTCCCTTCGAGTCGCTGAACGGATTTGGGATAAAGGCCTCCGCATCCTGATCGGGACGATTCAGGTATCCCCGAGCCAACCCATCGCCTCCGACAAACAACTCTCCCGTGACTCCAACCGGCACCGGATTGAGCTGCTCATCAAGAATGTGCACTTGCACATTATCAATGGGGCGTCCAATCGTGGGTTGCTGATCGGTCTCTGCGCGGGGCAGGACCACACCAGAGGTTGAAACCACCGTACATTCTGTCGGGCCATAGTTGTTTACCAGCGCGAATGGCAAGTTGGAATCGGGATATCGATGCAGCGTATCGGCCCCGGTCAGCAAGTATCGGAGCGCGATCGGAGCGGGCCAGTCCAATTCCAGAAGGCTCTCGGCCATGGTAGTTGGAACGAAGCTCACGGTGATCTTTTGTGCCACCAGCCAGTCCCTTAAGCTCTGTGCGGAACCTCGAGTGGCATCATCCGGAAAATGAACGCTTGCGCCCGCAGTGAGGTATGGCCAGACTTCCCACACGGCAGCGTCGAAACCGAAGCTGGCCACCTGGCTGGCGCGATCCGCGGCGGTAATAGAAAACGCTCGGCGATGCCAATAAATCAGATTGAGCAGGCCGCGATGCGTGATCTGCACGCCCTTTGGCTGCCCGGTCGACCCTGACGTGTAGATAACATAGGCCAGGCTATCGAGTGCGACAGGCGCGGGTGTTGCAGCTTCGGCCGGCGCAGTTTCATGTTCCTCATCCAGAATCAGAACCTGCCAGTCACCAGCCGGCAGCCGTTGGGCGACGTCGTCTTGCGTAATCAGGACGCGCAGCCGGGTATCACGAAGAATGAAAAGTTGTCGCTCAACCGGATATTCGACATCCATGGGCACGTAGGCCCCACCTGCCTTCAGGACTGCCAGAGCGGCTACGACCATTTCCGGCGAGCGGCGCAGGCAAATGCCTACTGGCGCTTCCGGGCCGATTCCCAAGAGTCGAAGCCGCGCAGCAAGCTGATTTGCCCGGGAATCAAGTTCGCCGTAGGTAAGGCTTTGGGCGTCTGATGAGAGGGCTGGCGCAGTCGGCGTTTTCCGCGCTTGTTCGCTCACCAAGTCCGCCACGAAGATATCTTGGGGATAGTCGCGAGACGTGGCATTCCAGTGGGCCAGGGGCTGAAGCGAATTCATTGACGACGATACCTTTTCAGAAGCCTGTCCGGAAGTGACATTTTCCAACTTCAACGTTTAATCTCCAAACTCCGCCGCGCTTGGGAAACCGACGCGGCGATACCTCTACGACGGCGAGCCAATTGGATGCCTCGCTCGCTTGCGGGGTTTGATGAGGTAGGCGACGACGAGGACTCCGTCTTTGCCCCGACTGCTAAAGAAGCGGCCTTGCGACGAAATCGGTGTCAGGAACAAGTCCGCGAAATCTAGTTTGTTCCATGAGCCTGTTTCAGCTTCCAGAGTTGAAAGAGCGCTCCGTTTGTCAGCTTGGTCAGATTGCGCCGGGAAACCGTAGCGAAAACATTTTCCAGCCGGTCCCACTGCCCGAGTTCGTCGATCTCCCAGCTATGCAGGTACAGATGAGCGATGCCCCCGTTTTGCTCAATGTGATCCAACCCGCGCAGAAATTGCTCTTGCCAATCCGTTGCGCAGCTGTAAGTCCTCACGAAATTCAGCACGCCCAGGAAATTGCCTTCCACAACCGCATGGCGAAACTGGATCGCAGCGCTGTGGGAATAGGCATGGGTGCTCACCCCCCAGAGATACGGATTCCTGGGAAACGTGTGCAGGTTGAAGAACGTGGTGCGCGCGCCGTCGAAACCTGCGTTCTTCACCAATCCAGGGGTCGAGGCGTTAAATTTGCCCATCGGATAACAGAACGAAACCGCCGGCGCTCCGACGGTGTCTTCGACCCACTGTTTGCTTCCGGAAATCTCCGCCCAAGCTTCGGACTCAGGCAGCGATTTCAGCGATACATGATTCATGGTATGGGCGCCAATCTCGAAGCTGCTGGCAAGTTCCCGGATTTGGGCGGTTGGCATTACCGGACGCTCGGGGTTTCGAGCGGGAATGTAAAACGTAGCCTGCAACCCATACTTACTCAGCAACTCTGCGGTTCTCAAGTCCGTGACAGGTCCGTCGTCGATGCTGATGGTTAGGTAGCGATCCACCATGGAGTCAGTTGCCGGACGCCAAATGATCTTGGACGCCAGGGCATCTCAGAGCGGTTTTAAGCGTGCGGCACCTGTTCCGCCTGAACACCCATCCGCAAAGATTCCTCCGTGAGGGCCCGCTTGGCAATCACCTGCTGGTAGATCTCGATCAGCTGCCGATAGTTTACCGCCGCGGTGTATTTGTTCTCGTACTCTCTGCGTGCCTGGGCGCCTAAGCGAAGCATGTGCTCTTGCTGGTTCCAGACTTGCACGACGGTCCGTGCCAGATCATCGGCGTCCCCAGGCTGGAAGAGAAAGCCGGTATGTCCCTCCTGAACGATCTCCTGCATCGCACCCAGTCGGGAGACGACTGCAGGTACGCCGCAGGCGAATGCTTCCACGATTCCCAATCCGAAGGTCTCGTACAGTTCGCTGGGGAAAATCAGAAACCGCGCCCCTTTGACCACTTCCATGGCTTGGTCGTGGGGGAGCCATCCCATGAAGTTGACATTGGAAAGGCCAACGTCTTCGGCCTCGGACTTCAGCCGCGCTCGCGATGGACCCTCCCCCAGGATGCGCAGGGTGTAGGTCTTAGGCAGTTGGCGCCAAGCTCTCAGCAGGGTGTCGATGCCTTTTTCCGGCGACACACGTCCAATGAAAAGTGCGTACGACCCTGTGCCGACCCGCTGTCCGGGGTCAGGATCCACGAAGTTAGGCTTGACTTTGATTTGGCCGGCGGGAAATCCAGCCTTAACGAATTGATCCCGCGCAAATTCACTGGGAGCGATGTATTGATCCACCATTCGAATCCAGGTCTTGGATTTGCGATGCACGGTTAACATCAGGGACACCGGAGCCGTTGAAAAGGAGGAATTGCGATAGCAGCCATGAACTGCCCCTTGCCAATAGCTGCCGGTAAGGCAATCCTGACAGGGCTTGCCCGCGCGAAAGAAATTTGCTTGAGGGCAAAGCAAGCGATAGTTGTGGAGCGTGTGCACTACTGGAACACGTCGCTTTCGACACGCCCAGAAAATCGAAGGTGAAATCAGGGGAAACGTATTATGCACGTGCACAATCTCGGGATTCTGCTGGCGAAGCAGCGCACTGAAGTCACGATACGAGTCCAGCGCCCAAACCGGCTGGCCGATTAGACTAAGCCGACGGATTGCGGAATAGCCCTTGATCTCATCATTGTCGCGCCGGTATTCCGAGACTTCATGTCCGGCCTGTTTGAGTAAATGGCCTTCCTTGCGAAAAACGACATCCTCTCCGCCCGGTTCCTGGTACGAATTGAAAACGAGAAGGATCTTCACTGTGGCGCGCGCCTGAGCGATCCTAACAAAATTGTTAGTGGGTTGGTGGACAAATCCAGGTCTTTGAACTCCGCGATCAAGACCGCGCGGCTGCCCCTGCGGGAAGCCAATCGGTTCGCCGCGCGTTGGCCTCCTTGGTGGCGCCGCCCAACTCCTTCACGATATGCCGGCGCAGCAAATCGACCATCACCAACAAGGCGAAGAACAACATGAAAGGGCTTCTCGGCCTGCCCCCGAATGTCGCATTAAACAAACCGTTGATGGTCAGATTCGTGTACAAAGCAAGCGACCCTACGGCCAGAACGTAAGCCCGCGAGATTTCCGGATCGCGTGGACTCGCGGCGCGCAGCGCCCCAGCCATGCGGATCGAGACGAATACATCCCGCAGGATCATGAAATGAATCATCAACATGATGCCGAGGCCAATGATGCCGCTGTTGTAGGCAACTTCGAGGAAGCCGTTATGCAAGTGGCCGTAAAAACTGAAGTACGTGCTTAGATATCCGTGGCCTAACAGCGGGCTCTGCTTGAAGGCTTCGAAACCTTCAGCCCAGATGACAGTTCGTCCAGTCAGGGTCGCCGCTCCCTCGTAGGATTGCAGGTGAGCCGCCACCGGAGTAACAGACAGAACCACGAAGGCGACCGCCGCTATTCCCAGCATTACGACCATGCTCCGCCCGACCTGCTTTTGTAGCAGAAGGAAAAGCAGAACGGAGAACAGGCTTGCCAGGATCCCTGACTTGCCCAGAGCCAGGAGCATCACGACGCTCGCGACCAAGCCGGTGAAGATCATCATCTTCCGCTTCTCGATCGAATACAGAATCACCGAGAGCAACAGCAGCACTGCCGCGGTCAGAGTCAATGCGTCGGGGCTGGCATTCAGCCTACCGCCTACTCCTTCAAACGCACTCGATGGATCGGAGAAGGCTTGCACCGCAGGTACAACCGTCAGAACGAAGAAACCCCACAGGCTGACTTTCAGGAAGGTCACAATATCAGCTATGCTGCCCAGCATGCTGGCGCTCAGGTGAAGCAGCAGCAGCACCAGCACCATCTTGAACGCCCATGCGCCCGCATACGTTTTGCCTGCTGAATAGGAGACGGATGCTGCGCAAACCACGGTAAAAAGCGTGATCCACTTATACGAACCTGAAAACAGGCGGCGCAGGTAGTGGGGTTGTTGGATTGATAGGATTATGAGCGTCACGAACGCGAGCACCCATACGATACCCTCTCCGTAGGCTTGGACGGAGAAGCGGGAGAGCGAAGCATCCGTACTGTCTCCCATGCGGTCGAATACGCATTCGCATACCAGAACGACCCACCAGATCAGCAACGTCAGCCGGTAAACGATTGTCCTCGCCGGTTGGTTTTGCGTGATGGCCAAGCCCAACACGAGCACGAGGAGAAGAGCAAATATTGTTGCCACGACGACGACCGGAACCATGTCTGACAAAGACAAGTCCAGAGGCGCCATCCAGACCGCCAGCGCAGTCACGCCCGAGATGGCAATGAACAAGGCGACTGCCTGTTTCTTTACGGAGTCCATCGTCCTGATAGTGTGATCGAATGACATCTTAGCTTCCGGTCGCGCAGTATTTCTGGTATTTTTTCCCCGGGGGTTAGGCCAGCACGGAATTGCGCTGGCTCTCCATCTCCGGAGTCTGGTCCAACAAGCTATAGCCCAAGCGAGTCAATTCGGGTCCGGCATACTTTTCAATCAACCGCACCTGCTTCTCGGTCAACTTTGAACGCCATCCCCGCACCTCGCCAGCGCCAACAAAACGGCCTTTGACGGAGGCTTTCACCGGCTCCCGAACTTCTTTTTCGCGCATCTTCTCCAGAGAACTATTTGCCACCGCGCGCTGAATCAGTTCGGGACTCGCTTCCACTCCGAGAAATTCGGCGACTCGAGTAAACCCTGCCACCGGATCTCGCTTTATGTCCTCGAAACGTACCAGGCAAAGGTTCGGAGTACCATATAACGGAGAATCCAGCCACGAGGCGACATGGCGCTGCCATGGACCAAAGCCGCTCACCGGGGTCGTGACAAAGTGCTTCACGAACTTATCCAGATCGCCGTAGAAGAACTCCAGGTTCTGCAGATACTGAAACTCTGACAGCAATACGTCCCTGCAATCGCGCACCAGATAGATCGCTTTATGGTAATGTTTCCAGCCGCGGTACTGTTCGTGAGTCGAGATAAGCCTGCCGCCGCCGGGCAGAACCGACGATCCCAGGTGATGCTTGCCTACGCCGCACAGATTCGCGTCAACGATGCGGAATCCTGACTTCTGGCCGGTAAGAATTTCAAACAGAGTGTGCCGCGACCACGTGGTCCCGGATCTGGGATAAGAAACGATGAAAGTATCTTCCGGACGGAATCCATGATGCCGGTACCAAATGATTGGAAGGCGCAGGCTCGTTCGGGAGAGCTTGCGGCGGAGCTTTCGCATGGTGGTCGTCGGCTTACGCGGCTTCTGCTCCTCGGCACCGGACCGGTTCTCACTCGCATTTCCTGGCTGTTTTGTCACCTGAAAAACCCTCCCTCAATTTGTTGATGTGTAGTGGCGTTTCTCGGCCACACGCTACAATACTTGAGCGCCGCGTCTGCTTACTCGATCGGCATCTCGCTGGGCAAGGACTGCTCCGCCGTGGGACGCCACAAGCGAATCCCCTTGAAGCTAACGTCGCGATTCGCAATCTTGAGTCTTAGAACCACAACCACGATCACCATCGAGAGCACATCGGCCAAATTGCTGCCCCAGATGGCTCCCTTCAATCCCCAAATCCAGGTTGCTGGAATGCCGACAAACAGAGATAACACCGTGGCTAAAGAGAACGCGATGAAAACCGAAGCGGGCGATTCCATAGCTCGCAGAGAAATTGCGGGGCCGAAAGCAGCGCTCCATACAATCGATCCGAAAGCAACCACCGGCAGCAGGTGTGCCACTTCCATGTATTTTCCGGAATAGAGATGCTGAAACACCGGCTTGGTAAATGGCAGAATGATCGCCCAGTAGGCAATTGCCCCACCCGAGGTGACCAGGGTCATGGTTATGCTTAGGCTGCCCGCTTTCGATTTTCCATGCCGATGCAAGACGCCTGCCGCGTACGGAAGCAAGAGTAAAGAGAGCGCGCCTTTGGTCTGCTCCATGGGCAGGGTCAGGTTCATCAACGCCTTCAACTGACCCGACTGCGCCATGCTTCCGAAAGAACTAAGCAACGGATAGTAGATATACGCTGGGATCCAACCGGCAACACAACTGGCCAATGCCCAGCGACCGTAGGCCCAGTGCCTAGGCCACACCTCGGAAACCCGCGGAACCGAAGCGCCCCGCGGCAACTCGGCGCGAAGGCGTAGTGACAGGTAGAAACCGGTGCCGAGGGCGGCAAAGCCCATCAACGCAAAAGCCGTAAAGGGCGAAAGCAGACCGCGCCTAAACAGAAAGTACAACGCGGCAAGGACCAGCAACGAATAAATGAATGCCCCGGAGGCAGCTTTCCCGGGCGAAAGCTCCAGGTAGAAAGTGCGCCGGGCAAGCCAGAAAACCAGGATGCAAGGAGATGCGATCGATACTCCCGCCAACGCCCCAGCCAGCACGCCCGAGTGGAGAAGTTCAGCCCCCAGCGCCGACGCGCCGAAAACCACAACAATCGCCACGGAGATGGTGATGTGAATCCAAAGCAGTGATCGCAGATATCCGCGCAAGCCGTCCCGATAGGCCGATCCGCCAAACACTGCCATCGGCTCTAAAACTAGAGACTGGTAGACCAGCGAGAGCAGGACAAAAATACCGAAAGCGACGGCGTACGCTCCGTATTGCTCTGGAACCAGCCAGCGCGCCAGCAGGATGCTGACTATAAAATTCGACCCGGAAATTAATCCCTGGTCGAGTATGGCGAATCCGCCCTTACTCACCCACGGGATCAATCTCGCCAGCAGAGTGGTCCGCACAGGAATCGGTTTGTCCGAGATTTCGCTCACTTTTACTTCGGGCGCTTGAAGATTCGCTTGCAAGGGATAACCTATCGTTCTCGGTTGGCTCGGGTCGTAAGCAACGCGCGGCCTCCGGTCATGCAACGTGAACAGAAAATTTTGGGACTCGCGGGAGCCGATTGAGTTTTAGCCGATGCCTTCAATCGCAGCTTCGCCCTCTGAGTCACATTTCATGCTCCAAGGACTCTCGGTAAGTCCACTGTTAGAACCTGGGCAAACGCAACTGCCAGTTCCTAGATATCTGCAACCGCCGTGCTCGTTGGGGAGACGTCAAGAATGCGGGTTATCAAAAATAAGTAATCAAGGGGAATTCTTAAGCTGGTTGAGTCACATCGTCTGCTGCAATACCTTCGAGCGTGTGAAAAGCCTAGCGAAGGTTGCAAGTTCCTGCAAGAGGTAGAAAGCTCCGAGGACTAAAGACTCTATACCGGCCTTTTTCTTAGAATTGTCGCGTAAGTACTGTATAATCAGCAGATACAAAGACAATCCAAAATAGCATCACGACTAATAACTTGTGAAGCTGTAGACCGGAAACGTCGGCGGCACTGTCGGCGGCGTGATCTCAGGATGGACCCGGCCCGCATTGTGGATCGTGTCGTTGGTCTTGGTAAAGTCGAAGCCCGGCATCGGATTCTTGGTCAGCAGGAAATCGCTCGGTTGACCGCTGTTACCGAAGCCAGGATTCACGGTCACCGTGGATGAAACGTCTTCGCCCACGGACGGAACTGTTCCCACCCGGGTCGAATTACTTTGCCATTGCTTTAACGTAAGGTATTGCCACGCATTATCGGGATTCTTCGGCGCAATGCATCCAGCGGGATCGCGCGGTTCGTCTTTTTGCACGTGAAAGGCCTTGGGGTCGTTCGCAAAGCTTCCGTCGGTCCGCCAATAGAGATTTCCATCGAAGAACTGGAACTGGTTGTGGGGCAAACCGCACGTGTAAGCGCATCCATGAATCGGGAAAAAACCGGAGGACGAGTCGCGGTCAAAATAGAAGATGTTGTGCGTAATCTTGGCGCGCAGAGAGGCGCCCTCACATTCCGTCCACCACGGCCTGCCCTCCTTGAAGATGGACAATCGACCATAGGCCAGAATGTTGTTGTTGAAGATGTGCGGCGGCAAACCGCCCTTCATTCCCTCGGGGACATAAACGACATCGCCCGCGACGCGGAAGACCACGTTGTTCTGCACATCCACTCCAGCGGACCCGCCATCGAGGTAAATGCCTGCGCCTCCGTAAGCGCTCCCTTTGACGCCCTCATCGATAATCGCCGTGTCCGTGGTGTCATGAACCAGGTTGTTATAGATCTTGTTTCCGAGCCCGCTTCCGGTCTTGCCGCCTACGTGGTAGTAAAGCGTTCCGCCATCGGAAGTGATGCCTTGCATGATGTTCCAAAGGTGGTTGTATTCGCTGATGATGTTGATCCCGTTCGCCGTGTAGTTGAATGAAGCACAACTCACCAGGCAAACCGAGATGCCCGCATGGTACCCGTCGTCAATGTCGTTGTGGGAATAGGTAATGTCGTGCCCGTTCGCCTGAGCGATTCCTTCGCCGTCGGCAAACACACGAGAGTAGCCCTGGATAATGTTGTTCCGCACCATGACGTTTTGAACGACGAATTCGGGCCGGTCCATCCCGCTTGGCCTGTGCCCAATTCGCACGCCACTGCTGCCGACATCGTAGAAGGCTGAGTTCTGAATCGTGTCGTTGGTGGCCGGGACGCCTGACTTAGGAGATGTGGAAGCGATCTGGATGCCCGAAGCCGAGGTGCGCCTTACCGTGACTGCATCAAACATCACATTCTGGCAACTCTCGCAGTCGATAGCCGCCGGTAGCGTGTCCTCGCCGTTCTCATCATCGTTGAAACCCTCGGCCGGGGGCACATAGTTGTCCACCTCGAACGTGAGGCCTTGCATGGTCACGTAGTTCAGGTTGACAGCGGAAATCAGACTTCCACCAATAGGACTTACGGGCGCGGTCTGGGCGATGACTACGCTGTCGGTGTTGGGATTTTCACCGCTGTTGGCAAGGTAGTTCAAGGTCCAAGGTGAACTGGAGCGATCGAGAAACCAGATCCCTGTTTGCCCAGAGGACTTGGCCACCTCAAACGAATCTTTGGCATTCTCGATCATGTAGCGGTGACCCGCCAGCGGTCCCGTAAGTATGTAGGTGTCAGGATTCCGTTTGGTCGCCCCGCTGAGATAAATAAGGTGCTTCTTGGTATCGACACAACTGATCCTCATCACATCGACGGTCCAGGCGTCGAAAAGAATCAGTTCCACGTCACCTGCCGGATATTGGCTGGCCGATCCGCCGCATGGACTGCCGGCTGAGTTTACGTTGCTAAAATTGGTGATTGCCGTGTCGTCGGGATTGTAGAAAAAGCGATCAGCACATTTGACCGGAGAGGTCTTGTGGTCGGCTATGCTCGGGCAACCGGAGCCTTCTGGAGTATCAGGAGGGATCTCGTGAGCGATCCGAAGAAATGTGCCCAGGTTACATAACGAAGAGCTGACCTTCTGGCTCGGCCCGGGCATGCTGGTCGAATAACAGCTTCCCTGCTTCATGTAGTAGCCGACACTCTTCTCGGATGCCGATTGGACTCGGGGGCGCAGCCGGCGTTGTCCGTTATAGAACAGATACTCGAAGGGTTCGGTATTGGCGGGCAGGCGGACCGTCCACAAGTTGCCGGACGAATGAGTCCAGGTGAGATTGAGTCCGCCGCTTCCGACAGCCTCTCCCCCGCTCACAATCGGAGTTTCCCCCGGATAGTTTTGCCAGACAATTGGCGCCCGCGCAGTTCCGGAATCAGCGGAGGTGAAATTTAGAGTCCCAGGATTGGTGGGACTCAGCGGAAGATAATAAGTTCCGCTCCTCAGCATTACAACGATGGATCGGCTGGGATTGGACTTGATCAAGTCTTGAACTGCGGCTTGAGCGCGGGCCACCGAAGCGAATGGCCCATCGGTCTTCCCGGCATTCGGAGCCGCCAGTTTGCCGCTCCAGGAATCCTTGCCGTTTGGCGCGACGTAAAAACTGGCCGCTGTCGAAGACCCACTCTCTTTGGCCGTCGCCTTGCCGGATTGAGCTCCTTCAACCGAACTCGTAGCTCCCCAGGCAACGATGCCGCCGCCCAGGAGAGCGCAGAAAATAAACGACGCAGAAATGTTCCGCATAGGGGAGGTAGTTGTAACGCGGATCGCGAGGCGGTCGTGTGACCGGCCGCCTCGCCTGTTATCGATTACTGGACAACCGATTACTGGATAACCATTACTGGACAACCAAGGTGACGTTCAGCGTTTGTGGCGTGGTGCTGCCACCGTTGGTGCCGGCCGTCCCGGTCGCGGTAAGAGTGATCGTGTCCGTTCCAGCAGGTGTGCCACCTCCGCCTCCGCCCCCTCCGCTGCCGGAGGCGCTGCCGCCTCCGCAACCTACGAGAGCCATGATCATGACCACGGCGAGAACGCCGAGCATGATGGCCATGCGGCGACGATTGCGTTTCTTCCAATCACCCGCCAGGACCAAGCCGAATACCCCAATTCCACTAAGGCTCGCCCACAGACTCGTTGCGCCTTTGGAGGAAGTCCCGTTCGCAGGAGCGACAAGAGCAGCCGACGGGCCGGTGGTGTTGATCTTCAACGTACCAGGGCTGCTGTACGGCGACGACATTGGACTCGGGGCGGTGCAAGTAACCCCAGACGGCAACGATGACGGGCACGCGAAAGTGACGGTGCCGTTGTAGCCGTTGACCGGAGTCAGAGTGATGGCGTAGCTGGCAGAGCTGCCAGGATTCACGGTTTGGGTGGTCGGATTAGCCGCGAGTGTATAGGTCGGCTGCGTCGAGGCTGCGATCACCTGGTTAAACGCGGCTGACGTGCTCCCGGGGAAATTAGCATCTCCGCCGTAAGCTGCGGTAATGCTGTGCGAACCGAGTGCCAGTGTGCTCGTGGGGAAAGCGGCGACGCCGACGGAGTTCAGGTTCACCTTTCCCAGCGTGGTGGTCACGTTCTTGAAGGTATCATTGAAGGTGACCATTCCTGTCGGGGCCAGAGTGTCGCCACTCACCGTGTTTGTCACGGTCGCAGTGAACGTCACTTGGGTTCCAACCGCTGCAGGAGAGGCTGAGGACTTCAGGCTCGTGGAGTCCGTCGCTTGATGGACCACCTGCGTCAATACCGACGTGTTAGGCGTAAAGTTTATATCTCCGCTATATTGCGCCGTGATGGTCTGCGATCCCACCGCTGTGCTGCCGGTGCTGAACACAGCATCGCCACTCGTGCTCAGCGGCGTCGATCCCAACAGCGTCGAGCCGTCATAAAACTTCACGCTTCCAGTGGGCGCCACGGTGACGCCCCGCACCGACTCCTTAACCGTGGCCGTGTAGCTTACCGCCGTGCCCACGATGGACGGATTAACGGACGACGTCACTCCGACATTGGTCCCGCCCGCATTCAGTAGAACGGTGACGCCGGAGAAGCCTTTCTTGGTCCCGGTTGTGACCACATCTGGAATTCCGTCGCTATTGACATCGGCAATTGCAATGTCAGAGGCGAAGCTGCCCGCCGGATACTCGAGCTGCGGGTAGGGGAACGTCCCGTCGCCTTTGCCGTACATCAAGCCGAGCGTTGAAAACGTCGAGTTAGTGTAGAGCAGATCCAAATGGCCGTCCAGGTTGAGATCCACCATCTTCACATAGCCAGGCTGAGGCAAACCGAAGCGGAAAGACTGCGCCGTGGTTTGAAGAAGTGTCGGAGTCTGGAACGTGCCATCTCCGTTGCCCAATGCAACTGCGATTCCCTGGTTTTGGCTGCTTGTCTGATCCTGAATGGTAACCGCTAGATCAGGTTTGCCATCACCGTTAAGATCGCCAATCGCGGCCGCGTACGGGTTGTTCCCAACAGTGGTGGATTTGCTGGTTGGAAAAGTGCCGTCTCCCTTTCCGAGAAGGACCACCACACTGGTGCCGGGCGTGGACGAAGTGCCGTAAATCGGCACGATCAAGTCGAGATGCTTGTCGAGGTTCACATCAGCCGTGGTAATTTCAGTGGCCGGCGCGGGAATCGAAACGTTAGGGGTGACAAGGGTAAGGCCTTTGCCATTGTTGAGCAATACACCAACGTCTGCCGTCGTACCCCCGTTCGTAAGATTCACCACTGCGAGGTCAGTCTTGCCGTCGCCGTTAAAGTCGCCAGCAATAATTCCCCAACTAGTGTAGGTACCCGAGTCGGTGGCGTACGCCGATCCCGCCGTGAAGTTACCCTTGCCGTCGCCGGTAAAGATCTGAACTCCGCCGTTAATCGCATCGGTGGCCGCGATGTCCAAGTTGCCGTCGCCGTTGAAATCACCGACAGCAACGAACTGGAATTGGAAATTCGTGAAGACCTTGCTGCCATAATTCACGCCGGATCCCAGGGTGCCATTGCCAGCGGAAAGAAAAACAGTAATGTTACCTTCCGTCGGACCGAATTTGGGTGGGTACTGGTTGCCAACCACAAAGTCGACATGGCCGTCGTTGTTGAAGTCGCCGCTGGCAATTCCAACCGAGGTCTGATAGCCGTTGCCGTTGGTCGTAGGTTCAGAATAATAGTCGACCGCCGAGCGGAATGTTCCGTCACCGAATCCCTGGAGGTAGACAAAGCTGTACAGGCCATCGGTCACGATCGCGTCGTTGTTGCCGTCTTTATTGAAGTCAGCCACCACGGGTGGAGGCACTACAACCCCCGCTGCAAACCTTCTGGTTCCGCCGATAGCGTAGCCAACCGAGGCATCCTTAACACTGCCATCGCCGTTGCCGACAAGAACCGTTACGTCAGCACCCTGCAGATTGGAGGCAACGATGTCGGCGGGGAGCTTCGGGTCAAGCTGGGCAACGGTCACAGCCGTAGTATCAATTCCTCCCTGGTAGTACGTGCCCGCCGTAGGGAAATTCCCAGCGCCGTCATTGACGTAAACGGTGACCGAGTTGTTGTCCAGGCAGTTGGCGCTGACGATGTCGTTGACGTTGAGGTGAGCGGGGTTGCTCAAGTCTCCCGCCACGTTGAAGCAGGCACCGTACACACCGTTGGACGTATTCAAAATCGCAGGAGTGGGGCTGAAGCCGCCCGACTTGTTGTTCAGGTAGACCACTAACTGATTATTTACGGTCGGTGGGGTGACGCTCGCGACGGCGGGCCCCGCGAAGTCCAGGTATCCGTCGCCGTTGAAGTCCGCGAATACGGTCGTCCCGGTCAGCACGCCCGAAGTAGGAGGCGGAGTGGAATTCAGCTGGACAGTGAGCGGCATAGCCGTGGGCGTTGCGAAAGTTCCATCGCCATTCCCTTTCAGGAGCCAAATATTGGCGGGGTTCGCGTCATCCGCCACCACGATGTCGAGGTGGTTTCCTGGCTGGAAAGGGGCAACCGCGGCCCACAGGGCAAAATTCCCCGTCACGGTGATCGGGCTCGCCGCGGTTTCAGTGAAGCCTCCGTCGCCGTTGCTGTCGCTCAGCCATACTTGCACGTTCGCCGGCGACCCCTGGTGGAGGATAACGATGTCGTCCTTCCCGTCGCCATTCACATCGCCCACGAAGATGGGATCGAATACGTCGGAGCCAGTTAAGGTCACCGGCGTCAACACCGCCGGCTTGAAGGTTCCGTTTCCATTGCCCCTTACCGCCGAAATGGCATACGCCGGTGTGCTCACTGAGCCGTTGTTCACGATCGCGGCAACGTCCATATTGCCGTCACCATCGAAATCGCCCAGCACAGATGGATAGGGCGATTGAGTTCCCGCACCCGGAAAGACCGAGTTCGCGGCGATCTGGCTGGCTGCGAGGAACCCGATATTAGACGGCTGTGGCAGAACCGGGGTCTTCGTCTGGCCTTGCCATTTAGCGCGCGCTCTGACGCTGTTCGCCGTCCGGGCGCTTCGGGTTGAGGTGGAAGTGACTTGGGCATTGGACCCAAAGCTGAGTAGAGAAACCAGCATCAGAAAAACAAAGAAACGGACTGCTCGACTATTCATAGTGGTTGTTGCGACTCCCTTTGTCATAAGTTTCATTTTTCGCTCCCAGCGTGCCTTGGAAAAAAGGCTAGCCGACATCACAAGAAATGTAGATAACCGTCTGTATTCAGGCGCCCGGCTGTGCAGCCTTGTCAATGCAAGCCTTCAGGCATTCAGCCAGACGCTCAACCTGGGGTTCCACCAGAATCTCGTAGTGGTTGCCAGGGACGGCGTGAATTTCCAGAGTGTTGACCAGAGATTTCCACGCGGCATGGGGATCGTCGGAACCGCTGCGTAGAGATTGTTCGTCGGCGCGGACCAGAGTGGCTTTTCCCGCATAAGGGCGCAGCACATAGCGGTCAGCGGCGGCCCGGTTGGAATCCCGTATATCGTTCAGGTGTTGAGGCACACGCCAGCCGCGCCAGGCACGCCGAATTCTCTTTCGGATAGCCTTGGGCAAGTCGTGCGTCCAGTGACTCCATGAAGGCGTCAGCAGCAGGTTGAGCAGCGAGGACGTCACTGATTTCAAGTCGCCCGGATAGGTGTCGAAGAGCACCAGCAAGCCGACCTCTTCACCGCGCGCGAGCAGTTGTTGCGCGATTTCGTAGGCCACCAGGCCGCCGAAAGAAAATCCGCCAACAGAAATCGGCCCGCGCGGCTGCACCGTGCGAATCTCATTGAGGTAATGCGATGCCATCTCCTCAATCGTGGCGTGCGGGGGACGCTTTGGGTCCAACCCCTGCGACTGCAAACCGTAAAAAGGATGATCGGGAGCCAAGCGTCGTCCCAATTCATAAAAGCCGACCACGTTGCCGCCCACGCCATGGATGCAGAAAAAAGGCGCATGTGAACCAGCAGGCTGGATGGGCACAAGCGAAGACCAATGGTGCGACCATCCGTCCTGGCGCAGAGTCGCAGCCAGGCGCTCGATCGTAGGCGCTTCGAAAAGCATGGCCAGGGGCACAGTCTTGTTCAGAGCCTGCCCGATGCGGTGCATCAGTCTTGCCGCCAGCAGCGAGTGTCCGCCTAACTCAAAAAAGTTGTCCCGAATTCCAATCGGCTTCTTGCCCAGCACTTCTTCCCAGATTCGGACCAGCTGCGCCTGGAACACGTCAGTCGCAACCGCGATTTCGTTGGAGCTGGCTTCGGCTTGCGGGGCGGGCAATCCTCGACGATTGATCTTGCCGTTTGGCGTCAACGGCATGGTCTGCAGCACAACGAAAGTCGAGGGGACCATGTAGTCCGGCAGGTGTTGCTGCAGGTAGTGGCGAAGTGTTGTCGGCGTGGGTTTCGTCCCCTGGACAGCCGACAGGTATGCAATCAGACGCTTGCCGCCCGGTACATCGTCCCTGGCAACCACGGCCACTTCGCGAACGTCCGGATGTTTCGCAAGCGCGGATTCAATCTCTCCCAGTTCGACTCGAAAGCCTCGAATTTTGACTTGGTCGTCACCGCGCCCGAGAAACTCGATCTCGCCCGACGGCAGGTAGCGAGCCATGTCGCCGGTCTTATATATGCGCGCGTCAGGGTCGATTGAAAACGGATCGGGGATGAATTTTTCGCGGGTCAACTCAGGCCGATTGTGATAGCCCTGAGCTACACAGATGCCTCCGATGTGCAGTTCCCCCGGAATGCCCACGGGCACCGGATTCAACCGCCCGTCGAGCAAATAAATACGGCAGTTCGCCAGCGGACGGCCGATAGGAATGTTTTCCGGCAGCGCATCTCCGGCAGCGAGCTTCGGTTCGAACGCGGTTACACTAACGCTGGCTTCGCTCGGGCCGT
>Ga0210390_10001754_pt1 | contig 20037 bp, 17 predicted proteins | sample IncBWH11OmetaG_FD_161050 | JGI IMG/M metagenome (GOLD analysis project Ga0210390, IMG submission 161050) | Forest soil microbial communities from Barre Woods Harvard Forest LTER site, Petersham, Massachusetts, United States - Inc-BW-H-11-O ... | reverse complement strand
GCTTGGCCAGGGGGTCGGCAACATAGCGGTGGTCGTCGCCGTTTCCACAGCCGGAAGCCCGAGCGTCGCTGCGGCTATCCTTTCGATCGCCTCATGGCATTGGCTGTTTCTCATCAACGTACCGATAGGCGTGGTGGCGCTGGTGATGGCGGCGCAGACGCTGCCGGCGACGCCACGCGTCGCGGGGCGCCTTGATCTTTGGAGCGTGATTCTCAACGCGCTCACGTTCGGGCTCGTCATCGCCGGCGTCAACGGAATCGGCCAAGGCGGAAATCTGTCCTGGGCGCTGATCGAAATTGCGGTCGGCGCAGCGATCGGCGTGGCGCTCGTCCGACGGCAACTCAAGCTCTCTGCGCCACTGCTGCCAGTCGATCTTCTGCGCCGCCCAGTGTTCGCGCTTTCGCTGGCGACGTCCATCGCCTCGTTCGGGGCGCAGAGCTTGGCCATCGTGTCTTTGCCGTTTTATTTCGAGGGCCGGCTGGGCCACTCGGCATCGACTTCCGGACTGCTCCTGACCCCTTGGCCGGTCGCGACCGCCTTGATCGCGCCGATCGCCGGACGCTTGGCCGATCGATTCATCCCCGGCATCCTTGGCAGCATCGGTCTTTTGGTGATGGCAGCTGGGCTGGTTCTCGTCGCCCTGGGAGTTGGCGATTCCAATCCGGCCTCGCTGGCATGGCGGCTCGCGATCTGTGGCCTCGGCTTCGGTTTTTTCCAGTCGCCCAACAATCGCGTGATTATCGGCAGCGCGCCACGCGAGCGAAGCGGCGGGGCGGCCGGCCTGCAATCCTCGGGTCGGCTGATCGGCCAATCGTTCGGAACGGCGCTGGTGGCGGTCGCTCTCGGACGAGCGCCCGCGCACGCGACGGAGATTGCGCTGTGGGGCGCTGCTGCGCTCACGCTGGCCGGCGCGGTCACCAGCGGCCTACGCAAGGCAAGCTGAGGCGATTTCGGCTCCCAGGTCCGGCATTGGCGACACGGACACACCCCTGCTAGATACGGCTAACCGATCCGCGACGTCTTTGGGAACTTCACCGGATCGTTCAGCGAACAGGGATTGGGCAACCTTGGCGCTGGCCACTCGAGGAGGAAACGATGAAGAACGCGTCCATTCGAATGTCTCCGACGCTGAAGCTTTGGCGTTTCGCCGCGATCTTTTTTTTCGTCGGTTATTTGCAAGCTGATGAGTTGGGCGAACGCAAATTCAAGATCGATGAATCCACGTTTAAGTGCATTCTGAAGATGACTGCAGTGAGGGGGTTCTTTGTGGACAATCTCGCGGGCAATCTGGAAGGCTCCGTCGCGGTAGCTCAGGCGGGAAAGGGGACATATCCTGAGGGAACCGTGCTGCAGCTGATCCCTAACGAGGTCATGATCAAGCAGCAGAAAGGGTTCAGCCCTGGGACGAACGACTGGGAGTTCTTTGCCCTAGATACCGACAAGAACGGCTCCAAAATCGTCAGCCGCGGAGGCCAGGATGTGAACAACTTCCTCGGACTCAGTTGCTTTGAGTGCCACAAAGCGGCCCGGGCGGAATTCGACCTCGTCTGCGAGCAGGATCACGGCTGCGTCCCACTGCCGCTCACGCGCGCGATGTTCCACGCCGTGCAGCACACCGATCCGCGTTGCCAGCCACCGGAAACCGTCAGCCCCGAGGACGCTGCCGCGCTGAAAGACCTCGGACCGGTGATCGAGCAGCTCAAGAACGAGGCCGCCACGAACAAAAAATAGCGCCTTGGCAGCTACGAAGCGGGGGTGCCGCCTCGATTCCATCCCCGCCCGCGATCGCCGAAGGCTTCCCAGCCCCGGTCGGTTACAGCGACCGTGTCCTCCAGTTTGATGAATCCCCGACGCGGGTGCGCGACCGTCGTCTCGATCGAGATGACCATGCCAGCCTCAAGCGGGCGGTCAACGTCATAGGCCGGATACGGGACCGGCCCGTGGCTGGTCAGGCGCGGGGCCTCATGGCTGATGAGGCCCATCCCGTGCGCCACGAACTCGATCGAATTGGCGCGCGAGGACCTCTTCAACACTTCACCGGCGCTGGCGTAGATATCGCCACCATTGACGCCGGGCCGGATCGGTTTGCGCGCCGCCATCTGAATTGCGTCCGCCTCGCCGAGCAGGTCTTCGAGTTCGCTGTCGGGTTCGCCCTGGATCGCCATGCGACAGAGATCGCCGATATAGCCTTTGTAGTTGCCGCCGGAATCGATCGACAGGATATCGCCCGCCGCCCACACTTGGTCCGAGGGCGCGCGATTGAGGCTCGCGCCGGCGGTGATGAGGCAATATTCAAACGTCAGGCCGCGGTTCACCTCTTCGCGGCGAAGCGCCTCGACGAGTTCCAGTTTGGTCGCGCCTGGTCCATGCGAGGCGATCACCGCCAGCATGGAATCGACCACGAGTTCGGAGGCGGCACGCAGCAAATCCAGTTCCTCCCGGGTCTTGCGGGCCCGGAGGCGTTCGAGCGGCAAATGCGCTTCGACGAACGTGACCTCGGGGAGCTCCCGGCCCATGAGTTCCGCCGCATCGGCGGGTAGAAACGCGCGCTCGACGCCGACACGTTTCACCTTCGGGGCAAGCTTTCTAAGATGATCAATCGCGAGCTGCGTGGAATCGAGGGTCGCTCCCGCAGTTTGGAAGACGGGAGTCCAGAACTTCCCAAGGTCCTTCTCGTAGGATTCCATCCCGTGCCCGATATAGGTCGATTGTTCCGGCCGGCCTTTGACGTAGACGAGAAGAGGCAGATAGCGGCTGACGCCAATGGCGTCGAAATGATCGAAGAAGAAGAACCGATAGCCGCCGAACAGATACTGGATGTTGTGCTTGGAAGAGATCACCACTGCGTCCATGCCGGCCTCGTCAAGGAGATTGTCAAGGCGCGCGCTGTCAAATGGAAGCGCTGTCGCTTCGGCGATCGCCGACAATGAGCTCAGGCCTTCTGTCATAGCTTTCTCCCTGGGGTGATCTGGCGCAATCGAAGGCGCCGCCTCACTATACCTCAGACAAGCGAAACTTTCGCCATTCGCCTTCGCTTGCCAAAAGCGCGGCGAGTCCGCCATCATCGCGTCAGTCATTTGTGAAGGCAGATAACCATGCTCTCGGTCGACGCCAAAGGCGTCTTTCCAATCGCGCCCACGCCGTTTCTCGCCGACGGAACGATCGACGCGGCGAGCGTCGACCGCATGATCGACCACTATGTCGCCGCGGGCGCTGATGGTTGCACCATTCTCGGCATCATGGGCGAAGCGCCAAAGCTCGATCACGACGAGGCGATCGATTTCGTCAGATGCTGCATCGCGCGCGCGCCAAAACTGCCGTTCATCGTAGGCGTCTCTGCGCCGGGATTCGCGGCGATGCGCGCCCTGTCGCACGCCGTCATGGCCAAGGGCGCAGCCGGCGTGATGATCGCCCCGCCGCCATCGCTGCGCACAGACGATCAGATCGTAACTTACTACGCGCAGGCGGTCGAAGCGATCGGGGCGGACATTCCCTTCGTCATTCAGGACTACCCGCTGACGCTCAGCGTCATCATGACGCCGAACGTCATCCGCCGGATCATCACCGACAACCCGTCCTGCGTCATGTTGAAGCACGAGGACTGGCCCGGCCTGGAAAAGATTTCGGCGCTCCGGCGTTTTGAAAAGGAGGGCAAGCTGCGTCACGTCCCGATTCTTACCGGCAACGGCGGCCTGTTCCTCGATTTCGAGATGGAGCGCGGAGTCGATGGCGCAATGACCGGCTACGCCTTCCCGGAAATGCTGATCGACGTGGTGCGGCTGTCGAGCGAGGGGCGGCGCGAGGAAGCGCACGACCTTTTTGACGCCCATTTGCCCCTCCTCCGCTATGAGCAGCAGCAGGGCGTCGGCTTGGCGACGCGCAAATACGTGATGATGAGGCGCGGCATCCTCGCTTCCGACGCGCAGCGAAAGCCCGGAGCTGGTCTGAGCGCGACCGCGATGGCCGAAGTCGACTATCTCCTCACGCGCCTCGCCCGCCACGACCAGCGCGCCGCCGCGCGCGTCTCGGCTTAGGGACAAGCCTATCTCTGGAAGTCCGACTCGACCTGGAGGCGCACTGGCCGGGCACCTCTTCACTTCGCGTATCGGCCGTACGCAGACCGCTTTGACCCCCTCGCGCGCAGCTACTTGCCGAGATGCGCCCCGAAGAACGCCGCGATTTCGCCGAACGCTTCCTTGCTTTCCGCCGCTGTGTCGTCGGCTTGGTACTGGGCGTGCGATTCGCCTTCGTAAACCTGAAGCACTGCGTCGACGCCCGCTCGCCGCAGCTTGCGATGCACGCGAACCGTGTTGCTCAACAATAGGTCCCGCGTGCCGGTGGTCAGTATAGTGGGCGGGAAACCGTGCATGTCGCCGTAAACTGGCGAAATGAGCGGGTCCTTGAGGTCGTGTCCATGGGCGTAAATCACGGTCGCCGCGTCGCAAAAGCCATCGCGTGATACGAGAACATTATCGACCTTCTCGTTGGTATAGAAACTGTCGCCCGTCTTGGTCGCGTCCGACATCGGCGTGCCCGCACCAAGAGCGCCCGGCGCCGGCAAACCCTGCTCACGCACTCGTAACACGAGTTCGAGCGTCAAGGCGCCACCGGCGGACGTGCCGAACACGCCAATGTTCTTCGCCGGCGTGTCCTTCAGAACCGCCTTGTAGACGGTGACCGCGTCATCGATGGCAGCCGGAAAGTAGGCTTCCGGCGGCATGCGATAGTCGACGGAGATTACCTTGTAGTGTCCGTCTCCCGCCATGATGATTCCCTCGGGAGTGCCTGACTCCCCGGGGGACAGCACATAACATCCGCCATGAATGTGAATGAGAACCTTGTCCTTGTTCTCCGGCGGGATGTCATTGGGCGTGAGAATGTGAACGCGAACGCCGTCGATGTTCGAGGCCTCAGATTTGACATGCAGGCGCTCGAGCATCCCTGGAATTGTCTTGACCGTGTTTGCCGCCCGCGTGTCAGCGAAGGCGCGCGCCCCTTCAGCCGTTCTCCATAGCTTGTTCCAGTTGGGATTGAGCGGAGCCCCGACCAAAGCCTGCATTTCCGGACTGATATCAGCGGTCGGCGCCGGCAGTGCTTTTGCGGGAACGTCGAGAGGCGCGAGATCGGTCGCGGTCGCCGCCGCCGAATACGAAAGCCATGCGGCGCACGCGATCACGCTAAAGGGCTTCATGGCGCTTCCTCCTTGAACCGAACACCACCATCGCCGAAACGCGCGTCGCTTTCCTGCGCCCGATCCGGTTTGGAATCACAGTGAAGCGTGCGATTAAGCGCTCGCGTTTGTTAAATTCGATTAGACGGACTAGCGGCCGGGAGGCGAACTTTCCTCACGCTGATTTCGCGGTCAAGCATTTTCCCGATAACACCGCGCGCCGGTCTTTATTCAATCGTCCGCGAAAGACTTCGCGCTCGTGTTTTTTCGTCGGGATTGCGATGGCGCAGCGTCCATCAATACAGACGAAAAACGCCGGCGATGGTTTGACCATCGCCGGCGTTCGACGTTGAGACAAGGGCGGTTTGTTAGGCCGCCGCCCGATTGACTTCGTTTTCCGCAAGCGTGGTCAGCTTCTCGTCCGCGGCTTTCTCTTCGGCGAGATTCTGCTGCAGGACTTGGGCGCAGTCCGCCCGGCCCAACGTTTTCGCCCACGCGATCAATGTCCCGTAGCGAGTCATTTCGTAGTGCTCGACCGCTTGCCCTGAGGCAATCAGCGCAGCGTCCAAAACGTTCTTGTCCCCAATTTCACCGCCGACTTCATCAGCTTCTTCGATGATGCCGTCGATAGCGGGACAATCGACCTGTTTCGGCTCTGCTCCATGCATCTGAAACACCTGCTCGACGCGCTTCACGTGGTTCCTGGTCTGTCCCAGATGGGCTTCAAATGCGGACTTTAGCTCGGGCGATGTCGCCTTGGCGATCATATCGGGCAATGCGCCCACGATACGCTTCTCGGCATAGTAGATGTCCTGCAACTGATGGACGAACAGATCGTCCATCGATTCGATGTCCTTGGAAAAAAGACCCATGATCAACCACTCCTTCGGTCTCGAATTTGGGGATAGCGGCTGCAACCGGCCTTTAGGGAAACGTCTCCGCGACCCCTAGGTTCCGGCGCAACTATGGAGCTTGGTTTTGCTTGAGCAGTCTTGTGGGCGATAAGGCGGTCAATAAGACCGCCTTAGAGTCCGCATTTGTGGCTTCAGAACGCCTGCCACTGGTCGCCTTGCCAATATCCGCGTCCGGAGTGCTCTCTCCAAGTGTAGTGGGCACCGTTGTCCCACTGCCAGTCATACGGATGAACCACCACGTACGCATTTGGCGGATAGTCATACCGCTCCACCGAATGCCAGCAGGTCGTGCCGGCCTGATCGCAGACGATGGCCGACGAAGGGCCGTAGCCCTCAATCGTTACCGGCGCGGTGCCTCTCGGCGACCCCGGCGCCGTTGCTTGAGCGGCCACAGGCGTTGCAGCTGCGAGCGCAGATATAGCCGTGGCCGACAGTGCAGCTATCAAGAAGCCTTTCATCGGAAACTCCTTTAGTTGGATCCTCCCGATCCGTTGGATCATGCGCGCCAACGCTAGGTTTCGAGCCTTTGTTCCGGTCCGCCGGGTCGATTCTTTATTCCCTCCTTCTGAAAACCGTTGCCGCGACACGCCTATTCCGCGTCGAGCTACACGTGACGCTGAAGGCTCTCAGAACAGCGACCCCTGCTCCCCGGCGTCTTTGTCGGGCCTTGCCCGTCTGCGTGGCAATAGCGCGGGCGGCGTCATTGGCGGCCCGACGCGTCCACCGGCGAGCGCGCCGATCTTTCCGTCGGCGAATTCGATCTCGAGCCGCTGCGCCTGTCTAACCTCCTCGGCGCGCCACAGAGGCCTTTGCGTCTCGTCCCGCACCAGCGCGAAGCCGCGCGACAGGACGCCGCGATAACTCATGGCGCCGAGCAACTGCCAGGCGGAGAAAAGCTGGGCGCGGCGACTTCGCAGGCGCTCGTCATAAGCGCGCTCCATGCGTATCGCGAGGCGCGCGAGCGACTCCGCCTGTTCGCCGCGCCGGCGGGCCATGAGCGCGCTCTCGCGGATGAACGTCCGACCCACGGCCTCCGCCGACCGGCGCGGCCGCTCGATCAGAAGGGGCCGCACCCTGGCTAAACGCCCGATCAGCCCTCTCACCCGCTCGCGCTGGCCGGCAAGGCGCGCGCCGGGCGATTGGCGCGCAAGGCGCCGGGCCAGCTCAGCGGTCCGTAGCGCGCGCTGGTCGATCGTCGCGCGCATGCGCTGAGCAAGCGTCTCCGCCGCGCGGTCGAGGCGCTGGCGCGGACCGGCGATGATCGCCTCGCCCCCCGGCAGCGCCCGGGCGACCGCACGCAATTCGCTGCGCAGGCGGTGCGAAAAGCGCAGGATCGCGCCGCGGCGGCGCGCGTCCAGTTCGGTGACCGCGGCGAGGAGCTCGGTCCGGACAGGCACCGCGAATTCGGCAGCCGCAGTCGGCGTCGGCGCGCGCACGTCCGCCGCATGATCGATCAGCGTCCAGTCGGTCTCGTGGCCGACGGCGGCGATCAGCGGGATTGTGCTGCGGGCGACCGCGCGCACCACGGCCTCGTCGTTAAAGCTCATGAGATCTTCGAGCGAGCCGCCGCCGCGCGCCACGATCAGCACGTCCGGCCGCACCGTCGTCCCGTCCATAGCCAGCGCATTGAAGCCGTCGATCGCCGCGGCGATCTCGGCCGCGGAGGTCTCGCCCTGAACGCGGACCGGCCAGACGACGACCCGAACCGGGAAGCGGTCGGCGAGGCGATGCAGAATGTCGCGAATGACAGCGCCGGTTGGCGAGGTCACCACGCCCACGACTCGCGGCAGGAACGGGGCCTGGCGCTTGCGCGCGGCGTCGAACAGCCCCTCCTCGGCGAGTTTTCTGCGGCGCGCCTCGAGCAGCGCCATCAGCGCGCCGATCCCGGCGAGCTCGAGCGCCTCGATCACGATCTGGTAGGTCGACTTGCCGGGGAAGGTGGTCAATCGCCCGGTCGCGACGACTTCGAGTCCCTCCTCGGGCTTCAGCTGTATGCGCTGCAGCGTGGTGCGCCAAATGACGGCGTCGAGCCGCGCGCCCGCGTCCTTGAGGCAGAAATATGCATGGCCCGACGAATGGCGCCCGCGATAGCCGGAAATCTCGCCCCTGACGCGGACATAGCCGAACCGGTCCTCGATGGCGCGCTTGAGCGCGCTCGCCAGTTCGCTGACGGTGATTTCGGGCGCATTGGTGGGGCGCGCGTCCGTTTCTGCCATCGACTCAATATGCCCGATCCAGCCAGCTGAAGCCACACACGGTCCGAGGACGGTTGCAAGCCTATGGCGCGTCGCGGCAAAACCACGTATGAGGCGCCCCGGCGCGGCTTGACGGCGCGCCTTGTTCACGCCGCGATGTCGGTCTCTAACCGCGCATGGCTTGAGCGAAGGCTGCGCGGGCGTCCGAAAATCGCAAGGCGCGCGGAGGCGATTGACGAGATGAAGGCGGCCAAGACACGCATGCGAAGCGCGCTGGGACACCGCAAAATTCTGGTGTCTGCCGGCGCTTTGGCCGCGCTCGCGGCTTCGATCGTGACTTTTGGCGGCGACACAGCGCTCGCGCAGAACGCCGGCGAGTGCGCGCGGCTGCAGCAAGCCATTGCGGCCCACCGCGGATCGAGCGGTTCGCAGGCCGCCGTTGAGCGCCAGCGCGCCGAGCTCGGGCGCACCAGGGCCTACGCTGGTTCGCTCGGCTGCGGCAACCGCAAGTTCCTCATGTTCGGTTCGGATCCGCCCCCGCAATGCGGCGAGGTCAACGCCCAAATCTCGCGGATGGAGGCCAATCTCGCCGATTTGCAGGCCCGCGCTGGCGGCGGGGCCGGCGATCTTGTCGCCCGCTATAACGCCGAATGCCTCCACGCGCCATCAGGGCCCGGCAATGTCTTCGAGGCTCTGTTCGGCGGCCTAGCGAGGCTCGCGGCTCCCCAGGACCAGGAGCCGCAGACGGACGCGCGATTCGAGGATCGCGGGGAGGCGCCGCGAAACGAACAGCCGGGGCAACCGGGCGAGAAAGGAGGCGGCGTCCAGGCGCACGCCGGCTCCTATGCGGTATGCGTGCGCACTTGCGACGGCAGCTTCTTCCCCGTTTCGTACTCCGGCGCCGGGAGCCGGGCGGACAGCCTGGAGGACGTTTGCAGGGCCTTGTGCCCCAACGCCGACATGGCCCTCTACTCGTTCCCGTTCGGCGGCACGATCGAAGAGGCCGAGGCGCCGTCGGGCGAGCCCTATGCGAATTTGCCCAACGCCAGCAAGTTCGAGAAAGCCTTCGATCCGAGTTGCTCCTGCCGACGCAAGGGCCAGAGCTGGGCGGACGCGCTTGCCGATGCGGAAGCGCGCTACGGCCACCAGAAACACGATATTCTCGTGACGCCGGAGAAGTCGGCGGAGATGGCGCGGCCAATCATTGATCCCAAGGCCAAACCGACTCCCGATACGAAGGTCAAGCCGGCCGCGCCAAACGCGTCCGTGGTCGCCGGGCCGAGCGCCGCGCCTGCCCCTGGGCTAAGCGCAACACCCGGGGTGCCCTCGTCCGACACGGCGATCACGCCGGTCCTCGACGCCAACGGCGCGGACACCAAGCTCAGCGCTGAGGCCGCCACGGTGAGCCGCGAAACGTCCGGCATCGCCGGCGACGGCGTACAAAGCGCCAAGAGCTTCAGCGTGAATCAGGGGCGCACGGTGGAAGTGACCGGGCCCGACGGGGTCAAGCGCCCGGTGCGGATAGTCGGGCCAGCGCTTTAGCGCGGCCGATCAGCGGCAGGAGAACGGCGAGCTCCGGCCCCGCCTCCTGACCAGTCAAGGCCAGCCGCAACGGGTGAAACAGAGCCCGCCCCTTGCGGCCGGTGACCTCCTTGAGCCGTGTCGTCCACGCGCCCCAGGTCGACTGGTCCCACGGGCCCTCGGGCGCGCACGAGGCGGCGAGGCTCAGATAGTCGGCGTCCTCGACGATCGGCGCGACGTCGCCCTCCGCCACTTGCCGCCAGATCGCCGCATCGTCGAGACGCGAAAGGTTGCCGCGAACCGCTAGCCACAGGGCTTCCGCGTTGGGCCCGGCGACGCCGAGCGCAGCCAGCCGATCGGCGACCGCCGCGTGTGGCAACCGATGCAGCGTGCGGGCGGAAAGCGCCTCCAGCTCGGCTTCGTCAAATCGGGCCGCGCCGTGGGAGACTTGCGAAAGGTCAATGAGGGCCGCCAGTTCGTCGAGCGAGGCGACCGCACGGACCGCCACGGCCGAACCAACCAGCACCGCAAGCGCGGCGACGGCAAGCGATTCGATTCCTTTTGCGCGCAACGCGCCGATCGACAGCGCGCCTGAGCGCTTCGAGAGCCCCCCGCCGCCGGCGTCGGTCAGGAGGTTGTGGTGGCCGAAGCTTGGCGTTGCGCCGGCGAGGGCCTCGAAAATCTGGATCTGCACGGCAGTACTGGTGACGTGATCCTCGCCGCGAATGACATGCGTCACACCGAAATCGATGTCGTCGACCACCGAGGGCAGCGTGTAGAGATAGGTTCCGTCCTCGCGGCGCAAGACCGGATCGGAGAGCGAGGCGCAATCGATATGGCTGTCGCCGCGCACCATGTCGTCCCAGCGAACAGTCGTCGGCTCGAGGCGAAAACGCCAATGCGGCTTGCGGCCTGAAGCTTCGAGCACGGCCAGCTCGTCCGACGACAGACGCAAGGCGGCGCGATCATAGATCGGTGGCAGGCCGAGCGCTTGCTGCCGCTTGCGGCGCCGATCGAGCTCCTCCGTCGTCTCGTAGGCCGCGTATAGCCGGCCCAGATCCTTGAACCTCGCGGCGGCCTCGCCGTAGGCCGCCATCCGCTCCGATTGGCGGCGCACCAGGTCCGGCCGAATTCCCAGCCATTCCAGATCCGCCTCGATCGCGTCGGCGTGTTCCGTCCTCGAACGCTCGAGATCCGTGTCGTCGAAGCGCAGGATAAACGTTCCGCCGCGGCGGCGGGCGAAGAGCCAGTTGAGCAGGGCGGTGCGGGCGTTGCCGATATGGATGCGGCCGGTCGGCGACGGCGCGAACCGGACGACCGGAAGAGAGGCCATTCGCCTTCATATAAGCGTCGCGCCGGCGCCGCAATATGGTGTGACAAGGCCTTGTGATTCGGGTAATCTAGACCCATGACTATAGGCGCCCTGGCGGCGGGGATGTGCGCTACCAGCGCGGGGATTCATGGACTGAGCGTCGTGCTCGCCGCGCGCCGCTGCACGCGGCGGCCGGGCCGGACACCGCCACCGAAGAACGCCCAAAGCGTCACAATCGTGCAGCCTTTGTGTGGTGTCGAGGTGTTCTCGCGCGAAACGCTGCGGTCGATTTTTGCCCTCGACTATCCAAGCTACGAGATCATCTTTTGCCTCGCCAGCGACGATGATCCAATCGCCCCCCTGGTGCGCGGCGCGATCGCGGCCAACCCGGGTCGCCCGGCGCGACTGCTGATCGGCGACGACCGGATCAGCGCCAACCCCAAACTCAACAATGTCGTCAAGGGATGGAAGGCGGCGCGCTACGATTGGGTGATCATCGCCGATTCCAATGTGTTAATGCCGGACGACTACATTCAGCGTTTGCTCGCGCGCTGGCGCTCCGACACCGGCATCGTCTGCGCCCCGCCGATCGGCTCTCGACCCGAGTCCTTCGCCGCCGAGGTCGAGTGCGCCTTTCTCAATACCTATCAGGCGCGCTGGCAGTATGCGGGCGAATCCTGCGGCTATGGCTTCGCCCAGGGGAAGACGATGCTGTGGCGTCGGGAGACGCTCGAAGCGGGCGGAAGCATTGAAGCTTTGGGAGCAGAGATCGCGGAAGACGCTGCGGCGACGAAGCTTATCCGGGCGCAAGGGTTCAACGCTCATCTCGTCGACCGGCCGTTCCAGCAGCCGCTCGGCCGGCGTCGCCTGCACGACGTCTGGTCGCGGCAGCTTCGCTGGGCGCGGTTGAGGCGCGCCACCTTCCCATTCTTTTTCGCTCCCGAAATCCTGACGACCAGCCTTCTCACCTTCGTCGCCGCCGGGGTCGCCGCTCCGGACTTCGGGACGGACCCGGTCGTGGGCGTCGCGTTGGCGGTTGCGTTCTGTTACGGTGCCGAGGCCATCCTCGCTTTCGCCGCCGGCTGGCCGCTGTCGTGGCGGAGTCCCGCAGCCTGGCTGGTGCGCGATGTCCTGCTGCCGTTCCTGTGGGCGTGCGGCTGGTCCGGCCGCAATGTCGTCTGGCGCGGCAACGCCATGGATGTCGACGACGGCGTATTCCTGCAAGCCGAGTCCGAACCGCGGCCGCAGATCTGACTAGGCCGGTTTGGGCCCTTCTGTCGGCAATCCGTCAAAATTCCGCTCTACTGATTCGCTATCGTGTTGGTGAGCGTCAAGGACCGGGCGGACGATCGCGCGAACGCAATCGTTGACAGTCTCGCCGTTTAAAATCCCAAGAAGACTTGACGCGGGGAGGTAAAGATGTGGATGCAGAGAGAAGACGTGCGCGTGCGCGTTTTGAACGCGCTCTATTGGGATCTGGCAGTCCCCCGACACCGGCTGAACGTCGACGTCGAGAACGGCTGGGTGACTGTTTCCGGAATGGTGGACTTACCTTATCAAAGGACGTGCGCCGAGTCCGACGCGCGAAGCGTTCCGGGCGTGGTCGGCGTCACGAACTTGATCCGCCTGGCAAGCGCTCAACGGACGAAGCCGCAACCCGAAGAGAGGGTGCAAATCCATCATTGACGACGGACGCGGCTGACGAAGCCGTTCTTTGCGAAGTCCACCGCTCGAACAAAGGCTCGATTGCACGCCAGATCAACGATACCGTTCGGCAGCCTGCGCTGAGTACGAGGCGTCTACCTGTCGGTACCAGCCGTCGCTGCGTCGGGCTAAGGCTCGCCCTAACCCGCGCGCGGATACTCCTCCGAATCTGCTGCGCTAGACTTTCCCTCCACGGGGTCGTGTTGCGATAATACCAATACCAGCCAGCGAGAGGGTTTACGCAACGCGGGTCCCAAGGTTTGATTCTTCCGCTGAAATGGATGATTCCGGGATCTAACACAGCTTTGCGCGCGTCGCCGACCTCGTATGATGGGCGTATGTCTGAGTATGTAAACATAAAATCGTTGATATTCCACCTAAGTGGTAATGTATATGTGCGATTGGCAAAGAGAATATTTAATATATCTTGGTCCGGGAAATAATTTCTTTTTCGCGCGCGTGATAAACTTCCACGGCATCGTCCAGTATTTTGCTTTTTCTGAGCTCAGCCAGGTTGAAGATGAGAACTCCTGCGTTGAAATATTTATGAGACGACGGTAGGTTCAATCGAATGCTTTGAGTGATCCCGCCCGCGTCGGCGCAACCAGCAATCGGCTTTGATCCAATATCAATATTCCACAGTTTTTCGAGTGACTCAACTACAATTGTATCCGAACCAATGTAGATTACCGCTCAATATCGGGCGGCAGAAGCGTATATGCATGTTGAGACGGTAGTACGTCACCATGCTAACATGCGGCGGGTTCAGCGGCGCCCAAGTAAAATCGCCCGACAAACTGGACATGCGCGGGAAGAACGTGCGTCCGAATGCAACGGGAATGGCATTGCTGCGTTGAACGAGACTCATCGGCGCCGCGTAATGGGCGACCGCCACAATGCCCACGATCGATCCAATGAGAAACTGGTCGGCGGCGGCGAGCGCAGAGAGACCAAGTTGGTGACGGCCATCCAACCGCCGTATCCAAGCAACGTGCGCGCCTCCTCCCTGTCAAAGGATCGAAACGAGAACGGCCCTTCCAACCGATAGACGATAGCAAGCATCGCAACGACGCCCGCCGCTTGAGCCAGCCGCGGGTATGACCGCGGTAAGCGAGGGACTGATTGTCACCGCCACGATAACGGGCGCAATTTGGCTGAGGCTCGTGGTGACTACCTGAATGCAATTGACAAGAAGAAAGCGCTCGCGGCTCTCAAGCGCGCCGGCGCAAGCGGCGGCGACGAGGGTCATATCCAGGGAAGAGAGCCTGCGACCTCAGGCCTCAGCGCGTCTGGCAGCTTGACAAAATGCTCGAGCGGAAACCCGCCGATTACGTATAGGAGGACGCCCCCGATCAGCCCGAAGCAGAAATTGAGAGCTATCGTCGTGAGCAGCACGCGCGCACGCTCTGCTTGCGTCGCGTCTCGAACCCTCGCCAGCGCGTTGGTGGCCGCCCGCGAAAGCCCGAGGTCCATGAAGCCAAAGAGGCCGAGCAGGATCCAAACAATCGATAAGACACCGAAGCGGGCCTCGCCGACATGGTGAAGATAGATCGGAGCGGTCACAAAGGCCACCGCCACCCGGAACAAAGGGCTAAGGAGATTGAGGGCGAAACTTCTCTTAAGAGGCCTCACCATGACTTCCCCATGCTACTCCTCGCAAACTCCAGATCGGATCGGATTTTTGATTGAGGGGAGCCGATGCGGCGCCCGGCCGGCTCCTCCTACCTGACGAGGCGACGCTAAAACGAGCGGATGACCGCCTCTCCGGGCCCGCCGCTCAAGACGCCTTCGGTCATCGCTTACAGTCCCCACACTAATATGGATTACGCAGATCGTCAGAGTGAGCGGCACCGGTGCGACGCGGCGCCCGTTGACAGAATGAACCGCGCCATACTGCTTCGGTTGTGCTTGTGGTCGAACGATGTCACCAAATTTACTGTACAAGCACGTATTTTCTGGAAGCTTAATTCGGCAGGCGCCTGCGGCTTGTGCGGCTGCTCGGATGGCGCGACGTTGGCGTTAGACCGACTTCAACATTCCGCCGTCGACGAAATACGTTGAACCGACGGAATAGCTCGCGCGCTCCGAGCAGAGGAAGACGAAGAAGTTCGCCAATTCCTGGGGCGTCGCGAAACGCTTGATCGGCGCGTGTTCGCGCGCGACGCTGTCCAGATAGGCTTGCCAGTCGCCGCCCTTGTCGACGGTGAGTTGCTTCGCAGTCTTGATCCAATCCGGCGTTAGTATGAGACCTGGATTGACGCAATCGACACGGATATTGTCGCCGATGAGCTCAGTCGATAGCGCCTTCGAGAACATCATCAGCGCCGCCTTGGTCACATTGTAGATCGGCTCGTACCACAGCGGCTGGGTGGCGCAGATCGAGGCGTTGTGCAGAATGACGCCGCCGCCGCGTTTTTTCATCAACGGCGCAAGGCCGCGCGCCAGTCTCACCGCCGCCATTACGTGCAAATCCCAGTAGGCCTGCCATTTCTCGTCCGGCGCCTCCAGCACCGTCTCGTTGCTGCCGGTGCCGGCGTTGTTGATGAGAATGTCGGCGCCGCCGAAAAGCCGCTTGATGTCGTCGATGAGGTCGTCCGCCCCTTGGCGAGTGGCGACGTCGCAGGCCAGTCCTTCGGCCCGGACGCCGAAGGATTTGGCGATCCGGCTCGCCTCACCGCGAACCCGCTCGACGCCGCGCGCCGCAATGACGATGTCGACGCCCTCGGCCGCGAGGCCCTCGGCGATCGCAAGACCAATGCCGACACTGCCGCCGGTGACGACAGCGACCTTCCCCTTGAGCCCGAGGTCCATCCCGCCCCCTTTCCGTTGATCGACGCCGCCTGGGCTTTACCAGCACGTGTAGCCGCCGTCAGCCAGCACGATCGACCCGGTCAACAGGCTGGCCGCGTCGGAAGCGAGAAACATGACGACGGCGGCGATTTCATCCGGTTCGCCGATCCGCGCCATCGGCGTGTTGTCGATCCAAACGCCGAACATCGCCTCGTTGCTCCTCGCGAAAGCGGTAAGCGGCGTGTTGATGTAGGTCGGCGCGACGGCGTTGACCCGCACGCCGCGCGCGCCCCATTCAGCGGCGAGCGACTTCGTCAGATGATGCACGGCCGCTTTCGAAGCATTGTAATAGGCCTGCGGCTGCGCCTTGTTCACGATGAATCCGGACATCGAACCGAGGTTGATGATCGAGCCGCGTCCCGCCGCCAGCATATGCCTGCCGAAAGCCCGGCAACACCAGAAGAGGCCGTTGAGGTTGACGTCGATGACGTTGAGCCAGTGCTCGTCGGTGACGTCTTCCGCCGGGGTTTCGGATCGCGCGATGCCGGCGTTGCAGACCAGGATGTCGACGCGGCCCTTTTCCGCCATCACTCGCGCCGCGGCGGTGTCGACCTGCTTTGAGTCGGTGACCTCCATCTCGATGGTTTCGGCGGCGTAGCCTTTGGCTTTCATCGCCGCTTGAGCGTCCTTCGCCACCTTCAGATTGCGGTCGGCGATATAGACATGAGCGCCCGCCTCCGACAGCGCTTCCACACAGGCGAGGCCGATCCCCTGCCCGCCGCCGGTGACGACCGCCACGCGGCCTTTGAGATTGAAGCGATCCAGATACATGGGCCCGCAGCCTCCACGGCGATGTCGTCAGCTCATCCAGTTGCCGCCGTCGACGTTGAACGTCTGCGCGACGACGTAATCGCTGTCAGACGAGGCGAGGAACACGGCGGCGCCGGCATGGTCCTCCGGCAATCCCATCCGTCCGAACGGCACCGCTTCGCCGACCAGCCGCTTCTTCTCGCCAAGCGGCCGATGTTCGTATTTGGCGAACAGGGCGTCGACCTCGGTCCACATCGGCGTGTCGACGACTCCCGGCGAGATGCCGTTGACGTTGATGCGGTGCTTGATGAGGTCGAGTCCCGCCGACTGAGTGAGGCTGATGACTGCAGCTTTGGAGGCGCAGTAGATCGACACCAGCGCTTCGCCGCGCCGGCCCGCTTGCGAGGCCATGTTGATGATCTTGCCGCCTTGCCCACGCGCAATCATGCGCTTGGCGACCACCTGAAGAGTGAAGAAAAGGCCCTTGACGTTGACGGCAAAAATCTTGTCGTAGCTCGCCTCGGTGACATCGACGATTGGGGCCATGTCGAAGACACCGGCGTTGTTGACGAGGATGTCGACGCCGCCCCAGCGTTGAACGACGCTCTCGACCGCAGCCTCGACCGAAGCCGTCTTGGTGACATCGAGCGCGACAGCGAAGGCTTTGTCCCCATGGCGCACGGCGGTCTCCTTCGCATTGGCGAGGGAAATATCGGCAACCGCAACGCGCGCTCCCTCAGTGACGTATCGATCGGCGATCGCAGCCCCGATGCCGCGCGCGCCGCCGGTTACGAGCGCGATTTTGTTCTCGAGCTTCATCGCGGCGTTGCCCTTGTCGTCATCATCGGATCGCTGCCCTGCGAGCGCGAATCGGCTTCCATCCCGCTCAAGGCTCGTCCGACAGATAGTCGGCCAGCGTCGATCGAACGCCACGCGCCCAAAGCGCAGAGAGCGCGTCAGAAAAGGCGCGGATATAGTTCGGTTCTTCGGCAAGCGTGCCGAAAATGTCGCGCAACTCAAGGAAGGCGCGCGGATCACTGCGCGCTCGCTTCGCCGCCGTCTGAATACGCTCCCAACTCGGGTCGTTCGGCGGGATCGCCCTGCCGCTCTCGGTTTCGCCGTAGCAATAGCGGCACCAGAGAGCCGACACGAGCGCTAGACCCCGGACGGACCCGCCCGTTTTCAGGCGATCGGCGGCGGAGGGGAGGATGAACTTCGGCTGCCGATTCGAGCCGTCGAAGCAAAGGCGTTGGATCGTGTCACCGATCTTCGGATTGGCGAAGCGGCTGGCGACCTTGGCGCGATAGTGGTCGAGATTGGTGTTGGGCGGCGGGGGGACGACCGATTGGATCTCGCGTTTGGTCAAAGCCTCAAGGAAGCCGCTGATCTGCGCGTCCGCCATCGCTTCATGAGCGAAATGGATGTCGAGAAGCCCAGCCGGATAGGCGATTGCGGCATGACCGCCGTTGAGTATGCGAATCTTCATCAGTTCGTATGGCGCGACGTTGGACGTAAACGTCACGCCGACCGTCTCGAGCGCAGGACGCCCGGCCGGGAAGCGGTCCTCCACCACCCATTGGCGGAACTGTTCGCAGAAGACCGGCCAATTGTCATCGAGGCCGCACTTGTCGCGCAGAAATGCCCGTTCCCGGTCGGTCGTCGCCGGCGTGATGCGATCGACCATGGAATTGGGAAAAGCGACGTTGGCGCGAATCCAGCGCGCGAGGTCGGGATCGGCAAGCTCCGCGAGACCCGCGACGGCGTTCTCCGTGACGTGACCGTTGCCTGGGATGTTGTCGCAGGACATCACGGTATAAGGCGCAACGCCGGCCGCGCGGCGGCGCTTGAGCCCGGCGGCGATGAGCCCGAAGGCCGTTCTTGGGGCTCCCGCATGCTGTGCGTCGTGGACGATGTCAGGATGGCCCGGATCGAAATGTTGAGTCGCCGGCGAGATGTAGTAGCCGCCCTCGGTGACGGTCAGCGAGACGATGCGAATGCGCGGCTCTGAAAGCGCGTCGAGCAACGCCGCGATGTCGTAAGGCTGGACAAAATCGATCATCGGCCCGGTGACGCGAATATTGGTCGTTTCCGCCTCTTGCTCAACGACCGTCGTCAGCCAGTCCTGTTCCTTTAGCTTCTCACGGACCGCAATGTCTGGATCACGCACTCCCGACCCGATGATCGCCCAGTCGTGATCGCGGCCGGTGTTGAACAGGTCGTCGAGGTATACAGCCTGATGCGCTCGGTGAAAATTGCCGACGCCAATATGAACGATACCGGCGCTAAGATGAGAGCGCCGATATTTCGGAGCCGCAACGTCGGAGGGCAGGCGTGCGAGCGCCGAGGTCGAAAGTTTGGCGCTCATGATTCGAATCCACCCATCAAACTATCAAACCTGGAGCCGGCGCTTTCGCCGCTCGCCCGCGGTCAGTTGATCCTCCTGCCGTCCTTGTCGAAACGATGCAGGTGCGCCTCGCGCGGCGTGACGTAAATGCTCTGGCCCGGGGTCAACGCGGCCTCGCCTTCCAAACGCAGGGTCATCGCCCCAATGCCGTCGGCCTCCGCGTGCACGAATGTGTCGGAGCCAAGGTGCTCGGCAAGGCGTACCTTCGCTGGCCACTCGCCAGCGGTGGTCGATACGTCGGCGTGTTCGGGCCGAATGCCGATAGTATCGGCGCCGCGCTTGACGGCGGACGGGCCCTTGATCAGATTCATGGTCGGAGAGCCGATGAAGCCAGCGACGAACAGGCCATTGGGCCTGTTGTAGAGCTCGAGCGGCGAGCCAACCTGCGCGACCGAGCCGCGGTCGAGCACCACGATCTTGTCGGCCATGGTCATCGCCTCGACCTGATCGTGAGTGACATAGATCATGGTTGTTTTGAGGGCCTCATGAAGCTCTCCGATCTCGACCCGCATCTGTACGCGCAGCGCGGCGTCGAGATTGGAGAGCGGCTCGTCGAACAGGAACGCCTTCGGCTCGCGCACGATCGCGCGCCCGATGGCGACGCGCTGACGCTGGCCGCCGGAAAGCTGGCGCGGCTTGCGATCGAGATAATCGGTCAGGTTCAGGGTCGTGGCGGCCTTGCGGACCTTCTGCTCGATGACGTCGGCTTTCTGTCCGGCCATCTTGAGCGCGAAGGCGATATTGCCGCGCACGCTCATGTGCGGATAGAGCGCGTAGGATTGGAAGACCATGGCGAGCCCGCGCTGTGCGGGACCGACATTCGTCATGTCCTTGGCGTCGATCAGCACCTGTCCGGAGGTGACGTCCTCGAGACCGGCGATGAGGCGCAGAAGCGTCGACTTGCCGCAGCCGGACGGGCCCACGAACACCGCGAACTCGCCATTTTCGATATTGAGATTGACGCCGTTGATGATGCTGACTGCGCCAAACGCCTTGCGCACGTCCTTCAGTTGAATGCTTCCCATGGCAGCAATTCCCTATTGCCGGATCATTTGACCGCGCCGAAGGTCAAGCCTCGGACCAGCTGTTTCTGCGAGAACCAGCCGAGGATGAGGATCGGTGCGATGGCGAGCGTCGAGGCGGCCGAAAGCTTGGCCCAGAAGAAGCCTTCCGGCGCGGAGTAAGAAGCGATGAAGGCGGTCAGCGGCGCGGCGTTC
>Ga0210390_10001749_pt1 | contig 20075 bp, 14 predicted proteins | sample IncBWH11OmetaG_FD_161050 | JGI IMG/M metagenome (GOLD analysis project Ga0210390, IMG submission 161050) | Forest soil microbial communities from Barre Woods Harvard Forest LTER site, Petersham, Massachusetts, United States - Inc-BW-H-11-O ... | reverse complement strand
CGCTGGAAAATGCGCTGAAGTTCCTCAACCAGGGCAAGGTCGCCCAGGCCATCGGCGAATACCAGCTAATTCTGCGCGCAGACCCGAAGGATCAAGCGACATTAATGACGGTGGGCGATTTGTTCGCCCGCCAGGGAGACATGACGCAGGCCATCGAATACTTCGAGCGGCTCGCGCAGGTCTATCTAAACGACGGTTTCAACAGCAAAGCTATCGCGATTTACAAGAAGATCGCCAAGCTGGCGCCGAATGAGCTGGCGCCGCTGGAACGGCTGGCGGATCTGTACGTGCAGCAGGGAGTGCTGAGCGAAGCGCGTCCTCTATTCCTGCAGATTGCCGAAGCCCACCTGAAATCGAATCACTCGCAGAAGGCCGTGGAGGTACTGCACCGTTTGCTGGAAGTGGAGCCGGAAAATCAGCGGGTGCAAATGCGGCTGGCCGAACTCTACGGCATGATGGGACAGAAGAAGGAAGCGGCGCTGACGTATCAGGCGTACGCACACCGCCTTTTTGACCGCGGCGAAACGGAAGAAGCGGAAAAGCTGGTGGAGCGCGCGCTGGAGGTGGACCCCGGGAACGCGGCGGCGATTCTGCTGAAAGCGAAAACGCTTAATTCCGCCGAGAAGACCGACCATGCCATCGCCATTCTGGAAAAACATCCCGAAGCGGAAACGGGCAGCGATGTAACCAAGCTGCTGGTGGAATACGAATTGCGCGCGGGGCACGCGGACAAGGCCGCGGCGCGCGCGCGACGGCAACTGGCACAAGGACACGCGCATCACGCGCTGCTGTGCAAGGTTGCCGAGGCGATGATCGAAGGGGCGCAACCGGAGCATGCGCTGCCGCTGCTGGCCGAATTGCGCGCGCCGATGATTGAAGCAGGCGCTCAAGATCACTTTTTGAAATCGCTTACCACCGCCTGCGAGCGGCTGCCGGGACGCACCGAGCCGCTGGAAACCCTCGCCGACTTCTGCAGGACGACCAGCGATCCTTTCCGGCTGAACGCGGCGCTGGGCCAGCTTTCCGACGCCTATGCCGCGCAGGGGAACCTGCCACGCGCGGAAGAATTGCTGGTGGAGCTGGTGGACCGCAACAAGAACGACGAACGGCTGGTGGACCGGCTCAATCAGCTGCGGGCGCGCACGGGCGGAGCACCAATGGCGGGCGGGACGAGCCCAGAGAGCGCGGCAGCAAGCGCGGCGAACACAAGCAACGCTGGTCTGCGGGAAGCAGTGGCCGAAGAGCAGAACAAGCTGGTGCCTCCTGCGCCGCCGGCAATCGCTGAGGAAGCGATTGACGAAGAAACGCAGCGATACATCGCGCAAGCGCTGACGGATGTAGACCTGTTTTCGAGTTACGGCCTGACGCAGAAAGCCACGCACCTCCTGGAAAACGTTCTGCAAAAAGCGCCGCGGCATACGCCGACTCTCGAACGTCTGCTGGACTTGCATCTGGGCGCCGGAAACGATCGCCGCACTGCGGAACTGGCAGCGCAGCTGGAACAGATTCATCGCGAGCGCAACGACACCGTCAATGCCGACCGTTTTGCCGAATTGCGGCAGAGATATGCGAAGGTCGCGGGACTGACGGAGAAAGACTTGCCGGCCGCGCCGACCATGGCTGCGCCCCCTACCATCACTCCTTCAGCTGCACCAGCCGCGACGGTTCCCGCGCAGGCATCTACTACTGCGCCGGCAGAGCCTCCGGCGTTTGAGATTGCGCCGGAACCCGCGCCAGTCGCGAAAGCTCCTGCGCCTGCTGCTGCGCCCATCGAGTTCGAGATTCCGTTGCCTGGCATCGAACCCGAGGCGTCACCGCCGCCCGCACCGATCGCGCTTGCGCCGGACGGCGCGGTGGATGCCGCGGTGCCAGTGGAAGAAGTGCCTGCACAGATAGCGGGAATAGGGGAGGAACTGGATCTCTCGGACGAATGGGAAGCGATCGCGGCGGAAACAGCAGAGGCCGAGACGCCTGCGGCGGAAGAAGTTCCAGCGGCAAGCTTGGAGCTGGATCCGATCGTCGAGCCGGAGCCGGTTGCGGCCGAAGCCGCGCAAGCAACTGATACGAATGCGGCGCTCGAGGCAGTGTTCGACTTGAGTGCGCTGAAGGATGAAGAGCCCGAGCCAGAGGCGAAACCCGAGCCGTTCACCATCGAAGCAAATACACCGCAATCTGACATGACGGCTCATGCGCCGGAGGCTGAAGCGCCGGTAGAAGCCGCGGCAGAAGCGGCGGCCGAGCCTGAAATCGAACTGATCGAGGCGGCGCCCGAAGAAGAATCTCCCGCGGAAGCAATTCCTGAGGCTGTGCTGGAGCTTGTGGACGAACCCGCACCAGCTGCCGCGGAAACGGCTGCGACGCCTGCGACGTCTTCGTTGGGCGGCGCGGAATTCGAGCTGGAGCTGACGCCCGAGGTGGCTGCACCGCAGGCGCGCGCCGGAGCCGCGACCACCGAAGATTTCATCAGCGAACTAGTGGCTGAGCTGGACGATCTGGAGGGTCCTGCAGCTGAACCGGTGCGCGAGCCTGCGGCCGCGTCTGCCTCTGCGCCCAAAGACACGCACGCAAATCTGGAGCAAGTGTTCGCCGAAGCGAACGCCACGCCGATGGCCGCCATCACGCCGCCACCGACGAACGGCTCGACTCACAAGAATGTTGCCGCCACGCCCGCCGCCACCCCCGGCACGCTGGAAAATCTGAACCAGCTGCATGAAGTGTTCCAGGAATTCCGCAGCGAGCTTGGCGAGATGGGCGAAGAAGATGAAGACCTGGAGACGCACTACAATCTGGGCATCGCCTACCGCGAGATGGGATTGCTGGACGAAGCCATCGGAGAATTCCAGAAAGTGGCCAAGGCCGTGCAGAAGGGCAAGCCGTTCCGTTACGAGATGAATTGCTCCGTGATGCTGGGCCTTTCGTTCATGGATAAGGGCGAGCCGGCAGTGGCGTCGCTGTGGTATCGGCGCGCGCTGCAAGTGCCGGGCCTGGAAGAGGAATCAGCTCTGGCGCTGCGCTACGATCTGGGCTTGGCGCTCGAATCCGCGGGTGAATCAGACGCGGCGCTGGACAGCTTCCGCCAAGTTTACGCGGCCAACATCGATTATCGAGATGTCGCCGACCGCATTGCCACGCTGCAAAAGCATTAACCCTCACCGGCAACAACTTCAATCCACGTTGCAAAGATACGGGCGGTGAGTCAGTTTCCGGTTGATGCGTTAATCAAGCACTTGATTTTGCTACGGTGACGACGAATAGCCTTTCGAAACCGCCTTCCCGTTTTTGTCGAACCCAACATCCCATTCGCCAATCGAAATGCGCGAGAAGTACTGGAATTCCTCGACGCAAGGCATCGAGGAATTGTCCACAGGGTTTCCATCCCAAAAGGGCGCGTGGGCGCACGCTTCGACGTTTCCGGGCTTTCCAAAGTGCTTGAGAACCTCTGCCTTCGTCGCTCCGGGTGTCAACCAAGCATAAGCTCTCTCGTAGAAAGTTAGTTCGTACCAAATTACAGCGAACACCAGACAGATAACGATTATCGACATGCCGGCCAATGTCCAACGCCGAGCCCGAGCTGTCATCGCCGCCTCTGTGTAAACTCGAATTGCCTTCGTGTCCGCTCGATTCTAATTTATTGCACTCGGTCAAGTCCCGTTGGTCGCGTTGCCGGACAATTCGTTTCATCCGTCGTTACCCCTTTAGCGTGGGCGGCGAATTATTTCGATGTGCGAACCACAAGAACACAGCTTGCACAGCTCGGCCGATTAGATACCGCCAAAGAGTGCCAACCACAAAAACCCAGGTCCCGGCGAGCACGGGATATTTCCATGCGAGACCGTACGCGGGAAGCGAGACGGGAAGGTCGACCAACAGGACGAACGTAAACAGAATTCCGAGGAACTGAAGGCTGGGTATCAGGAGGCCGACGTAGCTGATCGAGCAGGTCAACAGATGAATGGACGGCAACACATAGCGCCATCGTATGGGCCGGCCCATGAGAGCAGAATATACCAACCGCGCAGGTGTTGTTGATTCTTCGCGAAGCTTTGTGCTCAAAGCCCGATTAGTCCGCTACCGGAGATGTGCTTTTGGCCCGATTTCACTGCTCCGGTAAACGCGATGATCAGTAGTTGACTCTCGCCTGCTGCTGGTAGTAATCCATTAACAGCCCAAATGTATTAACATGCACCCGGAGTTGCTGTTCTCGCCGGTTCTTTGTGGCACGAGGACAAACGTAAGGAGAAAGATTATGAAGCCCAAAATTACGGGAGCGGCGGGATTAGCCTTGGCGTTTGTTGCCGGCATGTTGGTGGCGACGGCGTTGGCTGGGGGAATGGCTGGGTCGGGGACGGCGGCGGCGCAGGCCCAGGAGAAGACGCAGCAAGTTAGGGTGGAGAGGATCATCACTCCGACGGTGACGGACGAGGATATTGCTTTGCTGCGGAAGGATCTACGTGCCCTGAAAATGCAGGTGATTGGGCAGAATATGTCGCTGTCGGAGGACGAGGGCCAGAAGTTCTGGCCGATCTACAACCACTACGTGAAGGATTTGCAGGTAGTGAACGACCAGAAGTATGCGCTGCTGAAGCAGTATGCGGAGATGTGGGCAACGATGTCAGACCAGGATGCAATGATTTATGTGCGGCACTGGCTGGAGGTGGACGCGCAGGTGCAGGCGCTGCGCTTGAAGTATGTGCCGACCGTGAGCCAGGTGTTGCCGGGAAGGAAGGCGGCGACGTTTTTTCAGTTGGACCGCCGGCTGAACATGATCATTGACCTGCAATTGTTTGGGCAGATTCCCTTGGCGCACGTGAAGGAGGATGCGGTAAGCGATACCGCACATCCGTAGTCAGATACCAGGAAGCGCGCGTTAACTCCTGATTAGTCGTCCGGGCGCTGAGATATTTTCGGGCTCATCGGCGGTATAGTTGCGTTCGGTGTAAAGGCCATGCTCACCGATCCCTGAGATCAATCGCGAGTTCGGGCCAGTGCGTGGGCAATGGAGGTTAACAATATGCATTCATTACGGGATCTCTTGCAGGATGCGCAACAAACTGGAAAGGCGATCGGGCATTTCAATATTTCTGACTTGGTGCTGTTGAAAGCGGTGTTTGCAGCTGCCCGCGAACTGAACGTGCCAGTCTTGGTTGGTTTATCCGAGGGGGAGCGCGAGTTTGTGGGAGCTCGCCCGATTGCGGCTTTCGTGCGAAGTCTGCGCGAGGAATTCGACTATCCGATTTTTCTTAATGCGGATCATACCCACTCCCTGGCGAAGGGAGTGGAGGCTGCCAAGGCTGGCTTTGACTCCATCGTGTTCGATATGTCGGCCTTGCCATTTGATCAAAATGTGCGGGAAACGAAGCAGGCGGTGGAAGCGCTGAAGGCGATCAATCCTGCCATGCTCGTCGAGGGAGAAATCGGCGACATCGGAAGCGGCTCTGAAATTCACGATCAGGCCCCTGATCTCTCGAAGGGACTCTCCACACCGGAACAAGCGAAACAGTTTGTGGAACGCACTGGCGTGGACATCCTGGCCCCCGCGGTGGGCAACATGCACGGCATGCTCCGCAGCATGGTGCGCGGAGAAACGAAAAAGCGGTTGGATATCGAGAGAATAGCCGGCATCAAGCAGGCGGCGCGGGTTTTCCTGACCCTTCACGGAGGATCAGGAACCGACGATGAAGACTTGCGCAAGGCAATCGCAGCAGGAATCAACATCGTCCACATCAATACCGAACTTCGGGTCGCATGGAGACGTGGTTTGGAGCAGGGTTTGGCCAAACAACCTGACGAAGTCGTGCCATACAAGATTCTGCCGTCCGCCGTGGATGCGGTGAAGAAGGTAGTCAGCTCTCGTTTGAAATTGTTCAACGGTGAGCGGCATTTCGCGCAAGGAAACTAGTCCAAGCTGCAGCTGTTTCACGAACTATTGACGCGATCCCATCCGTTCGCCTGATAACGATGTTGTTAGTCTGACTCTCCCTCGCCCTGAGCCGAAGTTTGCGAACGCGTGCATGGTTACTTCGTGCTTTCCTTAGGCTTCTCGGAACCGCAGGATCTTAGCGCGACCCATTGCTGGGGATTTACGGGGACGCCGTTCACATCTACCACCCAATGCAAGTGCGGGCCGTTGGCGCGGCCTGTTGCGCCCACGTAGCCGATCACTTCCCCTTTTTTTACGTGCGCGCCGGGTTCCACCAATAATTTCGACATGTGCAGATACATTGTTTCGAGGCCCTGCCCGTGGTCAATCGCGACTGTGCCGCCGAGGACTGCGAAAGGCTGCGCGATTTTCACTGTGCCGGCTGCTACCGCGTGCACGGGACGTCCGGCGGGGGATCGCTGGTCAACGCCGGCATGAAATTCGCCGCTGGGCTTACCGTTGTGGAGGCGCTTCACTCCAAAGGGGGAGAGGATGCATCCGCGAACGGGCGCGACGAGAGGATCTTCCCAATATTTTACGTCGGATACGGTGTTGCGAAATTCGGTGAGTGTGGCGATGTCTTCGGGCGTTGAGTGCAGGGCTTCGATTTGCGGAGCCAGGACCACGTTTTGCGTTGGGAATTTGGTCGGGCGAATTGTAAGTTTTACGGAGGCCAACGCCGCGCCGTCTTCGGCTTGAAATTTTATTTCGTACGCGCCGGGTGTGTCCGCTACGGCGATCGGCATCAGGCCTTGCGATCCGCCGCTGGTTTGCGGGAAGAGGCGCACGGTGCGGTCGTTCAGCTTGGCGCTGGTTGCGGGGACTGCGCAGGAAAGGCGGACTGTTTGGCCAAGTGAGATTATCGCGGGTTTGACGGTGCATTTCTGTGCGCCGGCCGGCGACGCGATCAGCGCGTAGAGTACCCCTGCCAGTAGCGTGACGCAGACGCGCGGCAGCGGGTAGGCGTGTGCGAAGTTGGCGCAAATTTTCATTCGCGATAATTTTATCGGGTTTCGGCGGGCGGGGTGCCACGTGGTTCGTCGTTTGTGCGCGGTAGGGCACGAAAATGACAACAGACCGCGGCGCAGTTGCGAGTCTGGCGATAATCTCCCATAATCGTAAGCTAAACATGTTCAATCGGATTCTGCGTGTCATATTGCTTTTGCTGTGGCTGGAACTGGGGCTGCTGTTGATTCTGATGCCGTGGTCCGAAGTTTGGGACGTGAACTATTTTATGTACCAGTATCCGGGCTTGGCGCTTTTCGCGATGAACCCGTACTTGCGCGGCATGATTTCAGGGCTGGGAGTGCTGAACGTGCTGTTTGCGCTCGAAGCGTTTCGTCGCCGGACTGCCACCGTTGTCACCCGCACCTAAGAAGCCAATTATTTGCTACGTGACCGATCGGAAATCGCTCGCAGAGGGCGAGGCCGGCGCGGGTGTGCTCGGAAAAATTCGCGCGGCGATCGCGGCTGGCGTGGATTGGGTGCAGATACGCGAAAAGGATTTATCGGGGCGAGAGCTGCTCGGGCTGGCGCGGGATTCCATCGCTGCGGGAGGCGGAGCGCGAGTGATTGTGAACGACCGGTTGGACGTGGCGCTTGCCGCGGGAGCCGCGGGCGTGCATTTGGGGCGGGAATCGCTGGGCGCACGGGACGTGGTGCGCTGGTGCAGAGGCGGTGGTGAGAACGCCCCAGCGGATTTTGTCGTGGGTGTTTCGTGCCACAGTTTGCAGGAAGCGCGCGAAGCGGAGTGCGCGGGCGCTGCATACATTTTTTTCGGGCCGGTATTCGATACGCCGTCCAAGCGCGGGATGGGTGAGCCGCAGGGCATCGCGCGGTTGGGCGAGATTTGCCTCGGCGTTAAGATTCCAGTGTTAGCGATTGGCGGAGTGAGTGAGGAGAACGCGGGAGAGTGCATTGGTGCGGGGGCGGCGGGGATTGCGGCGATTCGGATGTTTCAAGACGCGAGAGATGCGGAGACGTTGAAGGACGCGGTTAGACGATTACACGCAAAAGGTGCTAGCCGCTGAGCCAACGGCCTACGGGCTGCAGCTCTTCGATGTGGTCGCAGATTACTTTGATCACCGCAGTAACGGGGATCGCCAGCAGCAGGCCCATCGCCCCCCACAGAAAGCCGAAGAAGAGCAAGGACACCGTTAATGCCAGTGCATTCAGACGAACGCGCCAACCCACCAGCGCAGGCACCAGCAAGTTGTTGGCGATGAAGTGAAACAACGTGAGTATCGTGAAGATGCCGATGAACGGCCCGGGCGTGTGAAACTGTTTGATGCCGATGAGAATCGGCGGAACCCACGAAAGAACCACGCCGAGATAGGGAATCAGATTCAACAGGCCGGAAAGCAAGCCGAGCAGGAACGGAAAGTCGAGCCCCATGCCCCAGAAAAAGAGCCAACTGAAAACCACGAGAATCAGGCCCACCAGCGCGGTGCCTACCACGTAGCTGCGCAGCACCATGGTCACGTCCGCGAGAGTTTCCTTCACTTCCGTGCGCCGCGTGGCGGGAAATAACTGCATCGTGGCGTGCCACACCTGGCGTTTGGCGGCGAGCATGAAGAAGAGCAGGAAGGGCACGAAGGTTGCGGCCACTACAACTTCATACAAGGAGCTTAAGCGCGCGAGCAGCGCGGCGCGCACCGGATGCGACTCTCCGACGGAGACGACGTGCTCGCCGGGAGTTGTGCCAGGCTCAATTTCCGAAACGTGTTCTTCAAAGGTCGCCATCCTTTGCTCGATGGCGCTCGCCACTTGATGCAACGGCTTGCGGTACAGAGGCCAGTCGCGGCCGAACTGGTCCACGCGTTCGATCATGCTCCACGCGACAAACAGGACTGCCGCGATCGTGAACAGGACCACCAGCAGCGAGCCGAGAGCGCGCGGCACGTGCCAATCTTCCAGAAAGTTCACGACCGGGTCGAGAAAATACGCAAGCAGCACCGCGACCAGCAGCGTGACCAGAATCGAAGACGCCCAGTAGCAGAAGGCGATCACGATTCCCGCGGCAATGATCTTTCCGCTGGCAGAGCTCGCCGAGACGATTTTCTCTTCCTCTAAAGGCATGGCGGTACGATAACACAGCCAGCGCCGCGCAAATAACTGTGTGCCTGCGCGTACACTGGCCCAGCGGACGGGTGCGACGGTGCTGACGCTTTCGAGGCCGGATGCGCGTGCGGCGGGACTGGGCGCACGACGCAATGATAGAATCGCGTGCCTGATTTTTTGACGTGCAATAATAATTTCATGACCAAACAACTTTTTGGTACCGATGGAATTCGCGGTGTGCCCGGCGAAGTTCCTCTGGACGACGCCACACTCGATCGCGTGGGCCTGGCGCTGGGCGAATACGTCAGTTCCCACGGGCGTTCGCCGGATGCGCGGGCGCGCGTGCTGATTGGGCGGGATACCCGCGAATCCGGACCGCACATCGCGGATCGCATCGCGCGCGGATTGGCGGCGGCGGGCGTGGAAGCCGTTTCTGCCGGAGTGTTGACCACGCCGGGGGTTGCCTGGCTGGTGCATCACGAGGGATTCGCCGCGGGCGTGGTGATTTCCGCTTCGCACAATCCTTATCACGACAACGGCGTGAAATTGATTTCCGCGACCGGGATGAAATTTCCAGACGCGGTGGAAGCGGAGCTGGAGCGATTTATTCTGGCGTCCAGCGAATCGCCGGAATCGCGCGGGGAAATGCAGCTGCATGACAACGAGAAAATTGACGACGATTATCTAGACGGACTGCGCGCGGCGGTGCTGCAGGGCGCAAATCTTGCGGGGATGAAAATCGTAATGGACTGCGCGAATGGCGCGGCAAGCAAGCTGGGGCCGAGACTGTTCCGTTCGCTGGGTGCCGACGTGATTGCGATCAACGACAGCCCCAACGGGCGCAATATCAATGCCGACTGCGGCTCGCTGCATCCGGAGGCGATGCAGAAACGCATGGCGCAATCGGGCGCGTCACTGGGCGTGGCGTTTGACGGCGACGCGGATCGCGCGATTTTCGCGAGCGGTTCGGGCCGGCTGGTGGATGGCGACGGCGTGCTGCTGGTGGTGGGGCGTTACTTGAAATCCGTCGGGAAGCTGAAGGGCGACGTGATTGTCGGGACCACGATGGCGAACCTGGGATTGGAGCGCGCGCTGGAAAAATCAGGATTGAAGCTGACGCGCACGGCCGTCGGCGACCGTTACGTGCTGGAAGAAATGCTGCGCACCGGAGCGAACCTGGGCGGCGAACAGTCTGGGCACATCTTGTTCTTGGACGACGCCACCACCGGCGATGGGATGCTGACGGCTGTGAAGCTCGCGTCCATCGTCGCGCTGCAGGGGCCGCTGGATGAATTGATCGCCGACCTCAAAATTTTCCCGCAGAAGATTGTGAATGTGCGGGTGAAGTCGAAACCGCCGCTGGAGTCGCTGCCGGAAGTGGCCCGCGTTTTGGCGGACGCCGAAAAAGCGCTGGGGAAATCCGGCCGCGTGGTGCTGCGTTATTCAGGGACGGAGCCGCTCGCCCGTGTGATGGTCGAAGCCGAGCACGATGACGATGTGACGCGCTGGACCGAGGCGCTGGCCGAAGCGCTGCGCGAAGCGATTGGGGCGTAGGCAGGCTCTGGATTCGTCCTAAGCATTACGTCCTGAATTCCCGATTGCGCCAAGGCATTAATTTGTGTATCACTTGTCACCCGAACACCACCTTACACGCAACCTTGAAGGCCGCCATGAATCAATCGCGAAACTTATTGCTCGCTGCGATCTTTCTGCTTCTCGCTTCCTCGAGCATTGCGCAGAACTCGCCACCAGCCGCGCCGCCGACTCCAGCCGCGCCAGTCAGTGCGATTCCATCGTATCCGGACACGTCGAGAGGGCTGGAAAAACTGCTGGGCGAAATGATGAAGCTCGCGAAAGCCAACGACAACCAGACTCTCGCAGCTTACGTGAAGTCACTTGCGCTCCCAAATCCAGACGACTGGTTCAAGTCGGTTTTCGGCGATGAGCGAGGTCCACAGTACGCCGCAGCCTCCGAGTCCTCGCGGCTAGGAATCGAAAGGGCTATCCCACCGACACTCGCTGACCTGCTCCAGGAGAAGAAGACGGTTATCGTGGCACACCGTTTCGAAGGTTCGTGCGACAACGCCGCCACCGCAAAAGAGTATCCCCTGCTGCTGCAGCGCCAGAGTTCTGCGCCGCTGTACGATGCCCGCTTTTCGGATGGCGCCACGGAAGTGATCTGGCAATATTTCGCGTATGTTGACGGGGGCTTTCGCTACGTCGGCAATCTTTCAGCTTATCCTCCCGCTCGCCCGAAGAAACAGAGCGCAGCGCAAAGTGGGCAATTGACGGCCGACGCGCCGGAAAAAAGAACTCACGTGGCAGCCAATGTTCAGTCCGCAAAGCTCATTCATCAGGAAGTCCCTAAGTACCGACAAGAAGCGAAAGACGCGCACATTCAGGGGAAGGTGATTATTCACGCGATCATCGCTAAGGACGGTTCGATCCGCGAAGCCCATGTAACCGAAGGGGTATGCCTGCTCGCGGAGCCGGCCCTGGATGCCGTAAGGAAGTGGCGCTACTCGCCGACTCTGCTGATAGGCGAGCCAGTCGAAGTGGACACCACGATTACCGTAACATTCACGCTGGGCTGACGGTCTGTGCCTTTGGCGGTCGGCGCTGTGAAGCCCTCCTCACGTTATTTCCTAATAGTCGAATCTCCTGGGAACTATTTCCCCGCTGGCGACATTCTAAGTAGTGAGGGCGCGGGACGAACGAGCTAGCGCGGTTCGGCGGCGCGCCGAGGCGTCACGGCTGCGGTGCGGCAGTTATTTATGAATAGCGACGACCAGCTCATATTGGAGTTCCAGCGAGGCTCGCGCGAGGCGTTCGTCGAGTTGTTCGAACGCTATCGCGAGCCGATCTATGGGTTTTTCCGGCGGAGGCTGGAGCATCCGGCGCGGGCGGAGGAATTGACGCAGGAATGCTTTCTGGCGTTGTTGCAGAACGTCCAGCGCTACGAGCCGCGGGCCAGTTTTCGCAGTTATTTGTATGGGATCGCGATTCATCTGGTGTCAGCGGAACGGCGCAAGGCGGGGCGCGAAGTGGCGGAAAACGAAAAGCTCGATAGCCGGCCACTGGAAGGCAACGCTACGGAAAATAATGATGCGGGAATATGGGTGCGCAACGCCCTGGGGCATCTGGAACAAAGCGAGCGGGAGATTTTGATGCTGCGCGAGTACGAACAACTCAGTTACGGCGAAATTGCAGCGGTGCTGCGCATGCCGGTGAATACCGTGCGCTCGCGTTTATTCCGGGCGCGCGCGGCGCTGAAGAATCAATTGCTGCCGGTGAAGTGAAGGATTGAGGCCGAGGAATTTTATGGAGCGAAATGCACAACACGCGTTTGACGCCGAGGAGGTGATGGCCTATCTCGACGGCGAGCTGGAGCCGCGCCGAGCCGCGGCGCTGGCCGCGCATCTGGTGAGCTGCAGCGAGTGCCAGGAAGTGGCGCAAGGCTTTCGCGCACTTTCGGAGCGGATGCTGAGCTTTGAAGTCGAGCATCCTTCGGCAGGGATGAACGAAACGGTGCTGACTGCGCTGGATTCCCGCAATTCGTCAAAAAAAATAGTTCCAAGTGGCTCCGACCAGGAAAAGTCGTGGAACTGGCGTCGCACGTTTGCGAAGCCTTACATTTGGGCGTTTGCAGGTTTGGGATTGGTAGCATTGCTTGCGGTCGTGATCATTCCGAACTTTTTCAGAGCGCGCCATGAGGCGTGGCTTGCTACAGAACGCGCGACCGGGTTGTCCGCTCCACTCGAAGACAGACAGCGTTTCGCTGCCTCAACATACCTTCCGCCGGCTGCGACGAGCGGAGCACATATGGCAGCGCCGGTGGGAGGGCCGTTGCCGGCGGCACCACCTCCGCCACCTTCAGATGACGAGCAATTGAAAGCACCGGAAAATGTCGGCCCGATGATCGTGCAGACGGCGTCGCTGAATATTTTGGCGACGAACTACGACGAGGCCAGCGCGGCGATCGAAAAACTTGCCGCCGCGCATGGCGGCTACGTGGAAAAACTAGACGCCAAGGCGCAGACCGGTAGTGCGCGGGAACTTTCGGCGGCGCTGCGCATCCCGACGAAGCAGCTCGATGGCTTTCTAGCCGACGTCCGCAAACTGGGCCACGTGGAAGAGGAAACGCGCTCCAACGAGGAAGTAAGCGACCAGTACGTAGACCTGCAAGCCAGGCTGAAGAGCGCACGGGCCACCGAACAGCGGCTTATTGAACTGCTGGGGACGCGCACCGGGAAGCTCGAAGACGTTCTGGAAGCTGAACGCGAGCTGGCGCGCATTCGTGGAGAGATCGAGAGCATGCAGGGCCAGAGCGCAATCCTGGTTCACCGCGTGAATTACGCGACGGTGCAGGTTGACCTGAGCGAAGAATACCGGCAGGTATTGGGCTCGGGGCCGATCTCCACCGGTACAAAGATCCGGAACGCGGCGGTGGAGGGCTTCACCAACGTCGAAGAGGGAGCGGTTGCGCTTGTGGTGTTCCTCTTTGCGGTGGGGCCGTCGCTCTTCTTCTGGCTGGCGATTTTGCTGGTGCCCGGATGGTTCCTATGGAAGCGGTTCAGGGTTCGGGCTGCGCGCTAGCCTCTATTTTCTTCCAAAGAACATAGAAAAATGGCGGCGCACTTTCAGAAAGTGGAGGTTCAAACCGCAATACCATAGGCCATTTCCATTTCGTAGGAGCTAAACCCTGCCGGCACATCAGATAGTACTGTCGCCGGAATAGAGCACAAGCTGGCAACTGGCGTGCAAACTATACAGCGGCTGTCTCTTATCCCGGGGTGGGCCGGTTTCGCCGCGCTGAGACCGGAACTAGGGGTAGAGCATGACGGGGGCCCGACGGGGCCCCCTCTTTTTTTGTGTTGGCACCTTGGACGCTCGTCCCAGGCAAGTAGATTGTCCGCATTGCCTTGCTGTGCTGTAATACCCTCAGTTTTCGCAAACCCTCTCAAATATGGGACTAGGCGCCGCGCCGTTCATACTGATTGCCGTCCTTTGGGTGATTGGTGTGCCTGTGCTGGCGATCGTCGCCTATGTGCGCGTGGGTGCAGTGAAGAGCGCGGCCCAGGCGGAAGCCGCGCAATTGATCCGCCGGATCTATGCCTTGGAGCAGCGGCTCGCGCAGATTGAGAAGGGCGTGTCGACGCTGAGCGCCGCGGCGAGTGCCAGTCCGCAACGAGAAACTGACGATGCGCCCGCCGCGGTTGCTCATCCGCCTGCCCCGGCGGCGTTTCCCCTGTCTGTACCTTTACCTTCGCAGCCTGCACGGCCATCCGTAGTTTCCGCGCCTGTTTCAGGCCCACATATCCCTGTGCCAAGCCGGGACCACGCGCCGGCGCTTTCGCAGCCAATGTCCCGCGGCAAGATAACGAGCGACGCGGCCAGCGGAAATTTTGAAGAGGTGGTCGCGGGGCGCTGGCTGAATTACGTGGGGATACTAGCGCTGCTGTTTGCGGTGACGTTCTTTCTGAAATACGCATTCGACAATAATTGGGTAGGTCCGCGCGGCCGGGTGGGGATTGGTCTCCTCGCGGGCAGCATTCTGTATCCGTGGAGTCACCACCTGCTAGTTCGCGGCTACAAATATTTTTCCGAGGGGATCGCGGGGCTGGGCGCGGCGGTGCTCTATCTGTCGTTGTGGGCAGGCTGGCACTACTACCACATTTTTTCGCAGGACATTGCGTTCATGGCGATGATCGCGGTGACGGCGTTGACTCTAGTGGTGGCGGTGGGGCGCAACTCCGAGCGCATTGCATTTCTGGCGCTGGTGGGTGGTGTGATTACGCCGATGCTGGTAAGCACTGGCCAGAATCACGAAGTTTCGCTCTTCACGTATCTGACGATTCTCGGCGCCGGAGTCCTGGGAATTGCCTGGGTGCGTGACTGGAAATCGTTGCCACCGGTGCAATTCCTCGCGACGCTGGTTTATTTCTGGGGATGGTACAGCGATTTTTACAGGCCGTATGAGCTGGGAACTACGGTCATGTTCGCGACGGTGTTTTTTATTTTGTTTGCGGCATTGCCGATGGTGCGCAGCCGGCGCGATGGCGAGCTTTCGGGACTGGAAGCCGCGATCGTGCTGGTGAATTCGCTGGCTTACCTGGTGGCGCTGCGCGAGATGTTGTGGCCGGACAATCGCTGGGCTTTGACGGGGGCGGTGCTTGCGTTGGCCGCGGTGCATCTAGCAGCAGAGCGCATGCTGCCAGAAAAGCGCGGATCAGAAGTGCGCCTGGCGCGGATTTTGTACGCGGGGCTGGCCCTAACATTTGTGACGCTGGCGATTCCGATCCGGCTGGACGGGAATTGGATCACGATCGCCTGGGCGGTGCAGGGCTCGGTGCTGATCTGGAGCGGTTTGCGGGCGCAGTTCGCGGCCCTGCGCTGGGCCGGGCTGGTGCTGTTTGCGATTGTGGCCGGGCGCTTGGCGCTGATTTCGATTCCCGCCGATACATTTTTGTTGAACGCGCGGTTTGCGACGTTTGCGATTTCCGTCGTTTGCATGGCACTGAGCTGCTATGTCGCGGCAACCAGCGATGAAGAGCTGGGCGAGCAGGAAAGTGGCGCGTTTATGGTGACCGCGATTGTGGCGAATATTTTGGCTATCGCGGCATTGTCGCTGGAAGTGTGGGACGCGTTCGGGCGCATGCCTTCGCTGGGAATTGACCGCGGGCACGCGCAGGAGCTGGCGCTTTCGATGCTTTGGCTGGTGTGGGCACTGGGATTGCTGGGCGCGGGATTCTGGAAGAAATCGCAGGCGATTCGCTGGCAGGCGCTGATGCTGCTGGGCGTAGTAATCGTGAAGGTTTTTCTTTTCGACCTTTCGTTCCTCGAGAAATTCTACCGCATCGTTTCGTTCCTGCTGCTCGGCCTCGCGCTGATGCTGATTTCGTTCTACTACCAACGGCAATTGCTGGGGCGGAAGGACGAGAAGAAGGCGTGAGCGCGCGATTGCGTTTGCCTTTACCTTTATCCGCGCGATTACGGCGTGGAGTTCTCCTCGTCGGCGCGATCGGCTCGGCGCTGCTGGCGACTTTTGCCGCGCTTGCGGACTCGCGGTTGCCGGCCGCGTGGAAGAACTGGCACTATTCGCGCGCGATTGTGCTGGCGCCGACAAGCTCGACTGCGGGTGCCGGGCAGTTTGTAGACTTGGTAGCGCCTCCTGATTTGTACATACATACCGACACGGGCCTGGCCGATCTGCGCGTAATTGACGACCGGGGCGCGGAAATCCCCTACTTGATTTTTCAACGCTCGGGAAGTTCGAAATCCGAAGCTTTGCCGGGAAAATTGCGCGAGAACAGTTTTACCGCGGGAGGCTTTACGCAATTGGTTCTGGACGCCGGAGCGCACGCGCCATTTCACAACACTGTGCGCATCGAGACCACCGCGCCGGACTTCATCGAATGGGTGCAGGTGGAGGCCAGCGACGATGGGCACGTCTGGAGGATGGTGCAGGAGCGGGCGCCGATTTTCCGCTTTCGCAAGAATGCGCACGAAGGCACGCAGGTGGTGCATTACTCCGAAAATAACGCCCAGTATTTACGCGTGCGGATTCTGGATGGCAACGAAAGATTCCCGGTAACCGGCGCGGAAATATTGCACGAGACTACGGAGCGGGCCGAGCGCGTTCCATTGGAAATGGCGCTGATCGCTGATGTGAAACAGCCTGCAGGGCGCAGCGTGTGGAGCGCTGAGTTGGGCGGGGTTGTCCCACTGGTGACAGAGATGCGCTTCGACGTCAGCGCGCCGCTGGAGTTCATTCGCTCGGTGGACATATCGTCGAGCGCCGATGGCAAAGATTGGAATTCTCTCCGGTCCGCGGAAATTTATCGATACAGGCAGAGTGACGCGCAGCAGGAACACCTTTTGGTCGCGGTTTCAACCAGCTGGGGACGATCGCGCTACCTGCGCGTGGAAATTGTGAATGGGAACGATGCGCCTCTGGCTGTGGCGGCGCCGCAGCTGTACATCACGCCGCAGCACATCGCGTTCGAGCAACAGCCGGAGCGGAGATATCGTCTCATTTACGGGCAGGAGCGCGCGGAGGGCGCAGATTACGATCTGCGCCGGCGCGCGAATGCCCTGAAGCTGGTCGCGGTGGCGGGGCAACTGGGGCCAGAAGAAATGAACTCGGATTGGGTGGACCCGCGGCCGTGGACAGAGACGCACGATATTTTTCTGTGGCTGGTGCTGCTGGCGGCAGTGATGCTGCTGGGGTATGCGGCGGTGCGTTCGTTGCGGAAGTCAGCGGGGGCGCCGCCGGCGTGAGTTTCGGCGCGTGGTGGATATCAAAAAAGTAGGGGCGGGTCTCAGACCCGCCCCTAGAGTACGTCTTAAACTTTCCTTCGGTTTAACTTTCCAACAGTTCTGACGCTTGACCGCGGAGTTTAGCTGCAGCCCGACGTGCCGCCGCAGTTGGAGCATTTGTAGCAGCTGCCGTTGGGAGTCATTAACATGCCGCATTCGGAGCACGAGGGCGCGTCGTCAATCGTGGCGCGCTGGCGCGTGGAAGCGTCCGGATCGGCATGCTTGACGGCGGTTGCTGGAGCGACCGCGTGAGCCATCGCCGCAGCCGTAGTGGCAGGAGCTTCGGAATCCGCAGTGGCGTCTATATCCAGGTAATCGGGCGAGATGAATTTCGCGCCGAGCCAGCGACCGATGTAATCCACCACTGATTTTGCGTAGCGGATATTGGGATTGCCGGTGTACCCCGAAGGTTCGAAGCGCGAGTTGACGAATTTATCCACCAGCGCCCGCAGCGGCACCCCGTACTGCAGCGCGATCGAAACGGACAGAGCGAAGGCGTCCATGATGCCGGAGAGCGTGGAGCCTTCCTTGGCCATCTTGATGAAGATTTCGCCCGGCGCGCCGTCTTCATATTTGCCGACGGTGAGGTAGCCTTCGTGCCCGCCGATGGAAAATTTGTGAGTGATGGAACTGCGCTCGTTGGGAAGCTTGCGGCGGCTCGCGCCACGCGCGAATAGCTCTTCCTGCTGCGGCGCAGACGCAACGGCAGCGGCCGCAACTTCCGCAACCACGGGCACCGCTGCAGCGGCTGGCTTCTCGTCTTCTTTTTTGCTGGCGGCCGAAAGCGGTTGTGAGCGTTTGGAATTGTCGCGGTAGATGGCCACGGCTTTCAGCCCATATTTCCACGATTCGATGTAAGCCTGCATGATGTCTTCGACGGTGGATTCTTCCGGCATGTTGATGGTCTTGCTGATCGCGCCGGAAAGAAACGGCTGGGCCGCCGCCATCATGCGCAGATGACCGCGCCAGGCAATGGAACGTCCGCCACCCATGGGAGAAAGCGAGCAATCGAAAACGGGCAGATGCTCGTCTTTCAAGCCGGGAGCGCCTTCGATTTTCGCGTTGGCGTCAATGTAGTCCACGATCTGCGCGACTTGATCCGTGGGATAACCGAGATTCATCAGCGCCTGCGGCACGGTGTTGTTGACGATCTTGATGACGCCACCGCCGACGAGCCGCTTCTGCTTCACCAGTGCCAGATCTGGTTCGATGCCGGTGGTGTCGCAATCCATCATGAAGCCGATGGTGCCGGTAGGAGCGAGCACGGAAACCTGCGAATTCTTGTAGCCGAACTTTTCGCCCAGTTCGAGCGCATCGTCCCAAGCTTTGCGAGCGGCGCGCAGAAGTGAAGGCTGCACGTGCTCTTCCTTGATGGGCCGCAGCGCATCTCGGTGCATGCGAATGACGTCAATCATGGCTTCGCGATTGCGCGGGTATCCACCGAAGGGTCCCATGCGCTCCGCAATGCGCGCGGATTGTGCGTAGGATTCGCCGGTCATCAGCGCGGTGATGGCGCCGCAGAAATCGCGCCCGCCGTCGGAATCGTAAGGAAGCGCAAGAGACATCAGCAGCGCGCCGAGGTTGGCGTAGCCGATGCCCAGCGGACGATAATCATGCGAATTGCGCGCGATTTTTTCCGTCGGATAGCTGGCGTTGTCCACCAAAATTTCCTGGGCGGTGATGGTGACGTCCACGGAGTGGCTGAACGAATCAGAATCAAACTGGCCGTTGGGGCCGAGATACTTCATCAGGTTGAGAGAAGCCAGGTTGCAAGCCGTGTCGTCCAGGAACATGTATTCCGAGCAAGGATTCGAAGCGTAGATGCGGTCTGTAGCCTTGCAGGTGTGCCAGCGGTTCACGGTAGTGTCGTACTGCATGCCGGGGTCGCCGCAGCGCCACGCGGAATCCGCCATTTCGCGCAGCAGGTCGCGCGCACGGAATTCCTCGCAAGGCTTGCCGTCGTTGACGTTGCGGGTCCACCAGCCGCGGTCTTCCTCTACCGCCCGCATGAAATCGTCGGTCACGCGCACGGAGTGGTTGGCGTTCTGGAAGAAGACGGAGCTGTAAGCCTCGCCGTCAATCGCCTGATCGTAACCCTGCTCGATCAGCACGTGGGCCTTGCGCTCTTCCTTGGTCTTGGACTGGATGAACTCCATGATGTCCGGGTGTTCGACGTTGAGGATCACCATTTTGGCGGCGCGGCGCGTCTTCCCGCCGCTCTTGATCACGCCCGCGAACGCGTCGAAGCCCTTCATGAAGCTCACCGGACCGGATGCGATACCTCCGCCGGAAAGCGATTCCCTGCTGCCACGCAGCGAGGAGAAGTTTGTGCCGGTGCCAGAGCCCCACTTGAACAGCATGCCCTCGGTCTTGGCCAGGTTCATGATGGAATCCATGTTGTCCTGGACGGAATTGATGAAGCACGCGGAGCATTGCGGCTTGGCCTGCACGCCGACGTTGAACCAGACGGGAGAATTGAAGGCGACTTTCTGCTCGACGAGCAGGTGGGTGAGTTCGTCGCGGAAAATGTTTTTGGATTCGGGGCTGGCGAAGTAGCCGCCCTCATCGCCCCAGCGGACGATGGTATCCACGACGCGGCCGATTAACTGGCGCACTGAGGTTTCGCGCTCGGGGGTGTTGGGTTTGCCGTGGAAGTACTTGGAAGCCACGATGTTGGTGGCCGTCATGGACCAGGACTTGGGGACTTCCACGTTTTCCTGGCGGAAGATTACCTGGCCTTTATGATCGCCGATGAGAGCAGTACGACGTTCCCACT
>Ga0210390_10001747_pt1 | contig 20083 bp, 17 predicted proteins | sample IncBWH11OmetaG_FD_161050 | JGI IMG/M metagenome (GOLD analysis project Ga0210390, IMG submission 161050) | Forest soil microbial communities from Barre Woods Harvard Forest LTER site, Petersham, Massachusetts, United States - Inc-BW-H-11-O ... | reverse complement strand
GACATTGGTCTTCCAGGGCGTCTCGGCGATCACGCCCGCCCTCTTCAGCCAGATGACGCCGCCCCCCGGCAACAGCGGCGGCCTGTTGAACGCGATCTTCGGCAGCCTCGCGATGACCGTGATCGCGACCGTGATCGGAACCCCGACCGGGATCCTCGCCGGCACCTTTCTCGCCGAATACAGCCGCGGCAGCCGGTTCGGTGAGGTCGTCCGCTTCATCAACGACATCCTGCTGAGCGCGCCGTCGATCATCGTCGGCCTGTTCGTCTACGAGATCATGGTCGTGCCGATGGGCCATTTCTCGGCCTGGGCGGGCGCGATCGCCTTGGCGATCATCGTGATCCCGGTGGTGGTGCGGACCACCGAGGACATGCTGAACCTGGTGCCGAACGCGCTGCGCGAGGCGGCCTCGGCGCTCGGCGCGCCGAAATGGAAGGTGATCGTCATGGTCGCCTACCGCGCGGCGATCCAGGGGATGCTGACCGGCGTCATGCTGGCGGTCGCGCGCATTGCCGGCGAGACCGCGCCCTTGCTGTTCACCGCGCTCAACAACCAGTTCTGGAGCGCCGATCTGAACGCCCCGATGGCAAATCTGCCGGTCGTGATTTTCCAGTTCGCGATGAGCCCCTATGCCGACTGGCAGGTGCTTGCCTGGGGCGGCGCGCTGTTGATCACGGTTGCCGTCCTTTGTCTCAACATCGGCGCGCGCCTGCTCGCCTCCTGGAGCACGTTCAAGCCATGAGCCCAGCCTCGGTTGCGACCCGGACGACGGCGCCCCGCCCCAACCCCCCGAACACCGCCTTGGGGTCGCGGCAAAAAGTGCAGGTTCGCGGGCTGGATTTCTATTACGGCCAGAACCGCGCGCTCAAAAACATCAACCTCAACCTGCACGACAAGAGCGTGACCGCGTTTATCGGCCCGTCGGGTTGCGGCAAGTCGACCTTGCTGCGCGTTCTGAACCGGATTTTCGAGCTCTATCCTGGCCAGCGCGCGACCGGCGAGGTGCTGGTCGACGGCGACAACATCCTGTCGCCCGGCCTCGACCTCAATCTGCTGCGCGCCAAAATCGGCATGGTGTTTCAAAAGCCGACGCCGTTCCCGATGTCGATCCGCGACAACGTCGCCTTTGGCATCCGCCTCTACGAGAGGCTGCCGCAATCGGCGCTCGACGATCGCATCGAATCCGCGCTGCGCCGCGCCGCACTGTGGGACGAGGTCAAGGACAAGCTGCGGCAGAGCGGGCTCAGCCTGTCGGGCGGTCAGCAGCAGCGGCTGTGCATCGCCCGGGCGATCGCGGTCAAGCCGGAGATCCTGCTGCTCGACGAGCCGGCTTCGGCGCTCGACCCGATCTCGACCCAGCGCATCGAGGAGCTGATCGACGAATTGAAGCCGGACTACTGCATCGCCATCGTCACGCACAACATGCAGCAGGCGGCGCGCGCCTCCGACTACACCGCCTTTATGTATCTTGGCGAGCTGATCGAGTTCGACGAAACCGAAACCATGTTTACCCGGCCAAAGGAACGGCGCACCGAGGATTACATCACCGGCCGGTTCGGCTGAGCGGGACAGGATTGGCAATGTCTTCCGAGCACATCATCAAGAGCTACGACGAAGAGCTGCGCCGGCTGAACAACGCGATCACCGAGATGGGCGGGTTGGCCGAAAGCCAGCTCGCGACGGCGATCGAGGCGGTCGTCGAGCGCGACAGCGAGCTTGGCGCCAGCGTCGTCGAGGGCGACGCCCGGGTCGACCAGCTGCAGCACGAAGTCGACAATCTGGCGGTGCGGATCTTGGCGTTGCGCCAGCCGATGGCGCGCGACCTGCGCGAAATCTTCGCCGCGCTGAAGATCGCCGCCGACATCGAACGCATCTGCGATTACGCCGCCAATGTCGCCAAGCGCGCGATCGCGTTGAACCAGGCGCCGCCGGCGCAGCCGGTCCATGCCTTGCCGCGCATGGCGCGCGTCGCCGAATTGATGGTCAAGGACGTGATCGACGCCTATGTCGCGCGCGACGCCGACAAGGCCTACGCCGTTTGGATGCGCGACGAGGAGCTCGACGAGATGTATTCGAGCCTGTTTCGCGAATTGTTGACCTATATGATGGAGGACCCGCGCAACATCGGCCCGTCCACACACCTGTTGTTCATGGCGAAGAACATCGAGCGGATCGGCGACCATGCGACCAATATCGCCGAAGATTTGTACTACCTGGTGCATGGCACGCCGCTGACGCAAAAGCGGCCGAAGGGCGACAATTCGAGCCTTGAAGTCGTGCGGCAAGGCCCGGCCGACGCATGACCAAGCCGCTCGTGCTGATCGTCGAGGACGAGGCGCCTCTCGTCACCTTGTTGCGCTACAACCTCGAAAAGGAAGGGTTCGAGGTCAGCGAGGCCGGCGACGGCGAAGAGGCGCTGGTGCGGATCGCCGAGCACCGGCCCGACATCGTGCTGCTCGACTGGATGCTGCCGCTCGTGTCGGGGATCGAGGTGTGCCGCCAGATCCGCCGCTCGGCGCAGACCCGGACCTTGCCGGTCGTGATGCTGACTGCGCGCGGCGAAGAGGCCGACCGGGTGCGCGGGCTCGACAGCGGCGCCGACGATTACATCCCGAAGCCCTTCAGCCTGCGCGAGCTTGCCGCCCGACTGCGCGCGGTCATGCGCCGCGCTCAGCCCAACGCCGCCGAGGAGACGTTGCGATTTGGCGAGGTCACGATGGACCTTGCCGCCCACCGGGTGTCGCGGTCCGACAAGCCGATCCATCTCGGCCCGACCGAATTCCGTCTGCTGCGGCATTTGATGCAGCATCCCGGGCGGGTGTTTTCGCGCGAGCAACTATTGGACGCGGTCTGGGGCCACGACGTCTATGTCGAGGCGCGAACCGTCGACGTGCATATCCGCCGCCTGCGCAAGGCGCTCAACGCCGATGGCGGCGTCGACCTCGTGCGCACGGTCCGCTCCGCCGGCTACGCCCTCGATCAAGAGGCAGGTTAGCGCTAGTACGGCACCGCGGAGGCTGCGGGCCCCGTGCTCGTCGGGCCGGGGACGGCCCGGCCTGCCGTCAGGCTCCCGGTGTCCAACAGCGCGATCAGACAGGACGCGTCGAGCACCGCAAGGCCGATCGCCACGACGATCAGAAACGGGTTGATGCGCTCGGCCGCGCGGTCGAGACGGCGCAACAGCGGCTCGCGGAAGGGGTTGCGGCGTGGGAAAAGCTGCTGCATGACCCGGCGCCTCCGTCAGCGGCCGCGCCCGCGCTCAGGCGAGCTCCGGCAGCGCCTCGGTGAAGGTTTCGAGGTTGCCGACGGTTTCCCTGCCGAGCGCGAACGGAATGCAGGCGCCGATCGCCACCATGACCACCATCGTGCCGAAAAAGATTGTCGGCGAGGCGGTGTGCGAGACCATCACAAAGGGCATGATCACGCCGGCAAAAATGCGCGCGAAGGATTCGCCGAAAAAATGCCCGCGCCCGCGCAATGCGGTCGGAAATTGCTCGGACAGGTACATGCGCACCGCCGGAAAGCAGGATAGCGTGGTGAAGCCGGTGATCAGGGCTCCGGCGCTAAACACAATCGTCGCAGCCGAACCGGCGCGATGCGCCAGCACCATCAAGAGCAAACCCGGTATCGACAGCAGGAATGCTCCGGTGATCGTCCACCGCCGCCCGATGATTTCCATGATAAAGCCGTTGAACAATTTGCCGGGGATGCTGGCGGCGAACACCAGCGAGCTCAACCCAAAGCTCAGCGCGACCGCAGCGCCTTGGCTGACCAGCGCCTTCGGCAGCAGGATCGCGATCAGGTAATAGACGGTGCCGCCGCACAGGCCGCACAAAATCCCGGTCGCGGTCCAGCGCAGCTGACCCCGGGCAAACAATTTCCAAAACGGCGGCAGCTGTTCGCGCGCTCGGTCGCGGCCCGCCCCCAGCTCGCCGACCGTCATCGGCGCCACTCGGCCGCCGCAGCGCCTGACGATCAGGTTGACGCTGTCGACCGCGTCTTGGATCCGGCCGCGCCGCAGCAGCCAGCGCGGGCTCTCCGGGATCAGGAAATAAATCAGCAGCGGCGCGATAAACAAAGTGACGCCGCCCGGCAATCCGACAAGCTGGAACCCCCGCGGGTGATCGGCGAGGACAAAGCCGACAAACGGCAGCAAGGTAAACGCCATTGCCAGCATCGTTTCGTAAATCGCTGCGTAGGTGCGGCGATGCTGCGCCGGCATCAACTCGGCCGCGATCGGAAACGGCGCCGAGATGGTGAACCCGAGGAAAAAGCCGGTGATCAGACGCAGGACGAACAGCTGCTCGAAGGTGTGCACCAGCAGGATCAACAGCGTGCACAAGGTGCTGAGGATGACGCCGACCTGCATCACGGTGAGGCGGCTGACGCGGTCGGACATCCCCGCCGCGGCAAAGCCGCCGACGACGACGAGGAAAGTCGGCCAGGTGGCCAGCGCGCGGATCGCGTCGGGGCTCATGCGCAGCGGCGCTTTGGCAAGCACCAAAAGCGAACCCGTCAACGCCAGGTCGTAACCCTCGATAAACCCCACAAACCCCAGCACCAAGATGATGACGACGTGGTAGGCGCTGAACGGGATGCTGTCGAGCTTGCGACCGAGCAGATGGCTCGCGGGCATCGCTTCGACGCCGATCGGATTGGCGGTCATCGCGCTCTCCTCCCATCGCGGCGGCCGCGAGCCGCACCTCGGGCCGCCTTTCCTGCGGCCTCCGCCGGCGGCGATCACCCGCGGTCCCGGCGCCTTGCCGCGTCGAACGGGGGATAACCCCGCTTCGGGACGGCTGTCCTTGCCGCAAATGATTGATCGAGATTATTGCGGGCGAGAAGATCCGCGCGGCGGGCTCGCCTGCGGTCCGTGGCCGCCGGTCCCGCTCAAGTGCTCGGAGCTCCCTCAGCCGTCGGCCGGGCGCCCCCGGCGGTAGAGGATTGCCTGCCGGCGCTCCTGCTGCTGCAGGCGGACCCGCACCCGCAGCAGATCCTTCCAGCTGAGATAGCCTTGCAGCGTCCGGTCATCGCGCGACACCACGGGAAGATGCGCGATGTTGGCGTCCATCATGCGGTCGATCACCCCCTCGAGGTATTCGTCGGGAAAGCCGAGCGGGGTCTTGGCCCCGGCCAACAGCTCGACGAGCGTCGCATGGCGGTGCTTGCCGGCCCGGCGCCACGCCAGCACCGTCGGCGGGTCGACGACGCCGAGCACACGGTTTTCCGCGTCGACGACCGGAAAGCTCGGGTGCCGCGTCGCCGGGTCGGTCAGGAAGCGGACGGTTTCGTGCAGGGTCGTCGCGCCGGGCAGGCTCTCGACCGGGGTCGTCATGACTTCCTGCACCCGCGTCAGGACAAACGGGTCGACCCGGTACTCGCGCACGAGGTGATGACCGCGGCGCGCGATCTTTTCGGTCAGGATCGACCGCCGCATGACCAGCACGGTCAACAGGTGCGCTGTGACGCAGGCCGCGATCAGCGGCAGCAGCACATGCGTGTTCCCGGTCAGCTCGACCGCGAAGAACGTCGCCGTCAGCGGCGAGCGCATCGTCCCCCCCATCGTCGCGCACATCGCCAGCAAGGGCCAGAAGCCGGGGCTCGCGGCGGGCAGGATGTGCGCCAGCGCCGCCCCCATGGCGCCGCCCATGATCAACAGCGGCGCCAAGACGCCGCCCGAGGTGCCTGATCCCAGCGCCACCGCCCAAATGACCGCCTTTACGACAAGCAGCAGGATGGCCGCGCTCGGCGCTCCCCCGCCTTGCAGCACCCGGGCGATGTTGTCGTAGCCGACGCCGAGCGCCTGCGGTTCGACGAGGCCGCCGAGGCCGACCACGACGCCGCCCAGCATCGGCCACCACATCCAGTGGACCGGGAGTTTCAGGAAGAGGTCCTCGCAGCCATAGACGAGCTGGGTCAGGACGCCGGACAGCAGACCCGACAGCAGCCCGACCGCGACCCAGCACAACAAGGCGACGAGCGAGACCGCCATCCCCCCGTGAAACGGGAAGAGCGGCGAGGGCAGGTGCAGCCAGCCGCGCTCAATCTCGGCGATGATCGCGGCGACAGCGACCGGGACAAAGCTGCGCGGCGTCCATTCGAACAGCAGCAGCTCGACCGCCAGCATGATCGCGGCGATCGGCGTGCCGAACACCGTCGTCATGCCGGCGGCCGCACCCGCCACCAGCAAGGTCTTGCGCTCGGCGTCGCTGACCGGCAGCAGCTGCGCGATCAGGGAGCCGATGGCGCCCCCAGTCATGATGATCGGCCCCTCGGCGCCGAACGGGCCGCCGGTGCCGATCGCGATCGCCGAGGACAGCGGCTTGAGAATCGCGACTTTCAGGTCGAGGCGGCTGCGGCCAAGCAGGATCGCCTCGATCGCCTCCGGGATCCCATGACCGCGGATCTTCTCGGTCCCGTAGCGCGCCATCAAGCCGACGACAAGGGCGCCGGCGACCGGGACAAGGACCGTCGCCAATCCCCACGGCGAATGGCCGAGCGGCAAGTGGGCGAGGGTAAAGCGACCGAAATAGGCGAGATTTGTGCACAGCCGGATCAGCTGCAACAGCGCCACGCCGGCCATCACGCCGCCGCTGCCGACGATCAAGGCGATCACCGAAATCAGCAGCACCCGCGGGCTGGTGGTGAAATCGCCGAGGCGCGCGGCTTTCTCGGAAATGGCGTGGCCGGCGGGGAGCTCACTTGCCTCCTGCGGTTCGACAATCTTGTCCACCCGACCTCTCCAAAGCCGCGAGCCTCGGGGCCAAATATCGCAGTACGATGTATCGAGACAAGCCCGCGGAGACGCCCATCACCCATCGGATTTTCGCACGATCCGACCCGGCACCGGTGGAGCTCGACCACGCGGGCTACCGCACGCTCTCCGATTTCCGCTACCTCATTCGGCGGTTTTTGGAGTTCAGCGAGGCGGCTGCGCGCCGCGCCGGGTTGACGGCGCGTCAGCACCAGGCGTTGCTGGCGATCAAGGGGTTCAGTCCGGAGCGCAGCCCGACGGTTGGCGATCTGGCGCGGCGGCTGCTGATTCGGCACCACAGCGCGGTCGAGCTCGTCGACCGGCTCGTCGAAGCCGGGCTGTGCGCACGCGTGCACGACCCGGACGACCGTCGCCGGGTCATGCTGCGCCTGACCGAGGCGGCCGAGAGCAGACTGGCGGGTCTGTCCGCGGCGCATCTCGAAGAGCTGCGCTCGCTGCGCCCGGGGCTGTTGCAACTGCTCGATCGGCTCGAGGATTTTTCGGCCGACCCGAAAGGGCCTTCCGAGCGGGCCGATTGACCGTCGCCTCAGCCGGCGCTCAGCATGAGGCCGCACGACCGAGCGAAGCCGGAAGGCGGAAGCGGCTCAGATAGGTGGTCTCGAAATCCGCGAGCGCCGACAGTGCGTCGAGGTCGTCGATGACCACCCGCTGATCCTCGATGTGAACGAGGCCGTCGCCGCGCAGCCGCCGCAGCGTGCGATTGACATGGGGCACGCTGAGGCCCAGCGCGTCGGCGACCAGCTCCTGGGTCAGCGGCATTCGGTACGACCGCTCGTCCGCCAGCCCGACGATCCGCAGCCTGGTCAGCAGCTCCAACAGGAAATGTGCGACGCGCTCGAGCGCCGAGCGCCGCCCGACATCGATCAGATGCTCGGCGTAGATCGCCGCCTCGCAGGCGAACGACCAGAAAATCGTCGCGGCGAGCCGTGGGCGGCGCTCGAAAAGGTCGATGAGCGCGGCAAACGGCACCGGGCACACGACCGCATCGGACAGCGCCGTGATCGCGTAAAGCGCGGTGTCGAAAAAGCAGCCGGGATAGCCGACAAAATCGCCGGGCAGCAAAATGTTCAAAACCTGGCGGCGCCCGTCGCGTAGAACGCGGTAGCGGATGGCGCTGCCCTCCCGCAATACGAACATCATCTCGTAAATGCGGCCCTCCGAGACGATGTCGCGATTGCGGCGCACGACACGCGTCGCGGTGTGCAGCGCGTCGAGGATTTCGATGTCTTCGGCCGACAGCTCTCCGAACCAGGCGAGCTTGCGGGCAAGGGGCGTCGTCTGCCGCGGCTCCGCCGCTGGTGGCTGCGCCATCCCCGCTCCCGCTCGAACGCGACCCTGTTCGGCGCGAGGCTATGGCCGTGGCCCGCACAAGTCAAACGTGCTTCCGCCGCGGGTCGCGAACGGAAAAATCGGATTTTGTCGCGTCGCGGAAGCGCCCTGATCAGTCGCTCACGACATGGATCAGGCGGTCGGTCGGCGCCGCGCCGTCTCAGTGAGCGCCGCGCGAATCACCGCGGCCGTCGCCTCGTCCGTGGTGGCGACGCGAACCTCGACGCCGGAGGCGCAGGCCCGCACCGCCGCCGGCCCGACCTGGTCGATCGCAAACACCGCGACCGACACCGGGTCCGGGGCCGTGTCCGGCATGGCCGGCGCACGCCGGGCAAAGGGCGGACTGGCGACCGGGCGGCTCGGCGGCCGGCCGGGCCGCGACCGCTGTCTGTCGACAAAACGGGCGAGAGTTGCCGCGAAGACTTTTCGTCCGGTTCGCGCCGCTCGGGTTCGCTTGGGCGCCATAATCCGCTCCTGCCGTCGCTCTGTCGTTTGGTAGCAGCGGTCGATTACGGTTTTACGAAGCTTTCAAGATTTAGCACTCGCAAAACTGTAACACGCCAAGACTAGAAGACGCCCCAACGCAGACGACAGCGGAGGAGCGCGTGGCTAGGGATGCAACGGTGTTTTTTGCTCTTTGGCTGCAATCCTATTGGGACGCGGCGCCGGCGCTTCACCGGGAGTGCGCAGCATGAGCCGGGCCCAACGCATGCACCGCTATCGCACGATCTGGATTTCGGACGTGCATCTCGGCACCCGCGGCTGCAAGGCCGAATTTTTGCTCGATTTCCTGCGTCACAACGACACCGACACGATTTATCTGGTCGGCGACATCATCGACGGCTGGCGCCTCAAGAAGTCGTGGTACTGGCCGCAGACGCATAACGACGTCGTCCAAAAGCTGCTGCGCATGGTGCGCAAGGGGACGCGTGCGATCTATATCCCCGGCAACCATGACGAGTGGTTGCGCGAGTACACCCGGCTGCAGTTCGGCGGCGTCGAAATCCTTGAGGAAGCGATCCATGTGACCGCCGACGGCCGCCGGCTCTTGGTGATGCACGGCGACGCCTTTGACGCGGTCGTCACCCATGCCCGCTGGCTGGCCCTGCTCGGCGACGGCGCCTACACCGCGGCGGTCTGGCTCAACCGCCACTTCAACACCGCGCGGCGGCACCTCGGCTATCCTTATTGGTCATTGTCGGCTTATCTGAAGCGGCGCGTCAAAAACGCGGTCCAGTACATCGTGTCGTTTGGCGACGCGATCGCCGACGAGGCCCGTCGCCGCGGCGCCGACGGCGTCGTCTGCGGCCATATCCACCACGCCGAAATCCGCGACTATGCCGGCGTCCTTTATTGCAACAGCGGCGACTGGGTCGAGAGCTGCACCGCCCTCGTCGAAGAGTTCGACGGAAGCCTGGAGCTGGTGCGCTGGGTCAAGTACCGCGCGCTCGACCCGCTTGCGGTCGAGACGGGGCGCGGCGCGGAAGAGGAGGAAGAGGTGTTCGAAACCGTCGATGACCGGTCGTGACCAAATCGCCGAGAGGAAAGGGGGAGGAGCAATGTCGGGGGTGACGATCAGCTTTGTGGTGCCCGCCTACAACGAAGAGGCGCTGATTGCGTCGTGCCTGCACGCGATTTTGGCGGAAACCGCGCGCGTCAACTGCGCGTCGGAGATCATCGTCGTCGACAACAACAGCACCGACCGCACGCGCGAGATCGCCTCGGCGCTGCCGGCCGTCGCCGTCGTCGACGAGCCGCAGCGGGGGCTGGTGCAAGCGCGGCGGGCCGGCTGCCGTGCCGCGCGCGGCGAGCTTGTCGCCAACATCGACGCCGACACGATGATCCCCCCGGGATGGCTCGACACGGTGCTCGCGATGTTCGCGCGACATCCCGACTTGGCGGCGTTGAGCGGGCCGTTTGTCCACTACGATTTGTCGAGGAAGGCGCAGGTCACCGCCGCGATTTTTTATCGCTTTGCGTTCGTCAGCTATTTGCTGGTGCGGTTCGTCTTTCGCGCCGGCTCGATGATGCAGGGCGGCAATTTCGTGGTCCGCAAAAGCGCCATCGAGGCGGCCAAAGCCTTCGATTCGAACTTTAGCTTTTACGGCGAGGACACTGAGTTGGCGCGCCGTCTGAGCAAGGTCGGCGCCGTCAAATTCTCGTTTGCACTGCCCGCGTTCTCGTCGGGAAGGCGGCTCGTCGCCGAAGGCATGTTCCACGTCGCCTTCCAGTACAGCATCAACTATTTGTGGACGTTGCTGTTCAAGCAGCCGTTTACGCTCGACTGGCTGGACTTCCGCCATTCGAACGAGGCCGCCGAAAACAGGCCCTCGCTGGCTTCCGCGGGGTCCAGCCCCGGCAAGCCGCCCGCGTCTTGACCACTGACCGCCGCCGGGCCGGGTGAGCGGATCGAACCCGTGAGGATCGCACTCGTCACCGACGCCTGGGCGCCGCAGGTCAACGGCGTCGTGCGGACCCTGTCGGCGCTGGCGGAGGGCCTGCGGTATCGCGGCCACGAGGTCCTGCCGGTGACGCCAGAGCTGTTTCGCACCGTGCCGTGCCCGACCGACCCGACGATCCGCCTCGCGCTCGTGACCCGGCGCGGCCTCGCGCGGCAGCTCGACGAGTTTGCCCCCGACATGGTCCACATCGCGACCGAGGGGCCGCTCGGGCTCGCGGTGCGCGCCTATTGCGTCGCCCGGCGGCGGGGTTTCACCACGTCCTTTCACACCAAGTTTCCGGAGTATCTGCAGGCGCGTCTCGGATTGCCGGTCGCGTGGGGCTACGCCGCGCTGCGCTGGTTTCACCAGCGTTCGAACGCGGTCATGGTCGCGACCGAGACCGTCCGCCGCGAGCTCGTTCAGCGCGGCTTTCCCCGTGTCGTGCCGTGGACGCGCGGGGTCGACGCGGACTTGTTCCGCCCCGGGCGCGCGCCGGCGGTCGTCCTGCCGCGGCCGGTCTTTCTCTATGTCGGCCGCATCTCGCCCGAAAAGAACCTGCCCGACTTTCTCGACCTCGATCTGCCCGGCTCAAAGCTTGTGGTCGGCGACGGCCCGCTGCTGCCGAGCCTGCGGCGCTCTTACCCGCGGATATGCTTTGCCGGCCGGCAGGATGGCGAAGCCCTGGTGCGGCACTACGCTGCGGCCGACGTGTTTGTTCTGCCGAGCCGCACCGAAACCTTTGGCCTCGTCCTGCTGGAGGCGCTCGCCTGCGGGCTCCCGGTCGCGGCCTTGCCGGCCCCGGGCCCGCTCGACGTGATCGGCGGCTCGGGCGTGGGCATGCTCGACCGCGACCTGCGCGCGGCGGCGCTGGGGGCGCTGGCGATCCCGCGCGAGCGGTGCCGGGCACACGCGTTGCGCTATTCCTGGCAGGCCTGCGTCGAGCAGTTTCTGGGCAACGTCGCCGCCGCGTTCCGCCACCCGCAAGTCAATTTCGCCGCCGCCGAGCCGGCAAAGAACTAAGAGGGCTGCTCCGAGGTTCGCGCGGTTATTGCGCGACTATCGCGTCGGCAATTTTTTCGGCCGTCATCAGGGTCGGGAAGTTTGTGTTGGCGCATGGCACGCACGGGAACAGCGAGGCGTCGACGACGCGCAAGCCCGCCACGCCGCGCACCCGGCCCTCGTTGTCGGTCACCGCCATCGGATCGTCCTCGGCGCCCATGCGGCAGGTGCAGGTCGCGTGCCACACGCCGATCGCCGCCGTGCGGATAAAGTCCTCGAGCGCCTCGTCATCCTGCATCAGCTGGTCGAAACGATAGCCTTCGACGATGACCTTTTCGATCACGTAGCGCCGCAGCCAGGCGGGCCCGTCGAGCAGCTTGGCGATGACATTGGTGATGCGCTTGTTCTTGGCGTTGACGACGCCGATCTTGCGCACCCGCTCGGTGTAGCTTGCCGGGAATGGATCGCTGGTCGCCTCGGCGAGCGCCGCGCTGATCTGCATCGCGCCCAGCCGGCGGAACGCGTCCATCAGCCGTTCGAGGTCGCGCCGGTCGGAGAGCAGGTTGAACTCGACGACCGGCTCGGCGCGCCAGTCGCGCGAGGCAAGCCGCACCTGCCCGGTTTCGGAGAACGTCTTATAGACCGCTGCCAGCAGCGAGCCGATCTGCTCGCCGACCGCGTGCCAGGCAGACTTGCTGACGCTGGCGACAAACATGTCTCCCGGCGGCGCGTCGCCGATCCCCGACGAATAGCGCAACGCCAACAGGATATGCCGGCGGGTCATGCCGTTCAGCCGGCTGTCGGGCTTGATGAACGACGACACCGAGCACGACGGATGGTCCATCAGCCGCTGGCCGACCCCCGGCAGGTTTGCTGTGACCTCGATGCCGAGGTCGCGCAGATGGCCTGCCGGCCCGATCCCGGCGCGCAACAGGTGGGCCGGTGAATGGATCGCCCCCGACGACACGATGACTTCGCCATGCGCCTCGCCGACCCGGAATTCGGTCTCCTTGCCGGCGACCAGCGCCCTGACCCCGGCGCAGCGCGTGCCCTCGAACAACAGGCCGGTGACCTGAGTCTGCGGCGAGATCGTCAGGTTCTCGCGCAGCCGTGTGCCCGGGTCGAGATAGCCGATCGCCGCCGACACCCGGCGGTCGTAGAGGTTCGAGATCGTGATCGGAAAATAGCCGTCCTTGTACTCGCCGTTCTGGTCGAGGACGAACTCGAACCCGGCCTCCTCGAACGCCTTTGCAACTGCCTTGGCGTGTCCGTTCCACATGTCTGGAAAGATGCGCCGGACCGGGATGCGGCCGTCCTTGCCGTGCCACGGCCCGTCGAAATCCATGTCGCGCTCGACTTTCTTGAAGTAGGGCAGGACCGCGTTCCAGCTCCACCCCGCGGCACCGCGCGCCTCCCATTCGTCGTAGTCGGAGGGCGCGCCGCGATTGGCGAGCTGGCCGTTGATCGACGAGCCGCCGCCCATGACCCGCGCCTGCTCGTATTTGCGCAATGGCGGGCGGTTCTCCTCGGGCCGATTGTGCGAGATCACCTCGGTGTGGACCTTGAGCTCGGTCCAGTGATAGCGCGGGTCGAAATAGGCGGTCCCGGGATAGCTGTCGAGGATCTCGGGCGGCACTTTGCCGTGCGGCGTGTCCTGGCCGGCCTCGCACAGCAATACCCGGTTGGCGCTCTTGGCCGACAGGCGGTTGGCCATGACCGAGCCGGCCGAGCCGCCGCCGACGATGATGTAGTCGTAGGTCATCTCCCTCCCTCGCGGGCGCCTTTCGTCGTGCGCGCCCCAGCCATGAGCCGCAATTTGCCGTGCATCGGCGACTTTTGTCCTGGGCTGATGTAATCCAATCGCCGACGGCCGGGTCAACCCCGGATCTGTCGGATGTTGCGCGTCGGGGAGACGGGATTGAGCCCAGCCGATTTTGCCGTGCCGATCGAGGACCGCTGGTTCGAGGATTTCGTCCCGGGCGCGGTCTACGAATTCGGCCGCGCCGAGGTCAGCGCTGCCGAAATTGTCGACTTTGCCAGCCGCTTCGATCCCCAGCCGATGCATGTCGACCCGCAAATGGCGGCGGAGGGCAGCTTTGGCGGGCTGATCGCAAGCGGCTGGCAGACCGCCGGGCTGATGATGCGGCTCTTTGTCGACCATTTTCTGCCTGGGCATGCGAGCATCGCCTCGCCCGGCATCGACGAGTTGCGCTGGACCCGGCCGGTGCGGCCGGGCGACGTGTTGCGCCTGCGGGTGCATGTGCTCGAGGCGACGCGCTCGCGCTCCCGGCCCGATCGCGGCCTGGTGCGCACCTTGATCGAGGTGCTGAACCAGAACGGCGAGACCGTCATGAGCCTGAAGCCGATGAACCTCGTGCGCTGCCGCCCCGCGAACCAGGAGAGGCCTGCTTGAAGATCGGGATCGTCTCCGACATCCACTGCAACCATGGCGGGCTCTTGCGGGCGCTCGACATCATCGGCGATGTCGACGAGCTCGTCTGCCTCGGCGACAGCATCTACGAATACCGCTTTTCGAACGAGGTCGTGCGGATCCTGCGCGAGCGTGGCGCCCACACGATCCTCGGCAACCATGAAGAGGGGTTTCTCGGTCCGCACGGCAGCCGCGCCCGCGCCGCCGCGTGGATCGACCGGCCGCTGCTCGGCTGGCTCGCCGAGCGCCCGCAGCGCCTCGCGCTGGAGGTCGGCGGCAAGACACTACTGCTCGTCCACTCGACCCCATGGGAGCCGCGCGGCACCTATGTCTACCCGCACAGCTCCGAGCTCGAACGGTTCGCCGAGGCCGACGCCGACTTTGTGCTCTACGGCCACACCCACCACCAGCTGGTGCGCCGCGTCGGCCGGGTGCTGGTCGTCAATCCCGGCTCGGCCGGCGACGCACGCGACACCGGCAACGGGCGCCAGCTGAGCTGTGCTGTGCTCGACACCACGACCGGGGAGGTCGTCGTCACCGACTTCCCGGACGGCCGCGGCTAAAGCACGATCCGATCGGGTTGACTCACCCCCTCACCCGCTCCGAGTAGGGCTCGGCTACCCTCGCCAACTCTACGCAGCCCTCTCCCCCAATTGGGGGAGAGGAAGGGTGAGGGGGTGACGCCCGATTACGCAACCCGATCGGAAACCACTCCAGCTCAGGCCGTTGTAGCTCACCGGCGCGTTGCGCGCAGGAGCGCGGCCGGCCCAGCGCCATCGTTGCGACGAACACGGCGTTGGGTTCCCGCACCACAGCCGCCGGCGTGCCGACAACCCTGAACTGGACCGAGCCGATGGCGGCGCCGCGGCGGCGCGCTTTATTCCGCTGGGACCGGCTCGGCGGACGCCTTGACGGCGGGAGAACCTGTGGCGGGCAGGGGAGCGGCGCGGGCCAGCACCGCCTCCAGCGTCGTGCGGATTTCGTCGAGCTTTTGCGGGTGGTCGACCTTATGGCCGAACAGGTTCTTGACATAGAAAACGTCGACGACCTTTTCGCCGTAGGTCGAAATCTTGGCGCTTGAGACCTGCAGGTTGAGCCGGGTCAATTCGCGCGTCAGCTCGAACAACAGGCCGGGACGATCGCGCCCGTTGACCTCGATCACGGTGTGCAGCGTGCTCGCCTGATTGTCGACGAGCACCCGCGGCGCCACCGTAAAGACTTGGGTGCGGCTCGGAAAAGCGGGCGGGCGGGCGAGCTCGCGGTGCGGTTTCAAGTCGCCGGTCAGCACGTTTTCGAACACGACGGCGAGCCGCGCGAGCTTGTCCGGGCGGGCGAACGCCTCGCCCGACAGGTCCTGCACCCAAAACGTGTCGAACGCCATGCCGTTCGACATCGTCATGATGCGGGCGTCGACGATGTTGGCGCCGCTGACCGCGAGCGCCCCGGCAATGCGCGAGAACAGGCCCGGGTGGTCGGCGGTGTAGAGCGTGATCTCGGTCACCGCGCGCTGCGCGTCGACGCGTTTTTCGACGACGAGAGGGGCGCCGTTGGCTTCGGCCTCGAGCATCAGCCGGGCGTGGCGGGCATGCGTGGCGGCGTCGAACGACAGCCAATAGAACGGATAGCCGGCCTTGAGAAAGGCCGCGAACTCGGCGTCGCTGAAATCGGGCAGCTTTTCGCGCACCGCGGCCTGCGCCGCGGCGACCCGCGAATCCTGCGGCTCGGCGGTAAGGCCGCCGGACATGACCTCGACGGCGCGATGGTAGAGGTCGCGCAATAGCGCCGCCTTCCAGCCGTTCCATACCTGGGGGCCGACCGCGCGGATGTCGGCGCTGGTCAGGATCAGCAGCAGCTTGAGCCTTTCGGGCGACTGCACGAGATCGACAAACCCGGCGATCGTCTGCGGGTCGCCGATGTCGCGCTTGAACGCGGTGCCGCTCATCAAAAGGTGCCAGCGCACGAGCCACGCAACGGTCTCGGTCTCCTCGTCGGCGAGCCCCAGCCGCGGGCCGAGCTTCAAGGCGACGCGCTCGCCGAGGACGGAGTGGTCGCCGCCGCGGCCCTTTGCGATGTCGTGCAGCAGAACCGCGAGATAGAGCGCCCGGCGCGACAGTATCGAGCCGGCGAGCGCTGTCGACAGCGGCAGCTCGTCTTTCAGCTGGCCGCTTTCGATCTTGTGCAGGATGCCGATCGCGAACAGCGAATGCTCGTCGACCGTGTAATGGTGGTACATGTCGTACTGCATCTGCGCGACGACGCGCCCGAAATCGGGGATGAAGCGCCCCAGCACTCCGGCCTCGTTCATCCGGCGCAGCGCGGTTTCCGGGTCCTTGCGCGCGGTCAGGATCTCAAGGAACAGCCGGTTGGCTTCCGGGTTGTCGCGCAGTTTCGCGTCGACGAGCCGCAGGCAGCGGCCGGCGCGGCGGAGTGCGCGCGGATGGATGTCGAGCTCCGCCTGCTGCGCCACGTGGAACAGCCGGATCAACGCCACCGGGTCTTTTTCAAAAAAATCCTCCGACGGGATCGTCAAACGTTCGCCGTCGAGCACAAACCCTTCGAGGCCGCGCCGGCCGATGCCCCAGCGCACCCAAGGGAGGCGCCGCTTACGCTTCTGGTCGGCTTCGAGGATCGCGCAGAAGACGCGGGTCAGGTCGCCGACGTCCTTGGCGACCAGAAAATAATGCTTCATGAACCGTTCGACCCCGCGGCTGCCGGCGTGGTCGGTGTAGCCCATGCGCCGCCCGATCTCGGTCTGCAGGTCGAACGTCAACAGCTCCTCGGCGCGACCCGCCAGGTAATGCAGGTGGCAGCGCACGGTCCACAGAAACTTCTCGGCGCGCGCAAAGCGCCGCGACTCGGTGGCCGACAGCACGCCGAGCTCGACGAGCTTGGCCACGTCGTCGATGCGGTAAATGTATTTGGCGAGCCAGAACAGGGTGTGCAGGTCGCGCAGACCGCCTTTCCCCTCCTTGACGTTGGGCTCGAGCTTGTAGCGGCTGTCGCCGACGCGGCGATGGCGTGCGTCGCGCTCGGCGAGCTTGGCCTCGACAAATTGCGCCGCGGTCCCGCGCACAACCTCGGCGTCAAAGCGCCGCTTGAGCTCGTGAAACAGCTCCTCGTCGCCCCACAGATAGCGCGCTTCGAGGAGGCTGGTGCGGATCGTCAGATCTGCTTTCGCCTGACGCAGGCACTCGTCGACCGAGCGCGTCGCCTGGCCGATCTTGAGCCGGAGGTCCCACAACAGATAGAGCAGCGACTCGACGACCTGCTCGGTATGCGGGGTCTGCTTGTAGGGCAGCAGAAACAGCAGGTCGATGTCGGAGAACGGCGCCAGCTCGCTGCGCCCATAGCCGCCGACCGCGACGAGGGCAAGGCGCTCGCCCGCCGTCGGGTTGGGGAGAGGGTAAATTTCGGTCGTCACCACGTCGAACAGCGCCCGGATCAGCTGATCCATCAAAAAGCACTGCTCGCGCATGACCGCGGCACCGTCGCCAAGCTGCTCAAAGCGGCGCCGGATCTCGGCCCGGCCATTGGCGAGGGCCGCCCGCAGCGGAGCGACGAACGGCGCGCGATCGAGGCTTGGCGACTTGACCGAGCGCGCGACGGCCGCAAGCCCGGCCTCCAGCACCCGCCGGTCGATGATGTCGCGCTGCCGCGTGATCGTGCTCATGGCGTCGGTTCCGGTCGGGGGCGCGGCACCCGCGCCGTTTTAAGATCGCGGCGGCACGGCTGCCGCCACCCTCGCGCGAGATATGAGAGGCCACCGGACTAAATTCACCCTTTGTCGTCGATGCCGTCGCGCGGCTACAGGTGGCGGCCGGCGTCGACCGAGACGACCGAGCCGGTCGTGTGAGTCAGGTGGGTCACGCAGGCCATCACCGCCAATGCCACGTCGTGCGCCTCGATCGCGCGCTTCAGCGGGGTCGCCATCGCCGCCGCGGCCATCATCTCCTCGGTGCGGCCGGGGACAAAGCCGGTATGCACCATGCCCGGCGCCACGACGACGACCCGGATCTCGGGGCCGAGCACGCGCGCCAGCGCCATGCTCATCGTGTTCAGCGCCGCCTTCGAGGCGCCGTAGATGATCGAGCTGCCGGTGCCGCTCTGCGCTGCGCCCGACGAGATGTTGACGATGACGCCGTCGCCCGACTGGCGCAGCAGCGGGGCAAAGGCGCGGATCGTCGCGAACGGCCCGCGCACGTTGGCGGTCAGCACCGCGTCGATCAGCTCGTCGTCGAGCGCCTCCAGGTCGTGATGCGGCACCATCCGCGTAAAGCCGGCCGAGTTGACAAGGATGTCGGCGCGGCCGAGTTCGTCGCGCACCGCGGCCGCGGCCTTGCGGATTTGCGCGGTGTCCTCGAGCGGCAGGCGCATCGCCTTGTGGCCACTGCCAGGCAGTTCGGCGATCACCGCCGCCGCGCGTTCGGCCCCCTTGTTGTAGCCGACGACGACCTTTGCGCCGGCCCCCGCGAAGAGCCGCACGCTCGCGGCGCCGATGCCGCTGCTGCCGCCGGTCACCACCGCAACCTTGCCGGCCAAGGCAGTATTGTCCCCCAGCGCCATCGGAATCGCTCCTCGCCCGGTTGGCGACAGCCCGACGCTGCCGCGTTCCGGGCGTCATCTACCAGATCGGCTCTATGCTCGGGCTACAAATGTCATTCGGACGGGCCGACCAGAGCACGGATTGGCCGCGCCCTACGCCTCCACCTTTTAGTCGAGGGGCTATTTGGTCGTGAGGCGCCGCGGGCTACCCGGCGGCGGGGCGCCAGCGCAGGACCGGCTTGCGCGCGGCGGCGGTTTCGTCGAGCCGGCGGCGCGGCGCCAAGGCGGGTGCGCCACGGAAGCGCGCGGTGTCGCCGGCGCGGGCGGCGGCGGCAAGCGCCTTCACGACGGCGGCGAACTCGTCGAGCCCGGCCTTGCTTTCGGTCTCGGTCGGCTCGACCAGCATGGCACCATGGACGATCAGGGGGAAATAGATCGTCATCGGGTGAAAGCCCTCGTCGATCAGCGCCTTGGCAAAATCGAGCGTGGTGACGCCGGTGTCCTTCAGAAAGCGGTCGTCGAACAGAACCTCGTGCATGCACGGGCCGGGGAACGGCACGCTGAGGTTGTCGCCCAGCGCCGCGCGCAGGTAATTCGCGTTCAGCACTGCGTCCTCGGCGACCTGGCGCAGCCCGTCCGAGCCGTGGCTCATCATGTAGGCGAGCGCCCGCACGAACATGCCCATCTGGCCGTGAAAGCCCTTGAGCCGCCCGATCGCCGCCGCGGCGGGGCCCGTCTTGTGCTCGATCGCCTCGATCCCGTGCGCGCCATGCACCAGCCATGGCAGTGGCGCGTAGGGTGCGAGCGCCGCGGCGAGCGCCACCGGGCCGCTGCCCGGGCCGCCGCCGCCATGCGGGGTCGAGAACGTCTTGTGCAGGTTGAGGTGCATGCAGTCGATGCCGAGGTCAGAGGGCCGCACCCGCCCGACGATCGCGTTGAAGTTCGCGCCATCGCAATAGAAAAACGCGCCAGCGCGATGCACCGCGGCGGCGATCTCGATGATCTCGCCCTCGAACAGCCCGCAGGTGTTCGGGTTGGTCAGCATCAGCGCCGCGACGTCGGGACCCAATTTCGCTTCGAGCGCCGCGCGGTCGACGCGGCCGCGCGGGTCGGCCGGGACTGCGTCGACCTGATACCCGCAGGCTGCCGCTGTCGCCGGGTTGGTGCCATGCGCCGATTCCGGCACCAGCACCCGCCGCCGCGGGTCGCCGCGGGCTTCGAGCGCCGCGCGGACCGTCATGATGCCGCACAATTCGCCATGCGCGCCGGCGGCCGGCGAAAGCGCCACCGCCGGCATGCCCGTCAGGGTCTTCAGCCAGTGTGCCAGGGTGTCGATCAGTTCGAGCGCGCCGGGCACGGTCGACAGCGGCTGCAGCGGGTGGATGTCGGCGAGCCCGGGCAGCCGCGCCAGTTTCTCGTTGAGGCGCGGATTGTGCTTCATCGAGCACGAGCCGAGCGGGTAGAGCCCGCTGTCGATCGCGTAGTTCTTTTGCGACAGCCGGGTGAAGTGGCGCACGACCTGCGGCTCGCTAAGACCCGGAAGGCCGATCGGACCTTGGCGTTCGA
>Ga0210390_10001741_pt1 | contig 20118 bp, 18 predicted proteins | sample IncBWH11OmetaG_FD_161050 | JGI IMG/M metagenome (GOLD analysis project Ga0210390, IMG submission 161050) | Forest soil microbial communities from Barre Woods Harvard Forest LTER site, Petersham, Massachusetts, United States - Inc-BW-H-11-O ... | reverse complement strand
GCAAACTAGCCGAACACCTCGCGAAATCAAGTCTCTTGTCCAGCCAAAGTCCCAAATCACACTCGGCTCCGCCGTCGTCAAATCTATGCAGGTCAAGAGGAGGGTCACGCGCACTCTTTTTTCATCGGATACCGTTTTAATGGCATCGACAGCAAGATCGTGCATATCTTCACCCATGTTCCTTACGATTGCGACAGTTCGAACAAAAACGGTTTTCGGGCCGCGGAGATTTCTCGACCCCCGCCTCGGAGCTCCTCCCCTGGAGGTAAAGATCCCGACCGCCTGATGCAGTGACGATCGAATCGAAGCGCCGCTTTTACGATTACTCTGATGACAAGTGCATCGTCTCATAAGTAGGAGGCATACCGTTGGCTTCAAAAGGGTTTGGATGCAAGGCGCGAGTGAGGAGCGTATCCGCTGCGATACGTAACGAACGAGCAACGACGCAGACGAACCCTTTTCAAGCCAACCCGGAGGGCCGATGGCGCTTTTGCCGATTTTCTGCGTTGCTCGCTTCTCACGTACGGATTTAAGTATGCTCGTCGCTCGCGCCTGGAAAATCGGCAAAATCGCCGACGGCGGTATGCCTCCTACTTATGAGACGATGCACAAGACCAAACAAGGAATCCTCGGAAACCCGCTTTCTTCGGATCGCAATTGTTCTCGGACTTTTGTCTGCGATCGGGCCGTTTGCCATTGATATGTACCTTCCGGCATTGCCGTCGATCGGAAAAGATCTCAGGACGGATCCGACGAGCGTGCAAATGAGCCTTCTGGCGTTTTTTCTGACGATGGGTCTAGGACAGATTATCGTTGGGCCGGTTTCTGACATGATCGGGCGGAAGGTGCCCATGTACCTTGGTTTGGGACTTTTCGTCCTTGGGAGCATCGGCTCTGCGTTGGCGCCCGGCATTCATTGGTTGATCCTTTTTCGTTTGATTCAAGGGTTTGGCGCCTGCCCTGGAATGGTGGTACCGAGGGCCGTTGTCCGCGATCTTCACACGGGCACAGAAGCCGCACGCTTAATGTCCCTCCTAATGTTGGTTTTCAGCGTCTCGCCCATTCTCGCTCCCCTCACGGGAAGCTTCGTGATCCAATGGTTCGGCTGGCGGGCCGTTTTCTGGGTGGTGGCTATTGCAGCGTTGCTGGCTGCTATTCTGCTGAGAACCTCCTTGAAAGAGACACGGCCGGTGGAACACCGTGCCGCCAGCTCATTTAACAGTGCGCTGATCGGATACCGTTTCTTGCTCCGCGAACGTAATTTTCTTGGACTCACGTTTATCGGCAGCTTCGGCATATCGGGTTTTTTTGTTTATCTATCGAGTTCGTCGTTTATCCTCATCGACCACTATAAGTTGTCACCCTCACTCTATAGCTTCTTCTTCTCGCTCAACGCGGCCGCCTTTTTCGCCGCCTCGCAATTTACAGGAACGCTATCGGAACGCTTTGGGCTGAGACGATTGGTCCGGGTAGCGGTAACTGGCTACGTGGTGATGATGGTCGCGCTGCTGCTGATTGCAGCATCCGGCGTTGATCGGCTTGATGTTTTGGTGTCCTTACTTTTCGCGGGCAACGGATTTCTGGGATTAGTCATCCCTGCAACTTCGGTCTTGGCGATGGAAGACTACGGGGAATTTGCCGGAACAGCATCAGCGCTGATGGGCACGTTACAGTTTGCTACCGGCGCGCTCTGCATGATCGTCGCTGGGATTTTCTTCGACGGCACGCCGTTACCCATGATTGTGGGAATTGCGATCTGCGCTGTGATTACTTTTGTTATAGCGCAGGTTACGCTCTCTCGCGGCCGCGATTTGGCTGCTGCGCCGGCGAAGTAGTGCACCAAGTCAGTGACTTGGTGCACTAGCTTCCCAATTGCGCATTTCTTCTACCAGTTTTTGATAGATGCGGCCGACGGCTTCTGCGGGCAGGGGACCGCCCTTGGCAAGCTCTTCAGCCTTCTCTATCACCTGTTGCTCCCTGCTTGGAGCCGTCACCGGTAGATGCGCTTCTCGCTTGAGATTTCCTACCTCCTCGACTACTCGAGCGCGCTGTTGAAATAGTTCAACAATGCGTTGATCAAGCGAATCGATTTGTTCTCGATACGCTCCAAGCTGCTCCTGAGTTCCAGCCCTTGTATTTGCAGCCAACAGCGTCATTACGGCTAAAACTAATCGCGTTGTCTTCATGGAATCCTTTCCTTCAGGGTTACGGGGCAATCAGGGCACTTGGCGGGGCTGCTGAAGACCTTCGGATTTTATACACGACAGACCCGACGGTAAAGTGCTTCGTAGCGTGGCACAATAACGCTCGCAGAAAATTCATCATGAGCGCGCGCCTTTGCAGCAAGACCAAGTTCCCTCCGCAGCGTGGAATTCTCTATTAAACTCTGGACTGCTCGACCCAGCTTTTCGCAATCACCGAATGGTATGAGCAGCCCGCTAATTTTGTCCTGAACGACCTCAGGGATCCCCCCAACCTGTGACGCCACACTTGGGCAGGCAAAATACATCGCTTCGAGAATGCTCAAACAAAAGCTTTCCGTCTCAGACGTGAACAATCCAATGTCGGCAGCTTGTAGGTAGTCTTCCATGTCCCTGACATTTTCCCGCACGATCACTCGATCGCTCAACCCGAGTCGGCGTACCTCACCACCAAACGGTGAGAAATCTCCCCCGGCAAGAATGACGAGTTTAAACGATTCACGCGGACGGATGAGCGCTACTGTTTCGAGCAGCAAATCAATGCGTTTGAGAGGGCGCAGGTTAGAGGAATGAAGCACCATCACTTCGTCGCGCAAACCGAGTTCACGGCGCATTTTGTCACGCGGACGCCGCGGCGCACGTGGCGCAAAAAAATTGTGGATGACTTCCATCGGACCGTCAAAACCGACCACCCTTTGTGTCTCCTGTTTTAAGAACTCCGAAACGGTCGTTACCGCATCCGAGCAGGTCAGCGCGTGATGGATGGCCGGTCTGTAACCGGGATCGTAACCAAGCAACGTAGTGTCGGTGCCATGTAAAGTGGTCACCACACGTGGTTGTTGCGATGGCGGCAACATTGAACGTGCGAGAATCGCAGCGGTGGCATGGGGTACGGCATAGTGAACATGAAGAACGTCGAGCTGATAGTCGCGGCTCACTTCCGCCATTTTCACCGAGAGCGGCAATGTATAATCGGGATACTTGAACAGTCCATAGTCATTAATCAGCACCGGATGAAAATAGAGTCGCGGGCTATTGATCGGCATTCGGAACGGGCGCCCGTAGCTAATGAAATGCACCTCGTGTCCGCGGTGCGCCAGTTCTTCGCCCAACGCCGAGGCCAGAATGCCGCTTCCGCCAATGGAAGGGTAACAAGTGATCCCTATCTTCAATTGACAACTTGAATCCACATCAAAATTTTCGCGCCCCAATGCCTGCCTGGGCAAGAGATCCAAACACGAGCGGATCGTTTGGAAAAAGAGCGATGGCAAGATCGACCCCACTGCGCGCACCGAGCAACCGGGCACGCAGGAGTTGTAATTCAATGTAGTTCCGGGCGGAAACTTGCGTTTTGTGCGCTTTCATCGCCGCCGTCCACGCCCTAACAAATTTCGGCGCAGAAATATCAATTAAGATAGGAGTGATATCGGTCGGTTCAGCTTCAGGTGTCACCGCGTAGAAAAACAACTGCTGAATGGTATGCGGAGGTGACCCGGAGAGTTCTTGCAAGCCGCCAAAGCGAGCCAGCCTGGTGGCATCGCGCACCAGTTTTCCCAGACGCCGGTGATCGGGATGCTGATTTTCAGCCAGACTCGGGGCCAGCACTGTGCCTGGACGAATGCGGCGGATCGTTTCTGCCAATTTGGTTGCGTGAACAGCGCGAAGCTCTAAATGGGCATCCCCATCAAGTTCAATGAATTCAACGGTTGCACCCAGCCACGCGGCGGCTTTTTTCGCTTCGGCGACACGTTGTTCGGGCGTACCGTGAGTTCCGGCTTCGCCGCGCGAGCAAACGACAAAATGCACTTTGCGCCCACTATCCGTTTCGCTCGCAATCACACCGCCGCAACCAAATTCAATGTCGTCAGGATGCGCGCCGAAGGCCAGCAATGGCCCAAGGTCAGGGAAGTTCAGTATAGGCTTCATCGAATCGGTCAATGGGGTCACGATGGATAAATTTGATCTCCGGATTTTGCTCTGGATGGAAATAATCCTTTTCGCCCGCGCCGTGAATATAATGGCTACAATTCACAACAGACTGCATCCAGGGCAACCGCGTATCGCGGGTGGGACTGATTTGCATCTTGGTGAAAGAAATCTGCGGCAGCGTGACGAACGAATCTCCGCCTTTATGCAATTTCAATGTTCCATCGATAAAACGGGCACGGACAATTTCGCCTTCGTACGGAACGTCCACAAAAAACTCCCCGACGTTACATGCCGCTTGACGAAAGCTCGGGGCGCTCGAACGCACGACGCTAATATGATCGAGCAAGCCCATCTGACGATAAATCTCAAGACAAAAGTCCGCCACGTTCGCGGCGGAGGATATCTGGAAAATCTCGGTCAAACCGTGACTGATGTAATTTGGCAGTTGACGGGCGGTTTTATCCTGCCAGCCGTCGGGAATCTCTTTGAGATAGAGCGGTGAAAATTTGCGTTGGATACTGTTCTTAAAGGCAAAGTTAAGCTGCGTTGGCTCCTCGGTTTTACGATGGCGCAGGATAGTTCTCGTCTCCCGCGGATCATGATCACTGTCGTGGAAGAAGAAAACAATCTCACCACCAATCTCACTTTGTAGCCGTAGCCCAGTCCTTATTTTTGCCACTAGGAAACGCTTCGGGAAAAACCCGCACGGTTGCTGGCCAAAACAGATGATTGGAGCCGTCATGTCGTGCCCATTTTTGTCTCCCTCGCGTCGTGCAAAAAGTTTTGCAGCACCACGCTAAGAATCACACACGTTGCGGATCCGATAAGGGGAAACCAGAGGTAAGAAATGCTGAGATTGAAGTAGAGGACAAACACCAGTGTTTGCGATACAAGGGCCGACCAGAAAACCGCCGTCCCGCCCACTCGCTGGATAAAAAATGCCACCACAAAAAGACCGAGCATTACGCCGTAAAAAATGGAGCCGAGAATATTCACAGCCTGGATCAAATTCTCGACAAGATGAGCGTATAGCGCGAAGCCGATTGCCACCAGCCCCCAAAATGCGGTAAACCATTTTGAGACCACGACAAAGTGGGCATCCGTCGCATCACGCTTGATGATTTGCCGATAGAAGTCCACGGTGGTGGTCGAACCGAGCGCATTGAGCTCCGCGGCTTTCGATGAGAGCGCTGCGGCAAAAAATGCCGCCACCAGGAGACCAATGACACCGTGCGGCAGTTGTTGGAGAATAAAAGTGATAAACACGTAGTCGGCATCATTCGCCTTGGTGGCCGAATTTACCGCCGACAATACCTTAGCAGCCTCCTCGCGGATTTTCTCGCCCTGTTCATGCGAGTTCAGGACAGCGGCAAATGCGGCAGTGGCAGCGCTTCGATCACCGCCGTGCCTTGCCTTCAACCACTCTTCCAATTGCCGGTTTGTTTGAGTGTGGATCGAATCGAAATCCGTTTCATAGGCGTGCAACTGTTGATCAGTCCGATGCTCCGCGAGATAATGGCTTAAAGCCGCATTGAAAAACAACGGCGGTTGTTCAAATTGATAGAAGACGAAAATCAGGACGCCGAGCAGCAAAATAAAGAATTGCATCGGGATCTTGCATAAAGCGTTGAACATGAGACCAAGCCGACCTTCGCGCAACGAAGCGCCTGAAAGGTAGCGCTGAACCTGTGATTGATCCGTGCCGAAATATGCCAGCATCAGGAACGTTCCCCCGATTAATCCCGACCAAAATGTATAGCGCTCCTGAACGTTAGTTGAAAAGTTGACAGCTTTGAGTCTGTGAAATCCGCCTGCCAGTGTAAGGGTATCTGTGAAGGTGAGTCCGGCGGGTAACTTTTTTACCAGCAGGCAAAACGCCGTGACCATGCCTGCGAAGATGATCGCCATTTGATATTTTTGCGTGACGGTTACGGCCTCGCTGCCACCCATCACTGTATATATAATCACTACCAACCCGCTGCTAATAATCGTCAAATCAAGCGGCCAACCAAAGACAGTTGCCAGAACAATCGAGGGCGCGTAAATGGTCAAACCTGCGCCCAGTCCGCGTTGCAGGAGAAAAAGACTCGCCCCGAGCAGGCGGGTTTTGTCATCGAAGCGCCATCCTAGATATTCGTAGGCGGTATAGACATTGAGCCGTCGGAAAATCGGCAAGAAAACCGCGGCAATGATGATCAAGGCAACCGGCAGTCCGAAATAAATTTGCAGAAACCCAAGCCCGCCGAGGTATCCCTGGCCAGGCGTGGATAAAAACGTGATGGCGCTGGCCTGAGTGGCCATGACGGAAAGACCAACGGCAAACCACGCCGTCTTGCTATCGCCCTTCAGGTAAGTTTTCAGCCCGCGACGCCCACGCGTACGCCAGATCCCATAAATGGCAATGCCGAGGATGGAGCCGATGAGAACAACGAAATCCAGGGCGCTCATGAAAAGAAATCCGTTAAGACGATCAGCAACCCGACCCAAAGAACGAAGTTAATAATCACGAACAGATAAACCCTATTCCAGGTAGGTAACCACGGCAGCCCGGTGTCATCATCTTCGGGCGCAACTGATTTGACAGCGGCGGACCGTTTCATTTGCCAAGTGAAATCAAATTGGCAAATAAACGGAAAGCTCCTGGCACGCCGGCGGGAAGTTCCCGAAAGAAAACCAGTCCAGTATAAACGAAATAACCTTTGCCATATTGCGCCACCAGGAGTCCGCCCTTGAGCGGCGACTCGCCGGGATCATTGAACTGTAAAATCGGCGCGAAATGTTCGTCCCATTGGTTAGGAAAATAAATTCCCCGCTCCTGGATCCAGCCGTCAAAATCCGCACTGGTGATTTTATTTGGGGTGTTCAATACCGGGTGGTCCGGGGCGAGAAATGTAACAGCGGCGTTCTCGTCTGTGATGCGATCTCCTGAAAGATGCAAAGCAAACGGTGCCAACGCGCTCGTTTTCAAACCGTCCGGCCGGTTGTATTGGGCAATGATCGTGCCGCCGTTCTGGATATAGTCAAATAGCACCGGCAGTTGTGAGCCAAGGCTGTCGCGGACATTGAAGGCGCGAACGCCGATCACCAAGGCGTCGAGCCCGCGCAAGGTTTCAGCCGTCAGGTTCGTCTCGTCCAACATTTGAACGGAATACCCCATTTGTTTCAGGCTTTCCGCCAAGCTATCACCTGCGCCCGGCAAATAACCAACCGAATGTCCGCGAGTTGCCAGTTCAAGACTAATCCCTTTCAAACTGGCCAGTGGCTGAAGCAATTGCGGTGGGATATGCGGGTAGTTGATTTCCACGCGCCGGTTGCGGTAACGTACTCCACCGATTTCGGCCTCGGCTATTATCGAACCCGTGCCCAGGTGCGGCGGGGCAGTGATGGTAAAATCAAACCGCGCTCGCTCACCAACGGTTGCGAGGTGGAACGGTCGTTGGGCTGGTGACACATCCCAGCCATCGGGTGCTTCCAGTCGCAAGATGCCGACCGAATCGGCGCGTGACGCCACCACTCCAACTTCGACCGGGTGAGATGTCCCTGGAGCTAGCAGTGCGATGTCGGAAGCCAAATCAAGCGAGACTGGCGGAATCACCTCCATCCGACGGCGAATTTCACTATTCATGGGGTTCGTGGTGACTTGCACCGCTTCATCAGGAACGATGAGTGTCTGGCCGCTGATTTCAAAAACTTGTTCGATCGGAAATGCGGGCGGATTCTCCGGACGACCAATCAAGTAAGGATCATCCACACGGAACATTCCCGTAGTCCCTTCTTCGCGCAGCCAATAGGGCTGGCTAAGCGGTGTGTCGACAGGCAGCGTTTGCGTCGAGTTTGACGATCTGGATCGATTCGGAAGAAGTTCGGTTCCCAGATCGATTTTCTGTTTGATTTCAGGATAGCGTACGGTGACCCAACGCACTGGGATGCTCGAACGAACAACCACGGAATGATGAAAATTTATCTTTTCCCCTGGCACAACTTCAGCCAAGGGAATGGTAGTCTGCACTTCCAGACCGAGACATGCCTGCAAAATGCGGTCAAGCTGCGAGCGTTTTTCGACGATGACAGAATCGTCGGCTGCCAGGGCACTCAATTCCTCGCGCAACTTTAATAGTTTGGGCACGCTTGCGGCGGGATCCCGAGAATCGAATTGCGCAATAATTTCGTCAGCCAACTCTCCGATTTTCGCGCCCCCAGACATGCGGCTCCAGGTGGTATCCACGCCGTCAAGCACATCGTTGGTCATCGGCGTGCCATCGAGAAGCTGGAATGCTTCGAATCTCGGACCGCGTGTGCCCGAAATGGTGAAATTACCGAAGCCTTGAGTCTTGTGCATCGAGCGGCTGCTTGCGGCAATATCAGTGAACAATTCCCCCGTCACCGGATCATTGCCGCCAATAGCGATGCGCACTTGTTGAGCTTCACCGATATCATCTTTCTGGTAGAGTGATTCATTCCAGACAATGCGTACCGGTTGCCAAGGTTTCAGTTGCTGTTCCGGAAAAGCTTTTGGATCGCCGGCTAGTTTGAAGGCTTCCAGAGCCAGCACCGTGGACGCCGTATGGTGTCCGTGCGTCCGGCCGGGAATGGGAGAAAAGCGAGTGACCAGCACGTCCGGTCGAAACTCGCGAATGACCCGCACTATGTCGCTCAAGACCTGCTGCCGATCCCAAATCCTCAAGGTCTCGCGATAATCTTTGGAAAATCCGAAATCAACTGCTCGCGAAAAGTACTGTCGGCCGCCATCAATGCGTCGGGCGGCGAGCAATTCCTGAGTGCGAATCACTCCGATCTCACTGCCGAATTCAGGGCCAAGCACGTTTTGGCCACCATCACCGCGCGTAAGCGAAAGGTAGGCTGTGCGGTAATTTCGACCCCGGGCGAAATAGGCGATCAATTCCGTATTTTCATCGTCGGGATGCGCCGCAATGTAGAGCACGCTGCCCATTTCACGGAAGCCGTGCAGTTGCTGTAAAATCTCTGTCGAGGGAACTGCTTGCGACATTGTGGTGAACAAAATGCTGAACATCGCAACTCCAAAGACTCGACAATTCTGCAGACGCCGTAGTTTGAGTGTTGGCACCGAGGCTGGATTGATCACTACAGTTTCGAGATGAACTCCTATTTCATTCGGCAACGAACTGTCGCCCACGGTGAATGGCGATTATTTCTGTACGCTGAACGGTGTCGAAAACGCTGTGTTTTCCCACATCATTTTCAATAAGCCGCCACCGGATGGATTTTTTGAAATGGCTATCGTGAATTGGTCTACAGGCGCATCCAAAACTTCTTTCTTCAGATCAATGCGCGCGAGGTCTTGTTCCTTGTCATACGATCCGGGACCGATTCCCCATTGGCCGATTTGTTTATTGATGATCCATTGAGCTGCGCTATCTTCACCGGGAAAAGTCCACAAAGTGTAAGCGCCCGCTGGAATGGTGGTTTCGCCGATCAGAATTGGTTTTTGCGTAATTAACAGTGTGGCTTCGTCAGCACCAGTACGCCAGACTTCGCCGTAAGGAACGAGTTCTCCCCAAATTTTGCGATTTTGGCCGGTGGTTGGATCTTTGGTGTAAGGCCGGCCATAGATAATGGTGACCCGATTTCCGTCAATGACCTTGCTGATAGTTTCGTGAGGACTGATACGTTTTTGCTGCGCCACTAACGGTGATAGGCAGGCGAAGAGACCAACGATCGTCAGAATATATTTTGGTTTGTTCATTTTTGATGATTGGGACCAGACAAAGAGCCGGTAAGACCAGGGAGAACTTCTTCATTTGGGGCACCACAAGACTTTGAAATTTTGAAAAGCTTTGTAGCCTTACCGTTTATTAGTGAGGCAAATCGACCACCAAATATTCCTAAGACAGCGGTAGGCGAAGCGTCCCCGCTTTGCTTCTTCAAGAGGCGAAGCGTCTGGCTTTACCCAACTTCGAAGAAGCAAAGCGGGGACGCTTCGCCTACCGGTTAAACAATCGTGTGATTGTCCAGGTGGAGGGTAAAAGAGTCGGATAAAACAGGTAACGTCGCCCCTGGGTTCGAAGGGTTGTAGACCGAAAAAAACTCGCCGACCACCGTCCTCTGATTCTGATCCACGGTTAGCCGGAGAAAACCAAAATCATTGTCGTTGTAAAAGGCCACCTTGACCGAATCTCCCTGGGGTAGAGCAAGGCCCTGCGGAACAATGATATCAAAGGGTACACTTGGGAGGGTGACACTCTCTCCAGAGCAGGTGTGGGAGATCTTTTCGATGGGACCATGGCCACCGGAACCACAAACCAGATAAGGAATTTGCCAACCAGCGGCATAGCGATAAATGATTCGCTGATAGGAGTGAGCGTGAGCCGATAGAACGAGATCCGGGTACTGGCCACTTTCGTGAAAAGCCTGCTGCAAAATATTACCAAGCGGCAGCAGGACTCCAGCCGGCGGCGCCCGGCGCGGCGTCGGCCCTAAATTCGGGTTACCGCGTTCGGCAAAATTTGCGGCACCTGAATAAGGTGGATAATGCAACGCCAGGAAAACCGCTTTCCCATTTGCAGCGGTCTTGATGCCCTGCAAGGTATCGATCAGCCAACGATACTGTGGGCTTTTCGTCTCCATCGGATCGTCCAGCTGCCCTCCGTTGATATCATTGGTATAGAGACCAACAAAATAACAAACCGGCGTTTCGAATAACCAGTAAGGGTAAGGCTGAATCATGGTCAGCCGTTTGCTATTCTCGGCTTGATTGTCGGGACTTCTTTGCCTCTTTGAGTCACAGAAGTTACCCAGGAAATGAATAATTGCAGATTTCTGAGTGTGAACCGAAGTTTTACCGTCGTGATTTCCCGCGATCGCGAAAATCTCGCGACCGTAGGCCGCAAACTGGGAATAAAACTGCGAATTGTACATTTTCGCCTGATCTTTGCCCACCGGATCAGACGGATCCTCGTCCTTGTAAACGACGTCGCCCAGATGAAAAAGAAACGAGGCTCCGACGGCAGCGGCGTTCCCACCGCTTCCATGCGGATTAGAAATCTGCGCGGCCATGGCGTTCGCCACTTGTGAACCCGCTAGATGCTCTTTGAAATCGCCGGTGCACCCCACCGCATGGAAAGTCATGACGCCGCCGCGTCCCCTGATGGCGTGTGATTCATTAGGAGCGATATCCTTCAATTTGAGGTGTTGGCCGCCCTTTGGAGGTGGAACCGGTACAGGACTCCATACTCCATGCTCGACGCAGGCTGGATAGGTTGGCGCAGGGTCGCCGGAAGCGGTCGCAAGCAGGGGTGGCATATACTCTCAATCCGGTCTAGTACCAATGGGATATCAGCAGAGTCTACTGGCAGGCCTACAGTTTTGCGTGATGGTCTTGCTCTAGTATACCGTCTCCTAAAACCCTTGGGCTTCGCCGCAGGTCAGTTGGCGTTATAATAGACTTGATATGACACTCAAAGGCAAATCCGCGCTGATCACAGGTGCAGGAAGCGGAATTGGAAAATCCATTGCTCAGGCTTTCGCGGGGGCTGGAGTCCAAGTGGCAATCGCAGACGTGAACCAGAGCGCAGCACAAGCCGTTGCCGAACAGATCAACGCAGCCGGCGGCTTGGCCAAACCCATCCCAATGGACGTGGCAAACGAAGACCAGGTCAATGAGGGGATCGAACGAGCCGCGCGTGAATTTGGGGCCTTGGACGTGCTAGTCAGCAACGCCGGGATACAGATCATTCATCCGATTGTCGATTTCCCCTTCTCCGATTGGCGAAAGGTAATCGCAATCCATTTGGACGGCGCTTTTCTGACGACCCGGGCAGCCATGCGATTGATGATTCAGCGCGGACAAGGCGGAACAATCCTATACATGGGTTCGGTTCATTCGCACCTCGCGTCACCGAACAAGGCAGCTTACGTCGCCGCTAAACATGGCATCGTTGGCCTGACCAAGGCGGTGGCGAAGGAGGGTGCCAAACACGGAATACGGTCCAATGTGATTTGTCCCGGCTTCGTTCGGACACCGTTGGTTGAGAAACAGATCCCTGAGCAAGCACATCAGTTTAGCATTACCGAAGAGGAAGTGATCAAAAACATTATGTTGCGGGAAACCGTGGACGGTGAGTTCACTTCCACGGAAGATGTTGCCGCGACCGCCCTCTTCCTCGCAGGCTTCCCGAGCAATGCTCTGACCGGTCAATCGATCGTCGTTAGCCACGGTCATTTCATGCAATGAAATTCTCCGCATTTAACCGCCGGATTTACGGATATTTTCCTTTTTGGATTCGCATTCTTCCGTCAGCCGTCGAAGTTCGGAAGTGAGTTGATGCTGTAGCTTTTCCACCTCCGCAGCCTTCCCCGCTGCGCGTTCCCGTCGAATTTCGTCAGTCAGGAGCAATTCTCTTTCCGCAATTTTCGATTTGTACAAAGAGTCAATTTCCGCAAGCTGAGAGCGCTGATCGTCTGTTAATTTGGAGGATGGAGATTGCTTCTCAAGGCGTTCCATTGCTAGCTCGTAGGCCGATTTCATCAGAGAAAAAAGCCCGGTTTATTCATTCTGTCCAGCGTTCGACGCCCCTGATCACGCGGTGTGAATACCAGGCAGAATTCAAAAGCATCGCACAGAGGTCACGGAGGTCACGGAGGGAATTGATGGGAGAGGCCCACCTCTGACACTGACAACTTCTTCAATCGTGCTCGTTATCGTCCTCGATCTTCGATTGCTACCAGGGAGGAGAGACGGGAAACGAGAAAAAGCACGACCACCCCACGGGAACGATCCGGGGGGCTGCCCTCATCCCCTAGTCAAACTTTTTGAGGCGCTGCAGAAAATCTTCGTAGTTCGCCGCTTCTCGAATGACGCTATTCAATTGGTCGATCCGGTCGTCGTCAGAGGCATGATTAAAGGCCACTCTGCGCTGCCCCGAACTTTGATCGAAAACCACCTCGTCCCAGTGGATGGCGTGAATTTGAGAGTTGAACCTGGCAACTGACCGCCCGCGAAAATAGGCCCGAGTCGTTTCCGGCGGCATAAAAATAGCCGTCTTGATCTCATCTTCTTTCAGGATGCACCGGATCTGATTTTCACGGACCAGCTCGTAGTAAAGACCCTGTTCCCAAGCGATATTGTGGTACTCCAGATCAATGGATTGAAGCCAGGGATCCGTCCAATCCAGCTTTTCGCTTTCCTGAAAAGTATTGAGCAAATATTTTTTTGCCACCCAATCGATGCGATCGACGCACCGGATGAAATCCACTTCTAAATCGTTGAGAATTCTTTCCCACTCTTCCAACACCCAACTGACTTCGTGATCGGAGCGGTCACAATGTTTTTGAGCCTTCTCCAGGTACATGCGCTGGATATCGATAGCGGAAATCTTTCGTCCGTCTTTGAGTTCGATAATCCAGTCGTAGGTTGGATCGCGACTGATCGACTTTGTGGCATCCACCGGTTGCGCGACTTCCAACTGCGGAGCTTCCCGGCGTTCAATCAGCTCTAACACCAAGGCCATCGTCCCGATTTTCATCGCGGTCGCAAACTCACTCATGTTCGCGTCTCCGAGAATCACATGAAAACGGCGATATTTCCCCGGATCTGCGTGCGGCTCGTCCCGAGTGTTGATGATCGGCCGACGATTCATCGTATCGATACTTACTAAAACGCTAAAAAAATCCGACCGTTGCGAAATCTGATACACCCCCGGTTGACCGGACGATCCTTCGCCTTCTATTCCCATCTTTCCGGCACCCGCGAAGATTTGCCGGGTTACTAAAAACGGAATGACGTCGCTGACCAACCGGTCCCACGGCACCGATCGGCTCATCAAATAGTTATCATGGCATCCGTAGCTGTGGCCGATAAAGTCGGTGTTATTCTTGTAAAGCCGCACTTCCCGGTCTGGAGCAATTTTCTTGTTTCGGCGACGGACGCACTCGCTCAGGATCCGCTCCCCTGCTTTGTCCTGCGCAACGATGTCACGCAATCGGGTGCACTCCGGAGTTGAGTATTCCGGGTGCGCGTGATCATTATAAAAGCGGGCGCCATTGCTCAAGACGAGGTCACTTTTGATCTCCTCAAAACTGAGAGGCCGATTTTTATCGAGCTCGTAATAGGCCGATTCGTCGGTGTCCTGCATCAGGGATTGGGCGCGGAATCCGCGAGCATCCAGGTGGGGATCTTCCAGGTCATAATCCCATTTCATCAAGGCCCCGTGCTCCGTGTAGCACCGCACCAGTTCGATTGATTCAGTCACCACATCGACGCTTTCGACCCCGTTCACGGTGATACCGTATTCCGTCTCGATACCGAAAACCCGCTTCATGCAACTCGAGGGGGCGTCTGGGCTGAGGACCAGATTAAATGACATGAGACTCTCCCGCCGATCTGACATTACCTTTGACAGGGGCCACTTTGACGACGTTCTCTGAATCGTAGTCGATCAACTTCAGCCAATCCTCAACAATGTCAGTGGGTGGGAAAATATCGTTCTCGGCATACTCCGTGTTCAGGGAAAGCAACAGATCCGATTCGCTGATTCCCTCTTCCTGCGTCGAGTTAATGGCGCGTTTAATCGCCAATTCCTTGGTCCGCTCGACGATCGAGGCGATAATCGCCCCGCTGACCAGGTCTCCGCGATAAAGCGTATCGCGCTTGCCGCTGCGCAAGATTACGTCCAGAAAGCGGTTTTCGTCCCGACGTGAAAATTGGGCCTCGGTGACTTTATCGATCAAATGCGAAACCGCCTGCGAAACGCTGCCTGTCCGCCTGATCAGCTCCGGGTCGTAAGGCAAATCTTCGCTCAAATAGATTCGATAGATTTCGCGAGACGCATCCCGATCGGGCCGGGCCACCTTGATCTTCCGGTCAATTCGTCCCGGTCGCAAAATAGCCGGATCAATGAGGTCCGCCCGATTGGAGGCGAGGATGATCACCACCTCGTTCAGAGACTCAATCCCATCCATCTCAGTGCAGAACATCGGGACCAGTGTCGACAAAACATTGGAGAAGCGGCCGGCACGGCGAGTCCCAAGAATACTCTCGGCTTCGTCGATAAAGACAAAGGGCAAAAATCCCTCTTTCCGTTTTTCTCGGGCGGTCGCGAAGATTTCGCGGACCATGCGCTCCGATTCTCCCACCCACATGTTCAGGATTTCCGGTCCTTTGATATGCATAAAGAACTGCTGCATATCTTCTCCGGTTTTTTCCTTCAATTGGCGCGTCAAATTGTAGGCCGTTGCCTTCCCGATCAAAGTCTTACCGCACCCTGGCGGCCCATACAGGAGGAAGCCTTTGGGTGTCTGGTGCTGAAATTTTGCGAAGAGGTCCGCGTGCAAAAGTGGCAACTCAATGGCGTCTTTGATGGCGCTGAGGGCCTCCTCCTGGCCACCGACTTTCTCCCAGGGCAATTCAGGCACGGTCTCGAGGTAATACTCTTCCGATTTCGAAGAACTTAAGAGCTCAATGGCGACCCGAAAATTCGAATCAACCCGGATTTCATCTCCGACTTTCAAGGTCTCCTTGATCAGATCCTGAGATCTCTGCAGCACGACCGCCTGCATGCCGTGCTCCATGCCAACTCGAAGGCGGTCGGTTCCCAGCAATTCAGTGATCTTGGTGACCGGTCCAGATAGATCGTACCCCAGGTCTCCAACGATTACGTACGCCTCGTTGACCAGCACGCGCGTGCCCTTTTTCATCCTCGAAAGGTTGATTCTCGGATCGACATTGCAGTAATAGTCGGAACCTCCGACAACAATCTGAGCAGTCTCTTTATTGGGGCTGCCAAGATAGGTCCCGATGCGATTCGCCGGCGAGGTCACCTTCTTGATGACTTCGTCGAGCTTTTCAATTGTATGCCGAGCTTCAGTGATCATCTCCTCCTGCTCGGCAAAGTTTGACCGTAAATCGATCAACTCGCTTCTGGTTGGGTCGCCTGGAGGAAGACTGGCAATGATTCTCTCTAGAAATTCGAGAGGAGTTGAGGGCTCAGAACCATAACCACCATATTCGGGTGCTCTCTCTTCGTTCATCTGTACTTCTTAATCAATCCGCGCTGGGAGTATAACCGGATTCCGAATTCGTAGCAAACTGGGACTTGGGCCTCCGAGAGAATTTCATTGTAGAATTTCATTCTGCGTCTATTTCTCTCGACGTCATCGAGGACAAAAAGATTCAAACATTCCGATCAGCCACCGATCAAAGCAGGCCAGAAAAGTCTCCCGTTTTACCGGTTACCACAAAAGCGGGACGCTTTCTCCCAATGATCCAACAGTCCGAAAACGTGTTATTGCAGGCAATGTCAGTGTGCGGGACCGGACCTCGGGCAAAGCTCAGCATTATCATGATTAAGAAAGCGTTGCATGACTTTCGGGATTACTGATATTGATCGCTTATGTTAGACACCCTCAAGCAGCCAAAGAGGGAAGTAGTTTCCCCGGTGGCCCGGGAAAAATACATCGACGCCTTCAATTGGATGTTGCTGGCGCGGACGACCGAAGAAAAACTGGCCAGCCTTTGGCGTGCCGGGAAAATCTCCGGTGGCGTCTACTTGGGCAAGGGGCAGGAGGCGATCAGCGCCGCTCTTGGCATCATGTTGAAGTCCGGCGATATCTTTGGCCCTTTGATCCGCGATCAGGCCGGCCGTCTCGCCTTTGGCGAATCGCTGATCGACGTATTTCGCGTTCACTTCGGATCTCGCACCAGCTTGAGTCGCGGGCGTGAGGGAAACGTACATCGAGGCAATCCGCGCGAAGGATATCAAGCGATGATCAGCCATTTGGGATCACTCATTTCTGTCGTGGCGGGCGCCTTAGTCGCCAGACGGTTTAAAGGGGACATCTCTGCGATCGGTGCAACGACCATCGGGGACGGTGGAACTTCCACCGGCGCTTTCCACGAGGCTATCAACCTGGCGGCCGTCGAAAAATTGCCACTGGTGGTCGTGGTGGTGAACAATCAGTACGCCTATTCAACGCCCAACAGTCGCCAATTCGCCTGCAAAGATCTGGTCGATCGGGCTGTGGGTTACGGCGTCGAAGGGCATTCCCTGGATGGAACCGATCTCCGGGACTGCCTGGAAGTGCTCGCGAAAGCGACGGAGCGAGCCCGATCGGGACACGGCCCGCAATTGGTTGTAGGAAGCTGCCTTCGACTCACCGGCCACGCAGAACATGATGATGCCTCCTACATGGATAAGAGTTTATTGCACACCGCACTCGGCCGCGATTGTCTGAAGGTGGCGGAAACCTATCTGCAGGAACACCACTGGGCGGATGAGGCTTTACTCGAGAACTGGAGAAAAAATGCGAAACAGCGGGTGGAAGACGCTGTGGCCGACGCTCAGCGTGATCCTCTGGCGGACCCGGACACTGAAACTTGGTGTCCCTACGCGACTCCAAGAATTGCCGAAGCACTTCTGGTTCGATGACTATTACATACCTCGAAGCGATTCGGGAGGCGCAGGAAAAAGCTCTCCGAGACGATCATCGTGTGTACATTTACGGGCAGGATGTCGGGGCCTTCGGTGGCGCCTTCAAGGCGACAAAGAACCTGGCCAAAGAATTTCCAGGCCGGATCCTGGATGCTCCAATCAGCGAGGACGCCATGGTCGGAAGTGCGATCGGAGCCGCCATTGAGGGAATGCGTCCGATCGTTGAGATGCAATTTGCGGACTTTTCGGTGGTGGCCTTTAATCAAATCGTCAATCAGGCTGCCACACTCTATTGGAGGACCCAGGTAGCCTGCCCGATCACGATCCGCTTGCCATCGGGCGGCAACCCAGGAAGCGGCCCGTTTCACAGCCAATGTTTAGAGTCGCTCTATAGCCATTTTCCTGGACTGGTGGTAATGACGCCGGCCACCGTTGAGGATGCCTACACGATGCTGCTGGAAGCAGTTGAAATCGACGACCCAGTCATCTTCTGCGAGCACAAGTATCTCTACAATCGCCTGAAATCGGATGCGCTTCCGGAGACCAACTTATCCTACGACACGGCCAGGGTTGTCCGGTTCGGCCGGGATCTAACCATTGTGGCTTACAGCGCGATGGTCCACGAGGCGCTGGCCGCCGCGGACCAGTTGCATAAGGAAAATATCGAAGTCGAAGTCGTCGATCTCCGATGCGTCAAACCGCTCGACCTCAAGACGGTGATGGGCTCGGTGGCCAGAACGGCCAGGCTGCTTTGTGTAGGAGAATCCTGGCCCTGGGGTGGCGTCAATGCAGAGGTGATCGCCTCGGTGGCAACCTCCGGGTTCCATTTGCTGGATGCCCCGCCTCAACGAATCAATAGCAAAGATACACCGATACCGTTTCATCCAAACCTTTGGGGAGTCCACAAACCTTCCAGCCAGGTGATTGCTGCTGCGGCGCGCCGGCTGTATGAATGGTGAGCGTCCGAAAACCCGAAACAAAAGTGGGATCCCTTGGCTGTTGGCGCCTGATCAAAACTGGTTAGCATTCAGACTCAACTACGAACCAATTCTCCGTTTCTATGCCGAAAGTTCCTATCATCATGCCCCAGCTTGGTGAATCGATCGCCGAAGCCACGGTGGTGCGACTTACCGCGAATATTGGCGACCAGATCGACAGTGATCAGGAGGTGATCGAGGTCGAAACCAATAAAGCCGTAATGAGCGTTACCACGCCGTGCCAGGGGCTCCTCGAAAGCTTCACGGCCGAGGTGAACGAAACTTACCCGGTCGGCAGCACCCTCGGATACATCGAAGCCTCGGTCGAAGATGCTGAACGTCTGAACGCCGTCAAACCGCCAGTCATCGCGCACCCGATTGGAGGCGCCCACAGCTCCGCGGACGACCCCCTCTCTTTGGACGATGCTCCTTCGCACATCCTGGAAATTCCGGTAGGTCCAAACGGCGCCGCTTTCCAATCCCCAAGGTTGAAAGCACGGCTCCAGGAGCTTGGCATTCCTCCGGCCGACGCAGGAGTTATTCCGGGAAGCGGAATCGCCGGTCGGGTCACAATCGACGATTTCGAAGCGTACCTGGAAGAAGTGAACCATTTTCCATCGAAGAAAGCTTCTCCCATGCGGCTCGCGGTCGCCGATTCGATGCGGAGGAGCTGGACGCGGCCGCTCGCCACTCTTGGAGTCTCCATATCGCTTGAACCGATCTTGATTCACCGTAAGACTCTTTCCCCAGCCCCCGGCCCTGCTCTCTATCTGGCCAAGGCCTTGGCGATTGCTTTGTCAGAATATCCGCAATCCGCAGGACGTCTGGTGGGCGACAGAATTGTTCTTCCCAGCTCGATCGACATTGGTGTGGCAGTCGAAGTGGAAGACGGCGTTATCGTGCCGGTCTTCGCGAATCTGGATAAACAACCGCTCGCCGAACTACCCGCTCAATACAAAAAGTTCCTCCAGGCCGCCAAGGAAAAGCGTTTGCCGGAGGAAGCCAAGCGCCCCGCCATCGCTTCTGTGACCAACTTCGGAACGCTGGGAGTCCATTGGGCAACGCCCATACCGCTTCCAAGCGAAACATTGATCGTCGGTCTCGGATACGGAGAAAAGAGGCCGTTCTGGGACGAAAAAGCCGAACGTTTTGTTCCCAGACTCGAGGCAGACTTGACGATCAGCTTTGATCACCGGGTTATCGACGGAGGGCAATCCGGGCGCTTGGTGCGCCGAATCATGGAACTGCTGGCGGCACCAGAAGCGCTGTAGTGTCCTCTCCCCGAATGGCGCTGAGATGGAGACATTTTGGGCAAGGTGTCGCGCTTTCGCAGCTTCTTTTCTTGCTTTGTACCTGGCAGCTTCAGGCTCAGATTCATGCTCCAGATCTACCCGCCAATGGCCTTCCCTTCGACTTTTATAGTCGAGGACCGTACCGCTCAGATCTTCCCCGGCCTTCTGATTTCTTCGGTTATGACACGGGTGATTTTCTGACGACTTTCGCGCTGTACGAATCTTTGTTACGCGAGTACCAGAGCCATTCGGATCGCTTGCGGGTTTTCACAATCGGCAAGACTCCGGAACACAGGTCCCAATACCTTATGGC
>Ga0210390_10001740_pt1 | contig 20129 bp, 22 predicted proteins | sample IncBWH11OmetaG_FD_161050 | JGI IMG/M metagenome (GOLD analysis project Ga0210390, IMG submission 161050) | Forest soil microbial communities from Barre Woods Harvard Forest LTER site, Petersham, Massachusetts, United States - Inc-BW-H-11-O ... | reverse complement strand
AGCGCCGCGGGGAAAGACTGGGTTATCGCGTGCTCGGCCCGCTGCGTGACGAAGCGTCTCTCCCGATGCCAACTCTCGGCGGCTCCCTTGATTCGCTCACTAGCCACCTGGAAGGCGTCCTCATCTCGCAAGGTCTTTATCCCGACGAAGCTCACGCCATGCTGGAAACCTGGAAGACTTCCTGGTTCGAAGAAGGCGCCCGCCTCATCTACATCGTTCCGCGCACCTTCGTCGATTCCGTTCTTCCGCTCAACATCAAGCCCGCACCCACAAAAACTGTGCGCGTTTTCCTTGCCCGGCTCGAACTCATCACCCCCGCCACGCAACAAGCCTTGGAGTCCGCCTTCACAACCGGCGACAGCGCAACCCTCGCGAAATATTCGCGCTTCCTCGATCCTATTCTGGAGTATATGCTGCAGCAATCCACCGACGAGGCTCGCCAGCAGCGGCTGCTCAGTTATCTGAACTCTATGCCCATCGATGCTCGCTGAGCGCGGGCAATTGGCTGAACGATCCCTCATTCCTGCTTGCGGCTCTGCTCAATGTACGTGGGGGTGTATCCTTCCCATTCCCAAGGCGTGACATCGTCTCCAAAGATTTTCTCCAGCAGTGGACGAAACGCCAGTTCCCCGTTATCGCTGTTAGTCAGCAGAATCATGCAGCTTTGCCGCTTCTCAAAGCAGATCATGTAATTCTGCGCGCCATCGCCGTGACCTTCCTTAAAAAACGCGGGCCCATATTTCGTGTGCGTCAGCAATCCCCATCCCACGCCATACGCCAAACCCACGTCTGCGGCCTCTTTCCCTTCGCCTTCATTCGCAGCCAGTGGAAATTCGTGCACCGACCGGATCTTGAACACCGGCTTCAGCATTTTCTTCTGCGTCGATTTCTTGATGATCTTCCCGGCGAACAACGCTGACGCGAATCGCGACATGTCCTCCGCGCTCGTCGTCATCGAACCCGCGGCCCGTGCCGGAAATCGCTTTGTCTGCGACCGGAACTTCTCGTTCGGGTCATAGCGGTCCGCGACATTCGCTCCAAATTCCTGACGGTAGATGATTCCCGTCCGCGTCATCCCCAACGGCCCGAAAATCGCCTCCTGCATCAGCACATCCAACGGTTTTTTCTTTTGCTCTTCGATCACAAACTGCACCAAATTGATGCCTTCGCCGGAATACAAAAACTGCGTCCCCGGCTTGAAACGCAAATGCATCTTCTTGTCCGGTTCGATGGTGGCAAAATTTGCCAGTCCCGAGGTGTGCGAAAGGAGCATGCGCGGCGTCACCGTCGGCCACATCGGATCCTTCACCAGTTCCGATGCCTTCTCGCGATAAGCCTCATAGTTTTCCAGCGGCAGCGGCAATTGCTGCGCGATCGGCTTGTCCAGATCGAATTCGTGGCGCTCCACCAGCTGCATCACATATGTGGCAAACACACCCTTGGTGATCGACGCTGCCCAAGTGGTGGTATCGCGCTCCATCGGCAACGGTGGTTCACGCCGCCGCAACCCGTACGCCGCGCTCCACACCAATTTCCCTTTCACGAGCACCGCGATCTGCGCACCGGTAACGTGCGCGTCCTCGAGCGTCTTCTTCGCATACGCGTCGGCATCTACGGTCGATATTATTGATCCATCCAGCCGCACGATGGCCGGCTCGTTCTGGGATTGCGCGATACAGGTGGAAAAGGCGGCGAGATAGAGGGCACAACCAACGAGGATTTGGCGTCGCATCCATTCATCTTAGCGAACCCAGCATCGTCGCCAAAATACAACAAAAGCCGGAGCGCCTGCCGATTTCACAGCATTCGCTCCGGCTTATTGTATTGACCTGCTTCGCCGTTCGCTAATCAGCTGCCCCGCCGCAGCACCACGCACCCGCGGCCTTCACCACTTGGTCCGTATTGTCTGCCTCATTCGCGCCGTCCGCGTAGTAATCCTGCTCATATCGGTCATGGTGCCTCACCCACATCATCGGATGGGGCAAGCCTTCTTCATTCCGGCCCTTAGGCGCTATGTCCAGGTAGCTATAGACGCCCATCATCGACTCGCCGCCGCGTCCATAGGTCGAATACGTGTGGAACACTTCCCCATTTTCATTTTTGTAGAACACGCTGAGCCCCGGCCCTTCTTCGCTGGGGAAAAATTGCCGCTTAAAGTTGTAGTACATCTCCTTCTGCGCCACTTCCTGCTTCGTGAAGGAAACGTGAAAATCGCGATTGAAATCGTTTCCAAACGATGAGGCCCACTTGAACCGCCAGCCCAGACGCTTCTTGAACTCCTCGATTTTCGCTATCGGCGCGCGCGAAACCGCCAGTAGAGTAACGTCGCGGTTCGCCAGGTGTTGCACGTTGCCGTCAATATGATCGCCCAGAATCGAACAGCTTGGGCAGCCCTCGTTCCACTCCGGCCCGAACATGAAATGATACAGAATCAATTGGCTGCGGCCCTCAAATAAATCCGCCAGAGTTTTCTTCCCCTTCGGCGTATCGAACACGTATTCCTTCTCCACCTTCACGTGGGGCAGGTTACGCCGCTCCGCCGCCAGCGCATCGTTTTGCCGCGTCAACTGCTTCTCTTTTTCCAGCAACGCTTTCCGCGCCGCCAGCCATTCTTCCCGCGATACAACTTTCGGACGTTCCATCGTGCTCTGCGTCATGACCGCTTCTCCTTTATATCCAGATCTAACTTCTGACTTCCTGCGATTCGACCGATTACCGCCCGCCCGCGACCTTCGTTTGCTGTTCCGCCTTCGCATCCGCGTAGTAATCCTGCTCGTACCGGTCATGGTGCTTCACCCATGCCGACGGATTCGGCAATCCATCTTCGTCCCGGCCCTTCGGCACCAGGTCCAAATAGCGATACACGCCCATGAACTGCTCGTTGCCGCGACCGTAGGTCGAGTATGTGTGAAACACTTCGCCCTTCTCGTTCTTATAGAAGACGCTTGCGCCCGGAGCTTCATCTCTGCGCCAGCTCGTCTGTTTCGTGAAGTTGTATTCCACATCGCCCTTCGCCAAATCTTCCTCGCTAAACGAAACGTGGTAATCGCGGTTGAAGTCGCTGCCAAACGAGGAAACCCATCTAAATCTCCAGTCCATGCGCTTCTTGAATTCGTCGATTTTCGACAGGGGCGCGCGAGACACCGCCAGCAGCGTCACATCCCGGTTCGCCAGATGCTGCGTGCTGCCCCCGATGTGGTCGCTGATCATCGAACAACCGTGGCAACCCTCTTTCCACTCCGGACCGAACATGAAGTGGTAGACAATCAGCTGGCTGCGGCCGTCGAATAAATCCGACAGGGTTTTCTTCCCCTTCGGGGTATCGAATACATACTGCTTATCCACTTTTACCCACGGCAGGTGACGCCGCTCAATTGCCAGCGCATCGCTTTGCCGCGTCAGTTGCTTTTCCTTCACCAGCAGATCCTTGCGCGCTTCCAGCCATTCTTCCCGCGATGCAACTTTCCGACTTTTCCCCGCACTTTGCGTCATAATTGCTTCTCCTTTTCTTTTGGACTTTCAGACTTGTTTCCGGCTGGACTCATTCCACTCGCATTCGGCTCTTTCACGTTTTTTCTCTGCAGGATCGTTTTGGCCGCGAACGCCGTGGCGCCGCCCGTGGAAATCACCCCGGCAACGATCATCGAAAGTGTCGCCAGACATGCAGGGCACATGGATCCTCCTCTCGCACTTCTCAGTGCTTGTGTGGTGCTTCCGCGCGTTCCCGAATGCGCTCCATCATGAACGTCCAACCCTTGTTCACACCCATGCGGTGCTGCTCTTCCATGAAACCGAACGCGCTGTGACGGAACTTGATCAGCGTTCCACCCTTTTCTTCGTTGAGCCGGTACTGCACGTTGGAAACAAGTGGAGTAGACGCAAACAGCGGCCCGCACATTTCCAGCAGCGTCGGCCTCTTGATCGCCTGCACCGTCCCCCAGTAATGACCGTTGCCCTCACCCAAATCGCGATACCAACGGCCGCCGGGCCAAGCTTCCAGTTTCATCTTCAGTGACACGCCTTCGGGCGTCTCGTTCAGCGGGCCCACCTGGTCCAGCACTGCCGCGAAGGTGGTTTCAATTCCCGCCTTCACGAAAGTCTCCAGCGTTACCGTCAACGTGAAATCTTCAATCTTCTGTGCAGTTCCAGCCATGTTTCCTCCTCAAAATGAATTGCGAATTTTTATTGCTTCCCGTTCTTGGTTTCCGCCTGCTCCTTGATGCGCGCCAACTGCTGCCGCCAGATGCGCTCAAACGTCTGCGTCCATTCATGCAGCGGCCGGATGGCCTCGGCATTCGTGCGGTACAGAATCTGCCGCCCGTCGCGCCGCGCCGCCACCAGGCCCACTTCCCTTAAGACCCGCAAGTGCTTTGAGACCGATGGCTGCTCCAGTCCCAGGCTGGCTACGATGTCCCCCACCGGGCGCTCTTGCAACGCCAAAAAGCTCAAAATATCGCGCCGGCGAGGCTCGGCGACGGCGTTGAAAGCGTCCGATGTTGTTGCTGCTCGTGCCATGGGCAGACAATACATTCCTATATGGGAATATGTCAAGGCCTTTTTTTGCTTTTTTCTCCTCACCCCTCCGTAGGAATTTCGCGCTCCCCCGCGTCATAATGTTGCGAAGGATTACCTCAAGGCAGAATGTTCGCTTCCACTCTCTGGCTCATCGCGGTTGCTATCACTCTTTTTGTTCCGGCATTGCTCATCTGGGGCTGGGTCCGCTGGGCCAAGAACGAAACGCCACGATCGCGCTCTTCGACGCTGTCGCTGGTCGGCTTTGCTCTTGCCACCGGGTCGGCGACGCTCGCGGTGTGCACTCATCTATATGCGGTTTTCGTCAGCAGCTTTCCCGTTTACGATCCAACGCTAATGAAAATCTACGCGTGCGGCTGCTTGCTATCGGTGGGCGGAATCGGTTTTGCTTTCGCGGGCACCGGGCGTCCAAACCCAGTCCGCTGGCTGGCGCCCGTCTGCGCCGTGGGCACTTTGGTTTTCTGGTTACTGGCGATGGGTAGCGAGTAGCCGGCCTCTTATTCGATCTCTCCCACCCATGCGCCAAACGGTTCGACTGAAATTTCGCTAAGCTCTATTTTTTGCGGTGCGGCAAACGATGCCAGCAAGGTTTTCGCGCCCGTCGCCTTCGTCCCCGTGGCTGCCAGGTTCAGCTCCACTTTTTGCGGCACGCCGCTCATGTTCAGCACCACTACAACGTTTTGTCCCTTGTAGCTTCGTGCGTAGCTAAAAACATTGGCATCCTGCTCGTTCAATGCAACGTACTTCCCTTCCAGCAACGCCTGGTTCGTGTGCCGCAGCGAGAGCAGCAAGTGGTAGTAATTCAAAATCGAGTGAGCATCTTTCTTTTCCGCTTCCACGTTAAAGCTCGCATAGCGCTCATCCACCGGCAACCATGGCGCCACGCTGCTGAACCCCGCATTGGGGTTATCGTTCCACTGCATCGGCGTCCGTTCGCCGTCGCGGCCTTTCTCTTTCGGCCAGCCCAGTTTGCCCATGGAATCTTTCACGTCCTCGGGGCGTTTGGGATCGTTATTTTCCATGCCGATTTCTTCGCCGTAGTACATCACCGCCGTGCCACGCAGAGTTAGATATAGCGTAGCCATCATCTTCGCAATCTGATCGTTGTGCTGGCCATCTCCGTAGCGATTCACCAACCGGCGGATATCGTGATTGCTCAGCACGTAAACGGGCCAGCCGCCAGAGCCGTCCACCCACGCGATTTGCTTGCGAAATGCCGCCGCCGAAAGCTGGTTCACGGTGGTGAACATGAAATCCATGGGCATGTTCACTTCATTTCCGTTTTCGCCGTAATAGGCCTTCAACTGCGCGATGTCGTTCGTCCAGGTCTCGCCGATCAGCACGGCGTTGTATGCGTCCGCGACTTTGCGCAAGCGCCGCAGCACGCCATGTAGCTCCGGCTGGTTCTTGTCGTAAATTTCGTGTTCCACCGGATCGCCGAACGCATTTTTGTCGTTTCCCACCACGGGGTTGTCGCGGAATTTCCCGTCCACGAACATCACATCCACGGCATCCAGCCGGAATCCCGCCACGCCGCGCTTCAGCCACCAGCGCGTTACATCGAACATGGCCTTCTCCACTTCCGGATTTCGCCAGTTCAAGTTCGGCTGTGGCGGATAAAAATAATGGTAATACCAGTCGTTGGTGGGCGCCTCGTGCTTCCACGCGGACCCGCCGAAATTCGACGTCCAGTTATTCGGCGGTTGCCCTGGCGCTTTTCCGTCGCGCCAGATGTACCAGTCTCGTTTTGGATTCGTGCGTGAACTCTTCGATTCCTGGAACCACTTGTTCTGGTCGGACGTGTACGTCAGCACCAGGTCCAGCAATACGCGAATATTTCTCTGCTTGCCTTCTTGCAGCAACGCGTCCATGTCCTTCAGCGTTCCGTACTCCGGATTCACGCCGTAATAATCCGAAATGTCATAACCCCAATCCACTTGCGGGGAAGGATACATCGGGGCGATCCAGATCGCGTCCACTCCGAGCCAGTGCAGGTAATCGAGCTTCGAGGTGATTCCGGGAATGTCGCCGATGCCGTCGTTGTTGCTGTCGGCAAAACTTCGCGGATAAATTTCATAGAACACAGCGTGCTTCCACCATGGATGGCCTTCCGCATCCACCGCGTTCGTTTGCGCGCTAGCCCCCGCCACTCCCAACGCCAGGCATAACACAACGATTCCGCTCACCGCGCTCAGACGCATGCTCATCCTCCGGTGCATAAGCAAACAGTCTCTCGCCGGCGGGCCGAGAGTCAACTTACGAATGGTCTTTGGAAATTAGCCGCCGGCAATCGCGCCGATGATGAGTAGAGGTTCTTCTCCAGTGGCCACCGCTTCGGGTAACGGCGCGTCCGGCTGCTCGTGCGAAAGATCTTCCTGGCACGCGAAAAAACGCAAGAATGGGCGGCGTTGACGGGTGACGTGGTCGCGAATCGTTCCCCGGAGCATCGGATACTGCGCTTCGAGCGCATCCAGCACGGAACGCTGTGTGACCAGTCCCGCGATCTCGAGGTGTACTTCATCATGTACGCGCGCCAGCGTCCGCAGGTGCGGCGGCAGCACCACCCGAATCATGAAAGAGTCTGTACCTCGACGGAGAGCACTCCAGGCAGGTCGCGCACAATCGGCATCCACGTATCGCCGGCGTCGGCCGATCCGTACACCTGGCCGCCAGTGGTACCAAAATAGACGCCGCATTCATCCAACTGGTCGACGGCCATGGCGTCGCGCAGCACATTCACGTAACAATTCTTTTCCGGCAGCCCCTTCGCGAGTTCTTCCCACTCGTGCCCGCCGGAACGGCTGCGATACACGCGCAATTTTCCGTCGAGCGGAAAATGTTCGGAGTCGCTTTTGATTGGCACCACGTAAACCGTTTCCGGCTCGTGCGCGTGTATGTCGATCACAAATCCAAAATCGGTCGGCAAGTTCCCGCTGATTTTTTCCCAGGAGTCGCCGGCATTGTCGCTGCGCATGACGTCCCAGTGCTTCTGCATGAACAACACGCCCGGCCGCCTGGGATTCATGGCGATATGATGCACGCAATGTCCCACTTCCGCGGTAGGATCGGGAATGTATTTCGAGTACAGCCCTTTGTTGATGGGCTTCCAGCTTTTCCCGCCGTCATCTGTGCGAAACGCGCCCGCGGCAGAAATCGCGATGAAAATCCTCTCCGGATCGTTGGGATCCACGATGATGCTGTGCAGGCACATGCCCCCCGCGCCGGGTTGCCAGCGTGGACCCGATCCGTGTTCGCGCAACCCTTTCAATTCCACCCACCTTTTTCCTCCGTCCGTCGTGCGAAACAGCGCGGCATCTTCCACTCCCGCGTACACGGTATCCGGGTCGTTCAACGAAGGCTCCAGATGCCACACCCGCTTGAATTCCCATGGATGCGGCGTCCCGTCGTACCACTGGTGCGTGCCCGCGTCGCCGTCGTAAACAAATTTATTGTCCACCGGCTCCCAGGTTTTCCCTGCGTCGTTGGAGCGCTGGATCAACTGGCCAAACCATCCGCTGGTTTGCGACGCATAGAGCCGGTTCGGATCGGCGGGTGATCCCTTCATGTGATAAATTTCCCAGCCTGCGAAATGCGGCCCGGCCACCTCCCATTTCTTTCGCGCGCCATCTGATGCCAGGATGAACGCACCTTTGCGCGTCCCTACCAAAATTCGCACACCGCTCATCTCTTCTCTCCTTAAACGACTAAGTTTAGATTCTAACGGTTTTCAAGATTTTACCGGAACCCACACTTCCATCCCGCCCATTCCGGTGTGTGGATTGAAATCTTCCCCGTAGCGCTCAAAGAAACAATCGTCGCCAGCGGCGGCAAGGCGCTGATTGCTGTGTTCCTCAAACCATTGAAAAATCGCCGCGCAGGTTTCGTTGATCTTTGAAACATGTCCGCGATGCGCAAACACGGCATACCTTTGCGCCGGCAGGCTCATAACCGCAAACTCAGCGGGCAGCCCTTCGCATGCAGAAACCTCTATGCCCGCAAGATAATCCATGCCTGTATCGCTCGAATTACAGCACACGCCATAAGCAACCTGCCCAACTCGTTTAAAAATTCGAGGCGTGTACGGCACGAAGCGCTGCCACAGGACAGGTATCTGGCCAATCGCATCGTGCGAAAAATGACTTCGCAAACCTGCGATGAGCAGCGCGCGGCCGTTTTGCAACCGCGGAGCTTCCAGCTTCGTCGCATTCGATCGCTGCATCTGTGTTTCAGCCATGTGCTCTCCTTCCATAGCCCGGGCGGGGCGCAATTCCGTCAACGCGGCCAGTGTGCCACATAACTTGCAAAATGCAAGTGGAAAGTGTATCCTGCGATGGTGCTGACCCCAGCTAAAAAACCCGCATTCAAGCGACGTTCGGGGTGTCCTCTGAATGCCTCGATCGAGATGCTCGGTGACCGCTGGTCGCTGCTGATCATTCGAGACATGATGCTGCGCGGCTTGTCCACCTTCAAGGAATTTCTGAATTCTTATGAACGGCCTGCCACCAACATTCTTGCTGACCGTTTGCGCCGTCTGGAGTTCTACGGAATCATCACTACGCGGCAGGATCCGAACGATGGCCGCAGACTCATTTATTTGCTCACGCCGAAAGGGCTGGACCTGGCGCCGGTGCTCACAGAAATGGTGTTGTGGGTCGCCGCTCACGAACGAACAGAGAATCAAGCTCTGGTGCGCGAGATGCAAAAAGACAAGCAGGGTTTTCTGGCCACAGTCCGCCAACGTTGCGTTGCGGCGATGTCCTCGCGGGGAAAAAACGGTTCCAAGCAGGGATGAATTGAGAAACGATACCTCAACCGGGGCGGAAGCCGTTCGTACCGATCCAGAGCGGCGTGATGGAATGCAGATTTTCCTTGTACGTACGGGAAACCGGGAATTCCATGCCGCCCTTGATACGCACCACACTGTCTCCGGAAGTCATGGTGAAGATTTCTTCGATGAATGCTGCATTGATGATCACCGAGCGGTGAACACGCACGAAACCGTAGGCTCGTAATTTTTCCGTCACCGCGGACATGGATTCGCGCAACAGATCTGAACCTGAGGTTCTTCGCAGCAACACGTAATTCCCTTTCGCTTCCACAGTCACGATTTCCGCGGGATCGATGAACAAAATTCTGCCCTTGGCCTTAATCGCGATGCGCGAGCGCTTCGCAAGAATTCCTTCGAGCTGGGGCAAAAAATCCAACGAAGCTGCTGAAGTTTTCTCAAACATGCAGACCACCTTCCCTTGGTAAGGCGCCGGCCTCGGGCGCACCAGTGAGCGTCGCGCCATTAAGGACACTCACTGATGCCTTCGAGGGTTGGGTAAGTCTGGGGCAGGAAAGTGGTCTGCGGCAATATCCACTTGACGCCATTTCGATATGACCACTATAGTTTGGCCATGAAGAGGGCCGCTTCGGCATTTTCACCACTGATCGCTATCAGCCGCAAATCCGCGCGCCCGCTGCATCGCCAGATCTATGACGCGTTCCGCTCAAAAATTGTGGGGCGCGCGTTAAGTTCGGGCCAGCCGATTCCCTCCACGCGCGCGCTGGCGGCGGAATTGGGGATTTCGCGCATTCCGGTCCTGAACGCTTACGCGCAGCTTCTGGCCGAGGGCTATTTTGAATCGCGCGTGGGCGCAGGCACTTTCGTTTCTCGTTCCATGCCGAGGCAAGCGGTGCCGGCGGAACATTTGCGCGCGGTGCCAAGCGAAGTTGATTCCGGAGCGCGCCATGTTGCCCAGCCTACATTGCGGCTTCCGCCCTACAAAAGGGAGCCGTGGGTGTTGCACCATGGCGCGTTTAGCGTCAGCCAGCCTGCACTGGATGCGTTTCCTTTCAAGGCGTGGGGCAACCTGGTGGCGCGCCACAGCCGCAATCTCCTTGTGCGGGCACTCGAGTACGGCGATCCGATGGGGCTGAAGCAACTGCGCGAAGTCATCGCCGTCTATCTGCGGACCTCGCGCGCCGTGCGTTGCGAACCGCAACAAATCATGATTGTCAGCGGGTCGCAGCAAGCGCTCGATCTTTCCGTACGCGTTTTGCTGAATTCCGGCGACGCGATCTGGATGGAGGAGCCGGGCTACTGGCTAGCACGCCACGTTTTGACCGCGGCGGGCTGCCGCATCGTTCCCGTACCGGTAGACACGGACGGACTCGACGTCGCCACTGGCATCAAACTTTGCCGCTCCGCCCGTGCGGCGTTGGTTGCGCCTTCGCACCAGTATCCCCTTGGCGTAACAATGAGCGCGGCGCGGCGGCTGCAGTTGCTGCACTGGGCACGGCAGGCGGGATCGTGGATCATCGAAGATGATTACGACAGCGAGTATCGCTTCGAGAGCAAGCCGATCGCGTCGCTACAGGGACTGGACGACACTTCGCGCGTGATTTACATCGGAACGTTCAGTAAAGTGCTGTTCCCTTCCCTGCGTGCCGGCTACCTGGTGATTCCCGCTGATCTTGTGGATCATTTCCTGGCCATGCGGCATGCGATGGACGTCAGTCCCCCGCACTTGTTTCAGGCGGTGCTGGCCGATTTCATCGCGGAAGGACATTTCTCTCGACACATTCGGCGGATGCGCGCGCTTTACGGCGAACGCCGTGATGTGCTGGTGGAATCACTGGCGCGTGAGTTCGGCTCGCAGTTGCAGGCGATCGGTAATATGGCGGGAATTCACCTGACGGTGACGCTGCCCAAAGGCTTCGACGATGTGGCGATCGCAAAGCGCGCCGCCGAAGAATCCCTGTGGCTCTGGCCGCTTTCGCCGACATATATCGCTAAGCCTTCACATAATGGCTGCATCCTTGGATTTGGGAGCACTACCGCTGCGGAAATACCCGGCGCAGTTCGGCGTTTGCACACGATTCTGGCGGGCGCTGGAGCGACATAGTTCGCCCCACGAGCCGCGCTGAAGCCGCAAAATTTGCAGATTCTTCGCACGCTTTACCGGTTACGCGTCCAGTGTTACCTTGCTTACCACACCGACGGCTGACAGACTCGATCGGGCCCGATGACCGCGAAGAACAAGACGCTCGTTCCCTACCTGTGCCTGGCCCTATTGTTTCCGATTTCTGCCGCCTACCAGGTGCGCGCTACGCTTTATTCGTTCCCCTACTATTTTCATGTGCCGGCGGTCGCATGGCCTTTCTACCCTAATTACTCGCACGGGGAGCCGCATCTTTCCTTTGTGATTCCGGCGGCGGCCGAAGCGGGAGTGAAAGAGAACGACATCCTGGTGGCCGTAAATGGACAGCCGTTCACGGGACTCGCGGTTTTCGGCGAAGCGATGCGTCACGCCAAGCCTGGAGATACTCTGAACGTGTCGATGCGTTCCCCGGGAGATTCCAGCCCCCACAGCGCATCCATTCCGTTGCAGCCGCGCACGGCTGCCACCAGTGGGTTGGCCAACATTTCCGTGATCAGCGTGAAACTGGTGATGCCGTTTTTTTGCCTGCTGCTCGGCGTTTGGGTGGTAGCTGCACGGCCGCGGGACATTTCAGCGTGGCTGCTTTTCCTGACGCTACAATTTTTTTCGACCTACTTCAGTGCAGGCATTGATAGCTGGGGACCGGTCGTGCGAGACGTCGCACAGATTTATCGCATCGGCCTGACCAATACGTGGCCCATTTTCATGTTGCTGTTCGGCTTATATTTTCCTGAGCCTTTTCCCGGCAAGGAAGCGCCTTTCTGGAAATGGGCGAAGCGCATACTGATTCCCGCCCTGCTGGTCTTCTCCTTCGCGGCTGTCGTCGAGTCTGTTGGCGAACTGGAAAATTTCGCTTCGGTCGCGTGGCTAGCGGCAGTGCTGGAACGATTCTCGAAGGTTTCGTTTGTATTGAGCTTCGCGGCCACCGGCTGCTTTTTTGCCGCTATCTCCGCAAAGAGCGGCGCAGCGGTCACTCCCGATGCCAAGAGGCGCCTTAACCTTCTACAGTGGGGCACCACCATAAGCATGACCCCGGCGTGCATTCTGTTTGTGACACAAGCCATTAAGGGCGGGGAGATGGAGAAAACCTTTCCCGAATGGTTCGTTCTTTTCGCGCTGGTGCTGATGCTGCTTTTCCCGGTTACGCTCGCTTACGTGATCGTGGTGCATCGCGCCATGGATGTGCGTGTGGTGCTGCGCCAGGGGTTGCAATACACGCTGGCTACTAAGGGCATCCGGGTTGTGCAGATCATTCTGATTGCCATCATGATTTCCGTCGCTATCAATTTCATGAACCGGCCGGACGTAAGTAACACTCGCAAATTGACCATCATTTCGGTTTTCTTCGCAGCTGTTTTCTCGTTGCGAAAGATTGCAGTGAATGCTCGCGCGTGGACGGACCGGCGTTTTTTTCGCGACGCGTACAACTCCGAGCAGATTCTTTCCAGCCTTAGCGACGAGGTGCGTTCGATTGTGGAGACACGCCCGCTGCTGGAACGCGTTACTGCCAAAATTGCGGAGTCGCTGCACGTGCCCCGTGTGGTCGTGTTCCTTCCGGAAGGCGGTTTTTACCGTCCAGCGTATGCGCTTGGATATGACGCGATTCCTCAAGTCGAGTTTTCGGATTCGGCGGCCACCATTGAGCGCCTGCGTAAGGAACCCGAACCTGCGCGAGTGTACATGGACGACGAAAAATCCTGGGTGAACACGCAAGTGTGTAGGGAAGAGCGTCGAAGCCTGGAGGCGCTTGGCCCGCAATTGCTTTTGCCGTTGTCAGTCAAAGACAAACTGCTGGGCATGGTCACTCTCGGCGAAAAACGTTCGGAGGAGCCGTACTCCGGCAACGATTTGCGACTGCTCAAATCCGTCGCTTCGCAGACCGCTTTGGCGCTGTCCAACGCGCAGCTTTCGGCTGTGATCGCGGAAGAAGTGGCGCGGCGCGAAAAACTGAATCGCGAAATTGAAATCGCGCGAGAAGTGCAGGAACGGCTGTTTCCGCAACGATTGCCGGAAATTGCCGGCCTGCGCTACTTCGGGCATTGCCGCACGGCGCTGGGTGTCGGCGGCGATTACTACGACTTTCTGGCCTTGCCTGACGAAAAGCTTGGCGTGGCTCTCGGCGACGTCTCCGGCAAAGGGATCGCGGCCGCGCTCACGATGGCCAGCTTGCAGGCTTCGCTGCGGGCAGACGCCATGCGCGCCGGGGACGATCTTGCGGGGCTGATTGGCCGCGTAAACAATATGGTTTACGACGCTTCGACGGAAGATCGCTACGCCACTTTGTTCTATGCGCAGTTTGAGCCGGCTTTGCGGCGGCTTACGTACGTGAACGCAGGGCACTGCCCGCCGATGCTGTTGCGCAACACTGCTGCCGGGCACACCCTCGAGCGACTCGACAAGGCGGGCGGGACCGTCGTTGGGTTGGTTCCCGACGTTACCTATGAGCAAGCGCAGGTGCAATTGGCTGCCGGCGATTTGCTGGTGATCTATACAGACGGTTTCAGCGAAGCGATGAGCCCGCAACTTGAAGAATGGGGCGAAAAACGGTTGCTGGAAGCGGTGACATCGTGCGATGGCTTGAGCGCGAAAGATGCCATCAGCAGGATTATGCAAGCAGCCGACGCCTTCGCCGCTGGCGCGCCGCAGAGTGACGATATGACGCTGGTGATCCTGCGCGTTGTGTAGTGTGAGAGCGACTCGGGTGGCTGAAAAATGGTGGTTGGGTTTGCGCCCTTGGCAAAAGCGGCGGCAAGCCGACACGCTCCAGATGGGTGATGAACTAATTTGGCTGTTTTGATGTCCTGGCGATGGGATTCGTGCGATCAGCAGCTAGCGCAAGAACTTGGTCGCGAATACGATCATAAGAAGGCTTGCCGTCAAAAGTAGCCAGTAGTGCTTGCGTGACGGTCGAAGTTCCATCCGGGGTTTTCTGCGTCCGGGAATACCCGTCGAGAAAAAATACACGCTCGCCTGCGGTTGCTTCCTTGGAGTGAGTTTTTGCCCACACTGCCTGTTCGAGGTATGAGCTATCGAGGGCGATGTGGTAAATCTCTTCGCCTAGCGCATCGTAGATTCTGGCGAAAAGATAGGTGTTAAATTTCCCCCAAGGTTCCAGCTCATACCAGATGCGCACCGAACCGTCAGGAAGGACCCGGCGTTCTAGCAGAAACATTTGCAGTTGTGCAATCTTGGGAGCAAATTTCGCATCGTAAAGCCGCTTCTGGTTCGCGATCTCCGCATCGCGCTCGGCGTCACGATTAGACCCAGCGTAGGCGCGTGCGAGAAGTGCGGACGCTTGCCAACGCTCGGGCGATGCCTTGCGGATAGGTTCCATTAGGGATTTGGCTAGCTCTGTCCTTCCTGTATTAAGGGTACATTCGGCAAGATATTCCGAGATTTTGGCGTCCGCAGGATATTGGCTGTGAAGCTCGCTGAATTCCGTGAAAGCCTCTGGCCATTTCTCCGCGGCAAAATCTTGCTTCGCTTTGTCCAACAACTGCTGCCGATCAGGAGCAGAGACGGATGGCTGGTTGACCGATTCCGGGACGCCGCGCTTTGCGCGAACGCGGGAACGGCAATGAGTCCACAAACAAATGCCAAAATAAAATGACGGTACATTTGCACAATGCCTCTAAAACAGTAGCCGTCGCATAATACCCTTTGAAATCTTCACTTTGTCAAATGGCGTGTCCGGCAACGCACACGAGGTCGAATGGCCAAATCAAGGCACGAGCACAAAACAGGTTAACTTGACCCAGTGTGGCGGCAACCCTAAAATAGAAGATTCACCGTGAATCAATTTTTCGATCTGTTGCATTCGTGTACCGGCCCAGCGGCCACCCGCTGGGCTGTGTTATTTGTGGGTCAGAGGAGCCGGTCTAAAGGCCGACCTTTAGAAGAGCGCTCCCCCGCTATATCCTTCACCGCGAGGTTTCTATGATTGATGGACCGATTCCCGAAGGGCTGACGTTTGACGATGTGTTGCTGCAACCGGGCAAATCTTCCGTGCTTCCCACGGAGGTGGACACCACAACGTGCTTCACGCGGAAGCTGCCTATAAATATTCCGCTGGCTTCGGCGGCGATGGACACTGTGACGGAATCGCGGCTGGCCATTGGCATCGCGCGGCAGGGTGGCATCGGGATCATTCACCGCAATATGTCTTTGGACCGACAGGCTGAGGAGGTGGACCGCGTAAAACGCTCGGAGTCCGGAATGATTGTGGACCCCGTTACGATTTCGCCGGACATCACTATCCGGCAAGCGCTGGAGATCATGACGAAGTACCGCATTTCAGGCTTGCCGGTTACGCGAGGGACGCGGCTCACTGGAATTCTGACGAACCGCGACTTGCGATTCGAGAAAAGCCATTCGCAGCTAGTGGGCCAGGTTATGACCAAGGACAATCTGGTCACCGTGCCGGTGGGGACGACGCTGGAGCAAGCCGAAAAGATTCTGCAGAAGCACCGCATTGAGAAATTGCTGGTGGTCGATCAGGACTTCAACCTGAAGGGCTTGATCACGGTTAAGGATATTCAGAAGAAATTGGAATATCCGCGCTCGTCGAAGGATGATCACGGCCGGCTGCGGGTCGGCGCTGCTGTTGGCGCGACGGGCGACTTTCTCGAGCGTGCCGTGGATATGGCCAAGGTTGGCGCGGACGTTCTGGCCATCGACACGGCGCACGGACACACCGAGCGCGTGATGGAAGCGATCAAAGCGATTCGCCACCGGCTGCCGGAAATGCAGATTATTGCGGGGAACGTGGCGACGTATGATGGCGCGAAGGAACTGATTTCGCTTGGGATTGATGGATTGAAGGTTGGCATCGGCCCCGGTTCGATTTGCACGACGCGCGTGGTGACTGGCGCGGGGGTGCCGCAACTGACTGCGGTGATGGAAGCGGCACGCGCGGCGAAGGGTACGAACGTTCCGATTATTGCCGACGGCGGAATCAAATATTCGGGAGACATAACGAAGGCCATTGCGGCGGGCGCGAGCGCAGTGATGATCGGGAGCTTGTTCGCGGGGACGGAAGAAGCACCTGGAGAGACGATCCTGTATCAAGGGCGGACGTTCAAGTCTTATCGCGGCATGGGTTCAACCGGGGCGATGGAAGCAGGATCCGCGGACCGGTATTCGCAAGAAGGCGCCGAGCGCGGGAAATCCGTGCCGGAAGGCGTGGAGGGTCGCGTGGCGTACAAGGGTCCGCTGTCAGGATTAACCGACCAACTTGTCGGCGGATTGAAGAGCGGCATGGGCTATGTGGGAGCGAGCACGCTGAAGGAACTGACGGAAAAGAGCCGGTTCATTCGCATTACGGCGGCGGGCTTGCGTGAATCGCACGTGCATGATGTGGTGATCACCAAGGAAGCGCCGAATTACCGGATGGAATAGTTTTTGGCTTCGCTTGACCCAACCAAGCATTTACCAATCGTTCTTCCGCGGACTGCAGTTCTTTCATTCTTCGTTTACAATAGCAGTGGAAGCTAAATTGTAATGTCCCCTGCGGAACCCCGGCGCGATCCCAACCTCGCCCCTCAAACTGACGACAGTCAACCTTCGGCGCCCCGGCGCTGCTCCACTCCTGCGTGGCTACGCGCGTGGTGGCCGGCGCTGCTTTGGGCCGCGATCATTTCCGTGCTGTCCACGGATTCTTTCTCGTCTGAGCGCACCAGCCTGGTCATCGAACCGATTCTTCGCTGGCTATATCCCGCGATCTCAGGAGACACCCTTGATCTTGTGCACCATTTCATCCGCAAATCCGCGCATTTCATTGAGTACTTCATCTTTTTCCTGCTGCTGTATCACGGATTCCGAGCCTCTCGGCGGAATGGGCGCGCGTGGAATTGGTCCTGGGCGCTGATCGCCTGGCTGATCGCGGCCGTGTATTCGTGTCTGGATGAGATTCATCAGATTTTCGTGCCTTCGCGTGGGCCTTCGCCGTGGGATTCTTTACTGGATTCGACGGGGGCGTTGTTTGCATTGTTCGTGCTGTTTTTGTTGTACCGATGGTTGTTTGGTCCCCGGACGGAGTGAGGGATTAAGTTTTAAGTTTTAAGTCGAAACGGCCTGCGCGTTTGGTCCTCTCCTTCGCAAGCAAACGATTCCCGATTCCCCTTATAATGCTGCTCGATGGGCAACGCTCCTCGCGAAATGGTGGAAGGCGATGCGGTACGACTGGACCGACAGAATCCGTATTTGCGTCTGCAGTCTGTCACCGTTTTTGTGCGCGATCTGGACCGCAGCCTGGATTTTTTCGTTAACCAATTGGGCTTTCACCTGATGTTTGATGGACGGGTGCAGGCGGGGCGGCCATTCGTTGCGGTGCATCCGCCGGATGGCACAGCGAATCTGACGCTGATGATGCCCGAACCTAATAGCGAACAATACAAACTGATTGGCCGGCCCACGCAAATCGCGTTCATCACCGAGGATGTGCTGGCGAAGTTTCGCGATTGGAGCGCTAAAGGAGTTGTTTTTCAAAACACGCCGCGGCTTCGCCGGAGGAAACTTGGCACGATGCCTGCCGCACAGGCGCCAGAAACGCGATCCAGTGCGCCCGCGGAGCCTGCGCCGATTTGGGGCGGGGTGTTTGCGCGGTTTAAAGATCCCGACGGCAATATATTCTCGCTGGTCAGCTTCGATGAAGTAACGCAATACATCGAATCGCAGCGGCGCGCGACGACTGAGAAGCTGGAGTTGGAACGCCGGGCGGCGCAAGAACTGGAAATCGCCAAGCAAGTGCAGGCGCGACTGTTTCCGCAGACGCTTCCGGCGCTGAAATCGCTGGAATTTGCAGGAGTATGTTTGCCGGCGCGGCACGTGGGCGGTGATTATTATGATTTTTTGCAACTGGGGCCGGATCGGGTCGGGCTGATCGTGGGCGACATTTCCGGCAAGGGCATCGCGGCCGCGCTGCTGATGGCCAATCTTCAGGCGAATCTGCGAAGCCAGTGCGCGATTGCGGTCGATCAGCCGCAGCGGCTGTTGTGTTCCGTGAACCAACTGTTCTGCGCTAACACGGCCGATGCGGCTTTCGCCACTCTGTTTTTTGCTGAATATGATGACGCGACGCGGCGGCTGCGTTACGCCAACTGCGGGCACTTGCCACCGCTATTGTTGCGGGCGGATGGTTCGCTGGAGCGGCTACGTGCTACGGCGACGATTCTGGGCGCGTTCAAGGAATGGGATTGTGAACTGGGCGAGTGCCAGATTTCGGCGGGGGATACGCTGGCGCTGTATACCGACGGCATCACGGAATCGTTCAGCCCGGACGGTGAGGAATTCGGCGAGGGGCGGCTGGTGAATTGTTTGGAGAGGCATTGCGCGCTTTCGTCGCAAAACTTGCTGTCGGCTGTCGTCGATGAAGTGCGGGGATTCAGCCCACATGAGCAGCACGATGACATCACGTTGATCATCGCGAAGTGTCTGCCTGCGTGACGGATGTTCGCGTATTTCGTTTCACCACAAGACGAACTTCGGGTCATATGTTACGCGGTGCTTCCGCAGGAAACGCGAGGAACTCAATCTCAAACGACATTTTGCGATGATGTGTTTCTTGATTTTGGATGTAACGCTCAACCGCTGGAAGGAGAGAAGCACTTACGCTGAGTGCAGCGTAGCCGTGTTGCCAAGCGAAGGCTGGCATTGTCTGGCACAGCCAACGAGAGGAATTTGATTTGATGAGGAGTCAATTTCGCCAATGAGACGATTGGAGGCAGTTGAAGCAAAATGTGAATGTGATCCTGGGCGCCACCAATTGCTAGAACATAGATGTTTTCGTTTTTGCAGATGCCGACGATGAAGGCACATAACTTGGGTTGCAGTTGTGGCGTGATTGTTTTGGCGCGATCTTTGGTGCTTAAGACCAGGTGGATGGTGTTTCGTGAGCAGCTGTGGGACATGTGTCGCGCCTCTGGCGCTCGGGCTCGTTCGGCGTACCCAGCGCTGCGCGCTGGGCTTAGGTGTGCCGCACCGACGATGCTCGTTTGGTATCTTTTTATCATTATTATATATATTAATGCATTAACAGTTGAAAGGCGCAGGAGGCGTCCGACATGTTCGCGCCGCCCTTTCGGGTTATAGTGCCGCCGACGCCATCGTGGAGGTCAGATAGACAGAAAGGCAATGCGCTTCGCGCGAAAGTCGGCGCCGTGGGTGCAGCAATCTTGAGTCTTTAGTCCTGCGTCTTTGCGCCTTTCGGTCCTTGCGTCTTTGGGTTCGCCCAATCTGGAGCCCACTTTCCCATTGACGGGGGATTGACCTGGCGTTACCTTTTGTTCGTATTGAACCGATTTAATTCTGATTGAATCGCTGGTGGCTTGTGGCGCCGGCGCAAGGACCCAGCCATGAACCGATTTGCCTCGCTTCGCCTATGTTTTTCGTTTGTTGTGCTGCTTGCGGGGGTTGCGCCTGTCGCGTTCGCACAATCCATTCACGTGGATGCAACCCCTGCGCACTCGACGAATACGATTCGTCCTACGGAAGCGCTAGGGGCGGGCATTGATCGTTTGCCCTATGGGGCGGCGGACAAACTTTATGTGCCGGACACGATCAAGCAAGTGCTGTCTGCGGGGTGGCAGACGATTACTTACCGGCAAAATACGGAACTGCACATGGAGGCTTGGCACTGGAATCCGAATGGAACGTGGAGCGATCCGGCGGGTA
>Ga0210390_10001739_pt1 | contig 20136 bp, 19 predicted proteins | sample IncBWH11OmetaG_FD_161050 | JGI IMG/M metagenome (GOLD analysis project Ga0210390, IMG submission 161050) | Forest soil microbial communities from Barre Woods Harvard Forest LTER site, Petersham, Massachusetts, United States - Inc-BW-H-11-O ... | reverse complement strand
AAAATGGCGGTCCGGCCAGGATTGGAACGAGGTGATTTTCGCTTGCGCAGATTGCTACCTAGCGCGCAAAGTATGCCGCGTTGGTCTCGATGAATCGCTTTGATTCAACGGGCAGGTCGTCGACTGGATAAATCGAATCCGAGGTGCACACCGGGACGCAAGCGCCGCAGTCGATACAGCCTTCCGGATCGACATAGAGCTGAGTCGCCTCCTCGAAACCGGGTTCATCCGTCTTGGGATGAATGCAATCGGTCGGACATACATCGGCGCACAGCGAATCTTTAATGCAGGAATCAGTAATTACATAAGCCATGGACCAACTCCGAGATAGGAATTTGCAACCAGGGCCAGAGTACGGTGCGCCAGATTTATTTTCGGTGATCTACATCACAGGTTGCTGAGACCTTAGCCGGGCAGTCCGATCCACCACAGGATCTTGGCGACGATCCGCCATCCGTTGCTGGAAACCTCGGTCGACTCATACTCCCGGTTTTCGGGAACCAGAACCTCGGTGCGATCAAAGCGCTGCAAACGGGAGACCACCAGACCCTGCTCCTTGTGGGCGGCCACGATAACCTGGCCATAGAGTTTGGCGTGATTGGTCTGCGAAGTATCGATTACGACGATGTAACCGTCATGAATCAGCGGCATCATGGAGCGGCCGCGAACTCGCAGACAACTGGTATGGGCGGGATTAGGACACCAGTTGCTGGGGGCGGCCAACATCGATTCCATCGGGACCTGACTGAGGCTCTCGGCAGAGTCTCCCTTGCCTCCATGGGTGGCCGCTACAACGGGCAGAAGGGGAATGGCTACGAGGTCATGAGGTTTCTTGAGCCGCCGATGGGTTCCGGCCTGAACCAGTTGCAGATTGAACACCTGCTCCTTGCGCACCCGGGACCGAACGGCGGGCAGGACCCGCATCAAGTCATCGCTGCTCAAACCCGCCCGCCCCCAGAAATACCAGCATTCCGGGTCGCCGGTAAGATTGCCCAGTTGAACGTAGATATTGGCCGGGGGCTCCTGAACGCCGCGTTCCCAGCGTGAGACCGCCATGGCGGAGGCGTTCATCTGTTTACCCAGTTCGGTTTGGCTCATTCGCAGGCGGCGGCGAATAGCAAGAATTCGTTTTGCCCACTCGATCTTTGAACGGCTTGTGTTGCTCATGGCGCGCCTGCTAGACTGGAACTAACGCGAGTGTTTTAACCGTCGCGTTAGGGCGGCACCCTGTCGCCAGTGATCATGAAAGGTTGTCATGTACAATGACAATTTTAGCACAAATCTGAGGCCGGGAATACGATCCCCGCAGACTCTGTATCGCGGCCTTTATATAAGAATCGCACGCCAGTTGGGCGTGGATCCTTCCTATGTCAGCCGAGTTGCCCGCGGGGACCGGCGTTCAAGCCAAGTAGAAGATGCATTGCGCCATGCGCTGGAAGAAATCGACCGGAAACTGGGGCGCATCCCGTCCTCCGGTGAGGGCAGGCTTCCGCCGCGTGCAAGCGCGGCTCACCGGCTCAAGGTTCTGGTGAAGCAAAATCGCAACCGGATTTGTAAGCAGTGGTTGGCGCACAGCCAGGCAGATCCCAATCTCAAACGGGTCAAACTGGCCACCCAGAAAAGAGCGGCTCCCATCCTGCCCTTGATTGAAGAAACCATGAAGGTCATGAAACTAAGTTTGCCGGAGATGGCACTCGCCTCGATGAAAGCCGCCGAGCGGCATGGCCGAATGCGGCACGCCCAGGGCTTCACGGCGATGGCCCTGATCGAAGAATACAACCTGGTTAGGCGTTGCGTTTTTGCTTTAGCTCAGGAAAATCTTCCTCTGATGGACCCTCAGATTCTGATTCAAGATCTCACTCAATTTGGCGAAGCTCTCGATCTTCAAACTCAGCGGGCGTTGGGAGACTATCTAGCGTCAGCTTAGCCAACCCGTTCTCGCTCCGTCGGGGCCCTGCTTGACTCACGATTTTAGGCGTGAGGCGTCCAGGACCAACCCTCGCGCGTTCCCACCATCTAAGCCGCGGGGAGCACAGTGTCCAACTCCGATCTGACTTCGATTCTCTTGATACTCCTGCTGCTTGTCGGTTTGGCGCAGTTGCTCGGGTATCTTTTCGTGAAACTCCGCCAGCCGAGGGTAGTTGGAGAAATTCTGGCCGGGGTCGTACTGGGCCCGGCTCTAGTCGGCCGATTGCCCTTCGCGTCAGCGCTGCTGGAAGCCACGAGACACCAGATCAACATTTTGAATTTCGTTTACTGGCTGGGTTTGCTGCTACTGATGTTCCTCTCAGGCGCGGAAACCCGCCAACTGTTCCGCGGCGAAGAGCGCCGCGAGGTGGGTTGGCTGGCCATCGCAGGCACGGGCATTCCGTTCGTTCTTGGGCTGGGGCTGGGTCCATTTCTGATTGGACCTGCGCTCGCGGGCGCCAACGGCAATCGCATTTCTCTGATCATCATTCTCGCGGTCGGGGTAGCGGTAACCTCGGTTCCGGTGGTCTCGAAGATTTTCGCCGACTTGAAGATTCTGCACACGCGCTTCGCGCGGCTGGTTCTAGGCGTCGCCGTGCTGGAAGACATTGTGTTGTGGCTGGCGTTGGCAATAGCAACAGCAATGGCTGGAAAGACCGCGCTCGACCCGCGGCAAATGTCTTATCACCTCATCGTCACGGTCGGATTCTTCGGGCTAGGGCTGACGATCGTCCCCCGAATCGTAAAGCGCATCAACAGATCGCGCTTTAACGTTATCGCCCAACACTCGCCGACGGCTTATGCGATTGCAGTTCTGCTGGGGTATTGTGCAGTCGCCGGGGTGCTCAATGTCAGCCTGGTATTCGCCGCCTTTCTTGCAGGCTTCGCTGTCGTGCACAAGAAGCGCAGACTGTTCTCCGAGGCTCTCGACGCTATCGGGAAGGTTTCGTTTGCCTTCTTCATTCCCGTGTACTTCGCGATTGTGGGATTGAAACTCGACTTGGTCCACGGTTTCTCATTGTGGATGGTGGTGGCCTTCGTCGGGGGAAGCTGTATGGTCAAGATTCTTTCTGTGTCCCTGGCTGGGCGACTCGCGGGGTTCCGTGGACTGGATCTGATCAACCTGGCGATCACGACCAATGCGCGTGGCGGGCCGGGGATTGTGCTGGCGAGCGTGGCATTCGATGCCGGGATCATCAGTCCGAAGTTTTACACCACACTAGTACTGGCGGCCGTCTTCACTTCGCAGATGGCCGGTGCGTGGCTTGACTACGTGTTGCGTCGAGGCTGGCCGCTGCTGACACCAACTGCCGCCACCGAGTCGGCAAACGTGTCGGCCGCAGAGAGTCGGTCCGCCGCGTGAGTGCGAGTGCGGGCGAAACGGGGAAATGGTTCGCGCTGGATCGCGATCACTTCTTGTCAGCCGCGCACGAGCGCGGACGCTCGCGCCTACATTGACTTGGGTAATCGGCCCAACAACGCTGCCGCTTTGCGAAACCAGGGACGCTCGCGGCGACGCAGGTATCCGGGCATGGTCGGCTTCTTGTCCAGAATGCGCTGCGCCCATTGGCGGGCCTCGGCTGGGCGTTGCCGATCGGCAAGAAAGCAGGCGTAATTGTAGTAAGTCTCGGACGAAGTTGAGATTTTCGTGACCTCGCGAAACAAGGCCTCGGCTTTTTCGGGCTGGCCGGTGTTGGCGTAGGCGTGAGCTAACAGTGCGGCGGCGCGCTGAAAATCATATTTGGGGTCCTGCGCGACCACACGCTCCAGATCGGGCACAGCTGCGGTGAAGTCTCCCATGAATGTGGCGGCCATCCCGCGGCGATAGAACGGGTCGGGCGAATCGGTGCGCGAGGAGATGGCCCTGTCGTAGCACTGGCGGGCGCGGGCGTAGTTCCCTTCTTCGAGGTACAGATCAGCGAGTTCCTCATAATTCCCGGCCGATGGATTGTCGAGGATGGCTGCCTCGAGTTCGTGGATTCTCCTGCGCCGGGGAAAGACTTTGAACGACTGGCGGGCTAAACCGGCGTCGGGAATGACTTCAGCCGCGATGTAAATCAGCGCGCCCAGCCCCCCGAAGAAAATAATGATCCACAACCAATAGCCGTCAGGGCGCCGGCGGATGAAGTGGACGATGGCCACCGCCTGCAGAATCAGGCCCCAGGGAAAGAATAAGAAGATTAATGATCCCATGCTTTGATCGGACTATAGCATGGTCGTGGAGGATGGTCCCGCCGGGCGAGGACGCTCGGCCTGCGTTCATAGAATGCTAGAATCTTCTGTGCTGACACCTCCTATCCGCCTGCTGGCCGCCGATATCGATGGCACCTTACTCAATCCTCAGTTTCATATCTCAGATGTAGATATGGCCGCGCTGCGCCGTGCCCATCAGGAGGGCGTCGAAATCATTCTCGTGACCGGGCGGCGGCATAAATTTGCTCTGCCCATCGCCGCGCAGTTGGGCTTTGATCTGTGGCTGATCAGTTCGAACGGGGCCATCACGCGGTCGTTTTCTGGCGAAACTTTTCATCGCGACATGCTCCCCGCCGAGACTTGCCGAAAACTCTGCTCCACGATGCGGGAATTTCGCGGAAACACTGTCCTGACTTTCGACATCGAAAGTAAGGGCGCTGTGGTGCTCGAACACATGCGCGATTTAAACGAGAGCATTCAGCGCTGGCTGGAGAAAAACTTGCAGTACATCGATTTCGTCATTCCGCTGGAAAAGTCTCTCACCACCGATCCGGTTCAGGCCATGTTCTGCGGGCGGATCGAGCGCATGCATCAGGCCCTTGCGGTGCTGGCGGCGAGCGAACTGGCAAAGGACATCACCGTACTGCGAACCGAGTATCCGGTGCGGGATCTTTCCATCGTCGATGTGCTGAACCAGGGATGTTCCAAGGGCCATGCCGTGGAACGATGGGCCAATTACCGGGGCATACCCCGCGAACAGGTCATGGCCATTGGTGACAACTACAACGACATTGAAATGCTTGAGTTCGCCGGACTGCCATTTATCATGGGAAATGCATCCGAAGAGTTGCGCGGAAGGGGCTGGACAGTGACCCTGACCAATGACCAGAACGGAGTAGCCGCGGCCATTGAACAGGCGCTGGGAGCCCGCGTCGGGGTTTAGAGCGCGCAAGTTTATACGGGGCTATCGTTCTGTTTTATATGAGGTTATTCGGTCAAATCATTCTCGCGCTTGGCCTTGTGGGGACATCCCTGTTCGCGAGCGGGGCCGACCTCGCTCTTTTGCACAACGGCTTTTCGATTCGTCACGAGCGGCGGGAGGTAATCGGTTCGGTAACCCGTCTTTATTTGGGCGCTGACCGCGACGGGTATGTGGATGTGCCCACCGCCGACATCGATGGTTTTGAAAAAGACTTGTCGGCTCCTATGGCGGGGAAAGCGCGTGTCAGTGGGCAATCGATGAACGAAGTGATCAACGCCGTCAGCAGCCGCCATCACCTTGACCCGGATCTGATCAACATTGTGATTCACGCAGAAAGTGACTTCAATCCGCGGGCGGTGTCACCCAAGGGCGCTCAGGGTTTGATGCAACTGATGCCGCAAACCGCTTCCCGCTTGGGAGTGGTTGATTCTTTTGATCCTGGCGCTAACGTTGAGGGCGGCACTCGATATTTGCGAGAATTGCTTGAGCGCTACAACTTTGACTTGATAAAAGCCCTTGCGGCTTACAACGCTGGTCCGCAGCGCGTCGAGCAGTACCACGGAGTTCCACCTTATTATGAGACGCAGGCTTACGTTGCCCGAATCGTCCGTGACTTCAACCGGAAGAAATTGGCAGAGCGCAAGACGGCTGCGTTGAACACCGCCAGTTACCACAAGAGTGCGGCGCGCCATCCTCTGACCGTAAAGCAAGCAGCACTCCCGGATGCAACCCAACAAGTTTCCCGCTGAATGGCGGCCTCTTCGCTACAGCCAGCCTGCGTTGACCCCCCGCGTCTGTGTCATTTACCTTGGCATGAGGAGCAATTCTTGAAGCATTTTTGTAGTGGGATGTTGCCTCCGGGATGTATCGAGTAAATGGGCAGAAAACGCATCGTAGCCTACGCGGTGGTCGCGGCGATTCTGGCTGCCCTGGTCTACACACAGTTCAGGACGTGGAAAGACTTCGACTGGCCCACTTTTTGGGCGCAAGGGAAACAGCTCAGCCTGCGCCATATCGTGCAGGCCATCGCACTGATCTATGTCAGTTTTTATCTGCGCGCGCTGCGTTGGAAAATCTTCCTGCGCCCGGTGCGTCCGGAAACTTCCGCCATCGCACTGATCCCTGCGACGCTGATTGGGTTCACCGGCCTGACCTTGCTCGGACGGCCGGGCGAATTGATTCGCCCTTACCTGATTGCGCGCAGGGCCAATCTCACCTTCTCTTCGCAAATGGCGGCTTGGACGGTCGAGCGTATTTTCGATGTTGGCGGATTCACGGTCTTGATGGTGCTTGCCATCTTCTTGCCGACGGAGCTGCGATTCCTGCCGAATCCCGAGATTTATCCCCGGCTCCGAATGGGAGGTTTTCTGCTTATCGCTCTGGTGGCGGGGCTCGCCTTCGGAGCTTTCCTAGTTGCCAAATTTGGAGAAGCATTAGCTGCGTGGATCGAAATTCGCTTCTCTCATCTGGCGGCGAATTTTGGGCATCGGCTGGCGCAGAGGGTGCGCGAATTCCACGGCGGCCTGGACACCATCCATAGCTTGATTTCGTTTCTGCAATTGTCGGGCGTGTCGATTCTGATCTGGTGGCTGATCGCGCTTGCCTATCGCGAAGTTACTCACGCCTACGGCACGCCCCTTGAGCACATGACCGTGTCCAAAGTTTTGCTGCTGATGGGTTCCAGCATGCTGGGTTCTTTGATTCAGTTGCCGGGCGTGGGTGGAGGCTCGCAGCTGGCGACAATTTCCGCGCTGCAGCACATTTTCAACGCCTCGCATGAATTGGCGGCGAGCTGCGGGATTCTGCTATGGCTGGCTACGTTCGTCTCCGTCGTTCCCGCCGGCCTGTTGCTGGCTCACCGGGAACGGCTTTCATTACGCAAGCTTTCGGAAGAGACTGAGCAGGAGGAGGCGCATTCTGAGCTTGCGCCATTGCCTCCGGCGGGCTGATGCGTCGTCCCTGCTACAGGCTTCCCTGCTACAATCAGGCGGACCACTGATGCAAGCGCCATGAAGTGTCCTTTCTGCGGGTTCGCAAATGACAAAGTGGTGGATTCGCGCGAGAGCAAGGAAGCCGATTCCATCCGCCGCCGCCGCGAGTGTCTGAAGTGCGGCAAGCGCTTCACCACGTACGAGCGCATCGACGAAATCCCTTACATGGTGGTCAAGAAAGATGGCCGGCGCGAGAAATTCGATCGTCAGAAAGTGTTAAATGGACTTCTGAGGGCCTGTGAAAAGCGGCCCGTTCCCATCGGAAAGTTAGAGCAGATTGTCAATGAAGCCGAAAGCTTCGTGATCGAATCGGCGGAGCGTGAGCGTAAAACCAGCGAGCTTGGCGAACTGATCATGAATCGTCTGCGCCGGTACGACAAAGTGGCTTACGTTCGGTTTGCGTCGGTTTATCTGGACTTCAAGGATGTGCAGGAATTCATGGTCGAGTTGAAAGACCTGCTCAAGACGAAAGAACCGGAAGTCCGCGGGAAGTCGGTAGCCAAGAGTTAATCGCACTGTAGAAACTTAGCTTTGCTACGTTTCGGGCTGACAAAAATCTAATCCTCATTGTCATTCCGAGGAACGAATGCGACGAGGAATCTGCAGTTTGGCACTAATGGCAAGGACTGCAGATCCCTCGCTTTGCTCGGGATGACAACAACGGGAATTTTAAGCGGGGCTGAGACGTTGCGAAGCAACGTCATTACAGTTTGTCCGGCATTTGCCGATTGGTGTTTCAGAGACATGGCACACAAGATCACCCTCATCCCCGGCGACGGCATCGGCCCCGAAGTGACCCAGGCGACGGTGCGCATCCTGGAAGCCACCGGCGTCAAGTTTGAATGGGAAACCTTCATGGCCGGAGCTGAAGCATTTGAGAAATACCACGAATACATTCCAAAAGAACTTACGGAATCGATCGAGCGCACTCACGTTGGGCTGAAGGGGCCGGTAAGCACGCCGATCGGCGGCGGCTTTGCCAGCATCAACGTCGCCTTGCGGCAGAAGTTCGAGCTCTATGCCAATTTCCGTCCCATTCGGAATCTGCCCCACATTCCGACCCGTTATCCCGAGGTCGACCTAATCATCGTGCGCGAGAATACGGAAAGCCTGTACTCCGGCATCGAGCACGAAGTTGTTCCCGGCGTGGTTGAGAGCATAAAGATCATTACCGAAAAAGCGTCGACTCGCATTGCGCGTTTCGCTTTCGAGTACGCTCGCAAGAACAAGCGAAAGAAGATCCACGCCATTCACAAAGCCAACATCATGAAGCTCTCGGATGGCCTGTTCCTGCGCTGCGCCCGCACTGTCGCCAAAGACTATCCCGAGATCACTTACGGCGAGCACATCGTGGATAACACCTGCATGCAGTTAGTGATGAATCCTTATCAGTACGACATGCTGGTGATGGAAAATCTTTACGGCGACATCATTTCCGATCTGTGCGCTGCGTTCGTAGGCGGACTGGGATTCGTCCCCAGTGCGAATCTCGGAGATCACTGTGCGATCTTCGAGGCGGTGCACGGTTCGGCTCCGGACATTGCCGGCAAGAACCTGGCAAACCCGACTGCCATCCTGCGCTCTTCCCTGCTCATGCTGCGCCACCTCGGAGAACACGATGCAGCGCTCAAGATTCGCAACGCGTTGGAAAAGGTTTATCGTTCGCGCGACAAACTGACTCGCGACGTCGGCGGGAAAGCAGGCACATCCGAGTTCGCGGATTTCATCATCGAAGCGATGGCGACTGGAGTTGAAACCCCGGTCGAGGCCTCACGAGCGTCAATCTGAATGCATGACCTGCGTATTGCAACGGCGCTGGATTTCTTGGATTAGAACATTTTCGTGCTTGGTGGTCGTGGCTTCCCTTGCCGCTAGCTCCTACGCACAGCACCTCAAAGTCGTTCTTCTGGGCACAGGCAATCCGCGACCGGTGATGTCCCGCTTCGGCCCAAGCATCCTGGTCGAAGCCGGAGAACAGAAACTGCTTTTCGATTGCGGACGGGGCGCGACGCAGCGCTTGTATCAACTCAAGATTCCTTTCACGGCAGTCACCGCCTTGTTTCTCACACATTTACATTCTGACCATACGGTCGGGATCCCGGACCTGTGGCTGACCGGTTGGGTAATGGGGCGCGATACTCCGCTTCCGGTATGGGGTCCGGAAGGCACGAAGGCGATGATGCAACATCTGCAGGAGGCATACGCCTTCGATATCCACATCAGGCGCGACGTGGACACAAAACTGCCGGGCGCGGGTGTGGAGGTAGTCGCCAAAGACATCGAAGAGGGCGTCGTATACAACAGCGCGGGCGTTAAAGTAACTGCATTTCTGGTTGATCACGGCGAAATCAAACCTGCGTTCGGCTACCGCGTTGATTACGGCGGGCACTCGGTTACGTTGTCAGGCGATACCCGACCTTCGGAAAACCTGATTAAATTCGCGCAAGGAACGGACGTTCTGATTCACGAAGTGATCGATCCCGAGGCGTTCGGACAAACTGTCACGTCAGACTCGCTTGCGCAAAGGAAGAAAATAATCGAGCATCACACCACTCCTGAGCAGGCTGGAACAGTTTTTGCTCGCGTGAAGCCAAAGCTCGCCGTCTATTCGCACATTGTCCCACCCGACGTTCCTGATGTGATTCCGCATACTCGGAAGACGTACACCGGCCCCCTGGAAGTCGGCGAGGACTTGATGAGTATCGACATTGGCGACAAAATCGAAGTGCACCGGCCATAAATTAAGCTCCACGGCATCAGTTCGGCGTTGACTAACCCGTCCACTATTCAGTAACATCCTTTTTCATCAAGGAACGGGGGGAATGGCTTACACAACACGGCGGGTGGGTGTGGTGCTCTTCCAGCTCGGCGGACCCGATACGCTGGAAGCGATTGAGCCTTTTCTTTTCAATCTGTTTTGCGACCCCGATATTATTGATTTCCCGTTCGCCCGCATCGGCCGCAAGCCGCTAGCCAAGCTCATCTCCAGCACCCGAGCCAGAAAAGTTCAGCATCATTACGCGACCATCGGCGGCGGCTCGCCCATTCGCCGATTTACCGAGCAGCAAGCCCGGGCGTTGCAAATGAAGTTGCGAAGCGCCGGTATAGATGCGCGTTGCTTCGTGGCCATGCGGTATTGGCATCCGTTCACCGCGCAGGCGATCGGACACCTTCGGGATGCCCAATGCGACGAAGTGGTACTGCTTCCTCTCTATCCGCAGTATTCCAACACGACGACCGGCAGCAGTCTCAACGAATGGCGGCGGCGCTTTTGCGATGACATCCCAGTTCATTGCGTTGAGCCCTTCTATCATCACGAGCTTTATTTGCAGGCGCTGGTGGAGAGAATCGACGAGGCGCTGGCGCGCTTTCCCGACCCCGAGCGCCCGGAGATCGTTTTCAGCGCGCACAGCGTTCCGCTCGCTGTGATCGAAAAAGGCGATCCTTATCAACGCCAGATTGAAGAGACTGTCGGACTGGTGATGCAGCGTGGGGGATGGGCGAATCGTCACCGGCTCTGCTATCAGAGCAAAGTAGGCGCCAGCAAATGGCTGCAGCCTTCGCTGCACACCGCATTGCGTGAGCTAGCCGCGGACAAGGTTCACCAGGTTTGTGTCGTGCCCATATCGTTTGTTTCCGATCACGTGGAAACTCTTGGAGAGATCGACCATGAGGCTCGCGAAGAAGCTGCGGATCTGGGGATCGGGCAGTTCGAGATGACGTCAGGACTGAACGATTCGCCAACATTTATCGCAGCGTTGGCTGACTTGGTGGGCGCAGCAATCGGAATTGATTTAAGAAGAGAGCGCGGCGCGAAGTCGCTCGCTGCCGCTGCAGACTGAAAACAGAAGAATTAGAATCTACTGTGGGGCAAGAGACCTGAAAAAGGGGTGAGGACGGATGGCAGACGAGTCCGCCAAGGGCGTTCTGGGGCACCTTCCGCCGTGGCCACGGCAGGCGCTCAATAATTCGGTTATCGGGATGGAGCAGGCCTACCGCCAGCGTAAAGGTCTGCCCGCGCTCAGCGACGCCGATATCGAAGCGCTGAAAGCCGGTCAGCCGATGTCTTGGGAAAGCGGAGATGGGGCATCTGCGCCCGTAGCAGTCGCGGCTGCGCCGCCTGTGGCTGCAACTGCTGCAACCCCGGCGCCGGTATCCACTGCCACTCTTAGCGAGGAAGTCGCAAAATGGGTGGCGGAGGGAAGAAAGTGGAGCAAGTCAACCATCGCGGCGGAACAGGCGCGACGTGGACGCAAAGGGTTGCCAGCTCTTAACGATGTCGAAATTGCTGCTCTGCTCGGAGAGCCAGTTGAAGCCGCCGCCAGCCCCGCCCCTGCGGTGCCCGCCCCTGCTGCGCCACGGCCCGCGGTCGCGTCCGGGTCCATCAGCGCGGAAGTCGCCAAGTGGGTCGCGGAAGGAAAGAAGTGGAGCAAGTCGACCATCGCGGCGGAACAAGCGCGGCGTGGCCGCAAAGGGTTGCCCACTCTTAACGATGCGGAAATCGCCGCTTTGCTCGGAGAGCCAGTCGAAGCCGCCGCAACCCCGGCCGCTGCAGTTCCAGTCGCCGCGACGGCAGCCGCTGCCGCCCCTCGTCCTGCGGCGGCGAAAGGTGTAGCTGCCTCGGCGGCTGCTTCCGTAGCCCGCAGCGGCGAATCTACAAGCTATGTCGGCACGCCCGCGGTGGGAACCTCCAAAGCGGCAAAAGCCGGCGGCGTCGCATCGATCGGTCCGGAAGATAGCGAAGTCAATCAGCAGCGCCGCCGCTTGGTATGGAGCGCCGTTGCCGCTTTTCTAGTGGCGTGGTTCCTGGCATTTTTCCGCTTCTTCTTGCCGCGCACCTTGTTCGAGCCTGCAACCAGCTTCAAGATCGGCTATCCCGAAGAATACGGTTTGGGAGTAGATACGAAGTTCCAACAGAAATACCGCATCTGGGTTGATCGAACGCCGGATCGCATCTTCGTCATCTATGCGCGCTGCACTCATCTGGGATGCACGCCTGATTGGAAGCCGAGCGAGAACAAATTCAAATGTCCCTGCCACGGCAGTGGATATGACAGTGAAGGGATCAACTTCGAAGGACCTGCGCCGCGCCCCATGGATCGAGCCAAGGTTGAAATCGCGCCCGACGGCCAGATCCTGGTGGATGTTTCGAAGCTGTACCAGTGGCCGAAGGGTCAGCCAACTCAGTTCAACGATCAGGGAGCTTTCTTGCGAGCGTAATGGATTGTGTGGCGCGGACCTGCTCCGAGCGAAGTCGAATGGGGCCGTCGCCCGTGGATGTAGTTTCGAGAAGCAGAACAAGAGGAACCAATGCCTGAAGACAAAAACGGCAAGAACGGCAATCGCGTAGGCCTGCTGGAGCGAGTGAAAGCTGGAATGAAAGAAGATGTCCAGTCGCTCAAGACCGACATGCCCGCGAAAGCCAAAGAGCAGATCGAAGGCCTGAAAGATCCGACCAAAACCCAGGTCTTCACTTCGATCTTCCGCCACAAACATGACGACACGCCGCGCAACCGTGCGCTGGGCGTGCTGTCGAACGTATTTCTGCACCTGCACCCCGCCAAGATCAATCGCGACGCGGTGCGCTACAGCTACACCTGGGGCATGGGCGGAATCACATTCTACTTATTCATTGTGCTCACTTTCACCGGCGTGTTGCTGATGTTCTACTACCATCCCAGCAAAGTGCAGGCCTTCCGCGACGTTCTCTATCTCGAGCACGATGTTCCCTTCGGCAAACTGCTACGCAACATGCATCGCTGGGCCGCGCACTTGATGGTAATCGGGGTCTGGCTGCATATGTTCCGAGTGTTTCTGACCGGCTCCTACAAAAAGCCGCGCGAGTTCAACTGGAACATCGGAGTGCTGCTACTGGTCTTCACGCTGTTGCTCTCGTTCACTGGCTACCTGCTTCCGGACGATCAACTCGGATTCTGGGCCGTCACGGTAGGAACGAACATGGCTCGCGCCACACCGCTGCTCGGCCACGAAGGCCCGTTCGGCAAGATGCTGGGAATGACTCCGTATAACGATGTCCGCTTTGGTTTGTTGGGCGGCTCGATCGTTGATGCGAATGCGTTGCTTCGATCCTACATCTGGCACTGCATCGGCATTCCAATCGTGGCTTCGGTTTTGATGATCGTCCATTTCTGGCGGGTAAGAAAAGATGGCGGCATCTCCGGCCCAGCGCCGGTGATGTTGACAGCAGAGGCAGACAAGCCGCGCCGCGGATAGATTCGGAGACTTTATGGATTGGCGACAACTTTGGGAGATTTGTTCCGCGCCCGACAATGTACCCATCGTCGGGTTGATCCCGCTATTGATCTTCTATATCTATCTGGCATGGTCACAGGCGAAGGCCAACGATGAACTGATCGGCGAACTCGAAACCAATCCCGCGATGGCGAAGACCCATCATCGCAAGACGTGGCCGTTCCGTCCCGGCTGGCAAAAAGAAATCCACGTCTGGCCATTTCTCCTGCGCATTGAATTCCTCGCCGCAATTATCGTCACCATTATTTTGATGGTATGGTCGATCACGCTGAGCGCGCCGCTTGAGGAACCGTCCAATCCCAATCTGACGATGAATCCTGCGAAGGCGCCGTGGTACTTCCTCGGCTTGCAAGAAATGCTGGTGTACTTCGATCCGTGGATTGCTGGCGTGGTGATGCCGACGCTGATCATCGTCGGACTCATGGTGATTCCATACATCGACACGAACCCGCTGGGCAGCGGCTACTACACCTGGAAACAGCGTAAGTTTGCCATTGGCACGTTTATGTTCGGCTTCGTAATTCTTTGGGTCGCGATGATTATTATCGGGACGTTCATCCGCGGGCCCGGCTGGCAGTGGTTTTGGCCAGGACAAACTTGGGATCACAATCGGCTTATTTATGAGGTGAATCGCGATTTGCCTGATCTTTTCGGACTGACCTCGAACCTGGCCAAAGCCATCTTTGGGGCGATAGTGGTTGGCGGATACTATTTGGCCGGCGGATTTCTGGTTCACGCCCTGTTCCGGCGTTACAACCCGAAAGATTATCAGCGCATGAGCTTGCTGCAGTATTCCATCATGATGTTCTTTTGGTTGACCATGGTGGCCCTGCCGCTCAAGATGCTGTTGCGGCTTGCATTCAACATTAAGTACGTGTGGATAACGCCCTGGTTCAACGTGTGAGCTAAAAAGTAATTGTCATTCCGAGCGAAGCGATGAATCTGGGTGTTTGCCGGCGAGAACCGAGATTCCTCGCTCCACTCAGAATGACGATTATTTAGGTGTGTTCAAAGATTTATCGGAATGACAGGAATTTAGCGGCGCTCAAAGACTAGAGGGAGAAACTGGTGCCTGAACAACCAATCCCCGAGCAAGACCCGGTTGTAACCAAATCGTACACGATGTACTACGTCGTCTCGATGGTGCTGCTCATGGCGACGCTGTTCTGGGCGCTGTGGGATGAGGCTTACGGACAGCGGCCATGGAAGGCTTTCCAGCAGGAATGGAAGCAGCGCTACACCGCTTTCCTTAATAAGACCGAACCGGCATCGGACAAGTCGGTTAAGGCTGTGGAGAACAACCCCGACTATCAGAAACTGGAAGAGGCTTACAAGCAGGCTGATGCGGCGGCCCGGCCCCGGCGCGACGAACTCCAGAAACAGATTACAGATCTCAGCGCGAAAATTCTTGCGGTCCAAAACATCTTTACCGACAAGCGCGCATATGCCAACTCGCTAACCTATCAGATCGAAACTGAAACGAGTTCGTCGGGCAAAGAAAGTAAGAAGCAAGAACTCGACGACTACAAGAAAAAACTCTGGTCGGTCGAGTTCCCTGACGGCCATAAAGAGAAATACGACTTCCATCAACTGGAAGAAAAATACAACGAACTCAAAGACGAGCGCACAAAATTAAACGCCGAACTCGGCGATGTGCTGAAGCCAGTAACTGCGGCCAGCACCGCAATGTCCGCTTACATTTCCGAGCACCTGGTCGACCTCACTCCCACACAAATCGAGGGATTGCAGAAGAAGACAAAAGAGTGGGACCCCACGATCGTGCAGATCAACGTGGCGGATGCGAACATCGTCGACCGGTGCGAATCCTGCCACATGGGGATTCGTGAGCCGTTGAAAATCACCGCCGTCGCAATGACCGCGAAGGGCGAGAAAAAGCCCGATGAATATGCCCAAGCGTTCGTCAGCCATCCCGAGCCCGGGCTCTTGAAGATTCACGATCCTGACACCTTCGGCTGTTCGCCCTGCCATCAAGGGAACGGCCGCGCGACCACGAGTATCGAGAAAGCGCACGGAAACTACGAGCATTGGCTGTGGCCGCTCTTTCCCAAGCAGAACGTCGAAGCGGGATGCCAGACCTGCCATGCCGCGGACATGGTTTTGGTCAGCGGCGATGCGGGATGGACGATCAGCGAAGGCAAGGACTTGTTCCGCCAAAAAGGCTGCATGGGCTGCCATCGCTATGAAGGGTACGACAAAGAACCCGAGGATTTAAACACTTTCAACCAGCAGATCAAGCAACTGGAGCAGCAGAAAACGGACAACCTCAAGCAAGCCGCTTACTTGATGAAGCAGGCGGATGCCGCAGAGAGCAACGAAGAAGCCAACAAGCTGAACGACCAAGCCATCGCCCTCAAGGTCGCCAACAGCAAGGCCGATGGACATATTCAACAGCTCGACTTTCAGTTGCACAGTGTGATGCAGGACATGAAAAAAATTGGGCCGAACTTGAAGGACATCCGGCTCAAGTTGAATAAGAACTGGATTCCGGTGTGGTTGAAGAAGCCGACTGACTTCCGGCCCACCACCAAAATGCCGAACTTCCGCTTGACCGATCATCAGATTCAGGCGATTTCCGCTTACTTGTGGCAATCGGCGTTGACCGATCCTTTGCCGCAACAAAAGCCCGGCAATGCTGAGCATGGAAAGGAACTCTTCGAAACGCGCGGGTGCCTGGCTTGCCATTCAATCGGCGAAGGCGATCAGATGCAAGGCGGCGTCTTTGCCGCCAATCTGACTCGCGAGGGCGAAAAGGCCAACTACGATTACCTGGTGCGATGGATTCACAATGCCCGCCAACGTACGCGTCCGTATTGCCCGTACGAAAAGAAAGATATCGGTCCTGAAGATTACGCCAAGAAGGGACTGCCTTACGTCTTCGATTTGGAACACAGCCAGTGCCCCAATGACGGTCACGAACTGCAAGTACAGAACATGACGGTGATGCCGAGCCTGCGCCTCGCGCCCGAAGACGCGCAGGACATCGCGTCCTATCTGATGACGCAGAAGAAGCAGGAACCGTCTTCCTACGCCAATGCCTCTTTCATGGATGATCCCGCGTTGAAAGACGAAGGCAAGCGATGGATTCGCCACTACGGTTGCTCCGGATGCCACGAAATTTCCGGCATGGAGGACGAAGGCCGAATCGGCACCGAGCTGACCTTCGAAGGCAGCAAACCCATCGAGCGCCTCGATTTCGCGCTGTTCACAGAAATCGCCCAGCGCGGCGGCAAGAATGCCGAGCCGATCAAAAATCCTGAAGATTTGGCGCGACTCCCCGAAGGCCCCGCGCTGGGACCGTGGTACGACCACAAAGGTTTCTTCGAGCACAAACTTGCAGAGCCCAACATTTACGATCAGGGCAAAATCAAGAGTGAGACCGAGGCCCTGCGAATGCCCAATCTGCATCTGACCTCGGAGCAGATTCGCGCGCTGACTACATTCCTGTTAGGAAGCGAAGAAAATTCCCTGCCCATCCAGTACCAATACCGGCCCGGCGACGCCCGGCGTGACATTCAGGACGGCTGGTGGGTGGTCAAGAAATACAACTGCATGGGATGTCATCAATTCATTCCTGGGCAGAAAACCATTCTCATGGGCCTGCCTCAGTACCGCGAGAACCCGGAGCAATTGCCTCCGAAACTCTTGACCGAAGGCGCGCGCGTCGATCCCGAATGGCTGCGACGATTCCTGTCCAATCCTTCGTTAAGCACGTCGGATACAAATCGGAACGGCGTGCGTCCATATCTGAAAGTGCGCATGCCCACGTTCTCGTTTTCGGACAACGAACTGCGCAAGTTGGTGCGCTTCTTCCAGGCCTTGTCGCAACAGCCAATGCCGTATATTCCGGAACAGGTGCCGGTGCTGACCGCAAAGGAATCGGAGATGGCGCGCAGTTTGTTCTCGAGTACCGCCGCTCCGTGCCTGAAATGCCATGCCACGGGCGATCCGGCGCACGACAAGATTGCGACCGCGCCGAATTTCCTGCTTGCCAAAGAGCGACTGAAGCCGGACTGGGCGGCGCGTTGGGTGGTCGATCCGCAGGCCATCAGCCCGGGAACATCGATGCCATCGGGATTGTTCCGGCGCGAAAACAATCACTGGGTCTTTGCCGGACCAACACCACCGTCGTTCCAAGGCTACGAAGGTGACCAATCCAAGTTATTGGTGGATTACATTTTCCAACTGACGCCAGAAGAACAAAGGCGCGTAGCATCGTCGATGGGACGAAGCAGCGCCTCGAATCAGGCTCCGGCGAAATCCAGGCAAGCTGCGGCAACGCCTCACCGGGCAAGCAGCGGCGGTTCGCGGTAGAATAAAGGGTTTCGTAACGCCACCGTTCCGGCGGCTGTCGCGTGGGCGTCCCGCCCGCGCACTTCGGTGCAATTTTTCGGGATAGCCAGTTAATCTGAATTGAAGATTTCAAAAACGCATTCAACACTTTCACGAAAGGGCGACATTAATGAATCAGAAAACATCCCTAGCAATGTATAGCATTCTTTGCCTGCTCAGCTTCTGGATCCTCGTGGGCTGCAGCAAGAAAGAAGCGCCAACCGAAGCACAACCTTCCGCACCGGCGACTACCGCCGCACCCGCGGCAGCGGCTACTCCTATCGATCCTGCCACGGCGGCGTCGCTCAGCGGCACGGTAAAGTTGGACGGAGGCGCTCCCAAGGCCGCCAAGATTGATATGAGCCAGGATCCTGCTTGTAAAGGTACCAATACGGCGGAGACTATCGTTGCCGATGGCGGCAATCTGGCCAACGTTTTCGTCTACGTAAAAGATGGCCTGGGCGACCGCACCTTCGCAGTTCCCACCCAATCCGTGACCATCGATCAGCAAGGCTGTAAATACCATCCCCATGTACTGGGCGCGATGGTCGGGCAGAACATTGAAATCAAGAACGACGATATGACCACGCACAACATTCACCCCACGCCGCAAGCTAATCGCGAGTGGAACGAATCACAACCGCCGCAAGCTGCTCCGATTGAGAAGAGCTTCGCGCGTGAAGAAATCATGCTCCCGGTGAAGTGCAACCAGCATCCGTGGATGCGGATGTACATTAACGTGGTAAAGAGCCCGTTTTATGCGGTCACCGGTCCGGATGGCAAGTACGAAATCAAAGGCTTGCCGCCGGGCGACTACACCATTGCGTTCGTGCAGGAGAAACTGGGCGAACAAACACAAAAGGTTACGCTGGCCGCGAAAGACAGCAAGACGGCAGACCAAACATTCAAAGCGCAGTAGCTTCTGCGAATGGAGGACGGGTTTCTCGCCCGTCCTCGCTTGAATCGTGTGGGGACGGGTCTTGACCCGTCCAGCCGAGCCAAGCTCGGCAGTCAATCGACTCGTGGAGTAAAGCGCTGAAGTCCTTCGCCACACCGTACAATCGCGCGCACCATCGCTTCGCTGTCTTCACCGCGTGCGCGACTTTTGTTCTCATCATTGCCGGTGCGCTCGTCACCAGCAACGATGCCGGCCTGTCCATCCCCGACTGGCCAACTTCCTTCGGTTCCTTCAATGTTCCACCGTTGCATGGCGGAATCAAGTATGAATGGAGTCATCGCGCAATTGCCGGCTCCATCGTGCTGCTCACTATTTCTATAGCAATCTGGACATGGTTCGCGGACCATCGCCGCTGGATGAAGTGGCTGGGGGTTGCTGCTCTCGGCACCGTGATCACGCAAGCAATTCTCGGCGGGCTTACGGTGTTGTTATTCCAGCCGCCGTGGGTTTCTTCCGCGCACGCCGCCGTGGCGCAGACATTCTTCTGCATCGCCGTTGCCATCGCCATGTTCACCGGACGCCGGTGGGTCGAAGAAGTTCCACAGATCGAATTTGACAGGCGCCGTCCCAGCCTCTTCACGCTTACGTTGCTGTCGATCTTCGTGCTCTACGTTCAATTGATTCTGGGCGCAATGTTCCGTCATCACGGCATGAGTTGGTGGCCTCATGTCGCGAACGCGGCCATCGTTGCCTTCGTACTGACCTGGACCGCGATCCGAGCCTTGTGGCGGTTCTCAAAGATTGAAGCGGTGCGGCGGCCGGCGATTGTGTTGGTATCGTTGATGATCGTGCAGCTTTGCCTTGGATTCATTGCTTTCCAGACGCGCGTGGCCTGGGGACGCGATGCGGTGCAGCCCGAACTACCGATGGTAATCTCGACCGTGGCTCACGTTGCGGTCGGAGCGCTGTTGCTGGCAACCGCCGTCATTCTTGCCATTCAAGTATGGCGGCAAGTACCGGCGTCGTTTGAAGAGCGAGTCCCAGGCCGAAATCGAAAACCCGTCGCTGTGTAACCCGCTGGATCGTGTCTCATCGTAGAATAGCTTGTGGCCTCCAAGACTCCATTTGCCATCGCCGGCACAGAGCCTGACGTTGCCGTCGAGCCTGCGGTTATTTCGGTGCAAGATGTCGTGCATCGTTATGGTGATCGCGCTGCTCTCAACGGTGTGTCGTTCGACGTCCGGTCGGCCGAGCTGTTCGGGCTTCTGGGCCCAAATGGCAGCGGAAAGACGACCCTGTTTCGCATCCTCTCCACGCTGATGATTCCGGTCGGTGGGCGCGCTGTGATCATGGGATTCGACGCAGCCCGTGATCCCAACGATCTCCGCCGCCAGATCGGCGTGGTGTTTCAAGCTCAAAGCATCGACGTGAAGCTAACCGCAGCCGAGAACCTCTGGCACCAAGGACATCTCTACGGCTTG